>Ga0299906_10000446_pt1 | contig 38609 bp, 35 predicted proteins | sample RVTome_14_FD_200259 | JGI IMG/M metagenome (GOLD analysis project Ga0299906, IMG submission 200259) | Soil microbial communities from uranium-contaminated site in the Upper Colorado River Basin, Wyoming, United States - RVT145D125 (version 2) ... | reverse complement strand
AGGTTCGATCCGCCCTTCGTCGAGACGGTCGAGCGGGACGCGAGCCTGTCGGGAGGGAACCTGCGCGCCCGCTGGCAACGCGCCCTCACCGGGACTCGCGAGATCAGGATTCAGGTCTACTACGACCGCACCCATCGCGGCGAAGCGGCCTTCAGCGAGACCCGAGACACCTACGACCTCGACGCCCAGTACCGGTTTCGTCTCCCGGGCCGACACGAGGTCCTGGCCGGCATCGGGTACCGCCTCTCCGACGGCCGGACGCGCTCCCTGCCGGCGCTCGGCTTCGTGCCACCCGAGCGGACCGACGACCTGTTCAGCGCTTTCCTCGAAGACACCGTCGAGCTCGTACCGGGGCGCCTGCAGGTCGCAGTGGGCTCGAAGGTCGAGCGGAACGACTACTCCGGGTTCGAGCTCCAGCCCAGCGTCCGTCTCGGCTTCGAAACGCGTCCGGGGCAACGCTTGTGGGCCGCCGTCACGAGGGCGGTCAGGACGCCGACGCGCTTCGACCGGGACCTCGTCTTCAACACCGCGTTCGTGGCCGGGACTCCGGCGTTCGCCCGGCTGCTGGGCGACGACGGGTTCGAGACCGAGCGCTCCCTCGTCTACGAAACCGGCTACCGAGCCCGGCTCTCACCCCGCGTCGCCCTCGGCCTCGCCGCCTTCCACAACCGCTATCCCAACCTCGTCAGCTACGAGGTCGGGGAGCCGTTCCTCGAGCCCGGCCGGGTCGTCGTCCCGTTGCGCACCGCGAACGGGACCCACGGAAACGTGACCGGGGTCGAGATCGACTGCGACGTCCGCCCCCTGGATGGCTGGCTGGTCCGGGGAACCTACTCGTACCTCAACATGAGCGTCAGCCCACAGGTCAGCAGCAACGACACCGGGTCGGGCGCCGTCGAGGACGCGAGCCCGCGACACATGGCCTCCGTGGCGTCGACGCTGCGCTTGCCGGGGCGAGTCACCCTCGGGGCGTTCTACCGCTGGCTCGCCCGCCTTCCCTCGCGGGATATCCCGGCCTACTCCGAGCTGGACTTCCACGTCGCATGGCGGTTGTCGGGTCGCCTCGAGCTGACCGCGGCCGGGCGAAACCTGCTCCACCCGCACCATCCGGAGTGGTCCGCGACTGTCGGTGAGCTGACGGACCGGGACGCCGGAGTGCGCCGGTCGTTCCACGTCCAGGCAGCCGTCACGTGGTGAGCCGGGGGGCCCTGGCCGGGGTGCTGCTGGCCCTCACCGCCCCCGCGGGCGGGCAGGGAACGGCGGACCGGCCCACCGAGTACCACGTCATGGCAGCCTTTCTCTACAACTTCGCGAAGTTCGTCCAATGGCCCGAAGCCACCGATGCCGCGGAGCATCCGTTCGTGATCACGGTACTCGGGCAGGACCCCTTCGGGAACGTGCTCGACGACACGCTTCAGGGCAAGGCCGTCGACGGCAGGATGGTGACCCTCCGCCGCGTGTCGAGCGCCGAGGGCGTGGAGCCGAGCCAGATTCTCTTCATCAGCGACTCCGAGCAGCAACAGCTTCCCGCGATCCTCGACAGCATCGGAACGAAGGCCATCCTCACCGTGGGCGAGATGGGGGACTTCTCGGAGCGAGGCGGCGTGATCCGATTCGACGTCGAGGACGACCGCGTCCGGCTCGAGATCAACGTGGACGCCGCAGAGCGGTCCGGCCTGCGGATCAGCTCCGATCTCCTGCGTATCGCCCGCGTCGTACGGGAAGGAAGCTGAGCGTGCGCTACCTGCACGACCTTCCGATTCGGCGCAAGCTGACCGTGATCACGATCCTCACCGTCGGCGGAGCCCTCCTCCTCGCCTGCGGGTCCTTCGTCGGCTACGAGCTGGTGACCTACCGGGCCACCCTCACGCGCCAGGTCTCGACCACCGCGGCGATCGTCTCCCGGCTGTCCACCGCGTCGTTGGTGTTCAGGGACCCGCAATCGGCCGACAGGACGCTCGAGGCCCTGCTCGGAGAGCCTCGGGTCGTGTCGGCCGCGATCTATACCGCCGAGGGTGACCTCTTCGCCTCCTACCAGCGGGCCGGAGCCGCCGCGCCTCCGTCCCGGATCGCCGTCGGCGAGGGGCCACGGGACACGTTCACGACGACGCGCCTCGTTCTCCATCGCCCCATCGACTGGGACGGCGGCACCATCGGGGCCCTGATGATCGAGACCGACCTCGCCGAGGTGACCGCGCGCCTCAGGCGCTACGCGCTCATCGCGCTCTCGGTCCTGGGCCTCTCGCTCCTGGTGGCTCATCGGGCCGCAGCGCGTCTCCACGGTTCGATCACGGGCCCCGTCCAGGAGCTGGCCGCCACGGCCGAGGCCATCTCCACGGGACGCGACTACGCGGTGCGCGCGAGGGGCGCGGGAGGCGACGAGCTGGGGCAGCTCACCGTCGCCTTCAACCACATGCTCGACGAGATCCAGGGGCGCGACGAGGCGCTGAAGACGAGCGCGACGAAGTACCGGCTCCTGTTCGACGCCCACCCGAACCCCATGTGGGTGTACGACCCGGCATCGCTGGCGTTCCTCGCGGTGAACCAGGCGGCGGTCCGACTCTACGGCTACTCGAAGGACGAGTTCCGCGGGATGACCGTCAGGGAGATCCACCCCCCCGAGGACGCCCCGATGCTCCTCGAGCGGCTGGAGCGCTCGAGGGACGACCTGAGCCGGCTGGATGGCCTGTGGACCCATCGCCGCAAGGACGGCTCGGGCCTGGACGTCGAGGTCGTCTCCAGCGACATCGAGTTCGACCGCGGGGCTGCCCGACTCGTGATGGCGACCGACGTCAGCGATCGCAGGAAGCTCGAGGCCCAGCTCGCCCAGGCGCAGAAGATGGAGGCGATGGGGAGGCTCGCCGGGGGGGTCGCCCACGACTTCAACAACCTGCTCGGCGTGATCACCGGCTACAGCGAGCTGCTCGAGAGAAGCCGCCAGGTGGACGGCGCGGGGCAAAAGCGCCTCGAGCAGATCCAGAAGGCGGCCCACAGAGCGGCGGCGCTCACCCGACAGCTGCTCGCTTTCAGCAGGAAGGAGGTCATCCAGCCCCGGGTCCTCGACCTGAACGAGGTGGTCGGCGACGTCGAGAGGATGCTGCGTCGCCTGATCGGCGAGGACGTGGTCCTGGTCACCAAGCTGGGCAGAGACCTGGGGCGCGTCCTCGCGGACCGCAGCCAGGTCGATCAGATCCTGATGAACCTGGCGATCAACGCCCGCGACGCGATGCCGGACGGCGGCAACCTGTGGATCGAGACGTCCAACGCCAGGCTCGACGCGAGCTACCTGCGGACCCATGCGGACGTCCGCCCCGGGTCGTACGTGATGCTCGCGGTCAGCGACACCGGCCACGGCATGGACCAGGAAACGCTCTCCCACGTGTTCGAGCCCTTCTTCACGACGAAAGGGGAGGGTAAGGGGACGGGCCTCGGTCTCGCCACGGTGTTCGGGATCGCGAAGCAGAGCGGCGGCCACGTCAGCGTCTACAGCGAGCCGGGCCGCGGCACGACCTTCCGCGTCTACCTGCCCATCGCGGAGGCCCGGGAGGCCCCCGTCAGCGCACCCGTCGAGCCCTCAGCGCCTCCCGGAGGGAGCGAGACGGTCCTGCTCGTGGAGGACTCGGACTCCCTGCGTCCGATGATCCGCGAGGTGCTGGCGGCTTCCGGCTACGAAGTGCTCGACTCCGCCGACCCGGTGGAGGCGGCGGGGCGCGCCAGGGCGCATCCGGGCTCCCTGGACCTGGTGCTCACCGACGTCATCATGCCGGGGATGAGCGGCCCCGACCTGGTCAAGGTCGTCCGGGCGGCGCGTCCCAGCGTCAGGGTCCTCTTCATGTCCGGCTACACGAACGACGCGATCGGCAGACAGGGAGTCCTCGACCCGGGAGTGCACCTGCTCCAGAAGCCCTTCACCACCGAGGCCCTGCTGGTCTCGGTCCGAACGGCCCTCGACCAGGCGGGGCTTCCTCGCGCTGAGTAGCAGGGCCGAACCGTCCCGCAGACAGCTTCCCGGCACCTTCAGCCGCGCCGGTGGGCCGGTTCTCCTCGTGCCTCATCGGTGAGAATCAGACGGCATCTGGGATCGCCAACTCATGTGCTGCCGGCGGCCGTCACGGCCGCCTTGCTCGCAGTGGCACCAAGGCAGGCGACGGGGGCGCGTCTGCTGACAGCCATCGAGTCGATTTCCTGATCGATTCGGACCGGCTGTGTCCGGGTCGTAGGGTAGACTCCCCGCGGCCTGAAGAATGCAGCGGATCAGCCCAGCCCGAGGTTCGAGCCTCAAGTCCCGAAGTGGGGTCCGGCGCTCCAGGCCATCGCTTCTTGCACGGGGCGTTGGCAACGGTCGAGGCGCGAGCGCGGTCAGCGAGAGCCTGGAGCTCTTCGAGCCCGAGGAGCCGCATCCCTCACGACTTCTGAGCAAGCGTCCCTCGTACCGCACGACATGGGGTGCGACGTACCAGGGAGATGCGGCCGCTCTCCTGAGCGACCTTCCTGACGAGTCGGTAGACCTCGTCGTGACCTCGCCACCGTATGCCCTGCACTTCAAGAAGGAGTACGGCAATGTCGCCAAGGAGGCATACGTCGAGTGGTTCCGCCCGTTTGGTCGGGAGATCCGGCGGGTCCTGAAGCCGCGGGGCAGTTTCGTGCTGAACATCGGGGGCAGCTACAACGCGGGGATGCCGACCCGGTCGCTGTATCATTTCCGGCTGCTGCTGATGCTATGTGACGAACTGGGCCTCCACCTCGCCCAGGAGTGCTTCTGGTACAACCCGGCGAAGCTTCCGAGCCCTGCGGAGTGGGTGAACGTCCGTCGGATGCGAATCAAGGACTCGGTGGAGTACGTCTGGTGGTTCTCGAAGGATCCGATGCCGAAGGCGGACAACCGGAAGGTGCTCGCCGAGTACAGCCCGGACATGAAGCGGCTTCTAGTGAAGGGATACCGGGCGAAGCTGCGGCCGAGCGGCCACAAGATCACGAACAAGTTTCGCGACAAGGGCGGCTCGATTCCCGCCAACGTGATCGAGCGTGGCAACAACGAGAGCAACTCCGAGTACATCAAGCGGTGCAGTGAGCACGGATTGAAGGTGCATCCGGCCCGCTTCCCGGCGGCGCTGCCCGAATTCTTCATGAGGTTTCTGACGGACCCCGAGGCACTGGTCGTGGACCCGTTCGCCGGGAGCAACACAACGGGAGCGGTCGCAGAACAGCTCTACCGCCGCTGGCTCGCCTTCGAGCTGGAACCGAAGTACGTCGAAGCATCCCGCTTGCGCTTCCCGCAGCTCAAGGGTCCGGCTCGTGCTCGCGACGCTCGATGATCTTCTCCGCTTAGCGGATCGGCTTTACGCCGAGGATCTGCCCCGGCCGCTGCTCGTCCTTCGAGCCGTCCAGCGGGTGAAGTCGGGTGCGGAGTCCCTTGAATCGGCCCACCGGGCTGCGCGTACGACGCGCGCCAAGCTGAGGGCGGCGGTCGATGCTGCGGATCCCGTGCAGGAGGTGCTGAAGTGCACTCTGCAATCTGCGGCGGGGGAGCACTTGACCAAGGCCCGGACCACGGTGGGCCAGCTTCTGCAGGGCGAGCTGGCAGAGCGAGCTTTCGAGAAGATCTACAAGTCAACGATGGGCAGTGACGAGCTGATCCTCGAGGACGCTCGTCAAGCTCGGACCGACACGGACTACCGCGTCTTGAACGGCGCCCGCCGGCCGGTCTTCCGGATCAACATCAAGTTTCACGGGACCCTCTTTCGGAAGGCCGACGAAATGGTGGGGCTCCAGCCGGAGGACTGCTTTGCCCTTGCGACCTACAAGATCCACCTCGGGCTCCAGAAGCAACAGCAGGAATTCCTGCCGTACCTCTTCGTGATCGTGAGTGCGCCGGGTGTGACCGGCGCGCTTGTGGGGCGGTCCATCCCCGAGGACATGGCGCACTTGGCGGCTCTGGTCCCACGCCGCTTCGATCTTCCCCGGGAAGCGTGCGGTCGAGGAGAGGATCGTCGCGGCCCTCATCGACTCTCCGGAGCCGGAGTCGTTCCGCGAGGAGCTGCTCGGCTACCAGCAGGAGATCGAGGGAGCGAAGTGGCGGGTTCTCTCTGCCAGGCGTGCCGACAATCTGCTGAGGGAGAAGCTGTTCGAGCGTGTCTTTGCCGTCCGCGTCCGGGGCTTTACGCGGAACTACCGGAACGCCGAACTCGACATGCACTTCTCGCTGAAGGACGACCTGACGGACCTGCAGGACTTCCTGCAGATGCTCAAGGAGCATGGCCTTCAGGGGCTGTCTTCGCGACTGGAGCGGGGCGCCGTCTAGGGCCGTTCAGCTTGAGGAGGCGGTGCTCGAGCGAGGCCGTCGATCTCGACGAGCCGGGAGTCTCGGCACGACAGATCTCAGCGCCGGGCGAGCAGGAGGTTACGCTGGCCAGCCGGCGGCGCCTCCCGTTCTTGAGGCTGTCCGGGAGCACGACGATGGGCTCTGCGAGACCTCATCGTCGGCGCCGCGGTGGTCACAGCCGGATGCCGGCCGGCAACACCGCGTCGCATCTGCGAGCACGCCGACCTCAAGCCGGGGCGGCCGAAGGCCGCTCCCCCGCGTCCATCTGCCCGACCTCGCCGGCCCGCGACAGCGCCATCCGGAACAGGATGGGACCGGCGAGTACGTGGAGCGCGCTCAGAACGACGACCAGGGCCTGCAGCGGCTCGCCCCATTCCGGAAACTCCACCGCGACCAGCACCGTGAGCCCGAGCGTCACGCCGGCCTGGGAGACCAGCCCCATCCACGCGAGCGCTCCGAGGGCCGGGTCCAGGCCGGCCCGGCGCGCACCGAGGCGCGTCCCCTCGCGCAGCAGCGCGGCGCGAGCCAGGGCGAGCAGGAGGCAAACGGCACCACCCGTCACGCCGAGGGCATCGATCTGGAGAGAGGTCCCGGCGGCGACGAAGAAGACGACCAGGACCGGCAGCCCGCCTCGCTCGACTGCCTCCTTGAGGGCGTCGCCGCGGGGAGGAGCCACGTTCTCGACCACCAGCCCTGCCGCCAGGGCCGCCAGCAGCGGCTCGAAGTGCAGCCACCCGCCGGCCGCGCTCAGCACGGCACACAGGCCGAGCAGCACGACGGTGATCTCCCGCCCCACGTAGCGGAGGTAGACGGCGAACACCGCACCGAGGGCGGCCCCGAAGGCCAGCGACCCGAGGATCTCCCAGGTGAGCCGGGCCAGCAGGCTCACGTCACCCGCCGGCGCTTCGCCCAGCACCCAGCGCACCGCCTGCATCACCAGCGTGAACAGGAAGATCAGGACGAGATCGGCCAGCACGACGACGGCGAGGACCAGCTCCGAGAGCGGCCCCCGTGCGCGGCTCTCGGCGATCACGGCGATCGTCACGGTGGGCGAGAAGCTTGCGGCCACAGTCGCCAGAAGCGCCGCCAGGGCGACTCGCGCCGCACCCGTCGCCTCCGGCGCGATCGGGAGCCAGGGCCAGAGGGCCCAGCAGGTGACCAGCAGCCCGGCGTAGAGGAAGCCGAGCGTCACGAAGCTCAGGCCGGCGATCGCCCGCAGGCGCGGTCGCAGCCGCGCCAGGTTCAGCTCCAGCCCCGCGACGAACGCGATCAGCGCGATCGCGAGGCCGTTGGCGAGCTGGAGCTGGCGGGCCATCGAGCGGGAGATGATGTCGCCCAGATACGGGCCGCACGCGAGACCGAACACCAGGTAGCCGCTCAGCCGGGGCAGCCCGACGCGCTCGAAGAAGGTCCCGGCGAGAGCCGCGGCGATCAGCGCGAAGCCGAGAGCGAGGCCGGTACCCCGAAGCGGGCTGCCGCCGTCGCCCAGGGTCCGCGCCGCGTAGGCCACGCCCACGACGATCGCAAAGGCCAGGGGGCGCCGCATTCAGGACCGGCGCAGCTCCGCCAGGGAGACCACCGCGAGCAGCTCGCCCGCGAGTGAGGCGAGCGTCGTAGCGGTCAGGATCGCCGCGCCCGTCGGCGACGGGTCGAACTGGTTGAAGGCGAGCGCGAAGCCGATGCCGATCACACCCGGAGGGATCAGGTAGGCGCCGAGGTCTGCCGGTGTGGCCCGGCCCGGGAAGACCCGCGATGCCGCCCATCCACCCAGAAGCTTCCCGGCGAGCCGGAACAGGACGAGGGGCGCGAACAGCCACAGCGCCGCCCGGCTCGGTGCCAGGCTCGCCCCCGCGACCAGCAGCAACAGCACCACCAGCGGGTGCTGGATCCGGCGCAGGTCGCCGCGGATGATGCGGTCGGCCCGGCCGGGCGACACCTTCCACGCGAGGCCCGCCACCATGCCCGCGAACAGGGCCGACTGGCCGACGTAGGCGGCGCTGCCTCCGAGCAGCGCCACCGCGCCCAGGACGAAGACGCCGCGTTCCGCGGGCCCGCTCGCCTCCTCGAACAGGAGCCAGCCGGCCATGCCCACGGCGAGCCCGGCCGCGGCGGTCGCGGCGGCAAGCCACGCGGCCCCGGCCGGGTCCGGGATGCGCAGCAGCCCGAGGGCGTAGGCCCCGAGCACGAGCGGGAGGACGTCGTCGAGATCGGCGATGCGCGTGGCCAGCGGCTGCACGGGGTCGGAGTCGCGCCGCGCGGCGCTGGCCGAGGAAGCCGCGGCACAGACGCCGAGCACGAGCGCGGCGACCACCGGCGACACGTCGAGTGGCATCTGCCAGCGCCCGATCAGGAACAGCATCGCGCCGGCGACGACGCCGAGCGTCACCAGCGCCTCGGCGCTCGCCGCCGCGAGCAGGCGACGCCCGCCTCCGTGCCGGAGGTCGAGCGCCAGGCCGATGAAGATGCCCAGGGCGGCGAGCCCCACGGACACGACGACGTCCAGGAACGCCAGGGCGTCCTCGCTGAGCGCGCCGAGCGCACGCGGCCCCAGCAGGAACCCGACCGGGACGAAGAGCAGGGCCGGGGCGGGTGCGGCGTCGAGGCCGAGCGCCGCCCGGGTGCGGAGAGGCCGCACGAGCCCTGCGAGCCGAGGCAGCGTCTCGGCGGCCGGGAGCTGTGCGTCCAAAGCGTCGACGCCGGCTTCCCGGTACGGCTCGTCGGCCCGGCTCACGGCTTCCTGATGGCGACGACGCGAGCCCCCTCGGCCTGGCGGATGCCGAGAAGCAGGCTCTCCCCGTGGGCGAGTGCCGCGTATGCCCGGCGGATGCGGTCGGGCGTGGGCGAGGCGGCGTTCCCGAGGTAGGCCACCAGGTCGCCGGGCCGGATACCGGAGTCGGACGCGGGTGAGCCCGCTGCGACCTCCACCACGCGCGCACCCTCCCCGCGGACGGGCGTCAGCACCAGCCCGCTGTCCACCGGCGGCGCCCCTGGTGCCGGCGGGGGCGGCACCAGAGAGACATCCATCCGCTCGCCGCCGCGGACGATCCGGAGGACGACGGGCTCGCCCCGCACCTGCCGAGCGAGCTGAACGCGGAACGCGTCGGGACTGGCCACGGGCGCGTCCCCGACCGCCTCGATCACGTCGGTCACCTGGAGCCTGCCGCCGGCAGGCCCGCGAGCGTCGACGTCGGCTACCAGCGCGCCGGTCGTCGTCCCGAGGGCGTGAGCCAACGCAGGCGTCAGCGCCTGCAGGTCGATGCCGAGGTCCGGGGGCGAATCGGGGCTCCCGCGCTCGAGACGACGAGCCGCAGCCAGCAGCACCTCGTGCGGCACCAGCGCGGGCACTCCCTGCTCGACGATGGTCATCCCCAGGAGGCGGCCCTGGAGCGAGATGACGAGGGCACCCTCCTGCGCCGGCAGCGTGGCGCCGAGCAGCGAGAGAGGCCGCTCCCACTTGGGATCCGCGAAGGTCGCGCTGCGTCCGAGGAACAGCGGCCGGATCACCGCCCCGGCGGGCGAGCCCTCGGCCACGGCGACGTAGCGCGGGCCGCCGTCGAGGATCGCACCCTCGATGACCGGCACCGCGCCGGCGGGGGCGGGGATGCGCACCGCCGCCAGCCGCTGGAGGGCGTCGAGGCCGAGGAGCACGGGCGTCCCCTCACTGTCCACGATCGCCTCTGGGCGATCCCCGGGGAGCAGCCGGACCAGGGCCAGATCCGGAGCGACGCGGAGCGCGGGAACGAACCGCGGCGCTCCCCCATTCCCAGGGGCGACCCGGAGCACGAGTAGGATCGGCCGGGTTCGGCGCTCCAGGCTCGCCACGATCGACGCCAGCTCCTCGAAGGTGGCGCGGGCCGCCAGCCGTTCGAGGGGCGCCGGCGGCGGCACGACTTCCACCCGCGCCGGCGCGGGGAAGCGGAACTGGGCCAGAACGGCCAGCACTCCGACGGATACCACGACGATCAGCGCGAGCAGGCGCCCCTCTCGGCGCAGGGATCGGGTGCGGCGCTCGAGCGTGGGCATCCGCGCAGCCTAGTCGGGCGCCAGCGCGGGTGCAATCCGGGCGCACTCACGGGTCGGCTCCGACCATCCCGCTGCTCCGCGGCGCGGACTCGAGGATCTCCCGGGCGCGTGCCAGGGCTCGCCTGGCACTGCCGAACCCGCCGGCCGAGGCGTCGAAGACGTTCTCCTCGCCGACCAGCGCCTCGATCCCGAAGTTGCGCAATGCGTCACGGACCTCGGGCAGCACGCCGCACAGAACGACGTGGCCCCCACGATCCCGCATGCTCTGGACGAGCTGCTCGAAGACGAAGAGCACCGTGGCGTCGATCGAGTGCGTGCGCTTGAGGCGCAGAACCGCAACCCGGGTCCCGCTGGCCGCCACCTCCCGGAACCGCGCGGCGAGCTCGTCGCCCACGCCGAAGAACAGGTCCCCCTGGAGCTGGAGGAAGATCACGTCCTCGGTCTCAGGCCCGATCCGGCGCACTATCCGCTCCCGGAACCCGCCCCTCCCGTCCGGCGCAAGTAGCGCGAGGCGAAGGCGGCTCGCCCTCCGCAGGTGCAGCGCGATGCTCAGGAGTATGCCGGTGTAGATGGAGTAGGCGAGCGGGAGGAGCAGCGCGGCGGCGAGCGTGGCGAGGCAGACGCCGGCCTCGGCCCGGCTCGTCCTCAGGATGCGCCGGATCGCCGCCGCGTCCACGAGCGTGACGGCGACCGCGAGCAGGATGGCTGCGAGCGAGGCGAGCGGGATGCGCTCGGCGGCGGGAGCGAAGGCCACGAAGATGAGCGCGTTGCCGGCGGCGCACACGACGCCGGCAACCCGGGTCCGGGCGCCTGCCGCGTGCTGGAGGGCCGTCCTGGAGAAGCTTCCCGAGCCGGGGATGCATTGGAAGAAGCTGCCCGCGAGGTTCGCGAGACCCTGTCCGAACAGTTCCTGGTCCGCGTCGACGTCCTGCCCCGTCCGCTGGGCGAGCGACTTCGCGATCGCAACGGACTCGAGCAGCCCGAGCAGCGCGATCGCCACGGCCCCGGGCAGCAGCAGCTCGGCCTGCTGCCACGTCAGCTCCGGCACCCGGAGTTCCGGAAGCCCCTTCGGCAGGGCGCCCACCAGCGGCACCTCGCTCCAACCCGCCAGGGATACGACGGCGGCCCCCGCAGCCACGGCCAGGAGCGGGCCCGGGAGCCGCGGCGAGACCCGGCGGCACAGGAGCATGACCGCCAGCGACAGCGCGCCGACCAGCGAGGTGCGGACGCTCGCCTCGCCCAGGTGCTGCGCCAGACCCTGGATGAGGCCGATCGCGGCCGGCGAGCGCTCCGCACCCGAGATGCCGGGCACGCCCAGGAATGGCGGGAGCTGCTCGGCGGCGATCAGCGCGGCCGCCCCCGCGGTGAAGCCGATCATCACGCTGCGGCTCACGAAGCGAGCGAGCTGCCCGACGCCTGCGGCGGCCAGACCGAGCTGGACCACGCCCTTGACGAGGCTCAGCGCCACCGCGAGCTGCACGTAGACACCGGCGTCCCCGGTGAGCCGCGAGACGATCGCCGCGGTCAGCAGGCTCTGGGTGTTGGTCGGCCCGACGGAGAGGAATCGGCTGGAGGAGAACAGCGCCCCGATCAGGGCGAGCAGGATGGCCGTATAGATGCCGTACACCGGCGGCACTCCGGCGATCATGGCGAAGGCCATGGACTGTGGGATGTCGACGACCGATACCGTGAGCCCCGCCCGGAGGTCGTGCGGAAAGTCCGCGACGCGGTAGCTGCGGATGGTGGACGCGATCGGCTCGAACGGCTGCACCAGCCAACTGGGAAGTGAGTGGGGCATGTCGGAGGCATTGTCGCAGAGCGCCTCGGGATTCTGCCCAGGGATGGATTGGGTCCACCGTCCGGCACGGCGCACCGGCACGAGGCACGCGAGCAGTGCGCGAGGAGCAGCAGCGCCCTCCATGGGCTCGAGCTCGCTCGCTACCGTCGCGTTTTCTTGAATCGGCGTGTATCGTTGGCCCCATTCGGCGACCCCTAACCAGATGGGAACCCGCATCCGGGGAGAGGAGGCTGTCTTGGTCGAGCCACGCAGGATTCACGCGTTCTTCCTCACGGACCAGAACGACTTCCAGCGCGAGCAGGTGAGCGCAGTCGAGGCAGCGGCCAAGCGTCGCGGTCACGACCTCGAGGTCCGCTATGCGGACTCGAACGCGCTGATCCAGATCCAGCAGCTCTACGAGAGCGTCCACGCCAGGAAGGGTCCCGCTCCCGACGCGATCCTCGTCGAGCCCGTCGCCGAGGAAGGCACTCCTCGGGTGGCCCGCAACGCCGCGGCCGCGGGGATCGGCTGGGCCGTGATCAACGCGGATACGAGCTACATTCCGCAGCTCAGGGCGACACACCCCGGCCTGCCGCTCTTCGGGGTAGCAGTGGACAACGTGCGCGCCGGGGAGATCCAGGGAGCGCAGGCGCTGAAGCTCCTGGCCGGGCGCGCGCGCGCGTCCATCCTGCTCGTGCAGGGCACCCTGAACTCCCCCGTCGCCGAGGACCGTCTTCGCGGCATGCAGCAGATCCTGAACGGCCGTGGTGCCAGCATCGCGACCGTCGACACCGACTGGACCCGTGCCGGCGCCCGCTCCGCGGTGACCGAGTGGCTGAGGCTGGGCCGGGAGACCCCGGACCTCGTCGTCGGCCAGAACGACGAGGTGGCGCAGGGCGCCAAGGACGCGCTGGGAGCGCAGCTCGGGATGGCCGACCTGCGGCGGGTTCGCTTCACCGGCTGCGACGGACTGCCGCAGGGAGGCCAGAAGCTCGTCCAGGAAGGGACCCTGGCCGCGACCGTGGTCACGCCCCTGCCGGCCGAACGGGCCCTGGAGACGCTCTCGCGCTTCTACGCAGGAGGCGGCAGCCCGGACGTCCAGCTCCTGGCAACGCCCACATCCTTTCCCCCGCTGGAGCAGCTCGCGACGAGCTGAGCCGGCCCGGGCGACCGGGCGACGACTCCGCATCTCGCCGGTTTGCCGGCGTTACGCTGCGCAGGTCGGAACGGGAGTGGCGACCCGCGACCGTTGGCGTCGCGGGTCATCCAGAGTGTCGCGGATCTTGCGCGCGAGCTCGTGTGCCGTGAACGGCTTCTGAAGGAACGGTCCTCCGCCCTCTGAGATGCCCTGCCTCACCACGGTGTCCGTCGTGTAGCCGGACATGAAGATCACCGCGACGTCCGGGAGCTGCTCCCGCAGCCGAGCAGCTAGTTCCCGTCCGCCCATCTTCGGCATCACCACGTCCGAGAGCAGAACGTCGATCCGCCCCGCACACTCGCCGGCAGCCCTCAGTGCCTCCACGCCGTTCGAGGACACGACCACGCGATATCCGAGCAGCTCCAACGTCTCGCGCCACAACTCACGCGCGGCCGGATCGTCCTCGACGAGAAGAACCGTCTCCCGGCCCATGGGGTCGACCTCGGCGTGGTCGGCGACAGCGGCTGCCTTCGCCGGCGACGTGACGCGCGGCAACAGGACGCTGAAGCTCGTCCCCACCCCCTCCTGGCTCTCCACCCAGACGTAGCCCTTGCTCTGCTTCACGATCCCGTACACCGTGGCCAGGCCCAGCCCCGTGCCACTGTCCACAGGCTTGGTCGTGAAGAACGGCTCGAATACGTGCGCTAGCGTGGCCTCGTCCATACCCGTGCCCGTGTCGCTCAGCCTCAGCCTCACGTAGGCCCCAGGTGTGACAGGGTAGTCGAACCGCCTGGCGTCCGCCTCCGTCACGTCCACGTTCGTCGTCTCGATCTCCAGGGTGCCTCCCCGCGGCATCGCGTCGCGAGCATTCACGACCAGATTCATCACGACCTGCTCCACCTGGCCCGGGTCCACTTCCACCTGCCCCAGCGCGGGCTCGAGCGTCGTCACGACCTCGATGTCCTCGCCGATCAGGCGAGCGAGCATCCTCTGCATGTCGCTGATGATCGCGTTGAGGTCGACGACCCTCGGCTGGAGGATCTGCTGCCGGCTGAATGCGAGGAGCTGGCGCGTGAGCCGGGCGGCCCGTTCTCCGGCCTTGAGAATCTCCCGCCCGTAGCGCCTCAGGCCCTCGTCCGGCGGCAGCTTCTTGAGGAGCAGCTCCCCGAAGCCGATGATGACGTTCAGGATGTTGTTGAAGTCGTGGGCGACGCCGCCCGACAGCCGGCCGATGGCCTCCATCTTCTGGGCCTGCCGGAGCTGCTGCTCGAGCCGCTTCTGCTTCGAGATGTCGCGCATCACGGCGACATAGTGCGAGACCTCTCCGGCGGCGTCCTGGACCGGCGTGATCGTCTGCCCCAGGACGCACAGCTCGCCGTCCCTGCGCTTCGCGGCGACCTCCCCGCCCCACACCTCGCCTGCTTCAGCGGCAGACGCCATCTCTCCGTAGACGGCGAGATCTTCCTTGCGTTCCGAACGGAACATCAGCGCGGACGCTCCTGTCAGCTCCTCCGGCGAGTAGCCCATCAGTGAGCAGAAGCTTCGATTGACCCACTCGATCACTCTTCCACGGTCGGTGATGGCTACGGCGTCCGCCGTCGACTCGAGTGCCGCGCCGAGGAGCTGGAGCCTCTCCGCCCGGAGCCCGCTCTCGGCCTCTGCCCGCCGCCGCTCGCTGACTTCCCGGGCCAGCTCGCGGACCCGCTCGGCGACCCTCTCCTCGAGGTCGTCCCGCGCGGCGCGCAACGCGGTGTCGCGTTGCTGGATCTGGGACAGCATCTCGTTGAACCCGACAGTCAGCTCTCGCAGCTCGGTCGGGCCTCCCGGCTGCACGCGAATCGAGTAGTCGCGGCGCTCGGATACCCGGCGCACAGCCTCGGCCAGCTCCAGCACCGGCCTCGACACCTTCCTCAGCAGGCGGCCCGAGAGCAGCAGCGCGAGGCCTGTCGCTGCCAGGGCGCTCAGGCCGAGCACACGGAGGGCCCGATTGAGACGCGATGCCCGCTTTCCCGTGTCGATCTGCATGAACAACGTGCCGATTCGCTCGCTGTCGTGAAGAATCGGCTCGAAGACGACGAGCTGGCCCGCCGCGAAGCGGCTCCCAGCCGCCTCGGAAGCTTCGGGCAGCTCGGGGCTCGCTGCGCCCGCCCTCGTGTAGGTCGCGAAGGGAGCACCGTCGGCCGTGTAGAGGCGCGCCGCGACGACGTCCTCCTCGATGGCCAACGCGGCGAGGATCTCCCCAGCCGCCTCCGAATCGTCGAAGGCAACGGCCCCGACGCTGTTCGCGCCCACGATCCGCGCCAGGGGCAGGAACTGCCTCTTCATGTCCTCGCTGGCACGCCGAGCCTCGTGCCCCAGCGAGCCCAGCGCCGTCAGGCCGACGGCGGCGACACTCGTCGACATGACCAGCAGCGCAAGCTGATGCTGAAACGTCCTGCCGCGGCCCGGCCCCCCCATCACCGGGCCGCGCCGTGGACGCTCCGGGCGACGCTCAGCAGCTTGGAGCTGAGTCGCAAACGAGTCTGCCTGGCGGGAACGAGGTTCACCGAGAAGCGGGCGTAGTTGTCGGCGACCAGGAGGTGAACCATGCCCCCGCGGTCTTCGAAGCCGTCGCTTTCGCTGACCGTCAGCACCGGCGACTCTGCGACGGTCGCCAGCACCTCCGGAAGCCGGTCGCGCTCCGACGAGGCGATAAAGAGAACATGGCACCCCTCGATGCCGTCCAGGCTCCCGTATCGCTCCACGACGACGGCGCGTCCCCTCAGGGACCGGCGTTCGACCGTAGCGTCGAGTACCGAGCCAAAGGGGTCCGTCCCCAGGACGCAGATCGACACCGTCGGCGAGCTCGCCTGGGGCGACCCGGGCGGCCATTCGGTGAACCTCGCGAAGTTCAACAGGAGCGACGCCTTGACCGGGTACTCGAGCGAGGCCAGCGGTTCGTCGGCAGACGCCGGTGTCGCGCGGATCAGGACCGGGCCGAGCACCAGGAACGGGAGCCATCCCAGCAGCGCCGTCGCACTCGGACGCACCTCAGAAGCTCCAGGCCAGGCTCAGCGCGAAGCTGCGGCCGTTCTGGGGAATGAGATCCTGTCGATGCTCTTCGGACCCGGGGTCCGCGTAGGAATGGTCGAGCACGTTCTGGATGCTGGCAGAGGCTTCCATCGTCTGCCCCAGCCTGACGAGCAGGGTGGCGTCGACGAGCAGGCTGTCCCCGCTGTCCGCGCCATCCAGGGTGAGGCGAGAGCTCATGTACTGGGCGCCGACGCTCAGCCAGCCGGCGATCTCCGGCACCGGGGCGGTGACGGCGCCCTTGACCATGTGGGCAGGTGAGTTGCTCAGGGGCTTGTCGTCGCCGTCCTGCGTACGCTGGTACGAGTAGCTCAACCGCGTCGCAAGACCGGACTCGAAGCGTGAGTCGATCGATGCCTCCCAGCCCCTGGATCGGGCTCGGTCGGTGTTCCTGAAGACCAGATCCCCGGATGCGTTCGACTGCAACGTGATCAGGTCGTGGATGTCGTTCGAGAACAGCGAGACGCTCGCCCGGACGTGGTCGCCGAAGCGTCGCTCGGCGACGGCCTCCACGCTCGTTATGGACTCCGGCCGAAGGGCGCCCTGCCCGGTGTAGTAGTGCTGCTCGTACTCGTTGGGAGCCCGGTAGGCCGTTCCGTAGAGGAGCTTCACGGAGGTTCCCGCCGCCGGCGTGGCCATGAGCCCGATCCGGGGATTCCACTCGCCCCCGGAGTGCTCGTTCCGGTCGTACCGACCGCCAATGCTCAGCAGGAGGTGCTCGACCAGCGCGACGCTGTCCTGCGCAAAGGCTCCCCAGCGAACACCCTGGTCCGGGAGCTCGAAACCCCGGTCGCCGGCGTATCCCCCGCCCTGGTCCTGACGCAGGTTGTGAGTCAGCTCCGAGCCCAGGATGAGCGTGTGCCGTCCCGCTTTCAGGACCCCCGTCGACTCCGCCGTCCACCAGCGCCCGCTGCCGTAGTCCTCGTACACGGACGCGGCGACCGAGGGAGCGTCGTACGGATAGGCTCCCTCGTAGTCGTAGGCCACCAGGGACACCCGGTTGGTCCAGTCGAGGCGAGCGCCGAGAGGACGCTCGTAGCTCGCCGCCAGGGCCGTGAAGGTGTCGCGCGTCATCGCCCGCGTGTCTCCGAACAGGGTGCCGTACGAGGCCGTCGGGATGTGCTTCGTGCGAGCCGAGTGGAGCGCCTGGATGGCGAAGCGCCCTTTCGAGTACGCCGCGAACGCCTTTGCCGACCCCTCGCCGTCACCGTCCTCCACGACCCCGCCGTTCTCGCTCGAGAACTCCGGGAATTGGAGGCTCTGCCCGCGGCTCGTGAGCCCCGACGCGGCGACGAGGAGCTGCGCCCCGTCCGCGAGGTCTCGGCCATAGCTCGCACCTCCCTCGAACGTGCCGTAGCTGGACAGCCCCGCCCTGAGCTGTCCTCCTCGGCCGCCTCGCCGCGTCACGATGTTGACGACGCCGAAGAACGCGCTGTTTCCGTGGGTGGCCGCTCCGGGTCCCCGGGACACCTCGACTCGCTCGATGACGTCCAGGTCCAGCGGCATTTCCTCACCGACGTACGCGCCGTCGTAGATGTTGTCGTTGATACGGATGCCGTCGACGAGCAGCAGGATGCGCGTGTTGTAGTCGCCCGGTCGCCCCAGCCCGCGCGCTCCGACATAGGAGTAGTTGCGGTCGTAGGACACGTAGAGGCCGGGCAGCGTTCGCAGCACGTCCGCCAGGGTGCGGTAGCCGTGCCTGCGGATCTCCTCGGCCGTCACGACCGCTATGACGGATGGCGCGTCTTCGGCCTTCTGAGGGTGCTTCGAAGCCACCGAGACGAGGGGCACCTCGAGGAGCTGCTCGAGGGACAGGTCGGCGAGCTCGTCCGCGGAGGGCTGCTCTGCGAAGACAGCTTGCGCCGCCAAGACCGCCAGCACGCCCGCGGCTACGGCGCGGGCTCGGCCACCCCCCGAGCGTCCCTTGTCATTCGCGGCATCGGATCGGGAACGACTCCCGGTCCGAGTGGAGACCTTCCCGAACCTCGCCCCCAGCCTCAGCGGCTGGCGATCGCAAGTTGTTCTGTCCACGTACATTCGCTCCCTCTCCGCTTCGGATCCGGGCCGGACCCTCCTACCCACTCCGCAAGACTCGCGCCATGCCGGGCCGATCGGTGGCACGTATGCGCAGAGCGGGAGAGAGAACGTCACGAAGGCGGCGGGCCCGGAGCGATGCACGCATCGTAGGTGAGGCATCCGGGAACGCAGCTGCTTCCAGCTTCGAGCAGAGCGGCTGATCGGGACGACGCGAGCAGGCGCGAGGTCTTCACAGGGCAAAACTCGGATAGGATAGCCTCCGCGTTGAGGGCGCATCCGGTCCGCGGAAAGGGTAGAAGCCCACCTTCAGCAGTTCAGTCTTCGGCACCTTCTTTCAGCCCGATGGGCGGACGCCGGGCGCTTCGATGGAAGAGGGTCGCCATGTCGGATGATCCGCAAGGGGTGCCACGCGCCCTTCCCGACCGTCCCAACCTCCGCCACCTCAAGGACCAGGCCAAGGATCTGCTCGAGGCTGGCGAGGCATCGTCGATCGCCGACGCGCGATTCAAGATCGCGCGTCTGTACGGGTTTGCGAGCTGGCCGAAGCTCAAGGCTCACGTCGGGTCCTTCGAGGAGGTCGGGCAGCTCGAGGAAGCCATCGACACCAACAACGTGGGCCGCGTCAAGACCCTCATGACGCACAACCCGGCGCTGCACCGTGCCCCACTGGGCTACGGCAAGGATGGGCCCCTCACCTGGGTTGCCGAATGCCGCGTGCCCTGGGAGCCACCGAGCTCTGCCAGAGTGGCCCTGGCGGAATGGATGATCACGCACGGCTCGGACGTGCACCAGGGGGGCGACGCCCCTCTGATGCGAGCAGCGCTCGATGGACACCGGATTCCAATGATGGAGGTTCTCGTCTCCCACGGCGCAGATGTCAACGCCCTCTGGCACGGACACTTCCCGATCATCTTCGCCCCCTGCGAGTCCTGGGATCCGGTCGCTTTGAATTGGCTCCTCGATCACGGCGCAAACCCGAACTGTCGCGACCACGGGTACGAGATCGGCCGCCATTCCTATCCGGGGACGGCCCTCGACTATCTCATCGCAGGATACGCGCGTTCCGTGGAACGGCTGAGCACCTGCATCGACGTCCTTCTCCGGTCCGGGGGCGAGACGAGATACGACGCGCCTGCCGTGCTGGCGCTGCTCCGCAACCGGCTGGGGGGCCTGGCTGAGCAGATCGACGCGGATCCCGCGCTCGTGAACAGGCGCTTTCCCGAGCTCGATTGCGGCATGAGCGGCGGGCGACAACTCACGCTCAGGGGAGGCACACTGTTGCACGTGGCTGCCGAGTTCGGCAACCTCGCGGCGGCCACCCTGCTGCTCGACCGGGGTGCGGACGTCAATGCCCGCGCAACGGTCGATGACGCCGGCGTGGGCGGCCACACGGCGCTCTTCCATGCCGTGACGCAGTTCGACGATGGGGGATTGCCGGTAACGGAGCTACTCGTCGAGCGCGGCGCGGACCTCGCGGTTCGCGTGAAGCTTCCCGGGGACTACGAGCGGCCGGGCGAGGTCGTCGAGTGCACGCCGTTGGGATATGCCCTGTTGTTTGGCGGCGCGAGTCAGAGGAAGACGGTGACCCTGCTGCGAGAGCGAGGGGCCGTCGAGTAGCAGCGACCGGGGCACGATCAGCGGTACGCCTCGAAGATGCCCACCCCTGCACCTCTTCACGGCGTCGGCGCACTGGACACCTAACCGTCGACCTCGATAGGGCAGCATGGCCGACGCCCTGGGGCATGCCCCGCGGTGCGGGGAGGCGGCCGGACCGATGACCTGGGAGCGCGCGCCGCTGCGGCCGACCGCGCGCTCCCAGGTCTCCTCGCTAGCCTCGAACCAGTCGATCCAGGATCACGAAGAGGATCAGGAGCAACGCCAGACCGCCCCCCACCAGCAGGGCGCCGTGGCGCTCCACCCAGGAAAGGGGACGCTCGGGCTCGGGGCTCGACACGGCACCGTCGTTCTCGCTCATCACGACACTCCAGTTCCGCGGCGGCGGTGCTCAGCCTCGGCGGACTCCGCCAGGAAAAACGTCGGGAACGGCGGGAGGGTCTTCAGGCGGGAGGAGCAGCGGGAGGCGCGCGGGGCGAGGTCGGGCCGACGGCGAGGAACAACCTTCGGGCGCGATCCCCCAAGGCAGGGCAGATCGACGCCGCCCCACTCCGGAAAGCTGCCCGCGGCGGCGGCGGCCCCACCAGCGGCACCGGATCCGAGGGGAGGGATCGGCAGCGTCCCGGCCGGGCGTCGGCGCCATCGAGCGACTCTCCACCCGGACGGCCGACCAGCACCGCACGCTCGTGCCAGCTCGGAGCCTCCATGCGTTCGCCGGTCAGGACCGAACGGCTGAAGGAGTCCGGGGCTGCGCCGAAGAGGGCCGAGAGGACGAGGAGGATCGCGATACGGGAGCGCGTCAAGGTTCATTTCTACAACGGGTCGGCCGGCTCCTCAAGGGCCGGGGCCCCGCCGTACCGCGGCTGCGTGGTAGCATCGTCCGGGAAGCGGCTCGCACGCGGCCCTTCCCGCCCGGCGACGCACGCGGCCTGGCCGGCAACTCCCTGGATCGCTTCGAGGAAGTTCCCATGCCACACGGCGACGTCGGCCTGCTCACGAACCTGGCGGTCAGCCTCGCTGCCGCCCTCGGCCTGGGCCTGGTGACACAGCGCATCGGGCTGTCGCCCATCGTCGGCTACCTGCTGGCGGGGTTCGCGCTGGGACCACAGACTCCCGGCTTCGTGGCCGACCGGGCGATGGCCGCGCAGTTCGCCGAGATCGGAGTGATCCTCCTGATGTTCGGCGTCGGGCTGCACTTCCACGTCGAGGATCTGCTCGCGGTACGCCGGGTGGCCCTGCCGGGGGCGGTCGTGCAGATCGGCGCCGCGACCCTGATGGCGGTCGGCCTGGCGTACCTGTTCGGCCGGAGCATCGAGAGCGGCCTGGTGACGGGTATCGCGGTCTCGGTGGCGAGCACCGTGGTGCTGGTGCGCGTCCTCGAGGATGCGGGCGTCCTGCATAGCAACGAGGGACGGATCGCGGTCGGATGGCTCATCGTCGAGGACGTCTTCACGGTCCTCGTGCTGGTCCTGCTCCCGGGGCTCGCGGGGGCGCTGGGCGGGCTCGACGCAGCGGCGGGAACGCCCGTCGCCACGGCCCTGGCCATCGCGCTGCTGAAGGTCGCCGCCCTCTCGGGCCTGGTGCTGGTGGTGGGCCGACGCGCCCTCCCCTGGCTGCTGGAGCACGTGGCCCGGTCCCGCTCGAGAGAGCTGTTCACGCTGACCGTACTGGCCATCGCCCTGGCGATCGCGATGGGGTCGGCGCTGCTGTTCGGGGTCTCGGTCGCCCTCGGCGCGTTCCTGGCCGGAATGGTCGTCGGGCAGACCCACGTGAGCCACCAGGCGGCAGCCGACGCGCTCCCGCTGCGGGACGCCTTCGCGGTCCTCTTCTTCGTCTCCGTAGGCATGCTCTTCGACCCGCGGGTCGTCGCGGAGCAGCCCGGCTACCTCCTCAGCCTGCTCGGGATCGTGCTGCTGGGCAAACCCCTGGCGGCGCTCGCGATCGTGTGGTTCCTCGGCTACTCGCTGAGGACGGCGCTCACGGTCGCCGTCGCGCTCGCGCAGGTCGGCGAGTTCTCGTTCATCGTGGCCGAGCTGGCCCACGACCTGGGCATCCTGCCGGCCGAGGGCCGCAGCCTGGTGGTCGCCTGCGCCCTCGTGTCGATCGCGGTGAATCCCCTGCTGTTCGGCGCCGTCGCGCCGCTGGAGCGCTGGCTGCGCCGGCGCGGTGCGCTCGGGCGCGCTCTGAGCCGGCGCTCCGAGGCTCGTGCGTCGGCCGGGAGCGAGCGCATCGGCGACCGCTCGGACGACTCCGGGGCTGTCCCGTCCCGCCATGCGATCATCGTCGGCTACGGGCCGGTCGGCCAGTCCGCAGCACCTGTCGTGCGGGAGCTGGGGATGGAGGTCGTGGTGGTCGAGCTGAACGTCGACACCGTGCTGTCACTCAGGGCCTCGGGGGCTCGAGCCGTCTACGGCGACGCGGCCCGGCCGGAGATCCTCGAGCGCGCCGGGGCGGCGACCGCAGCCTGTCTCCTGGTGACGCTGCCGGACCTCACGGCGCGGACATCGGTGATCATGACGGCGCGGCGCCTGAGCCCCTCGCTGCGGATCTTCGTCCGCAGCCGGTACCTGAAGGAGACCGAATGGCTGGAAAGAGTGGGTGCGACGGCGATCTGCAGCGAGGAGAAGGAGGTCGCGGCGGGCCTGGCGCGGCTCGTGGCAGTGCAGCTCGGTGCCGCGGGTCCCTCCGCGGACCCGCCCGGGACCCGCGGGGCGTGAGCGGGCTGCGCTCGGCCGGGTTGGCGGCTCGGTCGATCGATCTCGCGCGGGGTCCCCGCGGGGCGTTGCCCCTGGTGGCGGCACTCCTTGCGGCTGCGTGCATGGCGGAGTCCGAGCGGGCGCCGGACGCCGGCGCGGGCTCTCCCGTGCGAGCCGAGCTGGAAGTCCCGCCGGGCGCTGCGGCCGGTGCGCTGCTCTATGTTCCCGTCTACTCTCACGTCCTCCATCAGTCGGGCGAGGCCGCGATGTACGTGACTGCGACCGTGAACGTCCGGAACACCGACCTCGCGAGCGCGATCGTCGTGACGCGGGCCGACTACCACGACTCGAAAGGAGCCCTCGTGGAGCGGCGCGTGGAGTCGCCCGTCCGGATCGGCCCGCTGGCGTCGACTCAGTTCGTGGTCGCCCAGGCCGACAAGCGCGGAGGAGCGGGCGCGAGCTTTCTCGTCGAGTGGCACGCGGAAACGGCTGCGTCGGATCCGGTCGTGGAGGCCGTGATGATCGGAACCTCGGGACAGCAGGGGGTTTCCTTCGTCACCCAGGCGCGCGTCCTCCGCCGGATCGGGGAGGGGTCGCCGACAGAGGCCGAATGACGCCGGGATCCGCCCAGGTGACGGCCTCACTGGATCTGGGCGAGCCGCGTCGACTCCCCCGCTTCCCGCCGCCAGCGACGCGCGACCCTCACCCCGATGGCCGCGCCAAGGGTGTTCGCCACTGCGTCTCCGATGCTCGAGTCGCGGCCGGCGATCACCTCGATCTGCAGCGCTTCGATCCCTATCGTGGCGGCGAAGGCGCACAGCACGGCTGGGGCCGCCCGCAGGCCGGACAGCGAGAGCCCGATTCCCAGAGGCACGAACAGGATCACGTTCAGGACCAGATTGGGAACGTCGGGGTCGACCAGGTCCTCCGACACGGGATTCCACCACTCCTGCTCGGTCGGGGTCAGGGTTACAGCGCCGATCAGGACGGCCGATGCGACCACCAGTCCGATGCCGATCCATCTGGGCAGCCTGTTCATGCGCACGTCCATGGCTTCACGATCATCGGGCTCCGTACCTGACCCGGGGCCGTCCTCGACCGGCCGCGAGGGCGTCGCCCAGGGCCTGCCCGATCAGGCGACCGGAAAGCTGCTCTCGGCTGGGAAGGTCGGCGCGCCTCCGACAGCGTTCAGTATGACCGAACAGCGAACGCCTCCGAGCAGCCGTCAGCCGAGGCTCCCCGCTCGAGGAGCGCGGCTCGGGGCCTTTGCTCTCGCCACCAGTCGGCATAGACTTCTCACCACGCCCGGCGGCTCGAGGCTGCTCGACCGGTTCGAGCCCGAGCCCAGGGAGAGCCTCCTGCCAGGAGTTCGACACTCTTGAACAGCACGTCAGCCGCGGTGGATCCGGCTCTCGGCGAGGGGCTGCAGCGGTTGCGCAACGAGCGCGGGCTGTCGCTCCGAACCCTGGCGGCCGCCGCGGGCTTCTCACCGAGCTTCCTGTCCCAGGTCGAGAACGGCCAGGCCTCGCCGTCGATCGCCTCTCTCGAGCGTCTCACCGGAGTCCTCGGCGTCAGCATGGCGGAGTTCTTTCGCGCCCTTTCCGCCGGGTCCGGGCTCGTGCTCCGGGCATCGGAGCGGCGCCGCTTCACGAGCGAGTGGTCCCAGGCCCGGATCGAGCCGCTGCTCCCGGCACCCGGTGCCCTGCTGAGCCTGGAAGGCGTCATCGTCACCATCGAGCCCGGGGGGCGCAGCGGTCGAGAGCCCGTGATGCGCGCTCACGAGCAGCTCGCCCTCGTCCTGGACGGGGAAATCACGCTGAGCCTGGCGCGCACCGCCAGCCACGTCCTCCGGCCCGGCGACGCGGCAGCGATCCCCGCAAACTGCGCCCACTCGTGGGAGAACACGGGCAGCGCCGACGCCCGGATCGTCATCGTGGCGGCGCGAGCTCCGGCTCCCGACCCGCCCGCGCCCCGGCCACGGCAGCGCGGAAAGGCTGGTGCAGCCGTGCCGATCGCCCCGAGGTAGAGCCCGACCGCGTGGGCTGTCCCGTCGCCGACAGGGCCGGCATCCGAAGCAGAGGGCGAGCGCCGAAGTGAGCCGCTGCCTCAGCCGGACCGCCTCCGCGCCGGGCTCCCGGCCTCCGCCGGTGCCCCCGCGATCCGGTAGAGGGGGCGCTTGCAGTGCGGGCAGAAGAAGAAGACGCTGCGCTCGCGAAGGCGCGACTCGAGGAGCGCAGCGAAGCGCACGTGGCACTCGGGACAGTGCGTGTCGCGGAGCAGGCGTGCCGGCTCGGCGCGCACCAGGCGCAAGACCGCCTCGAGGTGGCGCTCGACGTGCTCGGGGAGGGACGCGAGGGCGGACTCGAGTCGGCGGGCGGATCCCCGCCGCCGGACGGCGCCGGACAGCGCGATGACCGTGACGAGGGCCGCGATCTCGTGCGGGGCGCCTTCGAGACTCAGCACCGCCGCCTCACGCCGCTCCTCCGGCCCGGGCCGAGGAGGCCGCAGGCGGCAGCCGGCCAGCTCCCTCGCCCGGATCCTCGGGTGAGCCGGCGCGCCGCAGCCGCACGTCCGGGTTCCACTCCCGAAAGGTCTGCTCCGCCCAGTCTCCCTCGAACAGGACGACGGGCGCGCCGCCGCGGTCGCGGGCCAGCAGCACGCCCACCCGAGCGAAGTCGGGCTGCTTCACGCCGGCGGGAACCTCGACCACGAGGGCGGAGCGGTAAGGGAGGCGGTCCAGCGTGGTCTCGACGGCGTACTCCGCGCTGAGCCGCGCCCGCACCAGGTCGAACTGCAGCTCCCCCACCGCGGCGAGGATCGGGTCCCGCACCGGCCCGCTGTCGGCGAAGAGCACTTGGATCGCCCCCTCCTCCTCGAGCTGGACGAGGCCCTTCCCGAAGGCCTTGTGTTTCTCGATCGACGTCGGCCGCAGGCGGGCGAAGTGCTCGGGGGCGAAGCGCGGCAGGGGCGCGAAACGGAACGGCGGCCCCTCGCAGATCGTGTCCCCGATCGAGAAGAGGCCCGGGTTCACGAGCCCGACGACGTCACCCGGGTACGCCTCCTCCTCGCTCTCGCGCTCCTGAGCGAAGACGCGGTGCGCGCGCGGCAGCCGCACCTTGCGCCCCAGCCGCGGGTGGCTCACTGTCATCCCCTTGCGGAAGCGCCCCGAGACCACTCGCACGAATGCCATGCTGTCGCGGTGCTGGCGGTCCATGTTCGCCTGGAGCTTGAAGACGAACCCCGAGAAGCAGTCCGACGACGGCTCCACGGGCCCGGCGCTTCCGGGCCAGGGCCCGGGCGGAGCCGCCAGGCCGGCGAGCGCGCCGAAGAAGGGCTCGACCCCGAAGTTGTTGAGGGCGCTGCCGAAGAAGACGGGCGTCTGGCGTCCCGCGCGGAACGCGGCGGGGTCGAACGACCCCAGCGCACCGAGCAGCTCCACCTCCTCGAGCAGCTCGCCGTGCTGGGCCGGGCCGAGCATCCGGCGCAGCTCGTCGTCCCGGAGGCCGCTCACGTGGAGCGGCGCCCGGATCTGGCCCCCCGCCACCCGGTCGAACCACAGCGCCCGCGGGGTCCGCAGGTCGAAGACGCCGAGGAACGTGGACCCTGTCCCCATCGGGCAGTTGAACGGGACCGGAGACATCCCCAGCACCGCCTCGATCTCGTCCAGCAGGTCGAAGGCGTGGCGCGATGGCAGGTCCAGCTTGTTCACGAAGGTGAGCACGGGCAGGCCGCGGCGGCGGCAGACCTCGAACAGCTTGCGCGTCCGGGGCTCGACTCCCTTGGCGGCGTCGAGCACCATGACGGCGCTGTCCACCGCGCTCAGGACGCGGTAGGTGTCCTCGCTGAAGTCCTCGTGGCCGGGCGTGTCGAGCAGGTTGAAGCGGCAGCCCGCGTGCTCGAACTGGAGCACCGTGGAGGTGACCGAGATGCCCCGGGCCCGCTCCATCTCCAGCCAGTCCGAGCGGGCGTGACGCCGCTGCGCCTTGCTGCGCACCGACCCGGCGTGGTCGATCGCGCCGGCATAGAGCAACAGCTTCTCTGTCAGCGTGGTCTTGCCTGCGTCGGGGTGGGAGATGATCGCGAAGGTCCGGCGGCGCTCGGCCTCGCGGGCGATCTCCGGGCCGCCCGGGGGTGTGGGTGCTGGGCGGGTCGACATCCGGGTTCAGTATAACTGAACAGAACCGCCGGTCCCAATCGGCGAGGGCGGCCGGAGATTGCATATCCGCTCGCATCGCTTCCAGCGCGCTACCGCCGTGCTGTTCTACTCACTTTAACACCTGGATCGGCTCCCTGAGCCCGGCGTCGGCGCATCGGTCCTTCATCGCGACCATGGCGAAGCGAATCGCGGATGGCGAGGCGGGGCTCGCCGAGTCCAGCCGGCCCGCCGGGCGCGACAGCCTCGCACGCCCGGCCGGGCACGGGAGCGGGCCGTGCGGCGGCGTCAGGAGCGCCGCTCGCGGGCATCCTGGCAGTCGAGGCAGAGCGTCGCCTCGGCCCGCACCCGGAGCCGGGCGAGCGCGATCAGCTCGCCGCAGCCGAGGCACTCGCCGTAGCAGCCCCGCTCCAGGCGGCCCAGCGCCGCCACGACCCTGCCGCAGGCGCAACTCGCTCGCCTGGAGGTTCGCCCGGGCCAGGCTCTGCTGCTGGAGCGCGTCCACGCGTGTCAGGCGTCCGATCGAAGTGTCGAGAGCGACGGGAGCGGCGCTCTCCCGCGAGATCGCGAGCAGCGCCTCGATCTCCGCCCGCGCGGCTTCGAGGGCGCGCCGCAGCTCCTCCAGCTCGGGCCGGCTCAGCTCGCTCGCGATGACCTGCCTCCTCTCTGCGTTCGCGGGGCGAGAAGCGACAAGGACCCGACGGAGCTGGCCTCCGAGTCGTGCTCTCGACCCGGCTGGTCCCGCCCCCCGCCGCACCCGGCCGCCTGAGACATCCCGCTCCCGACCACCGGTGCCCGGGCCCCAGGCTATCTCCCGCCGGGCTGCGAGTGCGGCGTCGGGCAGGGGCTCGGCGTCCGGACCGTCCGGGGGGCAGAAGAGCGCTCACGAGCGAAGTCGGAGCCGTGCTCGAACACACCATCCGGCGCATCGAGAGGCATCTGCGCCGCCGCGGGGGTGCTTCCGGGGAAGCACGACGACCTCGACGGCTTTCCCGAAACGGACCTCGCGGCCGCGGCGGTCTCGGGCCAGGTGCCGCCGGCCGGACCCCAGTGGACGAACAGGCGCAGGCCGCCCGAGCGCAGGGGGCTGGCGTACGACAAGCCATTGTGCGCCTCCGACCTGAGGCCGAGCCTTGCGGCGAGACCCGACGAAGAGCGAGCGCGGCGCCGAAGGCGACGGCGGCTCGGTCAGGCATGGCTTTACGCTCCACGCGGCCACGCGCGCAGACACCTCAGACGCCTCCGGCCGCGAGGCGCTGCTGCGCTACGTGCTTCGCCCGCCGATTGCACAGGACAAGATCGAGCAGGGCCAGGACGGCCTGGTCCGCATCCTCCCCGAGAGGCCCTTCCCCGACGGGACCGTCGCCGTCGAGCTGGATCCGCTCTCGCTGCTGTGCCGTCTCGCCGCCAGCGTCCCTCCGCCGCGCCACCACACCGTACGCAAGCCGGAGTCCTCGGGGCGGCGAGCGAATGGAGGTCGCGCATCGTGCCGCCATAGACGAAGCGCTCGCACCCGAACGGGCCGGAAGCAGGAAGCGCAGGAGCCGATAACGCACCGGGGTCACGCTCCCGTCGAACGCCGGTTTGTCGAGCGAGGCTTGACCTCCGCCAAGGCGCGACGCTACACTGCCCGTGGCTGTGCAGGCCGCCGTCGGTCCGCGAAGAGGGTTGAACCCGCCTGCGCTCGACACCACACCTCACCTTCTTTCTGCCCGCGCATCGCGGACCACGGGCGCCAGATGAAGGAAGGTGCCTGATGCCCGCCTCGCTGCCCGACCGTCCCAGCCTCGAGTGGCTGCGCAAGACCGCCAAAGATCGCCTGGCTGAACTTCGCTCCGTCAACCCCGCGGCGAGGCTGGCAGACGCCCTGCTCGCCGTTGCGCGTGCGCACGCCTTCCCCAGCTGGCGCGCGTTGAAGGCGCAGGTCGAACGGCAGTCCGCCGCGCCGACCGCTGCCGATGAGGAAACGGTCGGCGCGTTTCTCCGGTGCGATCCTCGCCTTCGCTCGCACGCCGTTCGCGATCGACCGGCTGCTCGCGCTCGGCGCGCCGATCGACCTCGCGGACCGGTGGGGCTCGAAGCCCATCGATGCAATGAGTCGCCTCGGACCCCGCGGTCGGTCGCTCGTGGAACGGCTTGCGGCGCGGGGTGCGGCCGCCGCGCCCAAGGCGTACGCCAGAGTCGGCGATGTCGACACGCTGGCACATCTGGTTGCCGCCGACCCGGCCGTCGCCCGGCGCGATGATGTCATGATGGCCGCCGCAGAGGGCGGTCACCATGACCCGGTGGCATGGCTCCTGGCCCGCGACGGTGCCGTCAATGCGCGCGCTGACGCCGCGTCACGCCACACCGCCCTGCATGCGGCGGCTTGGAACGGCGACCTGCGCATGGCCAGACTGCTGGTAGAAGCCGGCGCGGACCAGGCGTGCCGCGACGACCAGCATGACGGCACGGCACTCGACTGGGCGGCAACCTCGAGCGAGGTGACGAACAACCCGACGTGCGCCGACGTCGTCGCGTACCTGGAAGGCGCGGCTGGCGCCAACGTGAGGGAGCCGTGATCGCCGCTGGCGCGCCTTCGCGATGCGGCAGGCCGATAGGAGGATTCAACTAACGCACAGCCCTCACGAGCGGCGCTGGCGCTGGGCCAGCGCTCGCTCGTCGCCGGCGATCTTCGCCTTGGCCTCGTTCTCGCCGTCACCGCGGAGGCCTCGAGCGCGGCGACCTTGATGCGCACGTTCGCGCCGCCTCCCGGTTGGTCATCGTCGGGGGAAATGAGTCGACCCACGGCGGGCCACACCCCGGGGCCCTCGCTGCGCTGGCGCACGCGGACCACACCACCCGGCGCGACCGGGCAGCTACCTGCAGGGACCGGCAGCCGCCTCCACCGGCACGGCGTCCGGATCGCGTCGATCAGTCGCGACCGGCCGGACCTGGAGCTGGCGGCCCGGCATCCAGCAGGGCGGGCAGCAGGACGCGCGCCATGAGCGTGTTCACGGGTGACTCGCCGTTGAAGCTGCCGCCTGTGAATTCGTGTCGACCCGCTGGATGCCGTTCGCGGTCGGGACGCCGTACCACCGATGCCAGATCCCGAGCCCATAGTCGCTGTCATCCAGCGCGACTGCTTGGCCACAGCAGCATCGATCCAGGACTCGGAGATGACCCGACGCCCTTGCCATGCCCCGCGCTGCTGGATCAGCAGGCCAGGCTTGAGCATTCGCGCGGCCGGAGGTAGATCTGCGCGAACTCGTTCCGCCGGCTGCGATCGAGCACGAACGTCCAACGTCACTGGGCGCGCGAGATCCCGAGCGGGTTGAAGAGCACCTCCTGCGCGAACGCCGCGAGCGGCTGACCCGCGGCGACTTCGACGCTTCGCCCCGCCGCTTGGAATCCGAACGAGCAGTAGCGCCCGATAGTCCCTGGCTCGGCGAGTACCGGGAGGTCCACGAACGCCTTCGGCCAGTCGTCGGTGTCATAGCATCACTCCGGCGCCCGGCGACGCGCCATCGCGATCGTCGCACGCAAGGCCGGATTGATTGCTCAGCAGGTCCATGAGGGTCGTTCGTTCTTTGCGGGGATCCGGATTCTCAATCGAGGCGTAGCCGAGCGTGGCGATCACAGGCTCGTCGACGCGCAGCAGACCGCGATCAACAGCGGCGCCAACCAACAGGGACACGACGCTCTTGGTCAGCGAACGCATCTGATGCGGCCGGTCGCGGTCGTAACCGTAGGAGTACTCTGGATCGCCTCGACCTGCTCGGCGACCAGTTCGGGCAGCTTCTCGAGCAGGAGCAGCGCCGGCGCCAGATCCGGCCGGGCGCCGCAGACGCGCAGCAGGCCTTCGTAGCCAGCCGTTTTCGCTTCGAGCACCTTGCGGATGCCTTCAGCTTCGGCCAGGTACTTCGCGAGCACGGCATCCCCTTCGCCCCTCGCCACGCGGCGGATGCGCTCGGCTTCGGCCTCCGCGTCGATCTCGACCTTCTGCCGCTCGATCATCGGGCGGCGCCGTCCAGGGCCCAGGCCACGAGCTGGGGGATGGCTCAGGAAGGCCGCCGCCCGGTCGTGCTCGTCCGCGGGCATGACCACGGGCACGGCACCCGCGGCCCGGATGAGGGCCACCACGCGCCGGCGCGCCGCGGGGGCGGTGGCCGCCTGCGGCGTCACGAGAGGCCCAGCCGCTCCGCCTCCGCCACGATGGAGACCTTGACGCTGCCCACGTCCGTCATCGCGGCCCCGGTCCCCGTCCGAGCCAGGCGCCGCGGGAGCCGCCGGTTCGTCTCCGGCGACGCGGCCAGGACCACAACGCCCGCCGAACGCGCCGCCTCCTCCAGCGTGGTCACTTCCCCGGCGATGGCCCGCGCCTTGCGGGCCGCGCGGAGGACGGGGGCACGGTCGCTGCCCAGCACCCGGTAGCCCGCGCGGCCCAGCACCCGGGCCAGCGATCCCCCGATGAGCCCCAGGCCCACTACCGCCACCACTGGCCGCTTCACGGCGACTCCGTGACCAGGATGCTCTCCAGGAGGTCGCCCTCGCGGCGCTCCAGGACCCTCTCCGCCCCCGCCACCAGCATCGCGTAGACGGCCAGGGCGCCCGCGAGGGCGAGAGGGAGGGTCAGGAGCCAGAGCCACGGCGCGCCGAGGAGCCGCGGCAGCCAGGTGAGGAAGACGAAGGGCGATGCCAGGACGAGGGCCACCCCCGAGCAAGACGCCGGAGAGGGCGAGGAAGACAGGCCCCGGCCAGCCCCGCCCACGGCCGGCCGGCCCGACTCGGGGGCGGGGAGAGGGGAGAGGATCGACAGGTAGTTGTCCACCGCCGCGGAGAGGAGCAGGCCGACGAGGGTGGCCACGAGCGCGGCGAGGGACATCTGCGGGGCGAGGAACGCGCTCACCACCAGGAGCATCAGGAGACCGGGAATGCGCAGGACCATGGCGGCGGTGTTCTTGGCCGCCAAGAGCCGCCACCGCGGCACGGGGAAGGCCATGAGGAGGGCGATCCGGCGGCGCTCCAGGCCCGAAGACGGACAGCCCCGCCACGAGGGCCAGCATCAGCACCGCTCCCGAGCCGCCGCGGGAGGCGCGGGTGAGGAAGAAGGCGAAGAGCAGCGGGCCCAGGCCGACGAAGAGGCCGGCCTTCAGCGCGGGGTCGCGCCAGGCCACCCGCAGGTCCTTCTCGAGAGGGCGCCCAGGGGCGACCCGAACCGCATCCGCGCCCGCACCGCGTCCGCGCGGCCGGGCCCGGCGAGGTCGATCTGGCCGCGATGGATGCGGTGGATGAGCCGCGCCGAGGCTGCCATGGCCGCTCCGCGCTGCCAGCTCGTTCGCGACCTGGGTCATCGGACCGCAGCTGGACGCCGAGCTGTCGCGCCCGTCCGGGCCGGAGGCGATCGGCGAGCAGGTGAAGGGCGTCCTCACTGCTCGCCTTCCGGCAGCCTGCCATCAGGTCGAGCCCCGCCCCCCGGCCCCACGCGTATGTGGATCCTTCAGCAGCTAGAATGGAGTCCATGGTGCCCGCTCCCGAGCATGTGGCGTGGATGGAGCAATGGCGGGGTGCGGCCCGCGCGCTCCAAGAGGATTGGCGAGAGCGCCTTGCAGCCCTGTCGGACGAGGAGGCCCGGGCCATGAGCGAGGCCGTGTTGTCCGTGGCCACCCCCGTGCCGCCCGCGTCGCCAAGGCGACGGACGTCCGGGCTCGTCGAGCAGCAGGCGCTCTTTGGCCGACTCGGTCGGTGAACCCGATCTTTGCGGCAGCGCTGGAGGTCCAGACCTTCTGCCAGGACCGGCGGTTCCGTTTCTGCATCATCGGCGGCGTTGCCGTTCAGCGTTGGGGCGAGCCGCGGCTCACTGTGGACGTGGACCTCACGCTCCTGACCGGATTTGGGAACGAGGAGAGCTTCGTGGACGCTCTCCTGACCGGATTCCGGGGCCGTCGCGACGACACGCGTGACTTCGCGCTTCGTCATCGGGTGGCCCTGCTCACCAGCAGCGCTGGGGTCAACGTGGATGTGTCGCTCGGGGCCATGCCCTTCGAGGAGCGGACAATCCAGCGGTCCTCGGAGTTCGCGCCGGCGGCGGGAGTACGATTCGTCACGTGTTCGGCCGAGGACCTCGTCGTCCACAAGGCCTTTGCTGGTCGGGCCAAGGACTGGCTGGACATAGAGGGAGTGGCTGTCCGGCAGGCCGGGCGCCTCGACGAGTCACTGATCTTTCGAGAGCTGGAGCCGCTCCTGGAGCTCAAGGACGCGCCCGACGTCGCCGATCGGCTCCGCCGCGTGTTGCGCGACGCTCGCCCGAAGCCGTAGCTCGTGCTCGAGGGCCGAGAGTAGTCGCGGCACGGGGTGAGGCTGCGATCGTGACGCCATCGGACGAAGCGCTCGCACCCGAACGGGCCGGAAGCAAGAAGCGCAGGAGCCGGTACCGCACCTGGGCGGAGCTGCTCGCCGCGCACGTTCGGCATGGACGCGCTCGCCTGCCCCGTCTGCCAGGGGCGCATGCGGCTCGTCGCCGTCCTCAGGAACCCAGCCCGCATCACACGCTTCCTCGCCTCGATCGGTGAGCCGCCGGAACGGCACCCGCGCGCGCCCAAGAGGCACCTCCCGTAGGACGTTGGGCGACCAAACGCTGGCTTGCCTATGCGCTTGCGCGCGGCGCTCCCGCGCCCTCATCGGTCGGGGGTCATCGTGATCTAGGATGTCGCTCGGTTTCTTCGTATGCCGGGGAGGTACCGGCCGTACCAGATCACGAGGTTCCGGCCTGGGAACGGGAATCAGGAACAGGTTGCCCTCGGCGTCGCAAACGGCCGGGCTCACCCAAGCGAGATGCCGATCATTCGCGAAGGACACGCTCCTCGTCGTTCTCAATGGGATTGCCGTGGATCGCGGGTCGGGCATTCCCTCCGATGCCTGGGACACCCGAGTGCGCCCGCCCGCAACCGTCAAGACAGCGGCCGCGAGGCACGCCCGGCGGAATCGAGCCCGGCGCCTCATTGCGACGGCCCCGAATCTGTCGGCGCGGAGTCGGCGGCTACGGCAGACCGGCTCCCTTTATCCGATCGGTTGGGCACGTCCTGGGCCCCTCGTGGGTGCGAGACGGCACCGGCCCCAGTGGTCTCGGCTTCCGGGTTCGCCTCCGCCGGATCGGTATCGCACGGCTCTGGTTCATCCTGATGTGCTTCGGCGACGAGGCGCGGTGCGTCGGCCGGCGGCCGGCCACTGTGGCGAGCACACGTTGAGCCCGGGTAGCAGTCACCCGTCGGAGTCGCTGCGTACTGTTGGCCGCAGCATGTGACCCACGTCGGGCAAGCACAGGTGGTCGTAGGGAACCCATAGCCCCAACATTCGTATGTCCTATACCATTGGATAGAGCCCTTCCCATCACCACACGGAATGTCCTGGCATTGCCCGATATAGGGACAGCTATTTGCCCGGCTGTGCCTACAAGGTTGATGCTGTGGCCATTCAAGCCAAAGCACTGGCGAGAAGAAACAACGACCGCATCGCGATCCGGTGAGCCTTCATCTACGCCTCCAGCCACGAGTTGGATTGAAGATATCTAAATTAAGAGACTACCATACTCTTCCCATCGGGCAGTTCATCGGGACAGGCGGCATCCCCAGCACTCCCTCGATCTCGTCCAGCAGATCGGAAGGGTGGCGGGCCGGCAAGTCCAGCTTTTTCACGAACGTGAGTCACGGGAAGGCCGCGGCGGCGGCACACGTCGAAAAGCTTCCGCGTCTGCGGCTCGACGCCTTTCGCCGCGTCGAGGACTATGACGGCCGTGTCCACCGCGCTCAGGACGCGGTAGGTGTCCTCGCTGAAGTCCTCGTGGCCGGGCGTGTCCAGCAAGTTGAAGCGGCAACCGGCGTGCTCGAACTGGAGGACAGTGGACGTGAGCAGGATGCCCCGGGCGCGCGCTCCATCTCCAGCCAGTCCGAGCGCGCGTGTCGCGCTGCGACTTGCTGCGGACCAACCCGGCGAGGCCGATCGCCCCGGCGTAGAGCAGCGGTTCCCGAGCCCGGCGTCGGCGCATCGGTCCTTCATCGCGACCATGGCGAAGCGAATTGCGGATGGCGGGGCGGGGCTCGCCGAGTCCAGCCGGCCCGCCGGGCGCGACAGCCTCGCACGCCCGGCCGGGAGCGGGCCGGGCGGCGGCCTCAGGAGCGCCGCTCTCGGGCATCCTGGCAGTCGAGGCAGAGCGTGGCCTCGGGCCGCACCCGGAGCAGGGCGAGCGCGATCGGCTCGCCGCAGCCGAGGCACTCGCCGTAGCAGCCCCGCTCCAGGCGGCCCAGCGCCGCCACGACCCTGCCGCAGGCGCAACTCGCTCGCGCCTGGAGGTTCCCCCGGGCCATGCTCTGCTGCTGGCGCGCGTCCACCCGCGTCAGGCGTCCGATCGAAATGTCGGGAGCGACGGGAGCGGCGCTCTCCCGCGAGATCGCGAGCAGCGCCTCGATCTCCGCCCGCGCGGCTTCGAGGGCGCGCCGCAGCTCCTCCAGCTCGGGCCGGCTCAGCTCGCTCGCGATGGCCGGCCTCACTCGCCCTTAGCGCGTTCATCGGCGCGGGGCCGCCCGGACCGCCGGCGCCGCCCCGGGGCACGGCGCCGCGCCCGAGGAACGACCGCCGCCTCGACACGGCGCACTCATCCTCGCACCTGCTGTGGGTGTAGGCTCCCACGACGGGCGTCAGTCCGCGAGCGTTCGAGAGGTCTCCAGGGATGAACCTCGTACAGACGCAGGCTCACGACAGCAGCCATTCGAGGTGGTCCGCACCTCGACGTCGACGTGATCCGCTCCGGGGTGGCCCCGCGAGACGACAGGGTGTGGCACGCCCATGACGGCGCGAAAGCCAGGTCCCTCGCGCGACACGGCCTCTCTCCTCGAAGACGTGCTCGCCGATGGCCACGGCGACGACGCACAGCTCCGGGCTCTTCGCGAAGGCATCGTCGAAGCGCTCGACCTGCCGACGGACGTTCACGTGGTCGGCGAGCCCGTCTCGCTCGTCGCCGTTGACTACGACGGCAACCCCCGCCGCGGCCTCGTCGCGCGCTGCCGTCGCCAGGACGGCACCGAGCACAGGATCGCCTTCGCCGACATCCAGCTTCGGCCGGACGCGGACGGCGCCCCCTACCTGGCCGCGTACTGCTGCTGGCTCGGCGCCGAGCCAGCCAGCCTCGGGCCGGCCCGCGGAGGGACGAAGCCGCGGCAACACAAGGCGAGCCAGGATGACATCGACCTGTCGAGGCCTGTCGAGCTGGTCGTGCTGGTGGTCAAAGAGCGGGCCGCGCGGTGCCGGCTCCCCGATAGCGAGCGGGTGCTCACGCTGCGCGGGGGCTCCCTGCACCGCCTGGTGCCCGGCCACGTCGTCACGGTGCAGCCGAACAAGCACTGGCGCCACAACGGGCACCCGTACCTCTCCGGCAGGATCGTCTCCAGCCGCGTCGACGCCGCCGCGCTCGGACTCGCGCCTCTCGCTTTGAACCCGTTCGGCCTGTGGGACCCGGCCGAGGAGTACTGGAGCGAGGAGGGCGAACCCGTCGAGGACTGGGCCGAGCCGATCATCGCGCGCGGCCCGCGGCCGATGTTCGAGATGGAGCAGGTGCTGCCCGGGAGCGACCCGAACGACATCGATTACGACCCGATCCTGGAAGCGAACGAGCTGAAGGACGCCGGCGACGTCGCGGGCGCTCAGGACGTGCTCGCCGCGATGCTGGAAGCGGATCTTCGGTGCCTGGACGCTCACGCCCACCTCGGCAACCTCTCGTTCCGCCTGAGCCCTCGCTGGGCGATCGGCCACTACGAGGTCGGCGTCCGGATCGGCGAGCTGTGCCTGGGAGACGCCTTCGACGGCGTGCTCGATTGGGGCCTCGTCGACAACCGCCCCTTCCTGCGCTGCATGAAGGGGTACGGGCTGTGCCTGTGGCGGCTCGAGCGCTGGGACGAGGCCTACCGCGTGTTCGAGCGCATGCTGTGGCTCAGCCCCTCCGACCACCAGGGGATCCGGTTCCTGCTCCCGGCCGTTCACGACCGTGAGCCCTGGGTGGACGAGGAAGGCTGAGGCGAGCGACGCGCCCCGTCTTTCCGTCCGAGGGGTCCCCGACAGAGGCCGAATGACGCCGGGATCCGCCCAGGCAGCGCGAGGGGGCGCCCGACGACGTTCAGCATGCCCAACCCGCCGACACCTCGCGTCTACACTCGGGCGAGAGGGTGCAGGGTGTACGAAACTCGGAGACAGCTCATCAGCGACGTTGTGGCGGGCACGGTCAACGAGGAGAACAACCCGGGCGTCTTCGAGGAGGACGGGCTCTACCTGGCGGCGCAGATCATCGAGAAACGGGATCCCGAATGGCTGCGAGACGCGCTCGACGAGGCGCTTTCATGCGGCCGGCGTGTCGCGCCTATACTCGAGTGCCTCTCGCCAGCGGGCCGGGCGCGCTTCGCGGACCTCTTCGACGAACGGGGCAGGAAGTAGGCCGACACGCCGCCGCGAGCTGATCGAGTGTCTCGGCCACCAGCTCGCTCGATCGCGATCGGCTCCGGAGCCGCGCGGCGTCACCAGATCTCGTCCTTCATCAGCAGCTACGTCGTGGAGAACCCCTTGAACAGCCGCCGGCAGGTCTCCTCGGAGTACAGGCTCTGCAGATCCTCCGGCGACGCCGTGCGATGGATCTCTTCGGCCTTCGCGGAGCGGTCCCAGGCGCCGACGAGACGCCCCTCCTCGAACTCGAGCTCCCAGAGCCTCTCGTAGTCCCAAGGCGGCCCGCGCGAGGCGGAAGCGGATCAGCGAGTCGCCGAGGTGGTGGCCGTCGATCGCGGCGAGCTCGTCGCCGAGCACGTCCTCGATCTCGATGCGCATCCCCGCTCTCACCCCCGGGCTGGGCACCATCGTATCAGCCGCCGCGACGGGTCGAGACGCTCGCCGCCTTCTCCTGCGAGCACGACCCGCCTGGAAACCGTCCTCGTCTACGAGCAGATGTTCGCGACGATCTCCAGAACGTGGGCACGGGTCGTGTCGATCAGGGGCAGCCCGGCCTCCGCCTCGTCCCGCAGTATCAGGGGAAGCTCCGTACCGGCCAGGATCACGCCGTCGGCACCCTCGTCATCCCGGAGCCGGCCGGCAATCGCGTGGAGCCGCGCCCGGGTCTCGGGCCGGAACACGCCCTTGACCAACTCCCCGATGTAGATCCCGTGGATGAAGTCCTGCTCCTCCGGTGACGGGAGCACCGCCGCGATCCCGCTCCGCGCCAGCGCCTCGGGGTAGAAGGCCGCCTGCATGGTGAAGCGGGTGCCGAACAGCCCGACCCGCCTGAGCCTCTGGGCCACAACGGCCCGGCAGGCCGCGTCGACCAGGCTCACCAGGGGGATCGGCGTGCGCTCCTCGAGCGCGCCGAACACCACGTGCGGCGTGTTCGCGGCCAGCGCCCCGAAGTCCGCTCCGGCCCGGGCCAGCCTCTCGATTTCCCCCAGCAGGTAGTTGGTCACCTCGAGCAGTCGGTTCTCGCCGATCATCCCCAGCATCCTGTCGAGATCGATGCTGTTGATGAGGATAGGCGGCGCGCTGCCCCCCGGCGCGCGCTCCCGGCAGAGAGCGATCGCGAGCCGGTAGTACTCGACCGTCGACTCCGGCCCGATCCCTCCGACGATCCCCGCGATCCGCATCGCTCCAGATCATAGTCCGGTCCTGGAACGGACACGGCCAGGTCAGATGGGTGCGACTCTCACTGATGATCGCCGTTCCACCGGGCCCTCGAGGTCGCGGGGATCGTTCTCGGCCGCGAAGCCGACGTTGGCCTC
>Ga0299906_10000445_pt1 | contig 38688 bp, 38 predicted proteins | sample RVTome_14_FD_200259 | JGI IMG/M metagenome (GOLD analysis project Ga0299906, IMG submission 200259) | Soil microbial communities from uranium-contaminated site in the Upper Colorado River Basin, Wyoming, United States - RVT145D125 (version 2) ... | reverse complement strand
ATGGGCCCGCCAGCGCCTCGAGCCGCTCGAGCGACAGCGCCATGTGCGAACCGCGCTTGTCGCGCAGCATGGCGTGGATCTCGTCGACGATCACCGTCCGCACCGTCTGCAGCATCCGGCGGCCGCTCTGGCTCGTCAGCATGATGTAGAGCGACTCGGGCGTGGTGACCAGGACGTGCGGCGGTGTCGTGGCCATCCGCGCGCGGGCGTGCGGCGGCGTGTCGCCCGAGCGGACGAGGACGCGGATCTCGGGGAGCGCGGGATCGAGCGCCCGGATCTCCTCGATCGGACCGAGCAGGTTCTTCTGGACGTCGTTGGCCAGCGCCCGCAGCGGCGATACGTAGAGGACCCTGGTCCCCCCCGGCTCGGGGGACGAGAACAGGTCGTCGATCGCCCACAGGAAGGCCGCCAGCGTCTTGCCGGATCCAGTTGGCGCCGCGATCAGGACGTGCTCACCCGCACGGATGCGGGGCCACCCCTCGCGCTGCGGGAGGCTGGGCGCGCCGAGGCGCTCGCCGAACCAGCGCCGGACGAGAGGATGGAAAGCCGAGAGCGGCACCGACCGATCTTAGCGCCCGGCGCCCGCATCGGCGAGCCCGGGGTATGCTGTTCCGGCGCGGGAGCGCTGCCGTCGTTCTCTGCATGCTCCGAGGACCCACGATGACTCACGATGCCGAACACCAGGGGTCGGGCGACCGGCGCCGGAGCCTGCGTGTGCCAGGTCCGTTCACTGGCCGACGCTGTGGGGAGCTCACCGTCCCCATACGCATCTACGATCTGTGTAGCGGGGGCTGCCTGATCGAGTCGTTTCACGAGGTTCCGAAGGGCCGGCGCATGACTCTGGAGATCGATCTGCCTCCCGAAGGGCTCGTCCGGGTCGAGGCCCGGGTTCTCTACGAGCGAACCGGATACGGCTACGCGGTCGAGTTCGTCGACGTCGAGCCCGATGTGCGGGCTGCCCTGGAGGAGTTCACCGAGCGCCGTGGCGGTGGGGCCGCTACCTGAACTGGACGAGGTTGAGAAGCTCGTGACGACACACCGTTCGAATCGGCTCTCGATGATGGCAGGGCTGGCCGCGGTACTTGCGCTCTTCGTCCCCGCTCTCGTAACGGCCCACCACGGGCTCGCCAACTTCGATCTCAACACCGAGGTCTCGATTGCCGGCACGGTCACCCGCGTCAGCTTCGTCAACCCGCACTCGTGGGTGTACCTCGACGTTCGCGACGCCGAGGGCGAGATCACCGTGTGGCGCTGCGAGCTACGCGGCGCCTCGGTGCTGCGGCGGTCGGGCTGGGCGCCCGACATGTTCGCGACCGGCACCGAGCTGACGATCACCGGCGCGCCCGATCGGTTCGAGCCCAACACCTGCTATCTGGGGACGGTCGTCTTCGCCGACGGCACCAGCGTCGATCGCTACGACCAGATCGCTCCGGCCCCGCCGCCGCGCGCGGAGCGCCCCGCGCGCCGGCCGAGCGGTGTGCCGAACCTCGCCGGCGACTGGGCCGCCGAGCAGCGGATGCTCACCGACCCACGCGGGATGGCCGGCGCGTTCCTGCCGATGCGCGTGGCGCAGGCGCTCGAGCCGGGCGCCGTGCCGCAGGGGCTCGAGGCGTTTCCCGGCACGCGCGGGACGGCCGTGTCGCTCGCCGAGGATCCGATCGACGCCGCGTGGAACGTGCCCAGTGGCATACCGCTCACCGAGGCGGGCGCGCGCGCCATCGAGCGCTTCGACGGCGCCTCGACCGACAACCCGCGGTTGCGCTGCGAGACGACGAACATCCTCTTCGACTGGGCGTTCGAGTCGGACGTCAACCGGATCGTGCAGGAGGAGGATCGCATCACGCTCCTGTACGGCACGCTGGGGTTCGAGCGGACGATTCACCTCGACCAGACGGCGCACCCCGACGACCTCGAGCCAGGCCGTGCCGGCCACTCGATCGGCCGGTGGGAGGGCGACGAGCTGGTGGTCGAGACCGTCGGCTTCCTGCCAGGTATCCTCTCGGCCGACCGCCGCATTCCGCACAGCGGCCAGATGCGGGTCGTGGAGCGCTTCACGCTCGACCCCGAGGGGCCCGCCCTGCGGCGCAGCTACGTGGCCGAGGACCCGCTGTATCTCGAGAGCGAGTTCGCCGGGGCCGACGTCGTCTATCCCGCCGACGTGCCGTACATGGAGACGACCTGCGACGACCGGTCGTTCCGCTCGTCGTCGAACGGGTCGGGCGAGTCCAGCGAGTCTCCGACCAGATGGGGATGGATCGCGTGGGCCGGCGTGGGGCTGCTCGGCGCGATCATCCTGCTGGGCATGACGCGCAGGCATCGCCGCCGCGCCTAGCCGGAACAGCGCGCGCTGTCAGTCGGTCACGCGATCACCTCGATCCGGGCGCGGTGTCCCGGCGCCTTGGCCAGCGGCGCGTCGCAGGTGACGATGGGCGCATCGAGTGCCTCTGCCCGCGACCATGCGGAGTCGCGCCCGGCGCGGATGACCACGGCCGCCGGCGTTTTCAGCGTCACGCGCTTTCGACCATGGAGTCTTGCGAGCATCTCGTGGCGCGTGGGTCGCGCGGCCAGACGCCCGAGCTCGGCCAGGAGGTAGGCGGACGGTGTCAGTCCGGAGTCCGCGGCCTGGACCTTCAGCTGGCGGTGCAGCGCGTCCGGCACGTGCCTGATTTGAACCATCTTGGACATGTCCCAAGCATGTGTGCTGAAGGCGGCCTACGTCACGACTCTCTTCCTGCCGGCGTGATCAAGGCCTGCCGAGATACCTGTCCAGCCAGTCGAGGATGCTCTGCGTGACCTGCCGTGGATAGGTGAGAAGGACCGCATGACCCGCACCGGCGTATCGGTCGAAACGCTTGTGCTCCTCGGCGGTCCCCAACAGGTCGAACAGCGGCTGCTGTGAGGTCTCCAGAGGGAAGATGAAATCATCGTCACCGTTGATCATCAGGACCGGCACGGAAACACGTGGCGCGAAATTGAGCGGATCGACTTTCGCCGGAAACTCTGCCGGAGTCAGCCCGCCATAGGCAAGCAGGGCGGTCTTGAATCGGGATTCGAGTGCCAGGATGAGAGGAGCTGTCGAAGCTCCCCAACTGGTACCGTAGTACCCGAGGCGTTCCATGTCGATGTCGTCACGAGTCTCGAGATAGTCGATCGTGCGCTGCGCATCCTTGACCTGGCGGATGCGCCACTCTTTGTACGATGCGCTTCGCTCGGGCCAAAAGCTACGCCGGCCGTCGTTGCGCTCGAACGTCCCGTAATAGGTCGGAAAGGCCACTGCGCGGCCACTCAGCACGATCGGTTCGAGTACGAACCTCCACATCCCGCCGAGAGCGTCGCTCGCCCCGTCTGTGACGGCATTCGCTCCGGGAAAATACAGGACCGTCTGATACGGCGGCTCGACGTTTGCCGGTAGATACAGGTAGGTAGGAACCCGGTCGTTGGCGTAGCCCGCCCCGAACGAAATCTTCTCGATCGTCCGTCGGCCAGGGCACAGGCGGCGACAAGCTCGTCCCGTTCGATCAGACCTAGGATCTCGGGGATGGCTTCCTCACGGGCCCAGCGCACCTCCGATGCCCGATTCCAGCTCCACAGAGCCGTGAGGGCAAGACCCAGAACGATCAGTGCGGCCGGAACGGCGACGCGCGGTCTCCGAAGGATCTCCCCGACGCCGGCAGGCGCGGACGGCTCCGCCATGGTCTGGCGGCACGCGGCGAGCTCCGCGCGGAACTCATCCACCGACCGGTACCGCCCCTCGGGCTTCTTCGCGAGCGCCCGCGAGACGGTACCGGCCAGCCGCGCCGGAACGTCTGACGCTGCGTCGCCAACAGCTCGGGGCGTCTCGTTCAAGACCGCGTGCATGACCGACGCCGCGTCGCCTCCCCGGAACGGAGCCGCCCCCGTGAGCATCTCGTACAGGACGACCCCCAGCGCCCAGACGTCCGACTGCACGGTAGCGGCCGCCCCCCTGAACTGCTCGGGCGCCATATACGACGGCGTCCCGGACGTGACGCCGGTCGCGGTCAGCTCCGTGGGACCAGTCAGCTTAGCGATTCCGAAATCCAGAATCTTGACAATCCCTTCCCGCGTGATCATGAGGTTCGCGGGCTTGATGTCGCGGTGAACGATGCCGGCCTGGTGGGCCCGTTCCAGCCCCTGCGCCGCCTGTATTGCGATGTCCAGTGCCTCTTCCGCTCCGAGCCTTCCGCGGCCGATCCGCTGCTTCAGCGTTTCACCCTCGTAGTACGCCATCGCGATGAACAACTGCCCATCGTCGGTCGTGGCGATCTCGTGAATCGTGCAGACATTCGGATGGTCGAGGGCCGAGGCCGCCTTCGCCTCCTGAACAAAGCGAAGCCGCGCGTCGTCATCTGTGGTCAGCGCGGGAGGGAGGAACTTGAGAGCGACGAAACGATCGAGCAGCGTGTCCTGGGCCTTGTAGACGACCCCCATCCCGCCGCTGCCCAGCCGCTCGAGCACCCGATAGTGCGAGAGAGTCCTGCCTTCCACGGTTGCCCCTCGGAACGGAAGCCCCGAACCCGGAATCGAGTTGAACCGACGGCAGTATAGCGAACCGCGTGACGTCCCGGGGGCCACGGCCGCGTTGAGCGTTCCGGCTCGACGGTGCTAGACTCCCTGGCATGCTGCCCAGTCGGCGGGAGTTCCTCAAGGTCGGCGGGCTCGGCGGAGCGGCCGTCTCCCTGCTCGGCTTCGACCTCTCCCAGGCGCACGCGCAGGTACGGGAGCTCAAGATCGCGCGCACGACCGAGACGCGTTCCACCTGCCCGTACTGCTCTGTCAGTTGCGGCGTCATCATCCACACGCTGGGCGACCGGGCCCGCAACGTCGCGCCGTCGGTCGTGTACGTCGAGGGCGACGCCGATCACCCGATCAACCAGGGCACGCTCTGTCCGAAGGGCGTCACGCTCAAGCACACCATCGTCAACGATCGGCGTCTGACGACGGTCAGGTACCGGGCGCCCGGCAGCCGCGCGTGGGAGGATCGCCCCTGGGACTGGGCGATCGACCGGATTGCGCGCCTCGTGAAGGACGCACGCGACGAGCACCTCATCACCCGGGATCCGAGCGGACGCGCCCTCAACGCCCTGACCGCCATCGGCCTCATCGGCGGCTGCACCGATACCAACGAGGTCAATTACCTCCTGGTGAAGGCCTTCCGGGCCGGGCTCGGCATCGTGCCGGTCGAGCAGCAGGCCCGTATATGACACGGCCCCACGGTGGCCAGTCTGGCCGCCACGTTCGGACGAGGGGCGATGACCAACGGCTGGACCGACATCCGCAACGCGGACGTCGTGCTGGCCATGGGCGGCAATCCGGCTGAAAACCACCCGGTCGGCTTCCGCTTCGCGATGGAGGCCAAGCGGAACCGTAATGCGCAGCTCGTCTGCGTGGATCCGCGCTTCAACCGCACGGCTGCGGTGGCCGATCACTTCGCCCAGATCCGGGCGGGCAGCGACATCGCCTTCATCGGGGGGCTGATCAACCACACGTTGTCGAACGACCGCTTCCACGAGGAGTACGTCCGGCTCTTCACGAACGCGCCCTTCCTGGTGAGCGAGGACTACGCCTTCGACGAGACGCGCGGCGTCTTCTCGGGCTGGGACGAGGAGGCGCAGGCCTACACCGACACGTCGAGCTGGAGCTACGAGCTCGGGCCCGACGGCTACGCGCGAGTCGACCCGACGCTGCAGCACGAGCGGTCGGTCTTCCAGATCATGCGGCGGTTCTACGCGCGCTACACCTCCGAGGTCGTGTCCGAGGTCTGCGGGTGCAGCCCCGAGGCGTTCGAACGCATCGCCGAGGTGGTGACCTCCACCGGCACGGCCGACCGCGCGGGCACGATCATGTACGCCCTGGGCTGGACGCACCACAGCCACTCGGTCCAGTTGATCCACGCCGCCGCGATGCTGCAGCTCCTGCTCGGCAACATCGGCCGTCCTGGCGGGGGCCTCAACGCGCTCCGTGGCCACGCCAACATCCAGGGTGGGACCGACTGCGGGATGGCGTACCACAACATCCCCGGCTACGTGCCGATCCCGAAGGCGAACCACGACTCGCTCGCCACCTACCTGCGCGAGGTCACGCCTCGTCCGCTGCGGCCCGCCTCCACGAACTTCTGGGCGAACACGGACCGCTTCTTCGTCAGCCAGATGAAGGCGTACTACGGGACGGCGGCCACGCCGGCCAACGACTTCGGCTACGCGCTGCACCCGCGCCTGCCCCAGGCCGAGGACGGCTCCGACGAGAACTGGAGCTGGGCCTACATCTTCGACCACATGTTCAACGGCCGCATGGAGGGCCTTTTCAGCTTCGGGATGAACCCGGTGAGCAACGGGCCGCACTCGCGCAAGGCGATCGCGGCGCTGGCGAAGCTGCGGTGGCTGGTCGTGGCCGAGAACTTCGAGCAGGAGACCGCGACGTTCTGGCGCGACGACATCCTCTCGCTGGTCGACATGACTCCGGAGCAGGTCGACACCGAGGTCTTCCTGCTCCCCGCGGCGAACTTCGCCGAGAAGGACGGCACCTTCGTCAACTCGGCCCGCTGGATCCAATGGAAGTGGAAGGCGGTGGACCCGCCCGGCGAGGCGAAGCCGGACCAGGAGATCATCGCGCGGATCTTCCTGCGCGTGCGGGAGCTGTACGAGGAGGAGGGCGGCACGTACCCCGATCCGGTCCGCAGCCTCGACTGGTGGTACACCAACCCGACGAGTCCGTCCCTCGACGAGGTGTGCCGCGAGATCAACGGCTGGGCGGTGGACGACGTGCGCAATCCCGACGGCACGTTGCGCCTGGGGCGTGGCCAGCAGCTCGGCGGCTTCCTCGACGCGCAGGCCGACGGCACGACCGCCTCCGGTAACTGGCTCTACATCGGCAGCTACACCGGGGAGGGGAACCTCTCGCAGCGCCGCTCGTACGCCGACCCGAGCGGACTGGCGCGATACCCCGACTGGGCCTTCAGCTGGCCGGCCAACCGCCGCATCCTGTACAACCGCTGCTCGGCCGACGGGGAGGGGCGCCCCTGGGATCCGACGCGGGCGGGCATCGCCTGGAACGGGGAACGATGGGTGGGCGACGTGCCGGACTACGGGGCCACCAGCGCTCCGGACGCCGGGCTCGGGCCCTTCATCATGCTGCCCGAGGGGGTCGGCCGGCTGTTCGTGCCCGGCCAGTTCGCCGAGGGGCCGTGGTCCGAGCACTACGAGCCGGCCGAATCGCCCGTGGACAACGCCCTGCACCCGGCGCAGAGCTCCAACCCCGCGGTCCGCCCCTTCGGCACCGAGTACGACGTGCTCGGAAGTCGCGACGAGTTCCCGATCGTCTGCACGACTTATCGGCTCACCGAGCACTTCCACTACTGGACGAAGAACAACCAGTACAACACGCAGTTGCAGCCGGAGTTCTTCATCGAGATCCCGGAGGATCTGGCCGGCGAGCACGGCGTGGCGAGCGGCGATCGCGTGCGTGTGACGTCGGCCCGCGGCTCGATCGAGGGGAAGGCGATGGTCACCCGCCGGATCAAGTCGATGCAGATCGGCGGGCGGACGGTGTACCAGATCGGGTTCCCCATTCACTGGGGGTTCCTCGGACGCGGCCAGCAGGCGGGTCAGCTCGCCAACCTGGTCACGCCCACGGTGGTCGATCCCAACTCCTTCGCGCCCGAGTACAAAGGGTTCCTCGTGAGGCTGGAGAAGGTGTGAGGGGCGAAGCTGTGAGGGCGAAGCCATGAGCCTCGAGCTGGCGCGCGTCTCGGCGAGCGGCTCCCCGGCGCCTGGCGTGCGGGTGGAGGCCACGCTCACGAAGCTCGTCGACACCACGACCTGCATCGGCTGCAAGGCCTGCGAGGTGGCCTGCCAGGAGTGGAACGACCTGCCGCCGGAACAGACGGTCCAGTCGGGCACCTACCAGACGCTGCCTGCCACCACGGCCAGCTTCTGGAATCTCATCAAGTTCGCCGAGCACGAGGACGAGGCCGGCGACTTCCGGTGGCTCATGCGCAAGGACCAGTGCATGCACTGCGCCGAGCCGGGCTGTCTCATCGCCTGTCCGGCACCAGGGGCCATCGTCCAGTACACGAACGGCATCGTCGATTTCCAGCAGGACAACTGCATCGGCTGCGGCTACTGCATCACCGGGTGTCCGTTCGACGTGCCGAAGTTCAGCGCCTCGACCGGGCGCGTCTACAAGTGCACGATGTGCTCCGACCGGGCTGCCGTCGGGCTGCAGCCGGCCTGCGTGAAGGCCTGCCCGACGAGCTGTCTGCAGTTCGGGACCAAGGAGCAGATGCTGGGAGCGGCCAACGCTCGCGTGGAGCAGTTGCAGGCCTCCGGCTTCGCGCAGGCAGCCGTCTACGATCCCCCGGGCGTCGGCGGCACGTCGGTGATCACGGTCCTGGCGCACGGCGACCGGCCCGAGCTGTACGGGTTGCCCCGGGACCCGCAGGTGCCGGCGGCCGTGCAGCTCTGGAAAGGACCGCTCAAGTGGCTGGGCAACGCCGCCATGGTGGGCGGCCTGGCGGCGGCCGCCATCCATTACATCCGGTTCGGGCGCAAGGCCCACGCCGAGCCGCCCGTGCGCAAGGATGGATCGTCGTGAGCGGATCAGGCCGTCGTCTCCGGTACGACTTCGGCGAGCGGATGACCCACGCGGCCGCCGCCGTCTCGTACGTGTACCTCCTGCTCACCGGCCTCGCGTTCTGGTCGCCGGCGCTCTTCTGGCTCGCCGTCGTGCTCGGCGGCGGCTACCTGTCGCGCATGCTCCACCCGTGGGCGGGCCTGGTGTTTGCCGCGAGCGTGCTGCTGATGTACCGGCGATGGCGCGGCGACATGCGCGCGACGCCGGAGGATCGCGCCTGGCGCGCCGCGATGGGGCATTACGTCCGGAACGACGACGCGCGGGTCCCACCGGCCGGGCGGTTCAACTACGGCCAGAAGGTGCTCTTCTGGGTCATGTTCCTGGGCGGGATGGCCCTGCTCGCTTCGGGGCTCGTCATGTGGTTCGTCGCGGACCTGTCGGAGTGGCGGACGCTCCTGTACGCCGCCACGCTCATGCACGTCGTGGCCGCGCTCCTCACCATCGGCGGGTTCATCGTGCACGTCTACATGGGCGTGGCCGTCGTGCCCGGCGGCGTGTCGGCGATCCTGCACGGCGAGGTCACCGAGGAGTGGGCCCGGACGCACCACCCGCTCTGGCGGCGCGAACGGCCCTGACGGGCGTGACGGTCCCGTGACCTCCTGGGCCCGCCGGGCGGCCCGCGCCCGAGCCCTCGCCGCCCGGCACGAAGCCGCAGCCGAGCTGCTGTCGTTCTGCGCCCGGCTTGCCGAATACCAGGATCGAATCGCGGTGGGCGTCGATGCCGGCCGGCCCGGCCGCGCCGCGGGCGTGCAGGCCGCGCTGCCGGCGTTCCTCGACTGGCTGGAGCGCGAGGGTCCCCTCGGTCTGCGGACCGCCGTTGCCGGGCTTCGCGACATCCCGGCAGCGCGGTGGCGCGCGCTGATCGAGCATCACGCCGGCGGAGCAGACGACGACGCACGGGCGGCGTTCGTGGTCGAGGCGCTCGTCCAGCCGATCGCCGGTGCCGAGGGACCCGCGCCCGCACCCGTGCACGGCACGGCGGCGGCCGAGGCGCCGGAGCGGCGCAGGCAGCGCTGTCCGTCGTGCGGCGGCCTTCCGGTCGTCGGCCTGCTGCGCGAGGAGGGCCACGGCGCACGGCGGTCGCTCGTGTGCGGCACCTGCCTCGCCGAGTGGGACTTCCGCCGCGTCCGCTGCCCGGCGTGCGGCGAGGCGTCGTTCGAGACGCTGCCGGTCTACACCGCGGAGCCGTTTCCGCACGTCCGAATCGAGGCATGCGACGGCTGCCGGCGCTACCTCAAGACCATCGACCTCACCCGGGACGGCCTGGCCGACGCGGTGGCCGACGACCTGGCCAGCGTCGCCCTGGACCTGTGGGCGGCGGAGCAAGGCTACCAGCGCCTCCGCCCGAGCCTGCTCCGCACGTAGCCGGCAGATGGCTGGCTGCGACGGCAGAGGTCTCGTGCCGGTCCATCCGCTTGGGGTCGACCTGTCCCTCCGAGACCCGGTGGCCGCAGGGCTCCACGATGCCCCTATGGTCGTGGTGCCTGCCGAGCCTGCCGCCTCAGTAGCCGGCGGAGATTAGCCGCGGATCAGCAGAACCGCGCAGGCAGAGGCCATGCTGCGGCTCGCTTGCGGACCGGTTCGAATATGGCTATTATGGCCACATATGAAGAGCGTCAACGTGGCCGCCCTGAAGAACCACCTGAGCGCGTACCTCAACGAGGTCAGAGCCGGCCAGGAGATCCTGGTCCGCGATCGCCAGACGCCGATTGCGCGCATTCTTCCGGTCGCGCGCGGCGCCGGCGAAGACGAAGAGCTGCAAATGCTGGCGGCGCAGGGCAAAGTGCGGCTCGGTGGGGATCCGATCGACGAGACCTTCTGGTCGCTCCCGGCGCCGCGCGTGCGCGCGGCCGCCGTGAAGCGTGCGCTCGACGAGGAACGGGACGACGGCGGCCGGTAGACGGCCCCGCCGGCCGCAGACGGCGTTCTGGGATACGAGCGGCATCGTGCCGTTGTGCTGTTTCCAGGCCGACACGAGCCTAGCGAACCGCACGGCCCGCCTCTACGCCCGGCAGGTCACGTGGTGGGCGACGGCCGTCGAAGCCGTCAGCGCGTTCAATCGGCTGCATCGCGAGCAGGCGCTGACGGCGGCGGGACGCGAGCAGGCGCTGGCACGGCTCGATCATCTTCGCCGGCGATGGCACGAGGTGCAGCCGACCGACACCCTGCGTGACGAGGCGGAGCGCCTGCTCGCCGTCCACCGGCTCCGCGCGGCCGACGCACTGCAGCTCGCGGCCGCGCTCACCTGGTGTGGACAGAAGGCGCGCGGCCGCCGCTTCGTCGGATCGGACGGCAAGCTGACGAACGCCGCCGAAACCGAGGGCTTCAGCGTCGTCCGCCTGTCGTAGCGTTCCTCCACCGTGCTCTGGTTGCGGCAAGGCAGTGCCCGCCCACGGCTCGCGTCTGCGAGCCAACCTGTTGCGCCTGTAGAATCGCGGGACGATGCGCGCGCTGCACCTGTCACTCGCGCTGCTGCTCGCGTCGGCCTCGCTCGCCGCGGCGCAGGCCACGCCAGGTGGTCCGTTCGTCTTGCAGGCGGTGAGGGCCCCCTCGCCGCCGCTGGTCGACGGCGTGATCGGTGAGAGCGAGTGGGCCGGCGCCGCGCGCGGCGAGAACTTCATCCAGCTCGAGCCGAGCCGGGGCGATCCCGCCGAGCTGCGCACGGTCGTGCTCGTGCTCTACGACGAGTCGCACCTCTACGTCGCCTTCCAGGCGTACGAGCCGGAGGCGATCGTCGCACAGATGACGCAGCGCGACGCCCAGCTCTGGGACGACGATTCGGTGCACATCTTCCTCGACACCTTCCACGACGGCCGGTCGGGCTACTACTTCATGACCAACGTGCTCGGCACGCAGGCCGACGGGCGCGTCGGGGAGGACGGCGGGAGCAACGACGACAGCTGGGACGCGCCGTGGGCGTCGGCGGGGACGAGAACCGACTACGGATACGCCATCGAGGTGGCCATTCCTTTCGATGCGATCAAGTACGTGGCCGGCCCCGGGGAGACCTGGGGGGTCAATTTCGCACGGACGCGACGGCGCAGCCTCGAACGCAGCTACTGGGCGGGGCCGGTCGATCACTGGGGCCGCCTGTCGCAGGCCGGCGACCTCGTGGGGCTCGACGTGCCGCCTCCGTCCCGCCGGCACCAGATCGTGCCCTACGTGGTGGCCCAGGCGCAGGACGGCCGCAGGCCGGAACGGAACGTGGGCGTCGATCTGCGCTACGCCCTGACGCCACAGACATCCGCCTACGCGACGGTCAACCCGGATTTCGCGACCGTGGAGGCCGATCAGGAAGAGATCAACCTCACGCGATTCGAGGTGTCGCTGACCGAGAAGCGGCAGTTCTTCCTCGAGGGCCAGGAGCTGTTCAACCAGCGCATCCGGACGTTCTACTCCCGGCGCATCGCCGACATCACCGGCGGCGCCAAGGTTCTTGGCAAGCAGGGTCCCTGGTCCTTCGCGTTCCTGTCGACGCGCGGCGATCTCCCCGACGACGCGCGTGAGGCCACCTACGTCGTCGGTCGCCTGCAGCGGGACGTCTCGACCCGGTCGAACGTCGCGCTCATGGTGGCCGACCGGCAGGCGACCGGCCGCCGCCAGGGGTCGGTCGAGCTCGACGCGAACCTGTTCTTCACCCAGACGTTCGGCATGACCGGCCAGCTCGTGAAGAGCTACGGCGAGTTCGGGTCTGGCAGCATGGCCTTCTTCGTAAGGCCGTCGTACGACTCGTCCACGGCGCACGCCCACGTCCGCTACACGCATCTCGGTGACCGCGTCGCCGACAACATCAACGCGGTGGGCTTCATCCTCGACGACGACCGGCGGGAGGTGGACGGTGCGATCGAGAAGACGTTCTGGCCAGCCCGAAGCGCCGCCGAACGGATCGACTACCGGTCGAATTACAACGCCTACTGGGGCCAGACCGGCACGTTGCGGAGCTGGCAGGTGGACGAGCGCGTGCGCGTCGACTGGCGGAGCAAGTGGGGTACGGAGGTCAGCCACCGCGAGGAGTTCAAGCGGTTCGAGCGCGACTTCCGCAACCGGCAGACCACGCTCGACGTGGGCTACGACACCCGCGCCGGGCGGTCGGGCCGCGGCGGTCTCGCCTTCGGGCGCAACTTCGACGCGGACTTCACGCTCTGGTCCGGAGCCGGCCGCGTCAAGGTGACCGACGAGCTGTCGGTCGAGTACGAGCTCCAGCGGCTCGAGCTCGACCCGGATCCCGGGGAGGAGAGCACCTGGATCCACGTGGTCCGCGCCGACCATTTCTTCACCCCCGATCTCTACGCCAAGCTCTTCTTCCAGACCAACTCGGCGATCGATCGGCGCAATCTCCAGGCGGTCTTCGTGTACCGGTACCTCCCGCCGTTCGGCACGTTCCAGGTCGCCTACCAGCGCGGCACGGCCGAATTCGGGCAGCGCTCCGACCAGGGCAACACGCTGTTCGTCAAGCTCACCGCCGTCCTGTGACGTCGCCACGGCGTGGATGACGGCCTGGCAGTCGCGGTAAGATGGACGGGCCATGCTGCTCGCGCAGGCGCTCGGGGAGTACGCCGGCGTCTCGACCATCGCGGCGGCGATCTCGACGTCGCTGACCTCGGCGCGTCAGTTCCTGTGGAGCGTCGATCCGAAGACGTGGGCGATCCTCGCGACCGGCCTCTTTCTTGCCTTCTACGTGCGGAACCGCTTCAAGTAGGCACCCGTCCTCGACACCGATGACCGACACGACCTCACGCGAGACGCTCGGCTTCCAGGCCGAGGTCACGCAGCTCCTGGACCTGATGGTCCACTCGCTGTACGGCAACAAGGAGATCTTCCTCCGCGAGCTCGTCTCGAACGCCTCCGACGCCGGCGACAAGCTGCGCTTCGAGGCGCTGGCCGATGGGGCGCTGTTCGAGGACGACGCGGAGCTCGGGATCCGGGTCGCGTACGACAGGGCCGCGCGCACGATCGCCATCTCGGACAACGGGATCGGCATGTCGCGGCAGGAGGTGATCGCCCAGATCGGGACCATCGCCAGGTCCGGCACGCGCGAGTTCCTCGAGAACCTCGCGGCCGATCGCGCCCGGGACGCCCACCTGATCGGACAGTTCGGTGTCGGCTTCTACTCGGCCTTCATCGTGGCCGATCGGGTGACCGTGATCACCCGGCGCGCGGGGCTCGGCGCCGAGCACGGCGTGCGATGGGACAGCACCGGCCAGGGCGAGTACACCGTCGAGACCGTCCGGAAGGAGGGGCGTGGCACGGACGTCGTGCTCCACCTGCGCCCCGACGAGGACGAGCTGCTCGACGGCCGGCGCCTGCGCGACATTCTTCGCAAGTACTCCGACCACATCACCGTCCCGATCCTCATGAAGCAGGAACGATGGGACGGGACGGCGAAGGCCTACGTCACCGGAGACGACGACGAGCAGGTCAACCAGGCCTCGGCGCTCTGGGCGCGGCCGAAGGCGGAGATCAGCGAGGAGCAGTACCACGAGTTCTACAAGCACGTGGCCCACGACTTCGAGCCGCCGCTGGCCTGGGCGCACAATCACGTCGAGGGGCGCCAGGAGTACACGCAGCTCCTGTTCATTCCCCGGCAGGCGCCATTCGACATCTGGGACCGGGAGCACCGGCGGGGCGTCAAGCTCTACGTGCGGCGCGTGTTCATCATGGACGACGCCGAGCAGCTCATGCCGCCCTACCTGCGCTTCGTCAAGGGCGTGATCGACTCGACGGACCTGCCGCTCAACGTCTCGCGCGAGATTCTGCAGCAGTCGCGCGACGTCGAGACGATCCGGAATGCGTCCGTCAAGCGCGTCCTCGGACTGCTCGAGGAGCTGGCGGGCAACCAGCGGGAGCAGTACGCGACGTTCTGGGCGCAGTTCGGGCGCGTGCTGAAGGAGGGGGCCGTCGAGGACACGGCCAACCGGGACCGGATCGCGAAGCTCCTGCGCTACGCCTCGACGCACGCCGACACGCCGGAGCAGACCGTGTCGCTGGCCGACTACCTGGGACGGATGAAGGAGGGGCAGGAGGCCATCTACTACGTAACGGCCGACGGCTTCTCGGCCGCGCGCAACAGCCCGCACCTCGAGGTGTTCCGCAAGCTGGGCGTCGAGGTGCTGCTGATGTACGACCGCGTGGACGAGTGGGTGGTCGCCTCACTCACCGAGTTCGAGGGGACGCCGCTTCGGTCGGTGGCCAAGGGCGGCCTCGACCTCGGCAAGCTCGACCAGCAGGACGCGACGCAGGAGCAGGAGCGCCAGGCCGACGAGCTCAAGGGACTCACGGAGCGCATCCAGGAGGCGCTGAAGGATCGCGCGAGCGCGGTACGCGTCACCCACCGTCTGACCGATTCGCCGGCATGCCTGGTGGCCGACGAGCACGGCATCACGCCGCACCTCGAGCGGATGCTCAAGGCGGCCGGTCAGGACGTGCCGGCGTCACGCCCCGTGCTCGAGATCAACCCGGGCCATCCGATCGTTGAACGCCTCGAGGACGAGTCCGACCCCAACCGGTTCGCCGACTGGAGCCACATCCTCTTCGACCAGGCGACACTCGCCGAGGGTGGCCAGATCGAGGACCCCGCCGGATTCGTCAGGCGCCTGAACGCGCTGATGCTGGCGCTTGCCGGCAATGCCTCGCGCATCTGGACGCCATGAGGAACGACTCCTACTCCTCGCCGTGAGACGCGCCCCAGATCCGCGTCGCTCGGCTCGACTGCCACGGCCGCCTGTCATTCCACCGTCCGTCCTCGCCGACCCCATCGCCTGGGATCGCCGGGTGGTCGAGGGCGTACGCTCAGCGCACCGCCATGCCGGGGGGATGTTCACCTGCTCCGGCATGCAGAAGCGGCCGTCGGTGGCGTCGCCGGTCGCGAGCAGCGAGGTGGGTGAGCCGAAGAACTGGAAGTCGATGTCCTGGCCCGACGTGAGATAGGGCCGGCGTTCCTGTTCGGTAGCGCCAGTTCTGGAGCAACAGATGACGCTGCGCAACGGAATGCGTTGCGCTATCATGGCTCCGTGCCGGTTCAGACAGTCCGCAAGGTCGAGGCGCTCAAAGCCGACTTCCGCTCGGGTGCGCAGCTCGCCGACATGCTCGGCGTGTCGCGCTCGCAGGTCACGCGGTGGCTCCAGGGGGCGGGCATCGATCCGCTCAACGCCGAGCGGGTCGATCTGCTGGAGATGGTCTGGTCCAGCCTCACGCGTCTCTACGACCGGGAGGCGGCGCGCGCGTGGTTGCTGGGTGTCAATCCTCGGCTCGGCGACCGCCGCCCCGTCGACCTGATTCGCGCCGGCCGGGCCGAGGAGCTGATGCGGGCGATCCGCGCCGAGCGCGCTGGCTCCTTTGCGTGACGCTGTACCGCTGCTTCGGCTGGAGCAGCCGCGCCCCTGCCACATCGGCGCACGGCGCCCTCTGGGTCCCGCGCGAGTGGCAGGGTGACGGCCGGCACGACAACCCGGAGGCCTACGGCTGCCTGTACCTCGCCGATCGCGAGCTGTCGGCGCTCGTCGAGCAGCTCGCGCCGTTCCGCACGCAGCCGTTGCAGCCTGCGCTGCTCCGGCGCGGCGGCCTGCCGCTCGCCGTGGCGTCGTACGAACTCGACGGGCGCGCGGAGCTGATCGATCTCGACGACACCCGCGTGCTCGTGCGCGAGGCCTTGCGGCCGTCCGCGGTGGCCACCCGCCGCAGGGAGATCACGCAGCCGCAGGCGCTCCGGTTCCACGGCGAGCGGCCTGGCGCCGCGGGGCTGTGCTGGTGGTCCACCTTCGAGGCCACCTGGGCCAACGTCACGCTGTTCGACCGTGGAGTTGACGGTCTCGCCCTTCGTGACGCGCGCGAGCTGACCGTGCGCGACCCGGCCGTGCTCGGCGCGGCCGAGTTCCTCGGGCTCGGCTGACGGCTCCCGCTCGCTACTGCATCAGCGCTTTCACGCGGCCCGCGATGGCATCGGCCCAGATCTGATAGCCCTGCTCGCTGGGGTGGAGGCCGTCGGGCATCACCTCCGGCGTCAGGGTTCCGTCCGGGGTCAGGAACGCGTCGCCGATGTCCATGAAGAAGATGTTCCGGTCGTCGGCGAGCGCCGCGAGCTTGGTGTTCATCTCCTTGATCGTGGCGCGGAACGGGTTGTCGGGCTCGGCTCCGCGCGGGAAGACACCGAGCAGCAGCACCTTCGCCTGCGGCTGCCGCGTCCGGTACTCCTGGAGGATCAGCCGGTTGCCGTCGACGATCTCGTCCACCGGATTGCGGTTGATGTTGTTGGTGCCGAGCATGTGGACGATGAGCTTCGCCTGGAACCCCTCGAGCTCGCCGTTCTGCATGCGCCACAGCACGCCCTGCGTGGTGTCGCCGGCGATCCCGAAGTTCCCTGGATTGAGCGATCCGAACGACGCCTTCCAGACGGCCCCGCCCCGCGCCGGCTGGTCGCGGAAGCCGTAGGCGAACCAGTCGGTAATCGAGTCCCCCACGAAGAGCAGATCGATGTTGCCGGCCTTGGCCATCTCGAGGAAGCCCTCGTGCCGGGCCTCGTTGAACGGAGGCGCCGGCTGGTTGGCCGGAAGCGCCGGACCGCCTCGTCCCCGGAATCCCCGGCCGCGCTCTGCCTGACCGGCTGGCGCTGCGTTGTCCTGCGCGGGCAGGACGGCCGGTGACAGCATCAATGCCAGGGCGATGGCGCCCACGAGTCGTCTATGCATGCTCCCTCCTGTCGTCGCGAAGCGTCTGCGGCGCGGCAGATCCCGGCCGGGCGTGCCCGCTACGGCTTCTGCGTGCCCGGCGCCGGCAGCCCCGCCATCACCGCGTTCCGGATCGGCTCGATCGTCCGCAAGTAGGCGAAGATGGCCTTGAGGTCGTCGTCGGTCATGTTCTGGTACACGTCGGAGGGCATCGGCGGCTGGATTTGCGTGCCGTTGGGCTTCCTGCCCGTGCGCATCGTCGTGATGAACGAGGCCTCGTTGTACCGGTTGCCCAGACCGGTGGCCGGGTCCGGCGTCAGGTTCGACGCGACGCTGTAGCCCCACGGGCCCTGCCACGCCGTCAGATCGAGTGAGGCATGAACCTCCGTGGTGGTGGGAGTCGGCAACGGCGTCGTCGACGGGCGGCCCGACAGCGCGCGGCTGAGATCCGGCTCCATGCCCTGCACCTTCGGCGAATGGCAGTCGTGGCACCCGGTGACGCGCACCAGGTATGCGCCACGTTCCACAACCGCCCCGGCCGGCGCCTGTGAGCTGATCCTGGCCGGGACGGCCATCAGGACGGCCGCGCATGCGGCCGCGCCGTACGTCGTGATTCGCGATCGGCTCCGAATGCTGCGATCCATGGTCACGCCTCCACGCTGCCGGCTGCCCGCCGGGGCGGGTGCCGGGAGTTCACCCTGCGGCGCTGCAGAGACTAGCACGGTGCAGGGCTACACGGCACCGTGACGGCGCAGCGTGTCCTGCATCGCCGGGTTCCCCTTCGCCATGTCGAGCAGCGTGCTGCGGGCGTTGCCGAGCGCGCCGATGTCCGCGCCGGCGGCGACGAGCCGGTCCGCGACTCCGAGGTAGTCGGCGCCGCGGGCCCGGCGATGGACCGATCCGAACGCCGCCCATCCGAGCGGCGTGCTCTGGTGCGTGGGGTCCCGTTGCTCGAGCGGCACGCGTCCGAGGGCCAGCAGGCGCTCGACCGTCGGCACGTGGCCGACCCAGCAGGCGGCGTGCAGCGCCGAGCCGCCGTCGACGCCGGAGGCCGTGGCGTCGAAGCCCAGGTCCAGCATCAGCCCGGCGGCGTCGAAGCGCTCGACGAAGATCGCGTGCGCCAGACGTCCGTGGTCGTGCGGGGACAGCGACGGAAGGAGCCCGGGCTCCTCGGCGAGCGCGGCTCGAGCCGCTCCCTCGTCGGCCGCCATGAGGGCATTGATGAACCGCACACGCACGGGGCTCCTGGCCGCCAGCAGCTCGACGACCGCCTGGTGGCCGAACGCCCGCGCCACGTCGTGCGGCGACTTCCCGAAGCCGAGCGACCAGCAATAGATGTTGAACGGGGGTACCGGCGCATACCCGGGCTCGTTGATGCGGGCGGCGACGCAGCCCGGGTCGGCGTCCAGCAGGCGGGTGGCGAGCGGAACGTCGCCGAGACGCGCGGCCATGAAGATGTCCGGTGTCGCCCCGCGCTCGAGCAGGCGCCGGCAGACCTCCGGTCGCTCGGCGAGCGCGTACTGTGCAGGCGTCGATGAGTGATCGATGCACGGCACGTCGATCCCCGCGCCACGATCCAGCAGGTAGTCGGCGATCGCGACGGTCTTCGCCTCGTGGAGCGGCTGTTGCCCGTCCCCGCCACGCGCGTGCACGAGCGCAGGGTCGGCACCGACGAGTTGCTCCAGGTCCTCGAGCCAGCCGAGCCGCGCCGCCACGTTCGGCGTGCGCGTCGCTCCACGAGAGAGCAGGAATCGCGCGGTGTCCTCGTCCGCACGGTCGAGCACCGTGTAGGGACCGTTCTGCCAGTCGCTCTTCAGGTTCAGGTCGGCCCCCGCCTCGATGAGCAGCGTGAGCATCGGCACGTTCTTCGCCGCGATGTGCGCGGCGCGCTGGCCGAAGGCGAACATGGAATCGTTGACGCGCCCCCGGACGTGCGCCACCGCCACGAGCTCGCGCGCGCGGGCGACGTCACCGGCGTGTACCGCGTCACAGAACGCCTTGACATCGCGATCGTCGAGCTCGGCCCGCGAAAGCGCCATCGGTGGATTCTACGTGATACGCCGGGGCGCCGCGCCCCGGCCGGCCCGGGGCGGACGGTCTTGACACTCCGCCGCTCCGGAGCGAGAGTGTCGGCGGCGTGGCTGCGGCCCCGCGTCGGCTCGAGCCCGGCCGTTGTCCGAAGGGAGGCACCCCATGCGACGTCTCTGCGTGTTCGTGGCGCTCCTCGTGCTTGCGGGCCCCGTGCTCGCGCGGGCGCAGGGCCAGGCCCTGACGAGCGCCGAGCCGTTCAAGCTCGGCACGTTCGAGATCGAGGGCGAGGAGGTCATCGGGATCGTGCTGCGCGACGAGATCGTCGTGGAGCTCGGCGCCGCCAACCGCGCGCTCGAGCGCGATCCGATCTACCCGGCGGTCCCGATGCCGGAGGACATGGTGGAGCTGATCGGGCGCTACGAGTACGGCCTGAAGGCACGCCTGTACGAGATTGTGAACGACCTGGTCGCCCAGCGCCGCCTCGACGGCGCGGGGCGCGCCCGTTTCGTGCACCGCGTGGCCGACGTGCGGACGCGGCCGCCGCTCATGCCCGGCAAGATCATGAACGCTGCGGTCAACTTCTACAGCCACGTCGGCGAGCAGGGGACGCCAGAACAGCAGCGCCAGGCGGCCGAGGAGCGCCGGAAGACCCGCGGCGTGCCGTACCTCTTCCTCAAGCCGACGCGCGGCGCCATCGTCGGCAACGGCGACGCGGTCGTCCTCCCGTACGGACGGGACCAGATCGACTGGGAGGTCGAGCTGGGCATCGTGATCGGCCGCGCGGCGAAGTACGTGCCGGCCCCGCGCGCCGCGGATCACATCTTCGGCTACATGGTAACCATCGACATCTCCGATCGCGGCGGCCGGCCGCCCGACTCGCGCCCGGGCTCGGACTGGTTCGTCGGAAAGGGGCACGACACGTTCGCGCCGATGGGGCCCTGGATCGTGCCCAAGGAGTTCTACGGGGACCCGATGGAGCGGCTCCGGCAGGTGCTGATGGTGGACGGCAAGGTGATGCAGGAGGCCGGCGCCGCGGACATGATCCACTCCATCTACGAGCTGCTCGAGTACGCATCCTCGCTGATCACGCTGTTTCCCGGCGACGTGCTGAACAACGGCACCTCGGGCGGGACCGGCATGGGCACCGCCTATCGCGGCGAGCAGCAGTTCCTGAAGGCGGGCGACACGATCGAGGCCAGCATCGACGGCATCGGCACGCTGACGCTGCCGGTCGTGGCCGAGGAGGGCCGCCCAGAGGGCACGGGATCGTTCCTGCCGCCGGTGAGCAGCTACCGGCGCTGAGCGGACAGGTCGCTCAGGCCGCGCGCCGCGCGGGAATGCGGAGCGTGGCGCGGGCACCGGTGCGATCGGTCCGGTTCTCGAGCGTGAGGGATCCGCCGTGCCCTTCGGCAATCTGCCGGCTCAGGGCCAGGCCGATGCCCGTGCCGCCGGGCTTGGTGGTGAAGAAGGGGACGAAGAGGTTGGCCGGGCTCGGCAGGCCCGGCCCCTCGTCTTCGATCGCCACCTCGAGCCGACCCTCACGGATCGTCCAGCTCGCCGTGACCGAGCCGCCCGCCTCGAGCGCCGCGTCGGCGGCGTTGCGCAGCAGGTTGATGAGCAGTTGCTCGAGCTGATCGGGGTCGGCCGAGATCGTCACCGCCGGGCCTTCGCGTACCTCGACTGGCACGCGCGCGTCGAGGTTCACGACCTGGCGCAACAGCGCTCCGAACTCCACCGGCCGGCAGTTGGGCGCGGGCAGCCGGGCCAGGCGGGCGTAGGCGTTCGTGAACCGGCTGAGCCCATCGGCCCGGGCGGCGATGATCCCGAGGCCCCGCTGCATGTCGTCCTGCCAGTCCCCGGGCAGCGATGCCTGCGCCATCAGCGACTCGAGGCTGCCGGCGATGGACTTGATCGGGGCCAGGGAATTGTTCAGCTCGTGGCTGATCACCCGGATGAGCCGCTTCCAGGCCTCCTGCTCCTGCTCGCGCAGCGGCTGGCTCAGATCGGCCATCACGAGCAGCTCGTGCGCCACGCCACCCTGCCAGAAGCGTGTTCGCCTGATCTCCCAACGCCCCGCGCCGCCGGCGAACCGCAGGTCCTGGACGGCCGTGCTGTCGCCCAGCGCCTGGTCGAGGCCGAGCGCCTCGGCCTCCTGGCCCAGCAGTTCCTGCACCTCGCGCCCCAGCAGCCGCTCGCCGAAGCGGTTGACGAGGACCAGGCGGTGCCTGGCGTCGAAGGCGAAGATCGCCACGTCGATCTCGGCCATCACGGCTCGCAGGAGCGCCGTGGCCTCCTGGGCGCCGAGGCGCTGCGCGCGCAGCGTCTCGCCGAGCGAGTTGATCTCGAGCATGAGCTGCCCGAGGGCGTCGCTTTCCAGGGCGCCGCGCGCCCGGATCGAGAAGTCGTCCTCGCGCAGCGCGCCGAGCAGGTTCGACACCGTCTGCAGCGGGCGGACGACCTGGTTGCGCAGCCGGACGCTCATGCCCGCCCAGGCGCCGACGACCGCGGCCGAGAGCGCCACTTCGACCGGCTCGGGATAGCCGCCCGTCCACAGCAGCGCGAGCGCCACCACCACGGCCGGCAGCCCAGAGGCCAGCGCAAGCAGCATCACGCGGCGGTCGTGCGTCAGCATCCTGCCCCGATCAGTCGCCGCGATGGCGCTCCAGCCGCCGGTACAGCGCGGAGCGGCTCAGGCCCAGCGCCCGCGCGGCCTCGCTGACGGTCCCGTATCGGCCCATGGCCTTCTTGACCAGGAACGCCTCGACCTCCTCGAGGCTCATCTCCTCCAGACGGCCCGCCGGTCCGCCCGCCGCCTTCAGCCCGAGGTCCGGCGCGTGGATCACGTTGCCCTGTGCCATCAGGATGGCGCGCTCCACGGCGTGGTCCAGCTCCCGCACGTTGCCGGGCCAGCGATGCTCGACGAGCATCTCGAGTGCCGCCGGGTCGAAGCCCGTGATGGACTTGCGGTAGCGGCGCGCGTGGGACGTCAGGAAGTGGTGCGCCAGGGGCGGGATGTCCTCCCGCCGATCCCGCAACGGCGGGAGCGCCACCTCGATGGTGTTCAGGCGAAAGAGGAGGTCCTGCCGGAAGCGCCCCGCCGCGACCTCGGCGTTGAGATCCGCGTTGGTCGCCGAGATCAGGCGCACGTCGGCCTTGCGCGTCCGCGACGACCCGAGCCGCTCGAACTCGCCCGTCTCCAGCACGCGCAGCAGCTTCTGCTGCTGTGCCAGCGGCACGTTGGCGATCTCGTCGAGAAACAGGGTGCTGCCCTCGGCCAGCTCGAACCGACCCACGCGGTCCTGCTTCGCGTCGGTGAAGGCGCCCTTCACGTGGCCGAACAGCTCGCTCTCGAAGACGCCTTCGGAAACGCCGCCGGCGTTGATCGTGACCATGGGCCTGGAGGCGCGGGGCGACACGGCGTGCAGCGCCTGGGCCACGAGGCTCTTGCCCGTGCCGTTCTCGCCCGTGACGAGCACGTTGGCGTCGGAGGGTCCGACGCGCTCGATGACGTCGAGCACCGGGCGCATGGCCGGCGCGTCGGCGATCAGGGCATGGCCCGCCTCGGCCTGGGCGGCCCTGGTCTGGGCCTCGAGCCGCCCGGCGCGGCGCAGGGCGCGGCCGAGCTCGATCTGCGTGCGCAGGATCGCGCGCAGGCGCTCGTTGTCCCAGGGCTTCTCCACGAAGTCGCGCGCGCCGCGGCGCATCGCGTCCACCGCCAGGCTCACCGAGCTCCAGGCCGTCATCACGACGACCGGCAGCGAGGGATCGGCCGTGGCGATCCGGTCGAGCAGCTCCAGTCCCTCCTCGCCGGAGGTCGTGTCGCGGGCATAGTTGAGGTCGATCAGGACGACGTCGTAGTCGCGCTTTGCCAGCGCCTCGATCACGGCCGCTGGCGACTCGACCGCGTCGATCTGGTGGCCGTCGCCCTTGACGAGCAGGCGCAGCGCCTCCAGCACGTCGCGCTGGTCATCGGCGGCGAGGATGCGGGCGGGCTGGGACACGGCTGGGGAACTGTCCTCCGTGAACGGGTCACTCGGCTCGCAGCGTGCGTCTGCAGCCATGCGGGGAGGCATCAAGACGTCGATGAGTTGACATCATGATACCTTCACCGTAGGATCCCTCCATGCGCACGACGCTCACCCTCGACGACGACGTGGCGGCGAAGCTCCGGTCCGAGTCCCGGAAGACTGGTCGATCGTTTCGGGACGTCGTGAACGACGCCATCCGGCGCGGCCTGGCCGCCTCGAAGGGTCCGAAGAAGCGTGAGCCCTTCGCAGTCGTCGCACGGGACATGGGGGAGTTGCGCGCTGGCCTCACCCTCGACAGCGTGTCTGATCTGCTGGAGCAGCTCGAGGGCCCCGTGAACCGATGATCCTCGTCGACGCCAACCTCCTGCTCTACGCGTATCATCCACGCGCCGCCCAGCACGAGGCGAGTCGCCGTTGGCTCGAAGGCACGCTCTCCGGTACCGATCTCGTGCGCGTGGCCTGGGCCACGCTGTGGGCCTTCCTCAGGATCGCGACCAACCCGCGGGCCTTCGAGAAGCCGCTCTCGACTGGTGAGGCTCACGCGCTGGTCGCGGCCTGGCTCGACATGCCCCATGTCGACATCCTGGAGCCCGGGGAACGTCACCTGGAGATCCTCTCCGGGCTGATGGACCGGGCGCAGGCCGCGGGGCCGCTGGTGATGGACGCGGCGCTCGCGGCGCTGGCCATCGAGCACGGCGCGACGCTGTGTACGACGGACCGGGACTTCTCGAGATTCCCCGGTCTGCGGTGGCAGAACCCGCTCGAGGCTCGCTGAGCCGGCTCGTTCCGGGCTGCTCACGTCACCGGGCGCCGGCCCTTCATGCGGTGACGACGTACCCATCCTTCAGGTTGATGATGCGGTGGCCGTACGAGGCGTTCGTCTCCGAGTGCGTGACCTGCACGATCGTCGTGCCCTGATCGTTGAGCCGCTTGAACAGCTCCATGATCTCCTGCCCCTGCGAGGAGTGCAGGTTCCCGGTCGGCTCGTCGGCGAGGATGATCGACGGATGCGCCACCACGGCTCGCGCCACGCCCACGAGCTGCTGCTGCCCGCCGGAGAGCTGCGAGGGATACAGATCCTTCTTGGCGACGATGCCGAAGCGGTCGAGCGTGTCGGCCACGACGCTCTGGCGCTCGGACTTCCGGACGTCGCGATAGGAAAGCGGCAGCTCGATGTTCTCGTAGACGGTCAGGTTGTCGAGCAGGTGGTAGCTCTGGAACACGAAGCCGATGTGGCGCTTCTGCAGCGCCGCGCGGTCCTTCTGGGCAAGGCGATGAATGGGGTGCCCCATCAGCGTGTACTCGCCGCTCCAGTCGCTGTCGTGCATGCCCAGGATGTGGAGCAGCGTGGACTTGCCGGCGCCGGAGGGGCCCATGATGGAGACGAACTCGCCGGACTTGATGTCGATGTTGATGCGCCGCAGCACCCAGCTCCGGCCGGCCCCGACCGGGAAGGACTTCTCGACGCCCCGCAGGGCGACCAGGGGGGCGTTCGGGTCGAGCTCGATCGGCTCGGTGACGGCGGAAGCGGAGCGTCGGAAAAGGGCCATCCTGTGTATCCCCTGGGTGATGTGCGGAGTTCAATCCCCGTGCCGGTGTTCTCTCGGGACAAATCTACGCGATCGGGCCCGGATCTGTTCGCGAGCGGGACCGTCCGTCCCACGAACGGACACCCGGGTGGGCTCTGGCCTGCAGGCGGAGGAGGATCCGACCCATCACGGGCGAGTCCATTTCAAGCCGTCAGCGAGGCGCGCCTGAGACCGTCGAGCATGTCCCATGGTCCGAGGCAGGGCCTCGCTGGCGATACAGGCGTATGCTACACTTCATACAGACGGAGAGACCGAATGTCGAAGGCCATGCGGCGACGGGGTGTCACCCGTCACGCGACTCGCGGGCGTCGGGTTGGATGGGTCCGCAAGAACGTCGTGATGGATCAGCGCAAGCTCGACGCCGTGCGGCGAGCGCTCGGCGTCAGCACGGAAACCGAAGCCATCGACCTCGCGCTCGACTTCGTCGCGTTCCGTCGTGAAGTGGCCGAAGGCCTCGCGGCAATGCGCCGCGTCGGCGGCGTCGAGGACGTGCTCGAGTCCCGGCGCCGCCCGTGAAGTACGCGCTCGACACCAACATCTATGTCGACGCGTTTCGCGACCCTGCCGCTGCAGATGCGCTCCTCGGCTTCCTCGAGCGTGCGATCCCATTCACGTTCCTGAGCGCCGTTGTCATGCAGGAGCTCGCCGCGGGTTCCCGGACGCCCGCTCGAGTCCGTGATCTCGAGCGATCGGTCTTCCAGCCGTTCGTCCGGCGTGGGCGTGTGTTCGCGCCCACGACCGCGGCATTCGTTCGGAGTGGGCGCATGATCGCGGCTGTCGCGGTCCGTGAGGGCTGGCCGACGGTTCGCGAGAATCCGTCGCTCCTCAATGACGCCTTGCTGGCGGCCTCCTGCTTCGACGCCGGGATCACGCTCGTGACCCACGACCGCGACTTCGCCCGGTTCGCGCCGTTCATGAAGGGATGGCGTCACGTCCGCCCATGGCCCGCCGTCGGCTGAGCCAGCCGTTGGCGCCGGGAACACTGCCAGCTCATCGCGACCGTCGATAGCGCCCGAACCGGGAACGCCGAGCCCGGATCTGTTCGCGAGCGGGACCGGCCGTCCCACGAACACACCCCCGTCGGCTCAGGCTCGAAGGCGCGTCAGTCCGGGAACCAGATCGAAGGCCGTATCGAAACTCATGATCCGGGCGACACCGTGCGCCTGCATCGTCGCCACGTGAATCGCATCCCTCGCCGAGAGTCGGCCGTAGCCCAGGACCAGATCCTTGGCTCGCTCGACCGTCTCGGCGCCGACGGGAAAGGTCTCGTCGACCACGGCGCGCAGGGCGTCGAAGGCGGGCTGAATGGCGTCGCGCCGGCCGATCGCCACGTACCTGTGGAGGATCTCCTGAAAGACTTCGGCGTCGGTCACGAGACGCTCGCGGGCCCCCACGGCGCGTTCCAGCATGCGCAGAGACGCCGTCTTGCTCGGGTGATCGGCGCCGACCAGGTACATCGGCACGTTGGCGTCCACCAGGATCACGGCGTGGGCCCGGCCAGGTAGCCGCGGGCGATCTCCGCGTTCATCTGGTCGATCTCGGCCGTCGGGAACTGGTGGCGCGCCGCGGCCCGGATCGCCGCGAGCTTGTCGTCGATCTCCCCTGAGGCAACCGTCCGGCGCGCGGCCCGGAGCGCCCGGCGCACCCACTCGGCCACCGTCGTCCGCTCGGCGCGGGCCGCCCGCTGAATCTCGCGCCACTCCCGCTCGTCGAGCAGGACCTGCATCCGCTTAGTCACAAGAGGAGCCTATATGACTCATAGTAATGAGTCAATATGCCGTCTCGCCGTCGTCCCGGGCTACTCGGCTCTCAGCGTCACCGCCGGATCGACGAGCGCAGCCCGGCGCGCGGGGAGGACGCCGGCGCCGACGGCCACGGTGAGGACCACGAGCGCCGCGACGCCAGCGATCGCTGCCTCGTAGCCGCCGACGCCGAAGAGCAGCGCCCGGCCAAGCCTCCCGAAGGCAAGCGCCAGCCCAAAGCCGATGGCGCCGCCGACGAGCCCCATGCGGACGACCCGCGACAGCACCAGCCACCGCACCTGCCAGCGCTGCGCGCCGAGGGCGATGCGGATGCCGAGCTCGCGCAGCCGCTGCGCCACGCCGTAGGCGATCACGGCGTAGAGCCCGATAGCGGCCAGCACGAGGGCGAGGCCTGCGAACCACGACGAGAGCGTCGTGAAGACGCGGTCGGCGGTCGTGTTCTCCCAGATCTGGTTTTCGAGCGTCCGGAGGTTCGAGACCGGCAGGCTCGCGTCGAGGCCGGCCACGAGCGCCGGTACGGCGCGGGAGAGCGCGGCGGTGCCCGACGTGGACCGGGCGTAGAAGTGCAGGCTGCCGGTCGGGGTACCCCCAGGCTGGCGGTAGGCGAGGAAGATCTGGGGAGGTGCCGGCTCCCGGACGCTGCTGTATCGCGCGTCCCGGACGAGGCCGACGATCTCGATGTCGAGCGGTCCCTCTTCGCGACCCATGGCGACGCGCGTGCCGACGGCCCCCGCGCCGAGCGCGAACCTCCGTGCGAACGCCTCGTTGACGATCGCCACGCGCGGGGCGTCCGGCCTGTCCGCGCGCGTGAAGTCGCGCCCCGCGACGAGCGGCATGCCGAGCGTCCGGAAGTAATCAGTGCCCGTTTGCGACACGGCGACCGCCGTGTCGGCATCCGGCCCCGCGTCGAACCCTTCGACGCGCACGTGGTTCGTCCAGTTGCTGTTGGCCAAAACGGGAATGGTGGCGCTGCTCACCGAGGTCACGCCGGGCGTGGCGCGGAGCGCCTCTTCCATCTGCTCGAAGAGCGCCAGCGCGCGCTCGGGCGTGTATCCGTTCAGACTCGGCGAGAGGCGGAACGTGATCACCCCATCGGGGATGAGGCCCAGCTCCGCACGGGACAGGCCGATGAGGCTGACGACGAACAGGCCGGCCACGCCGAGCAGGGCGGTCGCGAGCGCGATCTGCCCCGTGGCCAGCGTCGTCCGCACGCGCGTGGCCGCGCGCGTGCCCGCCGTGTGGCCGGCGCGCGTCTGCAGGCCAGCGGCGAGGGCCGCCCGCACCCCGTGGACGGCGGGGAACGTTCCGAACAGCACGCTCGTCCCGAGGCCGAGCGCCATGGAGAACAGCAGCACGTGGCCGTTGATCTCGAAGCCCAGCATCCGGCCGTCGGCCGGCGGCAGCAGGGCCATCAGCCCACCCAGCGTCGCGCGGCCCACGAGGAGCGCGCCGGCGCCACCGAGCAGGCCCAGGACGGCGGCCTCGGCGAGTCCCAGGCGGACGAGACGGAGGCGCGAGGCGCCGAGCGAGAGGCGAATCGCGATCTCCCGGGACCGGTCCGCGGCCCGCGTCAGCAGGAGGTTGGCGACATTCACGCAGGCGATGGCCAGCACGAACCCGGTCACCGCGAACAGCAGCGTCAGGACGCTCCGGATTTCGCCCCAGTCCGAATCGCGGCCGTGGGAGCCGTCGACGAGGGAGATGCGGCGCTCGAGGAACTGCGCGCGCGTCGGTTCACCCGCCGTGGCGGGCAGGATCGGCAGCTCGACGTCGCGGAGCCAGGTCGAGAACGGGACGTTCAGCGCCTCCTCGACCTGCGCGGGCTCTGCTCCCGGACCCAGACGGCCGAACAGGTACAGCCAGTGATCGCCGACCGCCTCCAGGCCTCCGCGAGCGACGCTGTTCGCGAGCGCCAGCGGCACGAAGATGTCGGGCCGGTCGAGCGTCGTCGTGCCGGCGAAGTCCGCGGGCCCCACGCCGACCACCGTAAGGGCGTTGCCGTTGGCCACCAGCGTCCGTCCGAGCACGCCCGGGTCGGCGCCGAATCGCGACGTCCAGTAATGGTGCGCCAGCACGGCGACCGGCTCGCTGCCTCCCTGGTCGTCCTCCCGTCCCAGCAGCCGGCCGAACGTGGGATCGAGCCTGAGGAGCTCGAAGTAGCGCCCGGAGACCAGGATGCCCTCGGCCTCCTCCGTTCGGCCGTCGTGCGCCAGGTTGACCGGGAAGTCCCGATGCGCCGCGAGCGTGATGCCGCTCGCGCCGATTCGCTCGAGCTGTCGGAACAGCGGATGGCTGAAGACGGCTTCCTGGCGACCAGCGTCGCCCGTCGACGTGCTGCCTGGCCGCGGTCCCGGTGAGACCACGTTGACGATGCGCTCGGGCTCGGGTACGGGGATGCGGCGCAGGAGCAGGCGGTCGAAGACGGAGAAGATCGCACTGTTGACGCCGATGCCGAGCGCCAGCGACAGCACGGCCACCGCCGTGACGAGCGGACGCCTGAAGAGAGCCCGTACGGCGTGCGTGAGATCCTGAATCATCGGCCGTACCTCAACAGGCGTCGCAGGGCCGCGTTGCCTGCCCGGTCCACTATTCGGCCCGGAGCGCCGCCACCGGGTCGACCCGCGTGGCGCGCCGTGCGGGCAGAATCCCTGCGCCGAGGGCCACGATGAGCACGACGAGCGCCGCGGCGCCCGCGACGACCGCCTCGTATCCGCCGACGCCGAAGAGCAGCGCCTGCGCGAGGCGCCCGAAGGCGAACGCGAGCGTGAGGCCGATCGCGCCGCCGACGAGCCCCATGCGCAGCACGCGCGAGAGCACCAGCCAGCGCACGTGCCCGCGCTGCGCGCCGAGGGCGATGCGGATGCCGAGCTCGCGCAGCCGCTGGGCGACGCCGTAGGCGATCACGGCGTAGAGCCCGATGGCCGCGAGCAGGAGGGCGAGGCCGGCAAACGACGACGACAGCGTCGCGAGGAGGCGGTCCTGGAACGTGTTCTGCCAGACCTGATCCTCGAGCGTCCGGAGCCCCGCCACGGGCAGGTTGGCGTCGAGCGTGCCGACGAGCGCGGGGATGGCGGCGGCGAGCGCCGCCGTCCCGGTCGTCGTCCGGGCGTAGAACGTCCGGGCGTAGATCGACAGGGGAGGGCCCGGTCCGGCGTCGGTCTGACGATGGGCGAGGAGGATCTGGGGGGGCGCATCATCACGCACCGTGGCGTACTTCGCGTCCCGGACCAGGCCGACGATCTCGATATCGGTCGGGCTGTCCTCGCCTCCGAGACCCACGCGCGCGCCGAGGACGTCGCTGCCGAGGCCGAACCTCCGGGCGAACGCCTCGTTGACGACCGCCACGCGTGGTGATCCCGGGCCGTCGGCACGCGTGAAGTCGCGCCCCGCGAGCAGCGGGATGCCGAGCGTCTGGAAATACCCGGTGTCGATCTGCGAGACCGAGACGACCGTCTGGGAATCCGCCGCGGCCGCGACGCCCTCTACGCGCGCGCGGTCCGTCCAGACGCTGTCCGACAGGACGGGAATGGTCGCTACGCTCATCGATGTCACGCCCGGAACGCCCCGCAGGATCTCCCCGACGCGGTCGAACAGCGCCATCGAGCGCTCCGGCGTGTAGCCGTTCAGATACGGAGACAGCTTGAACGTCACGACTCCTTCCGGCCGGAGACCGAGCTCCACCCGAGACAGCCCCACGAGGCTCGCCGCGAGCAGTCCCGCCACGCCCAGGAGGGTCGTCGCCAGTGCGACCTGTCCGGTGGCCAGCGTCGTCCGCACGCGCGTGGCCGAGCGCGATCCGGCGGTGTGACCGGCCCGGGTCTGCAGCCCCTCCGCGACCGCCGCGCGCACGCCGTGGACGGCCGGGAAGAGCCCAAACAGCACGCTCGTGCCGAGCCCGAGTGCCAGCGAGAAGAGCAGCACGCTGGTGTTGATCTCGAAGGACAGCGCCGTGCCCTCGATCGGCGGGATGAGCGCCATCAGGCCGCTCAGCGTCGCTCGAGCCACCGCCAGCGCCCCGAGCGCGCCGAGCAGGCCGAGCACGGCAGCCTCGGCCAGGCCGAGGCGTACGAGGCGGGCGCGCGAGGCGCCGAGCGACAGGCGGATCGCCGTTTCCGTGGACTTGTCGGTCGCTCGCGTCAGGAGGAGATTCGCCACGTTCACGCAGGCGATCGCCAGCACGAAGCCAGTGACGCCGAACAGCAGGGCCAGAATCGCGCGGACATCCGACACACCCGCGATGCGGCCGCGTGAGCCGTCGGCCAGGGTGATCCGCCGCCCGAGAAACTGCGCCCGCGCCTGCTCGCTCGTGGTCGTCTGCAGGAGCGGAAGTTCCACGTCGCGGAGCCACGCGGAGAAGGGGACGTCGAGGGCTTCTTCGGCTCGCGCCGGCGTCACACCCGGGTCCAGCCGGGCGAACAGGTACAGCCAGTAGCCGTTGTCGGCCGACAGGTTCACCAGGGGGCTGCGGCCGACGCGGTCGGCGAGCGCCAGCGGGACGAACAGATCGATCTGGTCCATCGTCGTCGTGCCGGCGAAGTGCTCCGGCCCCACGCCGACCACCGTCAGCGCCTCGCCGTTGACGGTGACCGTCCGCCCGAGCACCGTCGGGTCGCTGCCGAGCTGCGTGGTCCAGTAGCGATGCGCGAGCACGGCCACGGGAGTGCTGCCGGACCGGTCGTCGTCGGGGAGGAACAGCCGGCCGAGCGCCGGCCGGAGCCCGATCGCCTCGAAGTACCGTCCCGAGACGAGCAGGCCGAAGCCTTCGCCTGTCCGCCCCTCGTACCCGATGTTGGCCGGGAAGTCGCGATGGGCCGCGAGCGTCACACCCGGCGCCTCGGCGCGCTCGAGCTCCCGGAACAGCGGATGGCTGAACACGGCCTCGATGCCGCCGGAGTCTCCCATGGAGACGAATCCCGGCCGGAGGCCGGGCGAGACGACGTTGACGATGCGCTCCGGCGCCGGCACGCGGAGTCTGCGGAGGAGGAGCCCCTCGGTGACCGAGAAGATCGCGGTGTTGACGCCTATGCCGAGCGCCAGCGACAGCACGGCCACGGCGCTCACGAGCGGCCGCTGGCGCAGCGCCCGCACGGCGAGCCTGAAGTCCCGAATCATCTGTCACCGTCCATTGCCAACCGGGGGTGGAACCTGTACCGCAGCTCGCTCGAGCCGATCGCCCGGCTGTCTCGCCGAGCGGGTGACGCCGGGAGGGGCATCCCCGTCCGCCGCGCAGGCGCCTCCCCGTGACAGGCGCTCCTGGCGCCGAGGACGGACGGGGAGACCCGGTGGCAGGACCCGCGAGCCCGGACGCTGCTGCTCAACTCACGTGATGACCGGCAACCCGCGTCAGTGAGCCGCCGCCGCCATCGACTCCTCGACGACACGGCCGTCGAAGAGGTGGATCGTCCGCTCGGCGTGCGACGCGTAGCGCGCGTCGTGGGTCACCATGCAGATCGTCGATCCACTCTTGTGCAGCTCGCCGAGCAGGTCCATCACGGCCTCGCCGTTCTTCGAGTCGAGGTTGCCGGTGGGCTCGTCCGCCAGCAGGATCGACGGCTCCCCGCACACGGCACGCGCCACGGCGACGCGCTGCTGCTGGCCGCCCGAGAGCTGGCTGGGCAGGTGCTTGGCGCGATGGGCCATGCCCACGCGCTCGAGCGCGGCGGTCACGCGCTCCCGCCGCTCGGCGGGTCGCATCCCCCGGTAGGTCAGGGGCAGCTCCACGTTCTCGAAGACCGTGAGGTCGCCGATCAGGTTGAAGCTCTGGAAGATGAAGCCGACCTCGCGGTTGCGGACGCGCGCGCGCTCGGCGAGCGACAGGTCGGTCGCCGCCCGGCTGTTGAGGACGTAGGTCCCCTCGGTCGGCGTGTCGAGCAAGCCCAGGATCGAGAGCAGCGTGGACTTGCCGCAGCCAGATGGCCCGGCTATCGACACGTATTCGCCCCTTTCGATCTGGATGTTGATGTTGTCCAGGGCGTGGGTCTCCACCTCGTCCGTGTAGAACACCTTCCGCACGCCGTCCATCGTGATGAGTGGCTCGCTCATGACCTATCGCAACCTCACGCGATCGTAGTCGTCCCAGGCGGACATGTCCGACAGGACGATCTCGTCGCCTTCAAGGAGTCCACCGCGCACTTCGATGTTGTTCACGCTGCTGGCGCCGAGCTGCACCTGCACGCGCTCGGCGTTGCCCGCGTCGTCCACGACCTTGAACAGCCCCACCGTGCTGTTCTCCTGGCTGAGTGAGGCCCGGCCCACGTAGAGGATGTCGTCGAGGCGCTCGAGCTGGATCGTGCCGTCCACGCTCAGGTTGGCCACGGCCCCCCGTGGCAGCTCGCTCGTCAATGAGACGTCGATCGTCACCGTTCCGTTCGTCGCGCCCGGATCCTTCCGGCTGACCACGCCCTGGATGATGCCGTTGCGGGTGTCGATCTCGGCCGGAAGGCCCACCTCGACGTCCCGCGCCTGGGTCTCCGCGATGCGAAGCTCGGCCTTGAGGCGGCTCGGGTTGGCCACCCGGGCCAGGTTCGCGCCGGCGCCCACCCGCGCGCCCACCTCGGGCTCCACCACCTGAAGGACGCCGGTGAAGCCCGGACGGACTTTGAGCGCGGCGAGCTGGCTGGCCAGCAGCTCGTAGGCGGCGCGCGTCTGGTTCACGGCGGACTCCTGGACGCGGACGCGCGCGTCGTTGGAATCCTTGACCGCCGCCAGGCGCTGCGATTCGAGGGACACCCGCTTCTCGAGTGTGGCCGCGTTGACCCGGGACCGCTTGAGATCCAGCTCGGAAAGCAAGCCGAGCGCGGCCTGCTCTTCGTCCGCCTCGAGCTGGACGCGGGCCAGCTCGAGCTCGGCCTCGAGCGAGGCCGCCGTCGCCTGCTGGCTGATCAGCTCGGTCCGGAGCTGCGCGCGCAGGTTGTCGAGCGTGGCCTGGGCCGATTCGAGGGTGAGGCGCCCGTTGACCGCCTGCTGCTCGAGCTCGGGGTTGCTCAGCTCGAGGATCACGGAATCGGGATCGACCACCGCGCCCGGCTGCAGGAGGATGCGCTCCACCCGGCCCCCGGTCTGGGAGGGAATCCAGCGGGTGTCCTCGGGCACGAGCGTTCCCAGGCCGCGCACCTGCCGGACGAGGGGGCCGCGCTTGACGGTGTCGAAGAGCAACGTGTCCCGGTCCACCGACGGGGCGGCCGGATCCATGCGGGCCAGCACCACCGAGACGGCAATCAACAGGATCACCGCGACGACGGCGTAGCCGGCGTGGCGAATCTTCTTGCGTCGCAGGATGGCCGGGTCTCGTGCGATGTCGGGCATGCGTGACCTGTTCTGATGTCAAAGCGTATGCCACCGTGCGGAAATCGCGAAGTCGCGCGTCCGCTACGGGTTAGGATCAGGGTCACCGGCCACCTGCCCCGGCGTGGTGTTCGTTTCCGGGACGGGCTGTTCGCTCCCGTGCGCGAGGGGGCCCGACGACCGGGAGGTCCGGAGGCCCTCAGGTTCACCCGCGGAGCGGCTGCCGCCGTTCCCATGCGATGCGACCCGGGTCGAAGACTTCGAGGCTATACTGTGATCGTCGTGTCTTCCCAGGTGATCCGGGCATCCGCGCTGGTCGTCGCTTTGAGCATCGCGGGCGTACCCGCGGCGAGCGCCGCCTGCGAGCTCTGGTGCGGCGCCATGATGACGCACCAGGCGGACGGGTGCCACGACAATGACGATGCCAGGCCGCGGGCCGAGAGCCGGCACGGCTGCACCCACTCGCCAGACGGCGTGCGTGCGTTCGTCCCGACCCCTCACGAGCGGCTCGCCCCTCTGACCGCAGCCCCGGGCTCGGTGCCGCCTGCGGTGTCCCGGCACGTCCGGCGCATCTGGCACGGCGGGGCGTACGATCGGTACCCACCGGGGGAGGCCGTCGCCTCCCGTCTCGTCCTCGCCTCCGTCCTTCGCATCTGAGATAGCCCGTTCCGCGCCCGCGGCCGCAATGGCCGTGTCTCGTCCAGCGGCGCGGACATCCATCCATTCGGGTTCGAGTGGTTCGAATCAGTGACGCCCGTCCCGCCCGCGGGCGGCTCCCGTCGGTCGGCACCCGGCCGATCGTCAGGCCGGCACGACCGGTAGACGGGGACGGAGTGTGGGAGGGCATCGCCCGGTGACCAGGTGGAGCGGATCAATGACGCGCGGTCGCGTAGCGCTCGTCGCCATCGTCGGCTTGCTGCTTCTGGCCGCCGGCTGGTACACCCGCGGTGCGGGCCTGAGCGCCCGTCGCGATCCCTGGCCAGGCGAGGGAGTGCTCGCCATGCTCGCACGGGACTGGGCGCTGCCGGCCCCGTATCGAACGATGACGAACCCGTTTGAGGGTTCATCGGCGGCGGTCAGGGCCGGCATGGTGCACTGGGCGGATCACTGTGCCGTCTGCCACGGCAACGACGGGCGCGGGAACGTGGCCATGGGGCAGAGCCTGTTTCCACCGGCGCCCGACATGCGGTCGGACGTTGTGCAGGGCCGGAGCGACGGCGCGCTCTTCTACGCGATCGAGGAGGGCGTACCGTGGACCGGGATGCCCGCCTGGACGACCGGCACGGCCGACGGCGAGCGGCAGTCGTGGGAGCTGGTGAGCTTCATTCGCCATCTGCCGGTGCTGACGCCCGAGGAGATCGAGGAGATGGAGGCGCTCAATCCGAGGAGCGCCACGGACATGGAGCGGGAGCGCGAGATCGAGGACTTTCTGCGCGGCGGCCCGTAAGGGTTCCCAAGGTCCTTAGGCAGCCGGCGGCGCCCGCGGGTTCGTCCCGGGGCGAGCACGGGAGCACGAAAGGGGAGACACATGCGCATCGGGCAGACGAACAAGAGTCTCGTGGCAGGCGTCGTGCTGATCGCGACCCTCGCGATGGCATCGGTGGCGCGTGCCCACGACGAACGGCATCGCGGGACCGTCATCGAGGTGGAGGCCGATCGGCGGCACGTCCGGACGATCGACGACGAGGGGAAGCCCGGGGAGGACCGGTGGTTCGGCGTTACCGCGGAGACGACAGTGCAGCGCGGAGAGCGAACGGTGGCCTACGCGGATGCCGGCATCGCGAACGGAGAGCGCGTCGTCGTGATCGTGGACACGCACGCCCAGGTGAAGAACGCCGCGAAGGAGGTGCGTCTGGCGGCGAAGTGAGGCCGGGTCGGGGCCGGTCGGCCGCAGCGCTGTGATGTGAGATGAGGTGTGTGATGACCGGACGGGTGTGTGTCGTGCTATCGCTCGTAGCGTGCCTGGCGGCGCCGGTCGTGGCGCAGTCGGGCGTCGGCGTCAGTGCGCAGCCAGAGCAGCCTGGCGCGTTCGAGCCGCGCCGCCCGGAGGGGCCGATGCTCACGCTCGATGCGGCGCTCGACGAGGCGCTCGCGCGCAACCCGACGCTCGTGGCGCTGCGCCGGCAGTTCGACGTCGCGAGGCTGCGACCGCCGCAGGCGCGGTACCTCATGGCGCCGACTTTCGAGGCGCAGATCTGGCAGTGGCCGATCGCCACGATCGATCCGGCGGACACCAACATGTACATGTTCATGGTCCGCCAGGAAATCCCCGGTCGCGGCAAGCGCGACGCGCGGGCAGCCCTGCTCGAGGCCGACGCGGCCGTGGCCGAGAGCGCGATCGGCATCCGGGCGCGCGAGGTGGTCGACGAGGTGAAGCGGGCCTACGCCGAACTGTTCCTGGCGAGGAAGGCCATCGACGTGCGTCTCGAGAGCATCGATCTCGTGCGGCAGCTCGCCGACGTCTCGGCCGCCAGGTACGCGACCGGCGGCATCTCGCAGCAGGACGTGCTCAAGGCCGTCGTGGAGCTGTCGACGCTGCACGATGGCCTCGTCCTGACCGACCAGCGCGCCCGCCTGGCGGAGGCGCGGCTCAACACGCTGCTCGACCGTGCTCCCGAGGTGGCCGTCGGCCCGCTGGCGGAGCCGACCGAGCGCGTCGTCCTGCCGGCGTCGGCGGCCCTGCAGCGGATGGCGCTCGACGGGCACCCCGAGATCCGTCGTGCCGTGCTCGAGCGCGAGCGGGCCGAGGCCGCGGTGGTGGTCGGCGAGCTGGCCTCGAAGCCGGACTTCTTCGTGGGCGGCGGATACATGCTGATGCCGCGCAACGGGGATGCCTGGTCGGCGAGCGTCGGGATCACCTGGCCGCGGGCGCCGTGGTCGCGCGGCCGGATCGACGCCCAGGTCGCCGAAGCGCGTGCCGAGGTCGACGCGGCCGCGGCCCGTCAGCGGGCGATCGAGAGCGCCATCCGGCTGGCGGTCCAGGATGCCTACGTCCGCGTGCAGTCGGCGGCGCGGCGCGCGGCCCTGCTGCGGACGAGCATCCTGCCGCAGTCCGAGCAGACGCTCGAGGTCTCGCGCGTCGCCTACCAGGCCGATCGCGTCGCGTTTCTCGCCCTCATCGACAACCAGCGCGTGCTGCTCGACGCCCGGCTCGACTACTACGGGGCCCTGAGCGACCTCGAGCAGGCCATGGCCGATCTCGAGCGGGCCGTGGGCGCCGATCTCGACCCCGCGATGATCGCGGCCGTGCGTGTCGCGAACGAGTAGCCACGAAACCGAGGATCCCCATGATGACCAGCAGCAGACGCAAGACCCTGTCAGCCGTGGGGGCCACCCTCGCGGGCGTGGTCGTCCTGGCCGGTGTGCTCTACGGCGTCCGGGACCGGTTGTCGAACGTGCCGGTGCTGGGCCCGGTGATGGCGGCGGCCACGGGCGGCGGTCCGGCTGATGAGGCGCACGCCGCACACGGCACGGACCTGGCCGCGACGGCCGAGGATCGCGGCGCGGCGATGGCCGACCCGCGCGCTGCGCTCGATCTGGATCCCCGCCGGCAGCAGCTCATCGGCGTCCGGACGGCCCTCGTCGAGCGCGGGCCGGCATCGCGGATGGTCCGGACGGTCGGCACGGTGATGTACGACGAGACCCGGATGGCCGACGTGAATCTGAAGATCGAAGGGTGGATACGCGAGCTGTACGTGGACTACACGGGCAAGGCGGTCCAGGCCGGGGATCCACTGTTCACGCTGTACAGCCCGGAGCTGCTGACGACGATGCAGGAATACCTGCTGGCCGTCCAGACGCGGGAGCGGGCGGACGAGTCGCAGATCTCCGACGCGCGGGAGTATGCCGACCGCCTGGTGCGCGCGACCCGCCAGCGGATCGAGCTCTGGGACCTGCCCGCCGACCAGATCCGCGCGCTGGAGGAGTCGGGCGAGGCGCCGCCGGCGGTCACCTTCCGGTCGCCGGTGAGCGGCTACGTCATCGAGAAGCACGCGCTCGAGGGGATGCAGGTCCGGCCGGGGCAGACGCTCTTCCGCATCGCGGACCTCTCGCGCGTCTGGGTCGAGGCCGACGTCTACGAGCAGGAGATCCCGCTCGTGCGGCCAGGCCTGTCGGCGGTCGTCACGCTCGACGCCTACCCCGGCGAGCAGTTCACGGGCCGGATCGTGTACGTCTACCCCTTCGTCGAGGCCAACACGCGGACCGTCCGCGTCCGGCTCGAGCTGCCCAACCGGGACGGCCGGCTGAAGCCGGGGATGTACGCGAACGTCACCCTAGAGGCGCCCGTCGGCATGAGCACCACCATTCCGGTCAATGCTCTGCTCGACTCCGGATCGCGGCGGCTCGTCTTCGTGGCCGAGGGGGACGGCTACTTCCAGCCGCGCGACGTGCGCGTCGGGCTGCGGCTCGGCGACCGCGTGCAGATCCTCGAGGGGCTGGAGGAAGGCGAGCGCGTCGCGAGCAGCGCGACGTTCTTCCTGGATTCGGAGAGCCAGCTCCGTGCCTCGGTGCAGGCCTTCGAGCCGGCCCCGGAGATGGCGGGGGCGAGAAGCGGCGAGCGGCTCGACATCACGTTCCGGCCGAGCCCCGATCCGCCGCGGACCGGCGACAACGCCTTCGAGGTCGTCGTCCGCGACGCGGAGGGGCAGCCCGTGAGCGGCGCCGACGTGTCGGTCACGTT
>Ga0299906_10000444_pt1 | contig 38703 bp, 42 predicted proteins | sample RVTome_14_FD_200259 | JGI IMG/M metagenome (GOLD analysis project Ga0299906, IMG submission 200259) | Soil microbial communities from uranium-contaminated site in the Upper Colorado River Basin, Wyoming, United States - RVT145D125 (version 2) ... | reverse complement strand
CTGGAGAATCGGTTCCCAACGATGAATTCGCCCGGATTCGGTTGAAGCAGGCCGACTTTCATGGCAACTGGAACTACTCGATCCTATGTCGATGAACTGTAACTCTTATTGATCGGCGCGCCCTTAGTCTTATCAATCAGCCGAAGATGTCCAGCCGCCCAAGCTGGACGTCGAGCCACGTCCGCTTCGAGATCGACCGGTTGATAATCATCGAGCGCCAGCGGGTTCGAACGAACTCGGTCGCGATTCGAGCTCGTAGCTTGCGCGTTCCGTTTACCCGCCAGCCGCCAGAAATGGGCATGAACTACGAGGGCGAGCGCGAGCGCCCTTCCTCACCTGGTTCGCCCGCGCTCGATGGCTCTCGAGCGCACCGGACGGCGCCTGAGCGCTGACGCTCATTCGCTGCTGATGCCGCACGGAAGCGTCGGTTAGCATCCCTAACTCAACCATCGTCGGTCCAAGCTCGGTGAGGAGTTGCTGGGCCTTCGGGACCATCTTCCGGAGGCCCGGGTCGGCGGTCTTGCAGGCCGTAGTCATGCAATTCTCGACGCGTACGTCGGCGTTTACGTCGGCTGGGAGGCGTAGCTTTCGGCGAGGAAGCCGAGCAGGTCGCGGACCGAGACCACCGACACGGGCCGGCCGTCCTCGACGATCGGGATGTGACGAAAGCCGCCGACGTTCATGCGGTTCAGGGCCCAGGCGACGGTCGCGTCCGGGGGCAGCGTGGACGGATTGGGGGTCATGAACTCGGCCGCCGGGCGGTCGGCGGCGTCCTCGTAGCTGTTCGCGGCCTTCATCAACAGATCGCGTTCGCTCAGGACGCCCGCCAATACGCCGTCGGGACCGACGACCAGCACGCAGCCGACGTTGCCCGCGGCGAGACGGTCGACGACTTCGCGAATCGGCGTCGTCGGCAGGACCATGATCGTCGGGGGTCTCGGCACCCGCGAAATGGGCGACTGGGAGACATGATCGGTCGGGCCGTTCGGGGAGGTGGAGGACTCGAGGTCGGTCAGCGACTGATCGCAGACCTCGCACTCGTCGGCCCCTTCGATGTTGCTGTAATTGCACGCCGGACAAATCATGCTACTGGACCACCCAGGTATCCCCCGCACCTAACAGCGCTTCGATCGAGCCGGGCCCCATTTTCTTTTCGGCATCGCGGAGCTGGGCGTGGATGCCGTCCTCGAAGAGCGGTGCATCGACCGCGCGGAGAACGCCCATCGGCTCGGGATATTCCGGATATCGCATGCGGCTGAGCATGAAGGCCAGCGAGGGCTCGGCCGCCTTTTCGTCGTGGAAGAGCAGATCGTCCTCGCGGACGTCGCCGCCGAGCTTGACGATCTCGGGCTCCAACTCCTTGTTGAGGCGGATGCCCTTGTCGCGATCCTTGCCGAAGATCATCGGCTTGCCGTGCTCAAGGTAGATGGTCGATTCGTCCTTGGTCTCGCGGCTGGAAGCGTGCTCGAAAGCGCCGTCGTTGAATACGTTGCAGTTCTGATAGATCTCGACGAAGGAGATGCCCCGATGCCCGGCGGCGCGGCGGACCATCTCGGCCAGATGCTTGACGTTGACATCGATCGTCCGGGCGACAAAGGTGGCCTCGGCGCCGATGGCGATGGACAACGGGCTGAGGGGGTTGTCCACCGATCCGAAGGGCGACGACTTGGTCCGCTTCCCGAGCTCCGACGTCGGGGAATATTGTCCCTTGGTTAGGCCGTAAATTCGATTGTTGAAAAGCAGGACGTTGATGTCCGGGTTGCGACGGATCAGGTGGATCAGGTGATTGCCGCCGATGGAAAGACCGTCGCCGTCGCCGGTGACCACCCAGACGGAAAGGTCGGGATTGGCGACCTTGACTCCCGTGGCGACCGCGGGAGCGCGGCCGTGGATGCTGTGAATCCCGTAGGTACTGAGGTAATAGGGGAAGCGGCTGGAGCACCCGATGCCGGAAACGAAGACGATCTTCTCCTTGGCGATGCCGAGTTCGGGCAGGATCTTCTTGACCTGGGCCAGGATGGAATAATCCCCGCAGCCGGGACACCAGCGCACGTCCTGGTCGCTGGCGAAGTCCTTGGGGGTCAGTTGCGGCAAGGTTGACGTCGACATCGGTTCTCTTAGTCCTTTAGTATCTCGTGGATCTTGGCCTCGATTTCGGAAATCAGAAACGGCTTGCCCATGATCTTGTTCAGGCCGATCGCATCGACCAGGAATTGCCCCCGGACGATGAAGCGCAACTGGCCCATGTTCAGCTCGGGAATGAGCACTTTCTTGTACCGGCCGAGCACGTCGGCGAGATTTCGCGGGAACGGATTGAGGTACCGCAGGTGGGCCGAGGCGACGGCATAGCCCTGCCCCTGCGCCCGCTCGACGGCGCTGCGGATCGCGCCGGCCGTACCTCCCCAACCGAGCACCAGCAGATCGCCCGACTCCGGGCCCATCACGCCCAACTCGGGAACGTCGAGGGCCACCGACGCGACCTTTTTGGCCCGAAGGTGAACCATGCGCTGGTGATTCTCCGGGTCGTAGCTGACGTTTCCGGTGATATCCTGTTTTTCCAAACCGCCGATGCGATGCTCAAGCCCCGGCGTTCCGGGAATCGCCCAGGGGCGTGACAGGAACTCGTTGCGCTCATAGGGCAGAAAATCATGCCCGTTGTCCTTGCCGGTCGGATGCTGGACGGAAAGCTTCGGAAGCCGATCAACCGACGGCACGGCCCAGGGCTCTTCGCCGTTGGCGATGTAGCCGTCGGACAGGAGAATGACCGGGAGCATGAATTTCGTGGCGATCCGCGCCGCCTCGAAAGCGCAATCGAAACAGTCGGCCGGCGACGAGGCGGCGATGACACAGACGGGGCATTCGCCGTTTCGCCCGTACATGGCCTGAAACAGGTCCGCCTGTTCGGTCTTGGTGGGCAGGCCGGTGCTGGGACCGCCCCGCTGGACGTCGACAATGATCAAGGGCAGTTCGGTCATGACCGCCAGGCCGATCGCCTCGGCTTTCAGGGCCAGTCCGGGGCCGCTCGTTCCGGTAACCGCCAGATCGCCGGTGAAGGAGGCGCCGATCGAAGCGGTGACGGCGGCGATTTCGTCCTCGGCCTGAAACGTCTTGACGCGGTAGTTCTTATAGCGCGACAGACTGTGCAGGATGTCGCTGGCCGGCGTGATGGGATAGCTGCCGTAAAAGACGTCCTTGTTCATCTGTCGGCCGGCGGCGACCAGCCCGATGGCGAGCGCTTCGTTGCCGGAGATTCGCCGGTACTTGCCGGGCGGCAGCTTGGCCTTCGCGACGCTGAAGTTGCTGGTGAAGATTTCGCAGGTTTCGCCGTAGTAATACCCGGCCTTGAGCACCGAGGCGTTGGCATTGGCCACTTCCGGCTTCTTGCCGAACTTGTCCTCGATCCACTTGAGCGTCGGCTCCATGGGACGGTTGTAGAGCCAATAGACCAGGCCCAGCGCGAAGAAATTCTTGCAGCGGTCCATCTCCTTGGTGCCGAGGCCGGAGTCCTTGAGCGCTTCGCGGTTGAGCCTGCTGACCGGCACGCGAAAGACGCGGTATTTCGACAGGGTGTCGTCATCGAGCGGGCTCAGTTCGTAGCCGGCCTTTCTCAAGCCCCCCTTGTCGAAGGCGTCCTCGTTAACGATGACGTAGCCGCCGTCGCTGACGTCGCTGACGTTCTGCCGCAGGGCCGCCGGATTGAACGCGACCAGCGTGTCGACGCGATCACCGGGCGTGTGGACGTCGTGGCTCGAGAAGTTGATTTGAAATCCGCTGACGCCGGCCAGGGTGCCGGCCGGGGCGCGGATCTCCGCGGGAAAATCCGGAAAAGTGCTGACGTCGTTACCGAAGATCACGGTGCTTCGCGTGAACTGCGTTCCGGCGAGCTGCATGCCGTCGCCCGAATCGCCGGCGAATCGAACCGTGACCTGGTCTAGTGTTTGGACGGGTTTTTTGACGGTATCCTTGGTGATCGTCTCTGCGGACATGATGACGGTGTGCGTCACACTCCTATAAAACGGCGAACGTCTGCGCAACGCCCGACCTAGGCCCCCTCCGAAGCGGCCGGCACCTGATCCGGCCGGGGCGGCAGGTTGTATACAGCTTTCGGAAAGTGTTCGACCATGTAATGAACTATTTCCCGCACCGAGACTCGGCCGGTCGGCCGGCCGCGCTTGTCGACAACCGGCATATGCCGATAACCGCCGGCGAGCATTTTTCCCAGGGCCGAGGTAATGGCCTCATCGGAACTGATCGTCGTCGGATCCGACGTCATCACCGACCGAACCGGTAGCTGGCGATCCAGGCGCGGCTTCAGGACGCGCTTCAGCACGTCGCGCTCGGTCAGGATGCCGACGAGTCGATCCTGATCCATCACCAGCATGCATCCGGAATGGTTCTCGCGCATCGAGTCCAGCGCCTGCCACACCGGGGCATCCGGTGAAATGGCGTGCGGCGCCTTGGCGGGAAGGCACTTGACGGTATCCCGGTAGAGGTTCTCTTTCAGTGGCATCGTCAGGGCCTTGCTCAAGTCGATCAGCATATCATAGACCACCAGCCGTTGGTAGGACCATTTCGCCTTGCTTTTGGCGCGCCCGCGGCGTGGTGCAGCGCCATCCGCGGCCGTGGGTCGACGATGATCCCCGGACCGGGTCTTGTCCGGCGTCAAAACGGGCCCTAAACTCCTCGTTCTTTCCACATGCCCCTTCTCGCGAAAGGCGGCATCGCGTGGATGATCGCCGCGGCCGTGGCGGAATTGGCAGACGCGCTAGGTTCAGGTCCTAGTCCAGGCAACTGGGTGGAGGTTCGAGTCCTCTCGGCCGCATGTCCCTTGCTAAAATCGGATCGCTCACCGACCCGCCTGGTCGATTCCCAGCTTCTCGGCCTGGTCGCGCAGTTGCTTCAGCGCCCGATGGCAGATCATGTGGATCGAACCGACGGTCCGATTGAGCCGCCTGGCCACGTCGGCGACCGCGAGCCCCTCGATGAACCGCATCTGTATCACCTCGCGGTAGTGATCCGGCAACGTCGCGACGCAGGCCGTCAGAACGCCGAGGGCCTCGTCGTGGCGCACGATTTGGCTCGGCGTCGTCCCGGCCGACGTGATTCGCGCCAGGAGATCGACATAGGTCGTCTGCGCCGAGGCCGGCGCCGGCTTGTATTCACGACGAACGTCACGCCGATCGGCCCTCATGGCGCGGTGCTCGTCGATGATTTTCCGATCGAGAATCGCGTACATCCAGCGAAGAAATGAATCGGGCCCCTGATATTCAAACTGACCGATGGCCCGGAACGTCTCCAGATAGACCTGCTGAAGGATGTCTTCCGGCTCCATCCGGGAACGCATGGTCGCGTCCATCTGCCGCAGCAGGCGAGCCCGAAGCCGCGGATGGTAAAGCACCAGCAACCGCTGCACCGCCTGTTCGTCGCCGGTCCGGGCCTCGTTGATCAGAATCTGTGTTTCTGTCGTTTCCGGCACGCGATGCCCAGAATAAGGAGGAGGAAAGAACCGTTTGGATGATTCCCTATGGCAATATTTTACGCTCTCGGGTCGAATCCCACCATAGAGCCCGTCATAACCTCGCTTCCCAGACGGAATTGCGGCTAGAAATTATCGGCGGGATTCTAACGGTTGGCGGACGATTCCATGGTAGGTTTGGGCTGGAAGGTATCGCGCCGCGCATGCCGGGTATTCCCGCGCCCGAGTCGATGACCGGCGGCGACATGATCACCACGTTGGCAAACGCGCTCCATCTTGTTATGAATAAAGGAGATATTGGAGATTCGCTGGACCCGTACCGGCGAATAACTCGATGACCCCGGCCGGCCCCAATCCCCCCGATTCCGGCAACGAGGATTCCCGCGATGAGCGGCTCGGCGAGCTGATCAACGACTTCTTCGACCGCCGACAGCGGGGAGACCCGATCAGCGCCGAGCAATTCCTTGCCGAGCACCCGCAGGACGCAGACGCGCTGCGCGAACACCTCAGCGGGCTGGAGCTGCTCGATCGTATCGGCTCGTCGGGCGACCGGACCCGGGCTCAGCCGGTGGCCATCCGGCAGCGGGGCAGTTCGTCCGACGACCCGTTTCGACAGGGCGTCGGACCGCCTCCGTCCATTCCCGGATACGAGGTTTACAAACAGATCGGCCGCGGCGGCATGGGCGTCGTTTACAAGGCGCTGCAAATCTCGACGAAGCGCGTCGTGGCCCTCAAGCTCCTGATGGAAGGCCCCCTGGCCAGCGAGTCCTCGCGCCGCCGGTTCGAGCGCGAGATCGCCCTCTCGGCGCAACTGCGCCATCCCAACATTATTCCCATCTATGACAGCGGCCAGGCGGACGGCCGCATGTTCTATGCCATGGAGTTCGTATTTGGCCTGCCCCTGGGCGACTATCTCCGCATCCACGAGCTGCCCCAGCGGGCGGCGCTGGAATTGTTCGTGCGCGTCTGCCGACCGGTCGGCCACGCCCATCAACGCGGGATCATCCACCGCGACCTCAAGCCGTCCAACATCCTGGTCGACGGCGATGGCGACCCCCACGTGCTGGACTTCGGCCTGGCCAAGGCCGGTTCGCTCGGCGACACGCAGGCGTCGGTCACCGCCCAGATCGTCGGCACCCCGGCATACATGTCGCCCGAGCAGGCGTCGGGCGATACCGGCGGCGTCGACACCCGCGTCGACGTTTATGCCCTCGGCGTGATGTTGTACGAGTCCCTGACGGGACAGATGCCGTATGACACGACCGCGCCCATGGGAAAGGTGCTGCACAACATCGCCCACGCGGAACCGACCCCACCGCGCCGGCTGAACAGCAAGATTGATAGCGATCTGGAAGCGATCGTCCTGAAGGCGCTGGAAAAGCGCAAGGAGGACCGTTACCAGTCGGTTGACGCCCTGACCACGGACCTGACGCGATTCCTCAACGGCGAACCGATCTCCGTCAAGCCCGCCAGCGGACTCTACCTGTTGCGCAAGGCGGTCTGGAAACACCGCCAGTTTGTCGCCGTCATGGGTATCGCGGCGGCCTTCGTCGTGGCGGTCCTCGGGATCATCCTCCACTTTTCAAGCCGGATCCAGCAGTCGGAACAACAGGTGGCCGAAAAGCAGGCCCGCGTCGAGCAGCTTGAGCGCGAGGCGACGCAACAGGCGCCGCCGCCTTTCGATCCGATGACCACGACGACCGGATTCGAGGGACAGACGACCGAGATGCTCGCCGTGCTCGTCAGCTCGATGGGCAGGCAGATCGACAGCCACGAGGCCCGCGTCGCACAATTACGCGCCGCCGGCGGCGACAACGACGAGATTCGCGACGAGCAGCAACGCCTCACCGAGGTCAAGGAGCAGCAATCGCTGGCCTCGTTCGAGCTGGCGCGGCGCAGTTTGCCGCCGGAGACGGTGGCCATGATGGACGCGCTGGCCAGCCGCGTCGGTTCCGGATTACGAAGACCGGAGGCGGCGGTCGCCGGGGGCATCGGGGTCCTGGCAGACATCGTTGGCGAAATCGGCGCCGGCGAAGACGACACCCAATCGTTCAAACGGCCGGACCTCGACTTCCTGCTGGAAGAATCGAGCAAGTCCGGCCGCCCGCCCGATTTGGCCGACCCGAATGTCCCCCCCCTCCCGCCGACCGAACGGCAAACGCCGCAGGGGCCCGCCAGACTCGGCGAGGAATTCGGCCGGCTCGCCGAACAACTGATCCGTGCCGGCTGGCAGCCCCCGCCCACGACCCCGCCGGCCGCGTCGCAACCCTCGTCATCGCAGCCAGCGGCTACCCAGCCAGCAGCTTCTCAGCCGGCAGCTTCTCAGCCGGCAGCTTCTCAGCCGGCAGCTTCTCAGCCGGCGCCGAAAGCCGACGCCGCTTCCCACGACCCGGCCTGACCGAGCGTCGCCAGCAATTCGTTCATCGCTTGGGATAGCGCGTCAATGGCGGCATCGCCCGGCGAGGCGCCCTCGTATCCGACGATCATGCCCGGCAGGAACTCCCATGAACGCGCCTCGGGCTGATTCCCGAGCCACGCTCCGGCCGGGCCGGAAAGAATCGTGCGCCATTGCTCGGGGTCCTCGACCACGGCCGATGGCGAGGTGGTATCGGCGTCTGCGCCCGGTGCGATGCGCGTCATGCCCGGCAGTCGTGCCGCCGCCAGGAGCCAGTCTTCCCTCGAAATCGTGGCCCGGGAGATTCGCGCATCGATCGTCGCCGCGATGGCCATCCAGCGATGGGAATTGCGACGATGCTCGAAACCGGTTTCGCAGCGATAGTAGAAAAGAAACACGGGACCCGGCTGCTGAAAGACGGATTCGATACGCCGCGAATGTCCGATGCGCGTCAGGGTCATGTCGCGCATCCACCGCGACTTGAGGAGACCCGGCTCCACAGCCGGCTCCCAACCCAGCGCCCGGGCGCCGGCCGCCCGCCTGGCGCGCTGTCGGCCTTGGTATCGCACCCACGCACCGACCGCCACGACGGTCAGCAGCGCCGCGAGAAAACCCAGCTCGTTATTCACGGTAAAAGGCGCCGACGCTGCGAAGGTGTGGCGGATTCATGGCGACGATGGTTCACCGTTCGTCGCCGGCGCTTCGGCGTCATCGGGGTCGTCCATGGACCGTCCGCGTGGCTCCGGAACCAGCCGAACGCCGTAGTCCGGCCGCGGCTCCCGCAGCGTGCGAATCCACTGTTCGATGCGGCGATATCCCTGCGCGCGGCGCGATTGATAGACGGGCTTCAGCTCGATGTCGCCGGGATGGCGCATGTCGATCTTGACTTCCTTGTGCGGAAGCAGGTAGGTCAGCAGGAGAGACTCCTCGGGTCGGGCCCGGTTGATCAGCGGCGCGCCGCTGACGGCGAGGTCATTGAGGATGATGAAATTGGCGTAGGTCGTTTCGGGCAGCTTCTTCGGGTCCTTGAAAAGGCCGAACTTCGCGGCGTCCGGCCAGGTCGGCGAATGGCATCCTGCCGTCGCACAGCCCTGGAGGATCGTGGGCATGACGCGCCTTCGAAAATCGAGAAACGTCTCGGGGTCCGTCTCAATCGTGATTCGATCCACGAACAGCGCGTCGGTGTGCCGGGCGATGAAATGCAGCTTCTGCGGCGGCGTCAGCTTGTAGAATTCGCGCCGCGTCAGCTCGCCGCGAAAATCCGGGTGCCCTTCCATCTCGACCAGAAAGTCGTCCACCACGTCGCGCGGAATGTCGACCGTCACGCGGTCCGGGGTCTCGATCCGCGGTCGAAAGGCACGCAGTTCGAGAAATCGAATTCGATTGACGTCCCCGTCCGACAGCTTGCGCAGCTCGAAGAACTCGGGGCCCGCGTCTTCGCCGAATGGCCTATCGGGCCGCTCCGGCTCGGCGCCGCCTCCCGACGCGTCGTCGGGCGGCGGTTGCAGGTCCGGTGGCGCGATCGCCGCCGGAGCCAGCGCCGAATGGCGCTCGGCGGCCGGGACATCGCTGACATAGGCCGCCAACCCGGCGACGGTGGTCGCCGTCAGGAAGATGACGCCTAATGCGTGGAAGCGGTTCATCAATCCGGCCTCGTGTGCGGGCGCCGCCGAAGGGCGCGGTGGCCCGGGCATGGTCGCGCATTCGCCCGCGACGCTTGATCCTGATGACGATATATCCTACCTTCTCCAACAGCGCCGGTCACGGGAGTCCTGCGACAAGTGAAAGCCAACGACCTCGGCCCACAGTCCCATACGCGATCCCGCGTCACCGCCACCAGTCTCGAACGCTGGATCGGGCAGGAAGTCATTCTCGATACCGAGGGCCCGCTAACGTACCTGGGAACGCTCCGGGACGTGGCGCACGACGGCTACTGGCTCGAAAACGCCGACATCCGCGACCGACGCGAGGGACACACAACCAAGGAAGCCTATGCCTGCGAGGCAAGGACGAACGGGATTCGCCCCAATCGCCGCACCATCTTCGTCACCGCCGCCGTGGTGGTCAGCGCCTCCGCGCTCCGCGACGTCATCGCGGAATGAGGGGCGATGGGGCGGCCGATGCGCCCCCTTTTTGGGGGTGCGGTCGCTCCCGGTGCCCCCGATGGGCACTCGTTACAGGATTCCGGCCCCGAATGGATCCTCTTCCACCGGCGGCGCCGCCTGCCGGTCGCCGGCCGGCTTTTCCGATACGACCTCCTGACGCCGAACCTGCGGCTCCTGCCTGCGCAGGGGCTCGACTTTCGGCGCGGGTTCGGGTTCATCTTCGGCGGCCGGCTCGTCCAACCCGGCTGCGAAATCGTCCTGTACCTTCGCCGCTCGACGGCCGTCGGAGCGATCGTCGCGCCGCTGGCCACGGCCCGAGCTCGGCGCCGCGTCGCGGATCGGTCGCGCCGCGGGACGATTGTCGTCGCCCACGTGCCCGCCGCGCTCGGCCGAGCGGCGCGCCGCGCCGTCCTTGAGGTCGGCGATCAACTCGTCGTAGTCGCTGCCGCCGGGGACGTCTTCGTCCGGATCATATTGCGCCGGCTCATAACCGGGCTGCTGCGCGTCGTCGGCTTCTTCGAGAAAGGCGGCAATGACCTCGCGCTGAATCTGCTCGCGACCCGGCATGTTGATCGGATGGGCCACGTCGGCGTGCAGCTTGACGCGCCCTTCATCGTCGCGCGGGGCCCGATTCGGATCGAGACGGCCGCCGCATTCGTTGCAGAATTTGGCGCGGAGGTGGTTCTTGCAGCCGCATTTGACGCAACGGTCGGACAGCTTGCGCGACGGCATCGCGACGAACGGACCGTTCGCACCGTCGATGACCTTCAGATCGCGGATCACGAACGCGCCGTCCAGGGTGACGCTGCAAAAGGCCTTGAGGCGCTCGCTGTTATTGCCCACCAACTTGACGCGAATCTCCGTGATGTTCATCCGGCCGCCTCCTGAATCCACAAGTTGTCGGGTCCGATGGTGTCGGCACTTGTCGCTCGGTGTCTGGCACACGATAACCCAAATCGGGCCGCCATTCCACCACCCCTATCTGCCGACGCTGACGACCTCGACGCGAATCGGCTCCGTCGCGGCCGCCCGGGCCCGCCGCCCCCATGGCGCGGCCTCGGCATCGTCATCGAACAAAGCAAAGAGGCACGCCCCGCTGCCGGTCATGTGGATGCGCCGACCCGCCAGGCCGTCCAGCGCGTCGAACAGCGCTCCCAACCGCGGCTCACTGGCCTTCGCCGGTTCTTCGAGATCATTGAACAACCGATCGTCCAACTCCCGGGCGCCGGCGGCGGCATGTTGCCACGGGCGTCGGTCATCGGGCCGATGCCGCCCCGGGCGCCATCGCGCATAGACCCGCGCCGTTGACAATCCAAATGGCGGCACGACCAACGCCAGATAGCCGCTCCAGTCCGGCGCGGGACTGATGCGCTCACCGCGCCCGCGGATGATCGACGCGGACTGGCGCAGAAAAAGCGGCACGTCCGAGCCGACATCCAGGGCGATACCCGCCAATCGCTCGGCGGCCAATTCGATTCGCCACAATCGCTGTAGCCCGATGAGCACCGCCGCCGCGTCGCTGCTTCCGCCACCGAGCCCCATCCCCACGGGAATTCGCTTTTCGATGGACATCTCGGCGCGGCAGGGCGCATCGCACGCCTCGGCCAACCGCGTCGCCGCCCTCCACGCAAGGTTGCGCGCGTCGGTCGGCACCCGCTCGTCCCCGCTGACCCGCAGCGACAGCGCGTCGGCCGGGCGAAGGGTCACCCCGTCGGCCGGCGGCGTCTTGACGACCCAGGATTCGATCTCGTGGTACCCATCGTCGCGGCGTCGCTTGACCGCGAGCGAAAGATTCACCTTGGCGGGCGCGCGAATCTCGATGACTTCCGGCGGCATGAGCTGAGTATCGCGCGCCCCGCGGTGATTGAGAAGCCGGCTCGCCCAGATGGCCTCGACGCCGGCGGTCGGCATGTTGTCGCCGGGGCGTCCCTACGGCGTCGTCGCGCTCAGGTGCCGCGGCAATCGTCCGGGCAGTTGCGGCAGCGGCGGCGGCGCCGAGGGGTCATTCACGAATTCGCGATAGCGATCCAGCCACAGAAAGTAATCCGGCCACGCCACGAATCCGATCGCGTCCATGTTCGCTTCCTCCCGGTAGCCGGGTTGCCCCGGACGTTTCAGAAACGAATCGAGAAATAACTGGTAGTCATCCGCATCGAGGTCGCAGTCGAAATCGATGTCCCCGGTGCGCGAGCACACAAAGCCCGCAGTCGGCGCGATCGTGTCGACGAGCATCGGGCCGTTTTCCGGTGTACGGAAAAGCCCGATCTCGACCTGGCCGTCGCAGGTCGGCGGCGCCTCGGCGACGAAGCGGAAATTGTAGGTCGTGCCCCACCGGACGGCGTTGGCGTTGGCGCTGGCGGCGAACGGCTCGGTCGCCCAGCTCACGGCGTCCCCGGCCACCGTCGCCGGCCAGTCGTCCCCGTTGATGACTTCGCCGCTGTGATAATCGACGTCGTGAAACCCGGCGTCATGCACCACGGTCCCATCGGGGATCGGCACGCGAAACGCGCCGCAGGCCTGGTGCGAATTGTAATTCTGCAGCGCGTATTCATATTCCCACAGGCAATCGCCGAGATACGTCGCCCTGGCCCCGAGGTACATCCAGCCGTCAAAACCCGCCCCGCCGTCGTTGGAGATCGTGATTTCCGTGATGCGAACGCCTTCGTCGAGCCCCGCCCAGGCGAAGATGACCGGCTCCTGTGGCATCGTCGGACCGGACGGCGAAAGGACGACGGTCTCGGAATCGAACGTCACCTCGCGCCACGATGCATTGTTTTTCGCGTTCCCGAACGCGGCGTCGTCCGCCGCGACGTACTGGGCCTCGAAGAAGAACCTCGCGCCCGGATGGAGGTCCGGGGCCAGGTCGTCGGCGTGGACCTGCAATCGTCGGCCGATGCCCGGCGGCGGCAGCGGCGCGTTGAAGGGAAAAGGAAAGAAACCGTTCGACGGGTTCACCTGCGACTTGGGCCCCAGCAGGCCGGTCGCGCCGTTCAGATCGGCCGAGTAGGCATCCGAGCAATCGACGCCCAGCGTATCGCCGACGGTCGGTTGACAGATGCCGCAGTGAAAGCCGTTTTCGGTCGCGAAACCGTGCTTGAGCCATGCCTGTCCGATCTGCTCGAATCGGCGACCGGCAAGGCGGTACATCGTCTGGCTGATCACGGGATGGTCGTTGGAGTTGGAAATCCACGCCGCGGCCAGATCGCCGACGTTGCACGCCTCGGTCCGAAACGAGTAGGCGTGAATGCCGTCCACCAGGGCGTACCAGTTCACGTCGGGCAGGTCGTTGGGGTCGAAGGGGTCGATGCCCGCGATTTCGTTCACGATGATGTCGGGACCGACGACGTCCCCGGCCTCCAGCGGTCCGGCGGCGCCAAGGAGGAGCAGAATTCCCGCGGCTGTCGCGATTCGCATCGTGTGATCCCACCCATCGCCGACGGCCAACGGCGATTTTCGGACGCGCGGTGGCAACGTGGCTTCAGCGTCCGTCAAGTATAAGCGCTGCCCGGCGGCGTTTTCCACCCTGCCCCATGACGATGGCGCCCGCCCGTGCGTCTCGGCTCCCAGGGGCCTGGCGGCCTCGACGGGGCGAGGAGCCGAGGACGACGGGCGTGCTGGCGGCAGGGAACGCAGGCCCGCGGTGCGTTCGCACATAGCAGCGAGCGAAGCCGTGCAGCTCGCCGGGTGACTGTGAGCCGAACGCTCCCGTTTTCCGAGTTGTGGCTATTCGAGCAACCAAGGACCGCCAACCCTCTCGGCGATCGAAACAAGTTGATTGAACCGGCCGGGAGGCAGCTCCAGCCGCCAAGCTGGACGTTTGGCGGATAACCAATCGCTCCTGCTGTCAGAAGTCAGAAGCTGGTGGCGCCCATCGGTTCGATACCGCCACAGACGGGCCGTCGTGGATAAATGCCACACTGTGAAATGCTCGGGTAACGGCAACGTACAACTTGTCCCTTGATTTATCTATGTGCGTCAGGTTACCGTTTTCTAAGTACTTCTTGATTGGATTGGTCGGGACGATCAGCACCCGCTCGAATTCAAGCCCCTTCGACAGACCGAAGTTCAGCGCCTCGCACCCGTATGTCCTCGCCCTCTTGTCGTAACGCAGAACCTGCGGATTGAAGCGCCGGATGTACTCCTCCACCGAATTCTCCCCCACGAGGAAAACACCATCGTGGTCTGTGGGGCAGTTCCGCAAAGGCGTTATCGCATCCATTTCCGGCCATAGCGCGTTCGAGAAGTCGCAGATCGCCCCGTGGCACCTGTGCGTTTCGCCCATGCACTCGACTGAACACATTCCATCATTCATCCATTCCTTCACGAGTGTCACAATTTTGATGCCAAGATACTGCTTGTTCTTCGGCGACGGATTCGTCGTGTAGATATGCTGCCTTGGATCTCCAACGAGCATAACTCGAATCCCCGATTGCAGGATCATCTTGACTACTTCAAGATCCCACCCAGCCAAGTCCTGAAACTCGTCGATGAATAAATCTGTGTAAATCTGCCCAAGTCGTGCGGTTACGCCTTTCGACGACTTCTCCTCACATTCGGCAACGAACCTTGAGATCTTATCTGAGTAGACCAGGCTTCCGCCGGCAAAGTAATAGCGTCCCACATTCGCCTCAGCTATACCCCTCGTCGATTGGCTATTCACGAACTTGATTCCCTCAATCCGCTCCTCAGCGTACTTGGACCGTTGGTAGGGCCGCGCACATTCCCGCAGCAGGAACCCAAACCACGTCATTACGTCTACATGCCGCGGCACCCCCGAGTTCAACTCGTTGAACCGATCGCCAATCTCCCGTGCGTTGTTATTCGTGTACGTGACGATTGCGATACGGCGATCACGATTGTCCAGCGCCTCGGTGACCAGCCGGGTCGTCTTGCCCGATCCCGCACACGCGATGATGACCCTGTTCTCACTCAATGGCACGCGCGATGTACTCCGGCACCGTCCACTTCGTTGACTTGAACATGCGGAGAGCGCAATCCATCTTGTGGTCCTTGCTTCCCATGTACTTGAGCAAGGCCGCGTCGTCATCGCATGTTGTCCCGAAAATCTTGTTGAGTTTATCGCGCGAATTCGCCTTCAACAGTTGCGGTTCGAGCGTCGGGTATTGCTCATCATCGTCGTACAGAATCCTGATCGTAGAATTGTTCTTATTCAAGTAGTCGACGTACTTGTCTTTGAGTGCTGCCACATCCCCATCGTTATCTGTGACGACACGTACATTCAGCTTTAATAGTGCCGCAATTTCCAAGAATCGCTCGAACGCGAGCGAGCGAACGGAAATCACATCGACGCCATCCTCAAGCGGCAACTTATGGTGCTTGTTCTTGTACGCACGTTGCACGATCAACTCATCCGAAGGACCTTCGACAAGGATGCTTCGCTTGGCAAGGATGAGCCGCAACGTGTCGTAGCCCGGCAGCTTCATGAAGTAGTCGTTGGTCTCAGGCGTCAATGCCGTGAGCGCGGCCGTTGTGCCGTCATGCGAAAGGAGGCGGAGCTTATCGATCCCCAGCTTGTTCAGAACGAATGCACTGTGGGTCGTGACAATGGCTTGTCGATGGGCACAATCTTTCTGAATGTCATCCATGAGCATGTTCAGGTTTGAATGCGACAGATGGTTCTCCGGCTCCTCGATTAGGAGAACTCCGGACTGCTCCGCCCCGGCAATCGCAAGCCGCATCTGTACGCGGCACTGCTCGCCCTTTCCCGCACAGTCAAATGGCAAGTCATCTAGGTGAGCGGTGATTGTGCTGTCCCACGATGACCGTGAGGACACGTCCATCTGGACGGTCAGTTTCTTCGTCGTTGCGGGGTTGCCTTGCTGCTCAAGATGCTGATTGATGGCCGTAACACCCGGTTCCTGCGTGAACCCATGGCGGAGCTTCTTGTAGGCGAGTGAAAGCTGTCGTCGCTGATCTTCGCTGAGGACATCATTCACCACCTGCGACAAGTACTTGTTCGGACCTCGATACACTCGCGCAAGACTGGTGTCGATCTTGGCGGCCCTGAAGGGTAGGTTTCTGACCGTCACCCAGTTTCCGGCGAACGATCACCAAGCAACCTTGTAGAACTCGACGGGGAGCACCGTTGGATTCGAATCGTCGCCGGCATAGTCCTTCAGCGCCTCGACGTGGTCGCTATCTACTTCAATCGTCAGTGCCAGTCCGGGGCAGTCTTCACTCTTCGAGTTGTTCGTACCCTTAAGTTTCGCCAATGCGGCATCATCGGCACTATCCTGGAGATACGCTTCGATCAAGATGCGCGGCGAGCACCCATTTTCGCCCTTGAGCCGTTTCTGAAAATACTCAGCGACGGTCGCCACGTTGAAGAGGTACGGATCAATGGCGTACTGGATGAGGCGCCCGTCGTGCTGGCCGGTGAGCACGAGACCAATCGCCTCCAGTACGGAACTCTTCCCGGTTTCGTTATCGCCCACGATGACGTTGAGCGATGGATTGAGTTCCAAATCAAAATTGGTCAGGCGCTTGAAGCCGTCGATGTAGACACGATTGATATACATGGCAAACTGGCGACCATACCGACGGTGGCATGATACCTGGAACCCGAGTAAGGATAGGACAACATCGCTTATCCTGCTGGCATTCCAAACCTTTCGTGCCTGCGCAAGCCCTCTCAGAATACGGCACGGCTCCGACCCCGCAATTCCTGACCCTTTGCATCGGCCCCGAGGCCGAGGCGCGACTTCCAGCGGGCGAAGAACTCTTCGCCATCGACGCACTCGCCGCGGCGAGCTTCGTCGAGACCCTCGCAAACCTTCGCCCGAATCGTCTCACGAGCACGGTCGAGCAGGCCAGCCGGCAGACTCGCTGCTTCGTCGGGCGTCAAGCCCTCGATCAGCCACTTGTCGAGCAGCCGAGCTTCTTCGTCGCGTTGCAGCAGCCGAAGCCCGTCGCGGCCTTTTCAATCTTCCCTGGGCGAGGGAGCGTCGCCATCGGGCGTCAGCGGCAGGCGCGCTCCGTGCCGTACGTGGAGAACGTACACCGTGTCGCCCACGACCTCAAAGAGAATCCGGTACGAATGGTAGATGCGTTGCCGAATCTCCCGCTCGAATGTCTCGGCTTCGGTGGCCAGGCCGCACCGCTCCGGCATCGAGCGGAGCGACTGAATCGCGTCCAGGCAGCCGTCGAACCAACGGGCCGCGGCCATGACCGAGTCGTCGCTGATGTAGGCGACTTGTGCCGTGATATCCGCGACCGCGGTCTGTGTGACGATGACGCGATGCTTCATTCGTTGCGGGCTGGAAGGTTCAGCCTGGACCGCAACTCGGCATCCATCGTTTCCGGCGTCACGCCGCGGTCTTTCTCGACATCGAGCAAACCCCGGCGAATCCCTTCAATGGCTTGCAGGCGGTCCAGTTCGTCCAGCAGCCTTTGATACGCGGCAACGTCCTGGACGACAAGGTCCGCACGGCCATCCACGGTGAGCACCTCGGGCCGACCGGTGTCCTTCAGCCGTTCGCGGAACACGGTCGTGTTCCGCTTGAAGTCAGTGAGCGGATGCACGCTCGGTAGTTGGAAGGCCGCGGCCGGAGCCGCGGGCGGGTCGAATTTGGCCGATTTGAGCTTCGGAATCACGGGGCACCTCGCATCGTTTAAGCACTCTTTAGAATGCTAGCATCGACTGGCCGTGAAAGCAAGCCGAAGGCCCCTTCCAGGATCATGCTATGTCTGATAAAGGACGTTATCACCCATGAAGCCGGCGGAAGGGGACGCGGGTTCCCGCAGCCGGCGTGCTGAAATCGGAGACGGTCGAAACGGCGGATATGAGCAGCGAGCTTGTCAGGTTCGAGCCCAGCGGAGTCGCACTCGCGGACCGCGATGCGGAGCCGCCTGCCATCGTCGCCGAGGCCGGCCATCGTCGCCCAGGCCGGTGACGCCGCACGTTTCGCCTACGACGAGTTTTTCCAGGCCGAGCTTGGAAACGAGCACACGCACCGGGCGTACCGCCGGGCCGTGGACCGCTTCCTTGATGGGTGCGACGCCCGACGCGGCGAATCATCCCGTCCGTACAGGCCCGAGTGTCGGCGCATCCGGTCATGCACCGTCCTGCGCCCGCGCTGCGGGGTCGGAGTAGTCCCTATTATCGGTGTCGCTCGCTGGGGGGATCGGTTCCGGTCCGCCGTGGACCGCGGCTTGCCGGTTCGATGTCGAAGTGAGAGGAAGGGCCGGTCCGGCGCGGTCGGACCGATACGACGGGGAGTTATCCAAACATGGCTCAACGCAACATGCGGCAATGGCTCCGCGGACCGGCGGCCTTTCAACGCTGCCAGGGCGGATCGACGACGATCGAGTATGCCATCCTGATCGGTATCGGGCTGATCGGCCTGATCATCGCGATCGGCGCCGTCGGCAACATGACCACGGACCTGTTTGCCGACGCCGAACGCGGCTGGAACGTCGCCGGCGATGCCCCCACGCCGTCGATGCAGGTCACGATCGAGCTGGAGCACGACGTGCGCCCCGCGCCCACGCCGAGATAAGCGCCATCGCGGCGATCCGGACGCGAAGAAATTGCAACAACAAATGGGCCGCCTGAATCACGCCCGCCAAGGCCCGGGCATGCATCACCGCGACGGACCGCGAAGCCACGCCGCTTGATCGCGGAACGATGCGTCCCGATACCCCCGGGAATAACAGCAATTCACGAAACATGCGCGAGCCGGCGAAGGTCGGCGGCCGGGCGCCGTCGGGCTAGATCCGAAACAGGTTCTGCACGATCACGTTCACGGCGTTGATCAGCGTCACGTTGAAAAAGTTCTGAAGCTCGAAATTCAGCGCCCCGACCGGATCGGGAATACAGCCCGGTACCTGAAGCGCCGGCCAGGCGGCGAGGGCCACGAGGGCGAGTCGGGCCCGCCGGATCAAACCGCGGTAGTTTCGCGCGCGACGGTGACGGCGATAATGCATGTCAGATGATCCCGAAGAGGTTGAAGAAGCTGTTGAAGATCGTGGACGTGACGGATTGAATGACGACCGCCGCGGTGAAGACGACGTTTTCCGCGATCACCTGCGAAAAAGCGTCATCCGGCAGGCACCCGACCTGCTGACAGGCCGCCAGCAGGGGAACCCAACGCCCGTAGCGACGAATCGTCTGGAATGCTCTGTTGCTCAAGGTCCCATTCCTCCCGTCGACAGCGCACCTTGACAGTCCTATCGGGTGCGGACGGGGGGAATGGTACAGTCTACCTTGCCGCTAGGCGAGCCAGGACACGACATCCAGCATCGCGGTGATCGTGGGGGTCACCGTCGTCGTCGTGGTCTCCGTCGTCGCGCTGGACAGCCCGGTGAAGATCGCCGTAATCATGGCGTTTATCAAACCCGTGAGCGAACTCTGGATGCCCGAAAGAAAGGCATCGCGGACCTCCGGATCGCAGCCGCCGAGGTTGAACTGCAGCGCGAACCCGCCCATGAGGACGGGCAGAAAGGCCCTCGATTTCGCGAGTCGAATCATCAATTGCCGCTTCATGGCACTCTCCTCATAGCCCGCCGGCGAATGTAACTTTTTTGTTCACAACGTTTCGGCGCCGCCTACTGCGGCGGCCCCGCGATGGCCCGGCAGCCGGACCGCCCCCGGGCGCCGGACCGTCATCGTCATACACATCGGTCCGCTGCCAAGTTGCGGTTGAGCTAGTATTGGCGGCGAATTTTGCGGCTTGGACCGGCGGGCCGCCTGGACGGTGCTGGAACCGTCACGGGCGATCGGCCCCCCTGGCAACGTCCGAATTCATCGCCGGCCCGTCAGGTCGCGGACGGCTGCCGCACGGCCCGCGGCGTGGGCCGCGACGATCGATAACCCGCGGCCGGAGCGACCGCTGCCTGCACGACTGCGACGCGATCGATGCGCGGGCCCAGAAGGCACGTGACCTCGTAGGGAATCGTGCCCATTTGCTCCGCCAGGGACACGACGCTGTTGCGGCTGTGCGGCGCGTCGTCGATGAGTGCGATCGGCGTGCCGACCGCCATTTCCGCAAGATCGGTCAGATCGACGGCCAATTGATCCATGCTGACGCGACCGATGACCGGCGCTTCCCCGTGAGGCGTCGTCACGATCGCCAGATTCGACAAGCTGCGCAAAAACCCGTCGAAATACCCCACGGGGATCAATCCCACGCGCGTCTCCCGGTGCGTGGTGAACGTCTGGCCGTAGCCGACGCCATGGCCGGCCGGCAATCGCTTGACGCTCGACAGGTGCGAAACGAGGCGCAGAATCGGACAGAGATTGATCCGCTCCCCCATCGCCGCCGACGGCGGATAGCCGTACAGGGCCAGGCCCGGGCGCACCATGTCGAAATGCGCATCCGGCATCGTGATTGTCGCGGCGCTGTTGGCCACGTGCCGCAGCGTGCCCGGCGGCAGTTCGCCGTCAAGCGAATCGAGCAGAAGTTGAAACGCCGCCAGTTGCCGCCGCGCCACATCCTGCAATGCGAAATCCGCCGTGGCGAAGTGCGAGTAGATGCCTGTCAGCCGCAGTCCTCCTGCCTGGCGCACCGCGCGGACCAACGACCGAACATCCTCCGGCATGGCCCCCATCCGTCCCATTCCCGTGTCGACCTTGACGTGAACGTCGACCGGGCGCGCCGGCGGGCATCGCCCGACCCATTCGACGATCTGTCGATCGACCAGCGTCATCGCCAAACGTCGCTCGGACGCGGCCGTCAGCCGTTCGCGTCGTTCCGCTTCATCCGCCACGGCCAGCACGTTGCCGAGGACGAGGATGTCCCCGGTCCAGCCGAGGTCGCGAAGTTCGATCCCCTCGATCACCGTCGCGACCGCCGCGAAATCGACGCTGGCCGCCGCGAGCGCCGGCGCGACAATCGCCGCGCCGTGGCCATACGCGTTCGCCTTCAGCGGCGCGCAGAAGCGCACGCCGGAGCCGCACAGCGCGGTCAGGGCATGGAGATTGTGAATCAAGGCGTCGGTGTTGATCCGGGCGATGAGGTCGCTGCGCATCAATCGTGCCCTCCCTGGCACCGCGGGCCGACGACAATGCATGATGGCCAATGTCCGCCGGCGTCCTGCGGCGCGACGATCACGGCCCGTCGTCGCGCCGGGCCGTAGTCTATCCGTTTGCCGGCGGTCCGGCGAGAAAAACCTAACTTGTCGATTGGACGGGATTTATCTACGGGCCGGTGACGGGCAATCCGGCGTCTGGCCGCCCAGGGCCGGGTGCGACGGCGCGGTTGTCATGCAGCTCGATCATGGGTATCATGTGTGGCTTGCGCCAATCGGATGCCGACGGGTCGGACGATCGCCGATTGAAGCCGAAATGCAAGGGCTCGACCACGAGCCGGTGAATCGTGGCAGACCGACGACGGTCATTAACGAGGGTCGAACTCCATCATGGCAGATGAGCCGCCTACCAGCGCCGCTCCGGCGGACGCGCCCGAATCATCGCCGCCTCCCGGCGGTCACGAGGGCAAGCCCAGGGGCAAGGCAAAAAAGAAAAAGTTCGACGACGCCGACGCGCAGGCCAGAAGCGCGGGACGTCGCGAGCGCGGCAGGCCCATGCGCGGCCTCGGCCGCCGCCACAAGGCGAACCTCGATCGAATCGAACGCAGGAAGCGTTACCCGATGTCCGAGGCGCTGAAGCTCCTCAAGCAGGTCGCTCGCGACACGAAGTTCGACCAGACGGTCAACATCGTGATGAACCTCGGCATCGATCCGAAGAACGCCGATCAGATGGTCCGCGGCTCGGTCTCGCTTCCGAAGGGAATCGGCAAGACCAAGCGGGTCATCGCTTTTTGCGAAGATAACGACGTCGACAAGGCCAAGGCCGCCGGCGCGATCGAGGCCGGACTCGATGACCTGGTCAAGAAGGTCAGCGACGGCTGGCAGGACTTCGACGTCGCCATCGCTCACCCCCGATCGATGGGCAAGGTCGGTCGTCTCGGCCGTGTCCTCGGGCCGCAGGGCAAGATGCCCTCGCCCAAGAGCGGCACGGTCACGCCCGACATCGAAACGGCCGTTCGGGAATTCGCCGCGGGAAAGATTGAGTTTCGCAACGACGCCGGGGCCAACATCCACGGCATCGTGGGCAAGGTGAGCTTTTCCGAGTCGGACCTGGAAGCGAACATCAGCGCCTTCGTGGACCATATTCGCCGGCTCAAGCCGTCGTCGAGCAAGGGCACCTATCTTCGCAAGGTCTGCATCAGCGGCAGCATGTCGCCGGCAATCGAACTGGAAATGTCCGCCTAGGGAGCGACACCGATGAGTCGAAAAATCAAGGAACTCGTTGGCCATCACCTCGAACAGGCCTACGCCGATCTTGACAGCGTCCTCGTCGTCAGCGTGGACCGCCTGACCGGCAACGACGTCAACGCCATGCGCGGGATCCTCCGCAAGCAGAGCGTCGAGGTCCACGTCGTCAAGAATCGTCTGGCGAAGCGCGTCCTCGCCGGCAAGGCCCTCGAACCGATCGGCTCCGTGCTCACCGGTCCGTGTGCCTTCGTCACCGGCGGATCGAGCATCGTCGAGTCGGCCAAGGAACTGGTACGCCTCAAGAAGGATTATCCGGCTCTGGAGCTTCGCCACGGGATCGTGGACGGCGAGCCGGAGGTCTTTTCGATTGAGGAGATCTCAAGACGCAAGAGCAGGGCCGAACTACAGGGCGAGGTCGTCGCGCTGGCGGTCGCGCCGGGACGCCGCGTCGCCGGCTCACTGAAGGTCGGCGGCCGAATCGCCGGCTGCATCAAGGCCATCGCCGACAAACTGGAAAAGGGAGAGACGATCGCGAAAGTCGCCTGACGCCCTGCGGCCGCCCGGCGACCGATCGCGCGAAAGAATCAACGACTGTCGATTACATTTCGGACGCCCCGCTTGAGATGTCGCCGCAAATGTCGGCGGCAGGGTTAAACGAGGTCAACGGGACTTCGACGATCGAAATGATCAACCGGACGAGGCACCTGCGACTTGAAGATTCGCCGGCCTCAAAGAAGGAAATGAGGAGTTAACACCATGGCAGAGGCCCCGGCAAAGGAATTCAGCCCGGCGGTCAAGGACCTGGGCGAAAAAATCGTTTCGCTCTCGGTCAAGGACGCGCAATCGCTGGCGGATTATCTCAAGGACACCTACGGCATCGAACCGGCGGGCGGCGGCGCGATTGTCATGGCCGGCGGCGCCGCGGCGGGTGGAGCAGAGGAAGAAGAGGCCCCAACGATCTTCGACGTCGTCCTGATGGACGCCGGCGCCAGCAAGATCAACGTCATCAAAGTCGTTCGTGCCGCGACCCAGCTCGGCCTCAAGGAAGCCAAGGACATGGTCGACACCGCGCCCAAGGCCGTCAAGGAGGGAGTGTCCAAGGAAGACGCCGAAAAGCTCAAGAAGGAACTCGAAGGCGCCGGGGCCAAGGTCGAGCTCAAGGGCAAGGCGTAAGCCGAGCCGGCGACAACCACCGTGCTATGCGAACTGAGCCCCGGGAAGGTCCCCGGGGCTTTTTTCTTGCGCCACGACATGGCACGACGCCGCGTACCACCGATGATTCCGCGCTGCTGCAACTTCGCCCCCGGTGCCGCTAGAATCCGAGCGGCCCGAACATCGCGCCGGATGGATTCTTGGCGCAACGGATTGAGGAGACCCCCCATGAAGCTCGCCACCCGCGCGATTCACGTCGGACAGGAGCCCGATCCCACGACCGGCGCCACCATCGTTCCCATCTTCCAGACCTCGACCTACACCCAGGAGGGAATCGGCCGCCACAAGGGCTTCGAGTATTCCCGCACCGGAAACCCGACGCGCGCCGCGCTGGAAGCGTGCATCGCCTCCCTGGAGGGCGGGGCCTACGGCCTGGCCTTTGCCTCCGGCACCGCCGCCAGCGCCGCCGTCATGAACCTGCTCTCCTCCGGCGACCACGTCGTCTGCGCCGACGACGTCTACGGCGGAACCTACCGTCTCTTCGAGCTCGTTCTCAAGCGCTACGGCCTCGAATACTCATGGGTGGACATGGCCGACCCCGACAACGTCCGCCGCGCCGTCCGGCCGAACACGAAGATGCTCTGGGTCGAGACGCCGACCAACCCCATGCTCAACCTCGTCGACATCGCGGCCGTCGCCGACATCGGCAGGAAGGCCAAGGCCGTGACCGTCGTGGACAACACCTTCGCCAGCCCCGCGCTGCAACTGCCGCTCGCCCTCGGCGCCGATGTCGTCGTTCACAGCACGACGAAATACCTCGGCGGCCACTCCGACGTCGTCGGCGGCGCGTCGGTCACCAACGATGAAGCGCTGCACGAGAAGATCAAGTATCACCAGAACGCGGTCGGCGGCGTGCCCGGCGCGTTCGACTCGTGGCTCGTTCTCCGCGGCCTCAAGACGCTCGCCCTCCGCATGAAGGCCCACTGCGAAAACGCGATGGCCATTGCCCAATGGCTGTCGGAGTGCGACGCGGTCGAAAAAGTCGTGTACCCCGGCCTCGCTTCGCACCCGCAGCATGCCCTGGCGAAAAAGCAGATGTGCGGCTTCGGCGGAATGGTCTCGTTCGCCATCAAAGGCGGCGAACCGGCGGCCCGCAAGATCGCAGGTAAAACGAAGTTGTTCTCGCTGGCCGAAAGTCTCGGCGGCGTCGAGAGTCTGATCGGGCACCCCGCCACGATGACCCACGCCAGCATCCCCGCCGCCCAGCGCGAGGCCCGCGGCATCACCGGCGGCCTCCTGCGACTGTCGGTCGGCATCGAGGACGCCGGCGACCTGATCGAAGACCTGAGTCAGGCCTTCGCCCAGATCGCCCGGGGGGCGCCGGCCACTGCGGGGGCGTATTCATCAGCCAGTTCAATTGTGAATAAGTAAAAAAACACAAGGCCGCGTCGGCGTTCCGGTACACGTCAACACGGCCATGCGTTGCAAGAGATTTGATATTCTGGGCAGTCTCTTAACTGCCGAGCAGACACTGCTGGAGCTGTTCGGCTTCGAGCTCGAACGCCCCGTCAGCGTCTTTCATCCGATTCACAAGGGCCTGAATGTCTCGCCCATCCACCAGGCCGTCGCCATTGAAGTCGCAATGCAGGCCGCTGGCCTTCGTTGTGACGTCTCCGGCGTCGGCGACGATTGCAGGTTCGTCGGTCTGGAGAACGGCGATCCCATCCTGGACTGCCTCGTGAACCGCCCGGTCTCCCAAGAGACCCGGCGCCACGAAAACCAATGCCACGGCCGCTGCCGCCGCCAACGGAGCCGCTATCCGCACCCAGGCAAACCGGCCGCCCGCTTCGCGGTTGGCCTCCGGTTGCAGTGTCTGCCAGGGATACGGCCGCTGCTCCGCCGAGAAGACGCCATCGCGACGGGCCTCTCCAAGCTGCGACAGGAGCCGCTCAATTGAAGGTTCTCGTGATGACATTCCAAAATCGGTCCTTATCTCTTATTGCCGATCGTCGCTCCTTTGCGCAGGGAAAACTTCCGAAACCTCCAATCCCTTGCCATGCATGCACTTACGGATCGTTTCCAACGCCCCCGCCAGCCGGACCGCCCTCAGCGTAGATTCCGGAATCCCCGTCTCGACCGAAATCTCGCGCAACGTCTTGCCTTCGAAAAATCGCATTCGCACGATCTGCCCGTCCTCCGGCGGCAACCGCCCCAGGCAGTCATTCAATCCCGCCAAGATCTCCGCCGTATCCGCCGCCGCCTCGGGCGTCACCGAGGCAACATCTTCTCTGTCGCGCCGCCGCTCCTTGACGCCGTCCGACAGCGTCAGCGGCGATCGCCGGCACTGCTCGCGATAGACGTTCTGCACGATACCCGCCATCCACAACAAGAATGGTCGTTCGGGATCGTATGTCGTTCGCCGGTCGAACGCCCGGCACCACGCCTCGTGAACGAGTTCATCGATCCAGTCGGCCCGGTGTGAAATCCGCCACGCCGCCACGCGCACACGTTGCTCGTACCATCCGAACGCCTGCTCGAATGCCGTCGCGTCGCCCGACGCCACCGCGCGGAGCACTTCCTTTTCGTTTCGGTTCGTCATGATGCCCATCGCGCCGGCCGCCGAATCCGGTGATCGCGGCCGGGCCGCGCTCATTCCATCCTAACAGATTGCCGCGCGTCGGTGCCCCTCATGGACCCCCGGGGGCGATCGGGATTTTGCCCTTATGCCCGGAATCGCTACACTCTTCGATTGGCGCGGGACACCCTGGAATTCGACGAGCTTTCCGATACGGATCGCCCGCGCAGGCCGCCGGTCAACGCACCTGCGATCTCGATTCATGGCGGCGGCGACGGACGAAGGACATTCATGAAGATCGGCATACCCAGGGCGCTGCAGGACGGCGAGCGAAGGGTCGCCATCATCCCCGAATCCTGCGGGCGGCTGGCAAAGCTCGGCCTCGAAACGATCGTCGAGCGCGGCGCGGGCGTCGCGGCGGCGTTTCCCGATGCCGAATACGTGGCCGCCGGCGCTCGAATCGTCGATGACGCCGCATTACTGTTCGATCAGGCGGACGCCATCGTCCTGATCCAGCCGCCGACGCCCCGGCAGATCGACGCGCTGAAGTCCGGGACGATGCTGTTTTCCATACTTTCTCCGCTCGTCAACCATGATCTCGTGCGCCGGTTAGCCGAGCGCGGCGTCCGCGCCGTCGCCATGGACATGATGCCGCGGATCAGTCGGGCACAGAAGATGGACGTGCTCAGCAGTCAGAGCACCATCGCCGGCTACAAGGCCGTCGTCCTGGCCGCCGATCATCTCGGCAAGATGTTTCCGATGATGATGACCGCCGCCGGAACCATCACGCCGGCGAAGGTCCTCGTCCTCGGCGCCGGCGTCGCGGGCCTCCAGGCCATCGCCACCGCCAGGCGACTCGGCGCCGTCGTCGAGGCGTTTGACGTGCGCCCCGCCGTCAAGGAGCAGGTCGAGAGTCTCGGCGCCCGTTTTGTCGTGGTCGAAGCGCCGGCCCAGGACGCCGAAGACGCCGGCGGGTACGCCAGGGAGATGTCCGACGCCTACAAGAAAAAACAGGCCGAGACCATCGCCGCCCGCGTCAGGGAGTGCGACATCGTCATTACCACGGCGCTGATCCCCGGCAAGCCAGCGCCGAAGCTCATCACCGGCGAGATGGTTCGGTCGATGCGGCCCGGCTCGGTCATCGTCGACCTCGCCGCCGAGTCAGGCGGCAACTGCGAGCTGACGCGCGGCGGCGAGACGGCGAACGAAAACGGCGTCACGATCCTGGCCCCGCTCAACGCGCCGTCGATGGTTCCGTTCCACGCCAGCCAGATGTATTCGCGAAACATCGCCGCGTTCCTGCAAGACCTGACCAAAGACGGGCAGATCGTCTTGAACAAGGAGGACGAATGCGTGGTGGGAACGCTGATCACTGAAAACGGCGAAGTCGTATGTGCGCGCGTCAAAGAATCGATGGGAGCCCGATAGATGGATGTGTCGCAACTGCTCGCGGCTGCCGACTCGCTTTCCGCCTCCTCGCCCGCGATGATGTTCGTCGCCGCGGTCACGGTCTTCGTCTTGGCGACCTTCGTCGGCTTCGAGGTCATCACCAAGGTCCCACCGACCCTGCACACCCCGCTCATGAGCGGCTCCAACGCCATCAGCGGCATCACCATCATCGGGGCCATCCTCGTCGCCGGCCTCAAGCTCAAGTGGTACACCAGCGCCTTCGGTGTCCTGGCCATCACCTTCGCGATGATCAACGTCGTCGGGGGCTTCCTCGTCACCCATCGCATGCTCGGCATGTTCAGGAGGAAGGGCTAACCGCGTGTCCCCCGCGCTTCAAAAGGTCAGCTACCTGGTCGCGGCGGCCCTGTTCATCTTTGCGCTGAAGCGCCTGGGCCACCCGCGGACCGCCGTCCGCGGCAACCTGATGGGCGCCGTGGGCATGCTCATCGCCATCGCCGTGACCGTGAAGGTCGCGGTCGACGACCCGGACATCGCCGGCCTTGGCTACTGGCTGATCGGCGCCGGCATCGCCCTGGGCACGATCATCGGGGCGGTCTTCGCCGTTCGCGTGCCCATGACCGGCATGCCGCAGATGGTCGGCCTGCTCAACGGCTTCGGCGGCGGCGCGTCGTTGCTTGTCGCCGCGGCGGAGCTGGTCACGGCAACGCAGGACGCCGCCTACGCCGCCGATCCCAACTTCCGCTACTTCCTCGGGGCCACCTTCGCCGCCGGCATCATCGGAGCGGTCACCTTCTTCGGCAGTCTCGTCGCCGCCGGCAAGCTCCAGGAATTGAAGTGGGTCCCCAGCGGAAACGTCATCCCCGCCCAGCAGGCCGTCAACGCCGCCTTCTTGATGCTCTGCCTGGCCGGCGCCGTCTGGGGAACCTATGACCCGTCGAAGTTCTGGCTCTTCTGGCCCGTCGTCATCCTCGCCTCGGTCCTCGGCGTGTTTGTCACCACGCCCATCGGCGGGGCCGACATGCCCGTTGTCATCTGCCTGCTGAACGCCTATTCCGGCATGGCCGCCGCCGCCACCGGCTTCGTCACGCAGAACGACGGGCTCATCATCGCCGGCTCGCTGGTCGGCTCTTCCGGCATCATCCTCTGCCAGATCATGTGCAAGGCGATGAACCGCTCGCTGGCCAACGTGCTCTTCGGCAAGCTGGGCACGGTCCAGGCCGTGGCGCAGGACGACGTCTACGCCGGCAAGATCAAGAGCGTCAGCGCCGAGGAAATCGCCATGATCCTGGAGTCGGCCCGCCGCGTGGTCATCGTGCCGGGTTACGGACTGGCCGTGTCCCAGGCCCAGCACGCCGTCCGCGACCTGGCCAACTTGCTGGAAGCCCGCGGCGCCGAGATCGAGTACGGCATCCATCCCGTCGCCGGCCGCATGCCCGGCCACATGAACGTCCTCCTGGCCGAAGCCAACATCCCTTACGAAAAGGTCAAGGAGATGGACGAAATCAACGCCGGCTTCGAGCAGACCGACGTGGCCATCGTCATCGGCGCAAACGACGTCGTGAATCCCATTGCCCGCACAGACCCCAGGTCCCCCATCGCCGGCATGCCGATCATCAACGTCGACAAGGCCCGCACGGTCATCGTCATCAAGCGGAGTCTCAGCCCCGGCTTCGCCGGCATTCCCAACCCCCTCTTCGGCAACGACAATACGCTGATGTTCTTCGCCGACGGCAAGAAGGCGATTCAGGAGATCATCGCCGCCGTCAAGGAAGCGGCGTGACACTATTCGAGCATGGGGCCGGCCTACCGAGCCGCGCACGTCCACCGAGCCGCGCACGTCAGTAAGCGGGTTCTGATTGCGAACGTGAAGCACCGACCCGCACGTCCACCGAGCCGCGCACGTTCACCGAGCCGCGCACGTCAGTAAGCGGCTTCTGATTCCAATCGTTAATGAATACACCAAGAACTCGCTCCCTCTCGGTCGCGGTTCGGAAAAACCATGCGGCCGCGCGACGACTGTTTGCACCCGCTTCCCATCTCGCGCCCGGCTCTATAATCTCCCGCGATGTCCCGCGTGGCCTATCTCTGGGACCGGCGCTGCCTCGAACACGACACCGGGGCCCACGTCGAGTGCATCGCCCGCGGCCAGCGGCTCGCCCCGGAGGCGATGGCGCCGCGAATTCCCGACGCGGCCATCCGCCCGATCGTCGAGCGCGACGCCGTCGAGTGGATAGTCAGGGTCCACTCCCGTCAATATCACGATTGGGTGCGGCAGTCCTGCGCAGACGGCGTTCGCTGCCTCGATCAGGGTGACACGGTCGTGTGCCCCCAGAGCTACAACGCGGCCATCGCCTCGGTCGATGCCGGACTCACCGCCGCCGACCTCGTCATGTCCGGCGAGTTCGATCGCGCGTTTTCCGCCATGCGCCCCCCGGGGCATCATGCCCTGCCCGACCGCGCGATGGGCTTTTGCCTCTTCGCCAACGTCGCCATCGTCGCCCGTTACTTGCAGGCCCGCCACGCCGTCGGCCGCATCGCGGTCGTCGATTGGGACGTCCATCACGGCAACGGCACGCATGATATCTTCTACGACGACGACTCTGTGCTCTTTATCTCGCTGCACCAGTATCCGCTGTGGCCAGGCACCGGCTCGAGCCGGCAGCGCGGAACCGGCCGCGGCGAGGGCTTCACGCTCAACCTGCCGATCGCCCCGTACACGCCGGCGAGTGATTACATGCAGACGTTTCGCGACGGCGTCCTGCCGGCATTGGATAAGTATGCGCCCGAACTGCTCCTGATCTCCGCCGGCTTCGACGCCCATCGCGACGATCCCATTGCCCAGCTTCGCCTGACGGAAGACGATTTCGCCGCCATGACCCGCCACCTCGCCGCCGTCGCCGCCGCCTCTTGCGGCGGCAGGATCATCAGTCTCCTCGAAGGCGGCTACAACCTCGACGCCCTGTCGGCCTCGGTTGCCGCCCACGTCAACGAACTGGCGGAGTAGCATTGCGACCCGAGTGAGTCGCGCTGCGGGAGTACCCGGGAATGCCGGATACATCGACCATCAATGATCCGCCCGGTGAAGGGAAATGGGTGCTGTTCGACGGCGATTGCCCGCTGTGCGCGGCCTGGGCCCTGCGCGTCGCTCCGATGCTGCGCCGCCGGGGCTTTCGCATTGCACCGTTGCAAACGCCCTGGGTTTGCGAGCGACTGGGAATCGCCGGGGACGACCCGCCAAGCGAAATGCGCGTCATCGCGCATGACGGTTGCGTCCTCGATGGCGCCGATGCCGTCGTCTATCTTGCCGGCCGACTCTGGTGGGGCTGGCCCCTCTACGTTTTCGCCAGAATCCCCGGCGCGATGCCGCCGCTCCGCGCGTTCTACAGGTTTATCGCCCGCCATCGTCATCGGATCGCCGGCCGCGCCCATGGCACGAAGGGAATGAAGCGTTCGCGTTGATTCCGGAGAGGATACCACGCCGATCACTGGGCGAGGCGGGACTCGAACCCACACGTCCATTGAAGGACAGGGGATTTTAAGTCCCCAGCGTCTACCATTCCGCCACTCGCCCGTCGGGCGACATCAATGTACGCGACCGGCCGCGCTGCGAATAGACCGTCGGTCGTCCGATGGGATTATCGACCTTTACCGCGCCGCTGATCGAACGCGACCGTGACCGCTCGTCTTTTGTCACGCGAAGGGGCGTTCGGCGTTGCAATCCGTTAGAATGATCGGAATCGGGTGGCGCGCTCTGGACAGGGTGAGCAAGGGACCGTCGAATCTGTCGGACGTGTATTCTCGCCGCGGCCATGCTCGCCTGGTTGGCGGACGTAAATGCCGCGGCCGGCGCCGAGATATTTGCACCGGGCGACCCTATCGGGGGAATCAAGGTCGACGGCGACTCGATTCCCGATTGCGACGATCAGTGCGCCGACGCCGACGACACGCTCGACGCCGATGGCAACGGCACGCCCGACGGTCTCGAGCCGCCGCCGCCCCCGCCGCCGCCGGGCCCGCAGTCGACCGGCGGCTGCTGCGCCCCGGGCGTGTTCCCGATGGTGGGATTCGTTCTGCCATTCGTTCTCGTCGGCTGGAAGCGGCGGCCGACGAACAGGCGAATCACATGGAGAGGCAATCACATGATAGCGAAGACTCCTACCTCTGCAATGCCTAGCAAGTGCGCCCTCGCGTGGGCGGCGCTCCTAGTGTTAAGCGCCGGCTCGGGCGTCACGGCCCAGCCGGTCCGGCTGCTCGTCAGCAGTGCAGCCACCGACAGCGTCCTGCGCTACAACGGCGCGACCGGCGCATTCAGCGACGCCTTCGTCGAGGCCGGCGGCGGCGGACTAAATAATCCCGAAGGGCTGGTCTTCGGCCCGGACGGCAACCTGTACGTCAGCAGTCTAGTCACCGACAGCGTCCTGCGCTACAACGGTGCGACCGGGGCCTTCATCGACGCCTTCGTCCCCGCCGACAGCGGCGGGTTGGATGGGCCCTTCGGCCTGGTCTTCGGCCCGGACGGCAACCTGTACGTCAGCAGTGTCAACAACGACAGCATCCTGCGCTACAACGGGGCGACCGGCGCACCAATCGACGCCTTCGTCCCCGCCGCCTCCGGCGGGCTGGATGGGCCCGAAGGCCTGGTCTTCGGACCCGAAGGCAACCTGTACGTCAGCAGTATCAACACCGACAGCGTCCTGCGCTACAACGGGGCGACCGGCGCACCAATCGACGCCTTCGTCCCCGCCGGCGGCGGCGGGCTGAATGGGCCCGTCGGCCTGGTCTTCGGACCCGAAGGCAACCTGTACGTCAGCAGTTTCAACACCGGCAGCATCCTGCGCTACAACGGCGCGACCGGGGCATTCATCGACGCCTTCGTCCCCGCCGCCGCCGGCGGGCTGCTCGGGCCCTGGGGCCTGGTCTTCGGCCCGGACGGCAACCTGTACGTCAGCAGTGTCAACTCCGACAGCATCCTGCGCTACAACGGTGCGACCGGCGCATTCATCGACGCCTTCGTCCCCGCCGCCGCCGGCGGGCTGGATGGGCCGACATTCCTGATCTTCGACAACGACGGCGACCTCGACGGCGTACCCGACGCCGCCGACAACTGCCCGTTCGTCCCCAACACCGATCAGACCGACGGCGACGGCGATGGCGTAGGCGACGTGTGCGACAACGCGGCGTTCGACAATGACGGCGACGGCACAGCCAACGACGCCGACGGCTGCCCGACCGATCCGGCCAAGGCCGATCCCGGCCAATGCGGCTGCGGCAACCCCGACACCGACACGGACGGCGACGGCGTGGGCGATGCCTGCGCGTCACCACCGGACGGTCAGGCCGGCGGCTGCTGCGCGCCGGGCGTGTTTCCGACGGTGGGATTCTTCACGCCCGCCGTCTTGATCGGATGGCGCCTACGCCGCCGTCGACGGCAATGCCTTTCGTGGTAGGATGAGCGAGACGGACGCGCCGTCGGATGACGCGCTCTGACGTTTTCGACGAGGAATCTATGGCCGAATCTACCGCTAAACGCGACCCCCGAATCGATGCCTACATCGAAAAGTCCGCCGACTTCGCCAAACCGATTCTCAGAAAGCTTCGGGCCATCTTTCACAAGGCGTGCCCGCAAGTGGAGGAAGCGGTCAAGTGGGGCTGTCCCTCATTCATGTATCACGGCCTGCTCGGTGGCATCGCCGCCTTCAAGCATCACGCCACCTGGGGGCTGTGGCGCAGCGGCGAGCACAGCGACCCGCTCGGATTGTTTGGCGACAAATGCTCGGGCGGTTTCGCCAGCAAGCTGAACTCGATCAAAGACCTTCCTCCGGACAAGGTCCTCATCGCCTACATCAAAGAGGCCATGAAGCTCAATGAGGACTTCGCCGCCGGCAAGCTCAAGAAGAAAAAGAAAAAGGTCGTCCGCAGGGACCCCAAGTCCGTCAAGGCCCCGGCCGATCTCCAATCGGCCTTGAAGAAAAACAAGAGGGCCCTGGCCGCGTTCGAGGCCTTCGCCTACTCCCACCGCAAGGAGTATGTCGAGTGGATCACCGAGGCCAAGCAGGACGCAACCCGTCAGCGCCGGATCGCAACCGCCGTCGAATGGATGGCCCAGGGCAAATCGCGCAACTGGAAATACATGAATTGCTAACGCTCGGCGGGGTCCGCGGTGCGGACCCCGTTCGCCGCCCCGGACCGCGCATCCGCTCAATGAGCGGCGCCCGCCGCGAACCCCGCGAACCCAACGTTCCTCAACCTACGTTGGCTCTACCCGGTGCGTCGCCAGCCACGGCACGACGACGGCCTTGATGAACTCGATGTTGACGATGTAATCGAGATGCCCCCCGTTGTTGCCGAGCGCCGCCATCTCGGGCGTCCAGACGACCTCGATCAGCCGCGGGTCCTGATAGCTGAATCCAAAGCCCGCCGCCGCCATCTCAAAATGCCCGTCCGCCGTGCCGAAGACCGCCGCGACCAGCTCGACGTTCTCCTCTTGGGGCGACCAGTAATACAGCACGCCCTGCGTCGTGCCGTCCAGCGCCCGGCCGAGATCGTAATCTCGCCACAGGCCCGGGCTCATCGTGATCACGCGGTCCACCGGCGTATCGGCCGGCATCGCCGCCGCCGTCTCCAAAGCCATCAACGCGCCGCCGGAGTACGTCAGAATCGTCACCGGACACTTCGGATGATCGCGAATGTACTCCGCCAGCCGCGCCGCCTCCTGCCTGGCGAACTCGAGAATCGCCGGGACCTCGGTCTCGGGAAACACCTGGTGCGTCAGGAAACCGGACCACGGCACGACCTCGATCGCCTGATCGACCCCCGCCTCTTTGAACGCGTTGTAAAAGCCGATCGACTCGATGTACATGTTCGACGAGCCGGGATAGAAAACGATCAGCCCCCGTCCATATTCCTCGGCCGTCGGCGGAGGCGGCCGGCCGATGTCCAGCGCATTACATCCGACGGCATGAAGGCCGACGAACAGCACCAGGGCGCGAAGCGTCCGCGTGGACATGAATGCCATCTCCTTCGGCGATGAGCCCGCCAGTGCCGCGCGTGCCCGCGGCCTGACAGATATCTTAGAGCCCTGCCCTTCGCGCCAAAAGCGCAGACGCTCGAGCGCGGATCCGCCGAGCCATCCGAATCGCCCCGCATTCCCGTCATCCCCCCGGTGGCGCATTCTCGGACCTATTCACCGAATGATCTCAAATCGGGCCAAGTCGGGGACCGGGCTCACCAGGGGGGGACGTCGAAACTCCGCTTCGACATGGCGTGATCTGCAACCCCACGACGGACCGACTTGCCATCCCCCGGACTTCACAACTACGCAGAATCGGTGGCGAAGTTGTCTGCATGGCCGGCCGCGTTAGACTGTCCCGCTTCGCCCACCGTGGGGATTGAACAAATCCCGGTGCGCTGGCTGGAAAGGAGTTGATGGGCTTGGTCGTTCGAACATCGACTTCGGATCGCCCGAGGACCGGCGCCAATCCGGGAACGGCGACCATGACCGCGGCGCCGGCGATCCCCCATGTCACGATCGCCGCGACCAGAAGCGCTGCGCCCGCACCATCTCGTCAGATTCCCCTCGAGCCGTTTCAGCGACTGATGCTCGCCTGGGAGGAAGCGCATCCGTACAACGCCGCCCACCTGGTCAAGCTCGCCGGCCCGGCCAACGTCCCCGCGCTTCACGCCGCCATCACCCGGGTCCTTGCTCAATCGGGAATCGGCCGGCTGCACGTCAACAAGAAGGCCAATCGGTTGCATTTCGACGCCGGACGGCAGCCGCTCATCTGCGTGGCCCGTGCCGATCACGATATCGACCAGGAGGCCCTGGGCGAACTGGCCGAATCGATGAACCTCAGGTTCTCCGATGCCCCCCACGATCCGTTTCGATGGCTGCTGATCGACGAATCCAACGGGAGATGGCACGTTCTCGTGCTCGTCTATCATCACGTCGTCTCCGACGGCCGCGGCATTCAGTCACTCCTCACCGAGATTCTCGAGCGATACATCGGCGCCAAACCCCTCGATTCCCGTCCGGCGCTGTCGTTTCGCGATCCGGCCGCCGCCGATCCGAAACGCAGGCGGATCGGCCTGATCGGGTTCGTCCGGGCCTACCTGCGGGCCGTGCGCCTGCATCTGCGAATCCTGGCCTCGTACCGGATGCCGGAAGCGACCGACCGGGGCTATGAAACGGGCGTGACCGCCCTTCGCGCCCCACCGACATGGGTGCAGGAGATCACGCGGACCTGCGCCGCCCGCGGCGTCGGCTTCAACGATGCCTGTCTGGCGGCCCTGGCCTGCGCACTGGCCCGGATCACGCGCGAACAACGCGCGCGGCGCCTCCTGGGCCGTCGCATCGCGCTGGGAACGATCATGAGCACGCAGCACGACGACGGTAGCGTTCCTGCCGGACTGGGCGTTCACCTCGGCGGGCTGATCATCATCGTTCGCAACCCCGACGCCCATATCGACGACGTCCTGACCCAGGTGTCCAGGGAAACCCATCGCCTCAAGACCAACCGCGACGCGGCGCAGCGGGTCTCCGTCATTCTCGCGTTTTTCGCCCGCAGGGTGCTTCCGTTTCTGGGAGTGCCCAACAGTCGCGAAACATACCGCTTCATCTTTCCGATCTGCGCGGGAGTCAGCACGCTGTTTGTCGGAAATGCCTCGGAGAACGAGACCATGCGCGGCGTCCGGCGCTACATCCGGGTCAGCCCGCCGGGACCGGCCATGCCGATCGTGCTCTCGCCCACCATCCTCGAAGACGGACTTGAACTCTCGCTGACCTATCGACTCTCTTGTCTCAAGCCCCGGGAGGCCGCCGCCGTTCTCGAATCCGTCATGCACGCATTGTGCGATCTCAGTTCGGGCCGCCCTGCCTACGGGCATCTCTGAGCCCCGTCCCCGTCGGCCCTTGCCGACGTTCATAGTAATCTCGCGCCGCGTCGAGCAGCCCCGGACGGTCCTGTACCTGTATCGTGTCCGCGTCGATTTCCCACCTCCCATCCGGCTCGCGGTCATGGGCTGAAATGTAGAGATACTTCGTCGCCCCGAGGCCCCCGCCGGGAAGATAAACGCCGATGCGCCGCACGCGTTGCCACGGGATCTCGATCCGCCGCATCGGCGCGGCCAGCGCCGCCGTCTCAGCCGACAGGACCAGTCGGCGAAGATAACCCCGCGCGAATCCATAACCCGACAGCACGACGACGGCCCCCGCCGACCACGACATCCAGCCCGGCGTCGGCGACAGGACCAAGAAGACCTCCAGTCCGCAGATCGGCGCCATCACGAGGAGAAACAGCCCGGGTGGCGTTCGAAGGTAGGGCCAGCTTCGTCGAGATCGATTCACGAAACGCGGTGTCACCGGTTCGTCACGGCGAATGGACAGGCGCTGCCCTCAGCGGCGCCCGTGCTCGTAGTAATGGTGCTCGGGGCGGCCGGCGAGGATCTGCTCCCTGCCCCAGGTGGCGACGGCCTTGAACGCGTCCGACGCGATAAATCCTTCGAAGGCCGCCCGGTCGCTCCAGTCGGAGAGGATGACGTATTGCTGGGCGTCGTCGATGTCGCGGAACATGCGGCTCTGCGTGTGGCCGTCGATCGACTTCATCGCCGTGATCACCTTGCGAAAGGCCGTCTCAAACGCCTGCTCCTTGCCGTCCAGCACTTTGTAATTCATGCCGATCGTAATCATGGCCCGCAGTCTCCCTCGACGACGCGCCTTCCGCACGGGCAATCCACGCGGCCGATGACGCAACGCAATCATGCTACCGGTCTCGCTCGTCATCGCAAGCCGCGCCGCTCGACCGCTTCGGTGCCGCGCGATGCCGCAGGCCACGCCGCTTGACGGCCCCCGTGTCGCCTGGAGAATGATCCCGCCGACCGCGCCGACCTCGGCCCGCGGCCGGCAGATTCTCAGGAGAGGTGTCCGAGTGGCTGAAGGTGCATGCTTGGAAAGCATGTGTACGGTAACACGTACCGGGGGTTCGAATCCCCCCCTCTCCGTTTCATTTTGCAGGCAGTTCACAAACTCTTGGAACTCCCGCACTTGCGAAAGTTTCTCGACCGCTTTCTGCCCGGTTGCCCTCAAACTGCCATCAGAACGCTGATCGGCTTTGCCGCCCGGCGTCATCGATTCCGCTCCCGCTGCCAGGGCCAGCATGGCTTGCCGGCTGTCGTAGTCATGCACAGCTTGCCTTCCTGTACGCTCCAGATTATTGGGCTACACGGACCCAATCAGATTCCACTTGACAATCTTCGCAATTTTGCGAATAATGGATATGTAGGCATTGGCCAGAACCAAGGTCGTTTTGTACCGCGAGGACGACGGGAAAGTCCCGATCCTCGAATGGCTCGACTCGCTTCCGTCCAAGGCGGTGGCCAAGTGCCGCGTCAGAATCGAGCGGCTGGCCGAGCTTGGCTTTGAACTTCGCCGGCCAGAGACCGATTTCCTTCGGGACGGTGTCTATGAGCTTCGGGTCGGACTTCAAGGGCAGAACTACCGGATGCTTTATTTCTTTCACGGGAAGGCCGTGGCGATTCTCTCGCACGGACTCGTAAAGGAACGAGCGGTTCCGCCCAAGGAGATTGACAAGGCCTTGGAGCGAAAGAGGAAGTTTGCCGCCGACCCGAATCGGCACAGGCATGAGGAAACGTGAATATGGCACGCAAGCGAAAACCGAGTACCGACGCCGTTGAAGTCATTCATCGTCGCTATTTTGCGGGACGTCCGCATCGACTCGCTGAGCTTGAGGAGGCACGCGCCAGCGCCGAAGTCGCCCGGCGAATTTACGAGCTACGCGAGCAAGCAGGTATGACACAAGGTCAGCTTGCAAAGCTCGTCGGCACGACCGCGTCGGTTATTTCACGCCTCGAGGATGCCGATTACGAGGGGCACTCGCTTTCGATGCTGCGACGAATCGCGGCCGCCCTCGACAAACGGGTGGAAATCCGGTTCGTGCCCTTGAGCCGAAAACTGCAACAAACCTAGATGGACATGAGTCATCACGACGGGCAGGCAATGTACCTTGTCCGCGAGGCCAAGAGCACGAAGAACTTCCTGAAGCTCCGCACCAGCGAGGCCGACAAGGTCCGTTGCGGCCAGAAGCACTTCGAGACGCTCGACGTGCCGTTTTCTGTGGTCGTATCGGCGGACGTAGTATGATGTGATCTCAAATAGAGGCAAGAATGCACATGTTCATTCTCAGCACAGGCTTGCCGCAACATTCGAATCGGTTAGGGCGCGCCGATCAATAAGAGTTACAGTTCATCGACATAGGATCGAGTAGTTCCAGTTGCCATGAAAGTCGGCCTGCTTCAACCGAATCCGGGCGAATTCATCGTTGGGAACCGATTCTCCAGC
>Ga0299906_10000442_pt1 | contig 38887 bp, 32 predicted proteins | sample RVTome_14_FD_200259 | JGI IMG/M metagenome (GOLD analysis project Ga0299906, IMG submission 200259) | Soil microbial communities from uranium-contaminated site in the Upper Colorado River Basin, Wyoming, United States - RVT145D125 (version 2) ... | reverse complement strand
TGCCCGTGCTCTCCAACCGCGACCGCGGCGCCGCTCCCGCCAAGCCGGGTCAGAGCGGCAGCGGCGTGAACGAGATGGTCCTCAAGGCCCTTTTCCTGTCGCTGCTCTTCGACGACACGCGCTACGTGGCCTTCTCCGAGCTGGAGCTGTCGCAGAGCTATGCCGACCTGTGTCTTCTCGTCCGGCCGGAGATGCGCGGTCACGGCTTCTTCGACGTCCTCTTCGAGCTCAAGCTGGTACGCCGCAAGGAGCTGGGCAAGAGGGCGAAGGAGCTCGCCGCGATGGACGAGGAAGCCCTGCGGCGGTTGCCGCCGGTCACCCGGGCCCTGGCCGAGGCGCGCGAGCAGGCCGCGACCTATCGCGACGCGCTCGTCCGGCGTTTCGGCGCCGCGACGCTGAGCCTGCGCTGCTACGTCGTCGTCGCGGTGGGCCTGGAGCGGCTCCTGGGGGAGGAGGTCGACGGGGTCTAGCTCTCGACCGCGAAGAGGCCGTCGACGCGCTGCGGCGGGTGCTGCTCCACGGCGAGTACGCCTGGGGCGGCGACGCCGGCTTCCTTCCGGACTGAGAGCGCTGGGAGCGCAGGCGTCCCGCCTGCTTCCTCGCCTCGCGTCAGCGCAGCCCGAGCCGTTCGTCGATCCATTCTTCGAGCGCCTGGACGTCCTCCAGCCGTCGCGCCAGCCGGTTCTCGAGCTCGACGATCTGCTGCTCGAGCTGCCATTCCCGCCTCTTGAGCTGCTCGACGCGGGCCTCGATCTCCCGCTTCATCCGCTGGGTGCCGTCGTCGCCTTCCAGGACCGAGCTCTCCTGCTCGATCTGCTCTTCCGCCGCCGCCAACATGTGGGCCATGTTCTCCATCTCGGCGGCGACGCCTTCTTTCTCGCTGCGGGCGCTCCTGAGCTCGTTCTCGAGCGGCGCCAGCCGCTGGTAGCTGAGGTCCAGGCGGCGCAGGAAGACGTCCGTCTCCTGCCGCTCGAGGTGTTGGCGCAGCAGGTCGGCGATCTCTCTGAGGGTGGCGTTGAGACGCCGGAGCTCTTCCTGGGGGCTGACTTGCTCAGGGGGCGCCGACTCCTCCGGCTGGGAATGGAGAGGCGCGGCGAACGAGAGGAGCGTCGCGAGGGCGGCAGCGAAGAGGATCGTCCTCGGAGGGATGGCTTTTCGGTTTGGCGGGTTCGTACTGCTCATGAGCAGGAAGGATACCGCTCCTTCCAATGGCACGCTGACGGTGAAGCGGGCGTAGACGGGGCCAGCAGCGCTCGCGCCTCGTTCGTCCGATCTTGACCCGCGAGCAGATCGGCGGTCGCGTCGTTGCTCTACTACATGGGGCTGCTCACCCTGACGACGGACGTGCCTCCTCGGCTCGAGATCCCGAACCTGGTGGTCAGGAAGCTCTTCCTCGACGTCGCGGCGCGCTCGTCAGTGCCCCGAGTCCCAAGACCTCGTAGAGACGCCGCAGCTCCTCGCGGAACGCCACCGTCTCCTCCCAGTCGAGCTCCCCCTTGGCGAGAACCACCTCGAGGACGGCCCGCACTCGCGCTCCTTCGAGCCTCCACTCCACCCGCCAACGCAACGGACCGCGGTCGCCCGCCGACGCCTCCGGAAACCGCGGACGCTCCGTGCCCTCCGGCAGGACGAACGTCAGATCCTGCGTCAACGTCAACGGGTAGCCGCGATTGAGGTAGAGCGGCGTCGTGCGCTCGTGGAGCGCCAGGCTCCACTCCGACGGCAGCAGGAAGGGCGCCCGCACCAGGACGCTCTCGCCCACCGGCACGACGAGCCCCGTCCAGCTCCCCTCGCCGTGCCACTCGAAGTCGCGGTCGAGGGCGGCGGGCGGCGTGAAGCGCTGCCCGGTCATCGCGAAGTAGCCGTTGACCGGTTGCAGGTACGTCAGCGCAAGCGGCAGGTTGCCGGAGCCGTGAGCGCGGGCGAGGGAGCGCAGGACGTAGTCGGGGAAGCCGGTCGTGGTGACGGAAAAAATCCCCCCCAACCCCCCTTTTTCAAAGGGGGGAGAGGACGGGAGCTCGATCGTCGCTTTCAGCGTCAGGACGTGGTCGGCGGGCTCGGGGACGGGCAGGGGCGTCAAGGCCGCGGCGTGCTCGTCGATCACCAGGACGTTGCGGCCCGGGTCGCCCGGGGGCAGCAGGCCGAAGCGGGCGACGTCGTCGGTCGTGTCGGCCCAGATCACCTCCTCGCCGAGACGCACGCGCGAGATGGCGTGGTTGAAGCCCAGGCCCGGGGTCGCTTCGTAAGCCTGGGAGAAGCGCGGCACCAGCACCAGGTCGGCGTCGACGCCGACGGCGCGCAGCATCGTGTTGAAGAGGTTCGCCTTGTCCTTGCAGTCGCCGTAGCGGTTGGCGAAGACGTCGGCCGCGGCGTGAGGACGGTGCGAATTGACGCCGATGGGGACGGCCACGTAGCGCAGGCCGGTGACGAAGTCGTAGAGCGCCGCCACCTTCTCGCGTTCGGTGGCGGTGCCCGCGGTGAGCTCCGCGGCCTTGGCCGCGACCTCCGGCGTCAGCTCGTCGGCGAGCCGGACCAGGCGACGGTACCAGCCGGAGAACTCCTCCCAGCTCGGAAAGGTGGAGACCAGGAGCCGCGGCGACGCCTGCGGCGACGCCAGCGCTTCCGTCGTCGCCGGCCCGAGGTCGCGGAAGCTCCAGGCGTGGGCCGTGCCGTAGGTCGTCTCGCTCACCTCCGGCGCGACGCTCGGGTGGCGATGGAAGGTCCAGTGGAAGGGCGCGTCGCGCGCCACCGTCACCGCGATCCGCGACGCCTTGACCGGCAGATCGCCGGCGAGCGGGATCTCGAGCGGCACGTGGGGCAACGGGAAGCGACGCCACTCCCGCCGGTAGTGGACGCGCAGGATCGCGCCGGGCACGGCGTGGGGCAGAGAGAAGACCTTGCGCGTCGGCGGCCGGTACTCGGGCAGGGCCGCCGGCGTGGCGTCGCGGATCGCTTCCGGCGCCAGCCGCTCCAGCGTGCCGTCAGGGCGACGCACCTCGCAGTCGAGGAAGGTGATCTTCTCCTCCGGCGGATGAAAGGCGACGTCGAAGTCGGCGTGGACCGCGCCCTCGCCCGTCAGGATCTGGACGTACTCGTCCACCTCCTCCTGGTAGGCGGGAGCGCCGGCGAGGACGTAGCCGAGCGTGCGCCGCAGGACGACGGCCGAAGCGCCGGGATAGTCAGCGGCGTCAACCGGCTCGACGCCTTCCCAGGCCGCCGCCACCGGCGCCGCCGGCGGCGCCGCCGCGAGCTCGGGTTCCGCGTCGGCGAGCCGGCGCGGCGGCGCGGCGCCGAGCCACAGGGTAGGCTCCTCCTGGCGCGCAAGCTGCTGCGCCTCGTACCAGGCGAGCGTGGCGGGGCCGAGCCGCTCGGCGAGCGCCGCAAGCGACAGGCCGGGCTCCTCGCGCAGGATCTCGAGCAGGAGGTCCATGCTTATCGGATCGCTCTTGAAGGCGGCGGCGTCCTCGGAGGCCAGGACCTCGCGGCCGGGCGCCCGTAGCGCGCGGGCGAAGGCGCCGCTGTGCCGGAAGAGCAGCACCCAGCGCGACGGACCCGCGACGCGCCCGGCCAGGGTCGCCAGGTCGGCGGGCTGCAGACGCGGGCCGCGGACGTGGAAGACGGGATCGCGTCCGATCAGGCCGCCGTGCCCCCACACGAAGACGGTGAGGGGCGCGTCGACGGCAAGATCGAGAACGCCCTGGCGGGTGCCTTCGCCGACGGTGACGTCGAGCCCCGGCGGCACGGTCCCGGCGTCCTCCGCGTCGTTCAGGACGAAGACGCGCCGCGGCGGCGCCGCGGCCAGCGCCAGGACCTCGAGCAGGCGCTCGGTCTGCCGCCGGTAGGCGATCTCGCTCTCCACGTCGCCGGGCAGCCCGGTGAGGATCACGACCTCGGCGTCCGCGGTCAGCGGCGCTCCGCCGTCCGCGCGGGCGCCGAGGGGGAGCGCGAGGGCCGCGACGATCAGGACAGGGACGATCCGAAGATCGCGGCGCCGGATCACGAGGCCTTGGCGACGCCGAAGGCGACCGTCAGCTTCTCCCAGCGCAGGACGACCGACGAGCCGTCGATCACGAAGTCCATCGCCTCGACGTTCTCCTCGGACGCTCCGGGGGCCACGGTCACCCGCAACGCGTCCTCGGCCTCGGCGTACTCGAAGGCCCCCCACTGGTTGGCGACCTTGTTGAAGATCACCGCCCACTCCTCCTCGCCGGGGATGGTGAAGAGGGCGTAGGTGCCGGCGGCGAGCTTCTGGCCTTCGACGGTCACGTCGGCGCCGAAGGTGATGGTGGTGGCCTCGTTGGCGCCGGTGCGCCAGACCTTGCCGTAGGGCACCAAGCCGCCCCAGATCTCGCGTCCCTTCACGTTGGGGCGCCCGTACTCGATGACGACGTCGACGCCGTCGATCGTCCCTTCGGTCTTGCCGTTCTTGCTCGGCCGGTCGGCGTCGTCGCCGCGCTCGGCGAGCACGGCTCCGGTCGCCAGGACGAGGGCGAGGATCAGTCCTATAAGTCGAATCGCGCGCATCTTTCGTTCTCCTTGGGAGGTTGTGGGTTCGTGCGGTAGGAGATACGTTATCGCGAGCCCGGCGGATCTGGGAAGCGGACTCCTGCCTGGCCTGCCGCGGGTTGGAGCGCCGGATGATCCCGCCTCGGTCACGATGACGGCGGCACCATAGCATGGTAGCGGCCATTCTGGTCGATTCCGGCGCCTCGAAAGGCCCGGAATCACTCTGCCGCGAAGAAACCTACGACCAGAACGGCGAGGCCGGCCGCCGAGGCCGGCTCACCGCGGTAGATCCGCCGGCGCCGCTTCGCGGCGGCCGAGCGCGTCGGCGAGCGCGCCGCCACCAAAGGGCGAGACTGTGGTAGAATGATACGCCGCGGAGGACACCTGTGCCAAGCCTTACCCTCGACACCTCTCCGAAGACGCCCGACCCGGACCGAGTGCCCCGATCAGCGGCAATCGAGAATCTCGAGCTCCCGGTCAGCTACAGACGCGATCTCGGAAAGGCGGTCGAGATTCTCAGAGGATTTGGCTGCACGGCCATCTACCTCTTCGGATCCCTGGCACACGGCAAACCCCATGAGGGATCGGACATCGATCTCGCCGTTCGAGGATGCCCGCCCAATCGCTTCTTCCGTGCTCTCGGGCACCTCCTCACGGAACTCCAGCACTCAGTCGACCTCATCGACCTCGACAGCGGGGATCCGACTTCATCATACCTTGAGCGTCAAGGGAAGCTGGTTCAAATTGCTTGAAGACGTCGTCTCCGAGATCGAGCACGAAGTCGGGCTCATCGATCAGCTCTTCGAGACCTTCGCCGAGCTCCTCGAACGAGCACGGCGAACAGAGCCCAACGTCGTTGAGATGGCTGCCATAGCAACTGTGCTCCACTCCTTTTACAACGGACTGGAAAACATCTTCCTCCGTATCGCCAAGGGAATCGATCATGAGCTTCCATCGGGCGAAGGTTCACATCGCGCTCTCTTGAACCAGATGGTCAAGGATGGCGAGCGCCGCAATACTGTCATTACCACAGATCTCGCCGAGCAATTACGTGAATACCTCGGTTTCAGACACTTCCTCCGCCACTCTTACTCTTTCCTCCTGCAGTGGGAGAAGTTGGAGGAGCTTCTGACGCCGCTGCCGAGCCTATGGAACCGCATAAAGAAGGAGCTGGATGAGTTCGTCAAGAGTCTGGACGAATCGCGTGGTGAGTCCAAGCCCCGTGACCCACGCGAGGGGCCCAGGAAGCGTCCTACGGGCAGCCGGCCGTAGTCTCCCGGCCCCTGGGACCAGCGGACCGTCTGCGGTATCCTGGTGCGGTGACGTTGAGCGGCAAGCCGGGCGACGACGCGAAGCCGTATCAGGAGAAACAGGTCGAACGAGCCATCCAGGAGGTCGAGCAATGAGACCCGGCGACAGGTACCACAAGTGGGTCGAGTGGAGCGACGAGGACGGCGTCTACCTGGGCGGGTGCCCTGACCTGATCACCGGGATTCACGGCGACGATCCGGTCGTGCTCTACGCGGAGCTCTGCGACGTCGTCGAGGACGTCATCGAGCACTTCAGGGCGGAAGGACGTCCGCTTCCCCCCTCGCGGACACGGCCCTTGCAGGAGGTCGCTTGACCAGGGAGCCCACCGGGAAGCCATGGAAGGTGCCAGCTTGATCGCCCTGTCGATCCCCGTCTTCTTCGCCCTGATCGGCGTCGAGCTCTTGGCGGCGCGTCTCCAGGGGGTCGAGCTCTACCGCTTGAACGACTCGATCAACGACCTCTCCTGCGGCGTGCTCCAGCAGGTGCTCGGCGTCTTCACCAAGGTCGTGGTCTTCGGCGGCTACGTGCTCCTCTACGAGTCCGCCCACCTCTTCGACGTGCCCGCCGAGTCGGCGGCGGCCTGGGTGCTGTGCTTCCTCGGGGTGGACTTCTTCTACTACTGGTTCCACCGCGTCAGCCACGAGTACAACCTGCCCTGGGGGGCGCATATCGTCCACCACTCGAGCGAGGAGTTCAACCTCGCGGTGGCGCTGCGCCAGGGGGCCTTCCAGCCGCTCTTCAGTTGGGTCTTCTACCTGCCGCTGGCGGTGGTCGGGTTCCCGCCGCTGGTGTTCCTGGTCTGCCTGAGCCTCAATACGCTCTACCAGTTCTGGATCCACACCCGGCTGATCGGCAGGCTCGGCCCGCTCGAGTGGGTGTTCAACACGCCGTCGCACCACCGCGTGCACCACGGCTGCGACCCGAAGTACCTCGACAAGAACTACGCCGGCACGCTCATCGTGTGGGACCGCCTGTTCGGCACCTTTCAGGTCGAGGAAGAGGAGCCCACCTACGGCATCACCAGGCCGCTCAGGAGCTGGAACCCGCTGTGGGCCAACGTCCACTACTACGCCGACCTGGTCCGCAAGGGACGCGAGGCGCCGAGCTTCGGCGAGAGGGTCAAGCTGTGGTTCGCGGCGCCGGCCTACAAGCCCGACTGGGCCGCCGGCGGCCTCGGCGACGCTCCCGGCGTGACCCCGCTGACCCACGGCGCGGCCGGCAAGTACGACGCCCGCGCCCCCGCGCGTCTGGTGGGCTACGTCTTCACTCAATTCGTGCTCACCATCGGCCTCGCCGTCTACCTGCTCTTCCGGTCCGGCGAGCTGTCGGCGGCGAGCAAAGTGGCGCTGGCCCTCGCCGTGGCCTGGGCGGTGACCAACCTCGGCGTGCTCTTCGACGGCCGGCCGTGGATGATCCCCTCGGAGCTCGCGCGTCTCGCCGCGATGTGGGCCGCGGGCGTCGTCGCGGCCGTCGGGCAGGAGCCGGCCGTGGTCGCGGCCGTGGCCGGCGGCGGAGCGCTGGCCGCCGGGTTCTTCGCCTCGTGGCTGCTGCGCTACCGCAACGGCCCAGCCGTCGCGTCAATGCCTGAGATCGTCGATGCCTGAGATCACCGTCAACGGCGCCCGCCTCTGGTACGAGGAGTCCGGCTCCGGGCCGCAGACGATCGTCTTCGCCCACGGCCTGCTGTGGAGCGGCCGGATGTTCGACGCCCAGGCCGCCGCTCTGCGCGACCGCTGGCGCGTGATCACCTTCGACTTCCGCGGCCAGGGCAAGAGCGAGGTCACCGCCGGCGGCTACGACATGGACACCCTGAGCGAGGACGCCGCCGCCCTGATCGAGGCCCTGGACGCCGCGCCCTGCCACTTCGCCGGCCTCTCGATGGGCGGCTTCATCGCCCTGCGGCTGGCGATCCGACGTCCCGAGCTGCTGCGCTCGCTGATCCTGCTCGAGACCTCGGCCGATCCCGAGCCGCGCGAGAACGTGCCCCGCTACCGCACGCTCAACTTCATCGCCCGCTGGTTCGGGCTGGGGCTGGTCGCCGGCCGGGTGATGCCGATCATGTTCGGCCGCAAGATCCTCGAAGATCCCGCGCGCGCCGCCGAGCTGCGCGAGCTGCGGCGGCGGATGGTGACGCAGCACAAGGTCGGCATCACGCGCGCGGTACGCGGCGTGGTCGAGCGCCAGGGCGTCTACGACGAGCTCGACCGGATCGACCTGCCGGCGCTCATCGTCGTCGGCGACCAGGACGTGGCCACGGTGCCGGCCAAGTCGCAGCGCATGCACGCCAGGATCCGCGGCTCGAAGCTGGTGGTGATCCCGGGCGCCGGCCACTCTTCGACGATGGAGGAGCCCGCTGCCGTCAACCGGGCGATCGCCGAGTTCCTCGCCGGTCTCGACTGACGGCTACAGCGTCTTGTGGGTGCCGTCGCAGAACGGCTGGTTGCCGGTGCGCTTGCAGCCGCACAGCCACACCTGCTTCTTCTCCGCGATCTCGACCTTGACGGGCGTGAAGTCCGTGCCCTTGTGCGAGCCGTCGCAGAATGGCTGGTTGGCCGAGCGCCCGCAGCGGCACCACCAGTAGGTGCGCGGCTCGAGCTCGAGGCCGTAGGGGGCTTTCTGGGCAATCTGCGCTTCGGACATGACGGGCTCCTCTCGGTGGAGGTGAATCTACCACGTCCGGACGCGCTATGATGGACGGGGCGACCCATCGCCCTGAAAGGGGGTAACCACCAGCGCGACCTCGGCTGGTCCGAGCAGCTCATCCGCTCGATCTTCGAGACGCGCTTCGTCAAGAACGACTACTTCCACCGTCTCTGCGAGACGCTCCTGCTGCTGGCCCGCAAGGGACACGCCGTCTTCCTGGGACGGGGCGCCGACCTCATCCTGCCGGCCGAGCACGGCTTCCGCGCGCGCCTGACGGCGTCGCTCGAACGGCGCGTCGCCGACCTCGCCGCGCGCCGCGGCATCACGCGGGCCGAGGCGCGCCAGGAGATCGAGCGCATCGAGCACGAGCGCGGGCTGTACTTCGGACGCCACTTCCGGCTCGAAGCCGAAGACCCGACGCGCTACGACGTCACCTTCAACACGGAGCGATTCACGGACGACCAGATCGTCGCGGCGATCATCGCGGCCCGCCGGATTCGCCAGCGGCCGTGAGCCCACCACGTGCGCGCCACTGGCCACGTCCTGGCCCAGAGATGCCGGTAGCTCAGGTACAGTGCTCGGGCTCGATGTCCAGGATCAACGCCAGGGCCGGGGCCGGTGTTCTGGTACGCTTCGTCCGATGACCGTCGACGCCAAAAGCCCGTACCGCCGCGCCGCCGCTGTCGAGGACGTGCGCCGTGGGCTGCCGCGTCCTTGGTCGGCGGTCCGCTCCGGCATCTCGCGAGGACCGTCGCGGCGCTTCGCGGAGATCAAACAGACCATTCGGACGACATTGGAGGTCTGATATGACCGTAGTTGAGCTCAAAAAAGAGATCGCCGCGCTCGAGCCAGACGTACAAGACGAGCTGGTCGCGTACATCGTCCATTTGAAGCATGAGCGGGATCCGGAATACACTCGAGTGCTAGAGAGGCGCCTTAACGATCGCAATCCGGAGAACTGGGTCCGTCTCGAAGACGTCGAAAGGGAGTTCGGCTATCGCAGAGAAACGGAAGGATAATGAAACCATACTCCGCCATCATCGCCCGTCTTTCCTTTCAGGAACTCCGATGGTACCACGAGATGAACCCGACCGAGGAGCTTGGAGCTCGGAAGCGCCTTGCACGGCTTTCGGGCGGGTGGAGGCAGTCGGCCGTGCCAGACCCACGCGACGAAGTTGACGAGCCGCAGCTCGCCGCCGTGTGCTTCCCCGGCGATGCACGAGGACGTCTTCGCCAACCCCAGGCAGTTCGATCCGGAGAACTTCTTCCTGGCCGTGGGCTCGCGGAGAGTGGTCGGGTCCAGGGGCGCAGCCGTCGGTGGTGGCCAAGATGGAGCCGGCCCAGCCCGCTGTGGCTCCGAAGACTTCGGTCCGCCCACACCTGAGTTTGCCGCAATTGCGGCCAGAGCGGTACAAGCCTTGTACCGCTCTCGCGCGGATCTGCAAGTAGGGGGACAAGCCTTGTCCGCCACCTTGGTGAGTTGCAACTTAACCGGGCCGACCTCCAAAGCAGTCAAGCGCAGGTCTGCAGAGCAGGGGGGCAAGCAATGTCCGCTACTTCCTGCAAGTGCGGCTTGACCGGGTGCGAGCCTTAACCGGTCAAGCACAAAGCCTGCAGAGCAGGGGGACAACCGATGTCCCCACTTCCTGCAAGTGTGGCTTAACCGGGTTTGAGCCTGAAGCGGTTAGGTGCGAGCTTGCAGAACAGGGAGACAAGCGATGTCCCCCACTTCCTGCAGGTCGTGGAGTAGACGGGCAAGCGATGTCCCTCTCTTCCTGCAACCGCGGAAGAGGGCGACAAGCGATGTCCCCCGACTGCAGAGACCCGCGGAAGAGGCGAAACTGCGGCGTCCTCTACTCCTGAGCTCCGCGGAGGCGGCGAAACGCCGATGCCCTTCCTCGCCGCGAGCCGGTCCTTTCGCCCCGGGCGGGCACGGGGCCCGCTCTTACGGCTCCGGACCCCTGAGGGCGGTGCCGGGAATCGGCACGATGCCGCGGGCCGTTCCTAAAGCGTGACGCCGAGCGGCTTCTTCAACGCGAACGCGAAGACCACCGACAGCACCAAGAAAACGACGAGCCAGGTGATCTCGCTCTCCCAGCCCGTGACGCCGGCGTTGGCGGGAGGGTACTCGAGCTCGATGCGGGCGATCGGGCCCGAGCCCGGCAGTGGCGGCTCGGCCGGGTAGAGGACCTGGTCGAGGAAGCTCGACGGTCGCACCGTGGAGCGCCGCGAGATGTCCTCGCCCACGTTGACGGTCTTGGTCACCGTCTCGCCGTCGACGGCGAGCCTCAAGCTCCCCACTGCTCGGCGGCGACCCGCCAGGTCAGCGTGGGCCGGGTATGGCGCTTCCACCGGTGAGGTGTCCAAGTCCGCAGGCGATCGACTGCCCTCGTCGCCGCCCGAATCGACAGTTCGGGCTCTACCGTGCCTTCGGCCCAGCAGGGCAAGAGCGCGACTACCGCCTCCTCCCCCCGAAGCGATGAACTGGGGCCTTGACGTCTAAGTGCCCATTCCTGAGTCGTTTACAGGTGACAGGGTCCTCCTGTCCTCGCTTCAGAGCGGCCTGTAGCATGGCCAGCACCCGCCACTCTCGCAAAGACTTACGCCGTGATCCCGCTTTCGGCTAGCTTCCTGCGTGCTGGCGTGCTAGACTCCTGAGCCGACGCCGGGCCGGAATCGGCCTGGGCCTGAGGAACCCAGACTGTGGAGGTCCCATGCAGCTTGCCCAAACCGACGCGCCTCCATCTCCTGCATCCATTTCGACCTATGGCTTTGTGGCTACCTCTGAGCGCCCAACGGCCTATGGAGGCTCGAATCTCATAAGGAATGCCTCTACGCTTCTCGAACTGCACCGCAAGGCAAACTACTTCGAGGAGCGGGCGTTCTTCGAGCTAATCGAAGCTCTCGTCTTCCACGATACGGTTGTCCTTTTCGGAGACTTCGATGAGGTCGATTGCGAATGGCGTGACAAATTCAACCGTCACCTTGGTCCGAACGCCCTTATTACGCGCTCCTCTTCCGAGCGAGAGTTTGCTGAGATCATGAATTCGCCCTCTCTACAGATTAACCTGACCACACTTCTCCGAGCCGTATTCGGCGATCAAGCACCTGCTCTCTCGGTTCCGCTGCTCAATGACCGCCCCACGAGCTCTCGGTGCTCAGGCGACCAAAAGGAGGAATTGATCCAGACTGCGCTCTCTCTGTCGAGGAAGACTGAGTTGGGCACCATGTTCGACTTCAACGGTTTCGCGAAATATCTACGTAAAGAATACGATAGGAGTCTAATTGACTCCGATCGCAGATTTGTAGTAAATAACCTCTTCCGAACTTTCCTTTATGCCGCCATTTCTCTCGAACGCGGAGGAACTGCCCTCAGCGATGGGATACGAAAGTACATTCAGCTGTTGATAGAGCACTCCTCGGGTCCTCAACCACCGGCAGTGCTGGGAAAACGCCTCTACGATATTGCAGATACCGTATATCAGGAGATCAAGCGAACTATGATCGAACCGAAGGGTGCTGTATTCTACCTGCCCCTAGCTACCGAGTATGTCTTCTCTCAAGCGCCGGATCGATTCGGAATCCTTGACGCACTTGCGGAAACTCGTAACAGGTTCGCCAAGTACCGAATGACATTCCACCGCTTTCAGTCTCAACTCGACAGCGAAGACACGACTTATAGCCAAAAGATCAAGATCCGCCAGGAAGTGATTGGCTCTTCGGCTGAATACTTGAGGCAGATCATTGAGCAGCTCAATTTTGGATCCTCTTCGCAACTTCTCGGCCTTGGTCACAAACTACTCGCTAAGACAATCAATCCTATTCTGCGTGATCAAAGCTTATCCTACGACGGTAGTGATGGTCAGGTCAGCTTCTCGGGCTCTCTGGGAATCTCCATTATTCAAGCTTGTGCGCAGGCTTGGCATGAACAGAAGAAAGAGAATGACGTCCGTGAACTCCTCAACATAGTTAAGCATCTAATTGACCGCCAAGGATTGGCTAAGCATCTTAGACGGATAACCACCTTTCACGAAGACGATAGCGCAATTGATTTCGATCAGACAATTCACCGCATCCGACTTTCAACCTGAACAAGGAGTGACCGATGAAAACTGACATTAGAAACCGATGGAAAACTCATATCCACCTATATACTTGGCGAGCTTATATGTCTTCGGGACTGACGAACCTCAAGGACGATCAGGCTCCCTTAATGAAGGCAACACTAGAGAAGCTCTATATGGAAGTCTTCGAGCCGCTGAACGTCTTTCTTTATCTTCCACATTTATGGTCTGATCCAGGACACAATCACACAATGGATGCTGAAAGTGTTCACGCTCTGGACAGGCTTCGGATTGCCGAATCGGACTTTCTCGTGCTGTGCGCCGACTATCCAAGCTTCGGAGCAGGACAAGAGTTTGAGATTGCTCAGGCTATGGGCTTACAGACGATCGTTTTTCATAGGCGCATGATTGACAATCAGAAAGTTATAGTGTCGCGGATGCTTCGAGGAGGCCCAGGCATCCGAGTACCGGTTGGCTCCGCTAGTGAATCTCCGTCAGAGTCAGTAATTGTCTACAACGACGAGGAGGAGCTCTGTTCCCGACTCAGGGATCGCGTAAACGAACTCATCAACAACATTTCTCATGAGCCTAGGGCAACGTCGGATGTCGCTTTTCCCGATCGGCTAAGATCTCTGCTAAAGAAGCGGCATCTTTCGGTTGAGGAGCTAGCGACCAGAGCGCATTTGAGTGTCGCGTTTGTCGAATTTCTTGTGTCTTCTGACGAGCACTTGAAATCGATCTTGAAGAGGTGGAGACTGCCTGATTTTGAAGCACCGCTTTCGCTTGACAAATACGTAAACCCTGGATTCTGGATAGTTCATCGCATTTCCGACGCTCTGAATTGCACGGCCGACGAGTTGATCGGCGAGAAGACTATCTCTATGCAAGAGGCCCAAGAACGCGCCATGTGGAGGAGATTCAATATCGCTGCCACGAAGGAAGGCTTGCCCCGTGATAGCTATGAGCAGATATGGAGCCGTGAAGATGTGCGAATCGCTGCTCGATCAGGAGAAAGTGAGCTGCGAAAACTTCTAAAGCGACTCAATGAAGGCAGGTCTAAAGACAAGCAAGATAGGCTGCCTTTTGATGAATGAGGCCCCGAATGGTCCGCCGAAGGAGCAAGCCGCCCCCCTTAGGTCTCACGAATCCAAGGATCGCTGCTCTAGTCGAACACCATGGTGGTCGCATCAAAGATCCTGCGAAGATTGTGGTCAAACTCGTTCATAGGTATATTAGGGCGGTTCGCAAGCTTCCACTTAGCCGAGCAGAGCCGCCGTTCATCCCCGATGAATTTGCGCCAGCGTTTGGTGTCGAAATCGAGGTCGATCCGGAACTCTTGATAGACGGCTGCGTGGTTGAGCGAGACGGTCGCCGAATTATTCAGCTGTCCACTTCACTTTCGGAGGGTCGCCGCCACTTCACGGCGTTTCATGAGATGGCCCATTTCTTCTTTATTGATGCAGTTGAAGCGCGGAGTCCACTTCTAACGCTCCGCGAGGCAGACCTCGTAGAGCGGGGCTATATGGGAGAGGAGCGTCTCTGCGATATTGCTGCCACTGAGTTTCTTCTTCCCAAAGTGGTATTCGCGAAGAAGGCTGCGATGTATTCTCCCAACTGGGAGAGCATTAGAGCGCTGTCGCGACTTTTCCGAGCTTCCATGGCCACGACGCTTCGCCGTTTCACAGAGATATTCCGCGGTTCTCTCATGCTAGATCGATGGGAGCGAACCTCCGCTAGCTTTCGTCGATCGACACTCTTCTGCTCGGATGATCTTCGCCACCTTCGCGCCCATTCACGAAATACTCTCATCGAGAATCCGCCGGAGGCAGTAGTGAGAGCTTTTGTTACAGGGCACTTAGGTCGACAGAATTCAATCTACTTTGCTCGGGGTAAGTATTCCAGCTTCGATGTCGAAGCCGTTTGTAGGTACCACGACACAGAGGATGAACATGTGCTATGCTGGACTTGTCCAACACTCCAAGAGGAGCCTGTTGGCGATGGCGATCAATTATCGCTTGGTGACTGAGGATAGCAAGACCTCATAGTAATGCACGGTGTGAGTGAGCATTCAGGCTATTGGTTCTTAACCGGCAAGCAAGGCATCGAGATTCACTATCAGCCCAGAGCCAGATCATCACGCCGAGAACGCTGGAACGAGCCTGCGAAACCTAGTCCTGTAGGCAGATACCACTCCCGGCACACGTCTTCGTAGATTCGCGGTAGGAGGGCTAGTAGGCGCCACAGTTCCTGGATCTCTTCCTTCACTTCATGGTCATCTTTGGGAGTAGGCGTGCCCAGCTCAGGTCTGTGTCTCATCTGGGGGCTTCCTCGATCAAGAAACCGCTCGATCGCCGTGCCATATCGACTGATAATCTCCCACATTTCGGTATCTTGCCAAAAATCATATCTCATTATGCGTGAGGCGAAATGGCGCGCCAGAGGAAGAACGTCGGACGTGTCTCTCAATTCTACTTGCTGGAACATAAACCTCTGAAACGCAGCGTACGCCTGCTATGAAGATAGCACAAGTGCGCCGACGGTGGTGCTAGACACCTCCCCAGGACCGTGGCAAGGCCGTTGCGCGGCCTGCCCTCCGTGGCCGGAAGTCCGCCGTTCTCGCTGGGCTTGGTCGGACACCTCTCCGCACGTCCACGTGCCCGGCTTGAAAGCCGTGCGGGCGGTTCCTAAAGCGTGACGCCGAGCGGCTTCTTCAACGCGAAGGCGAAGACGACCGACAGCACCAGGAAGACCAGGAGCCAGGTGATCTCGCTCTCCCAGCCCGTGACGCCGGCGTTGGCGGGAGGGTACTCGAGCTCGATGCGGGCGATCGGGCCCGAGCCCGGCAGTGGCGGCTCGGCCGGGTAGAGGACTTGGTCGAGGAAGCTCGACGGACGCACCGTGGAGCGCCGCGAGATGTCCTCGCCGACGTTGACGGTCTTGGTCACCGTCTCGCCGTCGACGGTGAGCCGCAGCTCGTAGTCCCCCCACTCCTCGGCCGCGATCCGCCAGGTCAGCTCGCTGACGACTGGAGCCCAGACCGGACCGGCTTCCACGGTGACGCCCACGGGAGCCTCGAGCCGCGCCTCGGGACGCGTGCCCGGCGGCCAGTCGCCCTCGAGCGTCGCGGTTAACAGCGTCGTGTCTCCGGGCTCCAGCCCTTCATAGCCATAGTGGAATTGAAGCTGCGCCACCACCAGCACGAACGGCACCAGCATCCACGCCAGAGGGATCAGCGACAGGCGGACGTAGGTGAGGTTGTGGCGCAGGATCTCGAACATGGCGCGGAAGATGGCCCGCAGGTCGTCGTTGAAGAGGCGGATCTCGAAGAGGCCCGCGTAGATCTTGCGCTTGACCCGATCGATCTTGTCCTGGTCGGACGTCCACTTGAAGAGCAGCAGCGCGAAGACGCCGAAGACCGCCGAGACCAGCGTCAACCCCACCAGCGGGTGGAGCTCCCGGAACGGGTAGAGCAAGGCGTCGAAGACGAAACGCATGACGGCGTTGATGATCGACATAGGGCGGCGGCCTTACGAAATGTAACCCAGACCCTGGAGTCGCTTCTTGATCTCCTCTTCCGAGCCGGCGTCCTCGAGCAGCGCCAGCTCCTTCTCCAGCGCGTGGGTGATGAACTCCTCGGGCGAGGAGTAGCCGGCGATGTCCGAGTACTTCCTGACTTTCGCCACCAGGTCCTTGTCGAGCTTCACCTTGGTCGTCGATCCGAACATCTCATGAGCTCCAGTGAGTGAAAGGATTACTGAATGAAGGGATCATCGTCGCGCCAGCTCCACGTATTTCACCGTGGGCTCTTCCGCGGTCGTCAGGGGCGGGAACTGCTCGATGCCGAGCTCGGCGAGCAGCGCCGCCGCCAGGTCCTGGAGGCTGGTGGCCTGGCGCTTGAGCGGCCGGTCGTAGAGCAGGATTCCCGGCACCGAACGGTGGTCCATGCCGTGGTCGCCGGTCCAGGTCGAGAGGTTGTCGACGATGGTCTCCGGCGGCACCTCGCCGAGGGCCGAATCGTTCGAGCCGCGGGTGCCTTCGGCGTAGCCGATCACCATGTCCGGACCGATCTCGAGGGCGCCGCGGTCCTTGAAGTACTCGTCGCGGACGTAGACGTTGGTGATCGCCGGCCCGCCGGTCTGGGGGTCGATCGCGGCGAGCAGCCCCTCGCCGATCTCCCGCAGCAGGGCCGCGCGCTGCGCCGGGTCGACGATGCCGTTCCTCTCGCGTCCGCGCTCGTTCACGTAGAGGCCGTTGATGCCGAGGCCGTAGGCCCGAGTGCCCGACCAGTCGACGTTGACGTACATGCCCGGATCGTTCTCGAGGTAGGGACCGCGCAGCTTCAAGTAGCCGTTCTTCTCGAGCCAGGTGTTGACGCTGAACGAGCGCCGCCAGGAGGCGAAGCCGTGGTCCGACATGACGACCAGGGTCGTGTCGTCGCCCTTGTGCTCGAGCGTGTAGCCCACCACCCGGTCGGCCATGCGGTAGAGGTCGGGGATGACCTCGGCGAACCGGGCGTCGCGCTCCGCGTCGTAGGCCGGGTGCTCGGGGTCGAGCGTGTGCCACATCATGTGCGACACCAGGTCGGTGTTGCCGAAGTAGTAGAAGAAGAGACCGTCCTGGAATTCGTCGAGAAGGAGCTCGTATTGCTCGACCAGCTCCTGCTCGACGAGCGCCGCCTGGGCCAGGAACTCTCCTTGCGTGATCACCCGCTCGCGCAGCGCGTTGGTTTCCTCGGGCATGCCCTGGGTGTAGTAGCGGTCCCCGTAGAGACGGGCCAGGTCGGTGGCGAACGACTCCGGGTGCGACATCGGCACCTCGGGGCTGTAGGGATCGTAGTTGATCGGCGAGACGTAGAACTCGAGCTCCGGCCGCACCGAGCGCAGGTAGAAGCGGGCCTGGGCCTGGAGCGTGTGCATCGGCAGCACCCCGACCTTGAACTCGAATTCCACCGGCACCCACGCGCTCCACTCCCCGGCCTCGAGGACCACTTCTTCGTCGCCGACCACGAATTTCGCGCGCTCCTCGTCGGGATCGACGTAGACCACGAGCTCGGCCGTCGATTTCTTGGCGCCTTCCACGAAGGGATTGGGCGGCCCGTAGAGCTCGGTTTCGAGCACGCCGTCCTCGGGCCACACCTCGTGGACCTCGCCGCCGCCCACGTCCTGGCCGGCGAAAGCGAAGAGCTTCGAGGTGTAGAAGTGGAAGATGCCGTAGGTGCCGAGCACGTCGGGCGTGCCCATGCCGGAGAGCTCGTGGGTGGCCGTGCCGGTGACCGGGAAGTTCGCCGGGATGCGCACGATGTGGGTCGGCACGCCGTGCGCCTCCAGCGTCTCCCAGAAGGGCGTGCCGTGGCGCAGCAGCTCGTGCCCGCCGCCGGAGGCGAACTGGTAGCCGCCGAGCTTCCACACGCGGTCCGGCGGCGTGACCTTGCTGGTCGACAGGTACGGGATCATGGTGTCGGGATCGCGGTGCATGAAGTCGAAGATCCCGTGGCCGCCGGAGTCCATGCCGGTGATGAAGTTCGACCAGGCCACCGGGGAGAGGGGCGGCGCCGAGGTGCCGAGCGGCTGGAAGCCGCCCGTCTCGGCGAGCTTCGAGAAATTGGGCAGCTCGCCCGCTTCCATGAGCTCGCGCATGTACTCGTAGTCCAGGCCGTCGAAGCCGAGGACGATCATGCGCGGGCCGGAGGGCGCGTCGCCGCCGCAGCCGAGGAGGGCGAGCGCCAGGAGAAGAGCGGGAAAGCCTCGGGATGCGTCGCGAGGCTTCGCCTCGCGACCCTCACCCCCAGCCCCTCTCCCAGAGGGAGAGGGGAGCCAGGATGCGGAAGGGATTCGCTCCCCCTCTCCCTCTGGGAGAGGGGGCCGGGGGGTGAGGGTTCTCCATTGGCTGTTCATGTCTGCTCCGCGGTAGCGACCTTTGCGAACTTGGAAGCGTCTTTCCACAAGGGTTTGCCGTCCATGTGGGCGGGCGGCTGGACGCCGAAGAGCTTGAGCGCGGTCGGCGCCACGTCGATCAGGGCCGGGTCGTCGACGTCGATCGCGTAGTTGCAGAAGAACACGCCCGGCACCACCCGCGGGTCGATGCAGTGGTCGCCCGACCAGGCCTTGACGTTGTCCTCGAAGACCGGCCCCGAGACCATGCCCGTGGCGCAGTCCCACGACGTGCGGTAGCCGGCGGCGTAGCCGATCAGCAGGTCCGGCGCGTTGACGAGGTACGGCCCCTGGTAGAGCTTGGCGGTGTCGAAGGCCTCGTTGATGCCGACCGCGCCTTTCTCCTCGTCCCTGAGACCCGAGAGCCTGGCCACCAGCTCGTCCTTGAGCGCCTGGGTCTCCTTGCCGGGCTTGACGATGCCGTGGGCCTCGCGGCCCTCGACGTTGAGGAACATGCCGGTGAGGCCCAGGGCGTAGGCCCTGGTCCGCGACCAGTCGACGTCGCGCAGCCACTCGGTGGAGCCGTCGGCGCCGTCCTTGAGCTTCAGGTAGCCCTCCTTCAGCAGCCAGGCGTTGACGTTGACGCCGCGGCGGAAGGAGTTGAAGCCGTGGTCGGAGATCACCATCAGCACGTCGCCGTCGCGCAGCTTCGCCCTCACCTGCCCCACCAGCTCGTCGTTCTTCTTGTAGAGCTCCTCGATGGCGTTCTTGTGCACCGCGTCTTCCTTGCCGCGCGCGGCCGGATGGCCGGGCTCGAGGTAGCGCCAGAACATGTGCTGGATGCGGTCGGTGGCGTCGAAGACGCAGGAGAGCGTGCCGGTGCGCAGGCGGTCCAGGGCGGCGAAGAACATCTCCCGGCGCTCGGCGTCGACGTCCCAGGTCTGCTCGAGGAAGGTGCCGTCGTCCACCACGCCTTCGTTCAGGGCCCAGGTGTCCTCGGCCAGGCCCAGGGTGTTGAAGGGGCCGATCTTCTTCGCCAGGTAGGTCGCGTAGTACGACGGGTGGGAGATCGGCATCGCCGGGCTCTCGGGGTCGAAGCCGATGGGCGTCACGTAGAGCGAGAAGTGCTCGCCGATCTCGGTGACCTGCATGCGGCAGATGCCGCGCACCTTGACCAGCGGCGCCGCGGGGAAGACGAGCGACACCCAATCGCTGAGCTCGCCCTTGGCGAGCGCCACCGTTTCCTCCCCCACCTTCACCGTGGCCTTCTCGGCGGCGCGGTCGAGCTCGATCGTCATCGCCAGCCTGAGCGGCGGCTCGCCTTCACGGAACGTGTTGCCGGGGCCTTCGACGGCGGTCTCGAAGCGCTCGCCCGCCGCCGGATCGAGGTGGACGCGCTGGCCGCCTTCCTTGAACTTGGTGTCCTCGGGCCGCGTGGTGTAGAGCAGGAAGGTGCCCTGGGTGCCGAGCAGGTCGGGCACGCACATCGCCGAGAGCTCGGCGCCGTAGAAGCGGTCGGGGGGGAAGGTGATGGGCACCCGCAGCACCGTGGACCACACGTGGTATTCGCCGAGGATCGTCCAGAAGGGCTTCGACTTGCGCAGCAGCCGCAGCTCGGGCTTCTCGAGCGGGAAGCGCCAGCGGCCGAGCTTCAGGTAGCGCTCCACCTTGCCGATCGAGGTCGACGAGAGCAGCGGCAGGTAGGTGCGGCGGTCGCGGTCGAGGAAGTCGAAGATGTTGTGCTTGGCCGGGTGGGTGCCGGTCGAGAACGACGACCAGGCCACCGGCGACACCGAAGGGAAGGTGGTCGTCAGCCGCCGGTAGCAGCCCTGGGCGGCCAGCTTCTCGAAGTTGGGCAGCTTGCCCTCCTTCATGAAGCGGTCGGTGAGCTTCGGGTCCTGGCCGTCGAGACCCACCACGATCAGACGCCGCGCCCAGGGCTTGCCCCGCTTCTTGCGCCGCAGCAGGCGATACGTCATGCGCAGCGGCCACAGCAGCACGGCGAGGAACGCCGCCGCGACGGTGACCAGGATCATCGCGAACGATCCCACCAGGGCGACGCCGGCGCCGGGCCCGATGTAGGCGAGCGCCGGCGTGGCCGCGGCCGCGAGCGCCACGGCGAAGGAGATCCGCGCGGCGCGGGGCGGTCGTAGGGACGGACGGTTCAAGGTAGGGCTCCTCTGTGGATGACGTCGGGGCGCGAGCGTTGCGGATCCGGCCTTGCCGGGGAGCTCCGGACGGTAGCCCGGCCGGATCGGCCCGTAGTATACTCATCGCTCCCGTGCCGATCCAGCCCGCGGCACGACTTCTACCGGGCACGACCTCGCACCGCCTTCCACCCTCGATCTCAGGAGAGAACCCCGCAGATGTCCTCCTACGTCCACCGGTTCTATCGGCGCGCGCGTTATGGCCGGCCTGTCGTGGTGGTCTCGGGCCTGCCGCGCTCGGGCACCTCGATGGCCATGAAGATGCTGGAGGCGGGCGGCCTGACGATCGTCTCCGACGGCTTGCGCAGCGCCGACGAGGACAACCCGAAGGGCTACTACGAGGACGAGCGCGTCAAGGACCTCCACCGGATGGACGACAAGACCTGGCTGCGCGACGCCCGCGGCAAGGCGATCAAGATCATCTCGTGGCTGCTCAAGGAGCTGCCGGGGGACAACAACTACAAGGTGCTCTTCATGCGCCGCCACCTCGAGGAGGTGCTGGCGTCGCAGACCAAGATGCTCGATCGCCGCGGCGAGGACTCCGAGACCTCGGACGAGCGCATGCTCGACGTCTACAAGAACCACCTCTGGCGGGTGGGCTACCTCTTCAAGCACAGCCCCCACATCGAGGCCCTCGACCTCGACTACAAGGCGGTGCTCGAGAGCCCCCGCGAGTACGGCGAGCGGATCCGCGGCTTCCTCGACTTCGACCTCGACGTCGCCGGGATGGCCGCCGCCGTCGACGCGCGGCTCTACCGCAACCGCGCCTAGCCGACCCCGACTAGGTCCATCTTGCGCGTGAAGAAGATCGCGTAGGCGCACAGGCCGAGCCCGGCCAGCAGCGTCACGATCCCCAGCCAGAGGTAGTAGGGCGCGTCGGCGTGGTAGTAGATCGCCCACGCTCCGAGCATGTCGGCCATCACGATGGCGCAGAGGATGAAGACCAGGTGGATCGTCCGCAGCGTCATGCCGTCCTCCTTTCGCTCTGGCCCCAGGATAGGGCATCCCCCCGTCGCCGCGCACCGTCCCAACGGGTAGATCTCGCCCGCTCAGGCGAGGTGGGGGGCGTAGGATGACGCCATGTCACGAGCGCAGGCCAGCGAGCCGCTCAGGGGACATCGACGCAACGAGGAACGCAGCCTGCGTCTCCACCGCGGTCGGCGAGAAGCTGCGACGCGATCCCGAGGTGCTCGCGAAGGCGCGCGAGCGCGTGCGGGTTGGCGGAGCGACGGCTCCGCCCGGGCGGACCGCCGGCCGGGCAGCCGAGGTCGATCCAGCGCGCGATCCGCACCTTCTCCTCCAGTCGGTCACCGGGGGCGCATCTGATATAGTGTGGGTCGAGGCGAGCGGGGCCAGGACGCGCGAGCACGACGCAGCAGGACGCCCCGCTCCGCTATCCGGCCAGCCCGGCGGGAGCACCGACAAGATGCAGATCCTCGACGAGACCGTAAAAACCCTGGTGACGGACAGGCTCCGAAAGATCGAGGAGCAGTTGGAGGGAGACGTTGCCTTCTTCTATGGCGACATAACCGAAGCCGTGATTCGTGTCTTTCGAGATTTCATGGAGCGTATGGCGGCCAGGCCAGCGATGAAGAACAGGCTCATCTTTTTCCTGAACACCCCAGGCGGCAGTGCCGAAGCGGCAGAGAAGATGGTCGAGATCATCCGCCATCATTTTGATGAGGTGTTCTTCGTAGTTCCCGACTTCGCATACTCAGCAGGCACCATCCTGTGCATGTCAGGCGATCGTATCTACATGGATTACTCGTCGTCCCTCGGTCCGATTGATCCCCAAGTGTGGAACGGCAAGGAGTGGGTCCCGGCCCTGGGCTACTTGGACAAGGTCGAGGGCCTCCTTCAGAAGGCAGTCGCTGGACAGCTCACTAACGCCGAGTTCCTTATCCTTCAGAACCAGGACTTGGCACTCCTTTCCCGATACGAGCAGGCGCGTGATCTCACGGTCACGCTGCTGAAGAAGTGGCTAGTGGAATACAAGTTCCGGGACTGGACGAAGCACGCGACTGATCCTACCAAGAAGGGAAACCCTGTCACCAGTGAGGAGAAGCAGGAACGCGCCGAACAAATCGCCCGCATGTTGGGCGATAACAAGCGCTGGCACTCTCATAACAGAATGATTGGCCCCGATACGCTGACGCAAGAGCTCAAGCTTCAAATCAACGATTACTCGGGCGACGATGTTCTACGTCCGCTCGTACGCTCCTATAACGATCTACTGACTGACTACATCGCGCGCAACGGTTGGGTATTCTTTATGCACAATCGTGACTTCTTCTAAGGAGAGACGCTCATGTCCATTCTCGAACAGATGAAGAAGGTCCTGGCCGGGCATCCTTCTGCGACGTCAAACCCCGAAGAGCTTGCTCGACTACAGCGGTTCTTCATGGAGATGAAAAGAGCAGGCGTGGCAAGGACACGCGAGTACGACTTACCCCGGCCTGATACGATAGGGCGTATCGCCGTAGGAACACGTCGGAAAGTTACTTGACTGCGGCGAGTAGATCCTAGCTGACCCCGGTCTCCGCGCGGATCAGCTCCGCCAGCGACTCGGCGTCAAGGTCGCCGCTCACTTCGCCGACCTTGCGGCCCTGCCAGTAAACGAGCACCGCCGGCAGGTTCTTCACCAGGAAGCCCTTGCCGATCTTCAGCATCTGGGGCAGCGCCTCGTCGTCGGTCTCCAGCAGGTCGAAGGCGCACACCTTCACCTCGCCGCCGTAGATCTCCCGCGCCGACTCCAGGATCGCGCCGGCGTCCCGGCACGGGGGATGGCCTTCCACCACCAGGTTGACGAGAACCGGGACGTCGCTCTCGAGCACGTCGGCCGCGAACGACGACTCGCGCCGAGTCGCGGTCTCCGGCCGCGCGGGCTCGTCGCGCCGCGGCGGGGCCGGCGCGGGCTCGAGGTCGAGCTGCCGCCGCCGGGCGGGGGAGAGGCGAGGCGAGGCGGACCTCAGGATTTCGACCGCCTGCCCCAGCTCGGCAAGCTCGCCGGCGACCTGGCCCGCCAGCTCGTCGAGGTCGGCGTCGGAGCCGTCGCGGGCGGCCCGGCGCAGGCGCTCGAGATCCACGCGGCCGGCGTCGCGGTCGCTCTCGAGGCTCGCGGCGGCGTTGCGGGTGTCGCGAATCCAGCCTTCGAGGCCGCTGCGCAGCGCCTTCTTACTCACGCCACACCTCCCATACCGGCCCGGCCGGCTTTCGCAGCCTCTCAACGGCGGGCTCGATCGGTTCCTCCGTGGCGGGCTCGATCGGTTCCTCTGTGGCGGGCTCGATCGGCTCCTCTGCGGGGGGCTCGATCGGCTCCTCTGTGGCCGGCTCGCTCGTCTCCTCCGGCTCCTCTGGAAAGTCGGGCGGCATCTCGCCTACCGGCTCGCCCAGCACTTCCTCGGCCAGGGCCTGGTACTCGTAGGCCGCCCGCGACTTCGGCGCGTACAGGCTGATCGGCTTGCCGTGGACCGGGCATTCGCTGAGCTTGGTGCCGATGTGGATCACGGTCTCGAAGAGCTGGTCGCTGAAGAGCTTGCGGATCTCCTCGAGCGCCACCTGGCTCATGTTGGTCCGCATGTCGACCATCGTCGCCAGGAAGCGCACCTGGAGCTCGTGGTGGAGCTTCGAGCGCACCAGGTCCACCACCTTGAGGAGCTGGCCGAGCCCCTTCAGGGAAAGGAACTGGGTCTGGACGGGGACGATGAGCTCCTGGGCCGCGGTCAGGGCGTTGAGGCACAGCAGACCGAGCGACGGCGGCACGTCGAGGACGATGAAGCGGTAGCTCTCGGCGACCTCCGCGAGCTTCTCGCTGAGGATCCTCTCGCGGCCGATGGCGCTCGCCAGCTCGAGCTCCACGGCCGCCAGGTCGAGGCTCGCCGGAGCCAGCTCCAGACGCCCGACCTCGGTCGGCCGCACCACCGACGCGAGGCCGCTGTCCGGGGAGCGCAGCACGTCGTACATCGTCCGCTCGAGCTCGTCGGGGTCCACCCCCAGATGGAGCGTGGAGTTGCTCTGCGGGTCGAGGTCGACGAGCAGGACGGGCACGTCCTCTGCCAGGTAGGCGGCGAGGTTGACGGCGGTGGTGGTCTTGCCGACTCCGCCCTTCTGGTTGGCGATGGCGATGATTCTCGTCACGGCTCGGCGTCCGATCGCGCGGGAGCATCATACCAGCCGGGGCGTCCGGTGCCAGACTGAAGAAATCCGCTAAAGAAACGTACACCTCGTAGCGTCTGAGAAGACAGGCGTCGCACGCTCGCTACGCACGAAGGGATCTGCGATGAAACGGGAATTCAGTCTCTGGCTCTTGATTCTTCTCATGCTGGGGCTGGCGGGAGGCTTCGCCTGGCTGACCCGTCATCCCGAATCGCCCTGGCTCGAGAAGGCGCAGGAATGGCCGCTGGTGGGGGACCTGGCCCAGCGCTTCCGCCGCGCCTACCTGGGACCCGAGGCGACGGGAGAGTCCACGGCGGAGGCGTCGCCGGCGCCGACTCGGCCGCCCCGCGAGAACGACGCGGCGCGGCCGGCGAGGCCGCGGCGTCCGGCCGCGGCGGCCGCGGCGCCCGTCAGGGAGCCTGTAGTGGAGGAGCCCCTGCGGCTGCCGCCGTCCGTGAGCGGCCCGGCGGAGTCGCTGGCGGAGGGTCTCGTGGCGGTGAAGCCGGTGACGCCGCCGGCCGTCCCACGACCGGCGGCCGTCCCTCCGCCTCCCCCCGCGCCAGCGATCCGGTACCAGGCGCTCGAATGGGTCTGGCTCCTGCCCGGCAACCGGATCCTGACCGCCGCCGACGCCGGCGCCGAGGCCGTCGCGGGCCTCGGGGAAATGGCCTATCTCCCCGTCCTCGCCCGCGACGGACAGTGGCTCGAGGTCGTGCACGACGACCGCCGGGGCTGGATCGACGGCTCCTGGGAGCCTCCCCATCCCCGCCGCGGCGCGCGCCGGGGCATCCTGCGCCACCGTGCCGAGCCGGTGCGGGGAAGCGACGCCGCGAACCTGAGGAAGGCCCGCAAGATGCTCGGCGTCCGCCGGTCGGACGTCAAGGTCGGGGCCTACACGCTGGTTACCGACGTCGACGACGCCGACCTCCTCACCTTCCTCGACGGCGCCGCCGTGGCCGCCGAGGAGGCGTACTTCGCCCGCTACGGCCGCCTCCCCTCGGGCGATCCGCTGCGCTCGGCCGTGCTCTTCGCCACGGAGGCGGACTACCGGCGGTTCAGCGGGGAGACGACGTCGCTGGCCGCGGAAGGACACGTGGGACACGCCGGCGGCGGCCTCCTGGCCTTCTACGCCGAGGGGCGTCCGCGCGTCGACCTGGCGCGCACCCTGATCCACGAGATCACCCACCTGCTCAACGACCGGTCCATCGCCTGGAACCTCCCGACGTGGCTCGAGGAGGGGATGGCGACCGATCTCGGCTCGGTGTGGGTGGAGGGCTCGCGGGAGGTGGCGCACGATCTCGAGCTGGGGGAGGACCAGGAGCTCGTGATCCAGGGGCTCGAGGGCAGGCTGTTCTTACTGGAGGAGCTCCTCAATTCCGGCAGGCTTCCGCCGCTGACGACCCTGGCGGGCCTCGACCGGGACAAGTTCCACGAGCCGGACGTCAAGACCTACGCCTACGCCCACAGCGCCGCCTTCGTGCGCTACCTCCTCGACGGCGAGGACGGCGCCCTCGCCGACGGCTTCCGCACCTTCCTCAAGCGCATCGCCGACGGCATACAGGCCGATCTCCTGAAGCTCGTGGGCCGCGACTTCGCCCAGCTCGACGAGGGCTTCCGGAGCTGGCTGCGGGAGGAGACGAGGACGCGGCGGGAGCTGCTCAACGAGCGGTACCGTCGGCTCGTCCGGCGCTGAGACGGCCGAGTCGAGCCGCTTCGTCAAAGCTTGACGGAGCGTCCTGACGGGCTTGGGTCGCCGCGTCAAGGCCTGACGGAGCGTCCTCACGGACTCGGGTCGCCTCGGCGGACCTTGACGCGGCGAAGTGAGACTCTCGGGTCGCCGCCGCCAGCCTTGACGAGACGCCGGCGCTGGCCGCTGCCTAGGTGAGGGGAGCTGAGTGCTAGAATGACGCTATGTCGCAAACACAGGCCAGCGAGCCCTTGAGGGGCCATCGCCGCAACGAGGAACGCAGCTTGCGTCTCCACCGCGCGGTCGGCGAAAAGCTGCGCCGCGATCCCGCGATGCTTGCGAAAGCGCGCGCCCGCGTGCGAGGTTGGCAGAGCGACGGCTCGGTCCATCCCCGCTACGCCGACGCGTGGGACCACTTGCTTTCGCTGAGCCCGGAGGAGATCTTCGAGCGTCTCGTCGATCCCGGGGAGAGGATGTGCGCGTTACGCCAGTGCTCGCCCTTTGCCGGAGCCCTCACGGCGCAGGAGCGATGGCGGATCCTGCGCGAGGCTCGGGAGGCCGAGAGCCGGTGACGCGTGACCAGCTCGAGCACATCGTCCGAGCCGCCGCAGACATCGTCAAGGACGACGAGCTCATCGTCGTCGGTAGCCAGGCCATCCTGGGGTCGTTTCCCGATGCGCCGCCGGCGCTCCTCATCTCCAACGAGGCCGACGTCTATCCGAAGAACAAGCCCGAGCTGGCCGATCTCATCGACGGGACGATCGGCGAGCTGTCGCCCTTCCACGAGACCTTCGGGTACTATGCCCACGGCGTCGAGGAAGCCACCGCCACGCTTCCGGAGGGTTGGAAGGACCGGCTCATACCGCTTTACGGCGACAACACTCGAGGAGCGACGGGGTGGTGCCTGGAAGTCCACGATCTCGTCGTCTCCAAGCTGGTGGCGGGTCGCGAGAAGGACTTGGAGTTCACTCGCGAGGCCGTCCGTCACCGGCTCGTTGCCGAGGACATCCTGAGGCAACGCCTCGCCGTCACCGATCTGCCCGAAGAGCTTCGGACCGTCGTTGAAAGGCGCATCGGTGGACTTTATCGTCCTCGCCCCGAGCCCCCGGCGTGAAGGGACTATCTCAGCAGGTCCTAAGGTTGCCATTAGTCACTGAGGCCAGCTACGCGCGTGTCTCCAGCGACGACGAGCATGTCGACGATCCGTTGCCAGCAAGAAAGCTGCCCGCCGCTTCGGATATGAAGTCGCATCTCTCGCAGCCAGTCCGGCAGTAGCCAGCTTCTGGAGGCGATTCCCTCCGGGCCACCTTGAACGAGAGTTTCGATCCAGGGTAGTCCAGGCTCGGCTTGGTCGTCTTCCTTGAGAGAGCCGAGCAAGCCTATGAGTGAGTCCACGCACTCATAGTTTCCAGCGGCGACCGGGAGCCAGCGCTCGACCTGCTTTCGCCAAGCAAGCACATCGGTCCAGTCAATCGGTTCTGACTCGAGCTCGCGCCAAAGATAGCTCGCCGTGTGGGTCCGATTGGGCATCAGAGCCGCGAGACTGGCCGAAGTAAAATAACCATCGCCCGTGCCTCGATAGCCTGCGTCGATCAAGTCGAGTACTTGGTCGATGATCTTGGGCCACACACGGCGGGCAGCCTGCGCCGCCACTCGGCTCTCTTCCGCCGCGGCCGCGAGGGCCGGCAGAAGCTCCGACAGAAGCCTAGCGTCCACCACGTAGTCCTCTACGTGCGCCTGGAGCAGACCTTCCTTGCCGTTGGCCACCTCGACCAGCAAGGCTCTACCGGCGACAAGTGCATCGCTCTCGCTATGAGTGTACCCCTGCTCATATCCGGCCATCCCCTGCCGATGTGCCTTGAGTAGTGCTGCTAGAAGCTCCTCCGCACGGTCCCTGCAACAGTTGGGCGTGTTAGCCGCCACACTGAATCCCCGGATCGCGGCGCTGAGCCGCGGAACCATGATCCTTTCGTCTGTTGCCGAGGCTAAGGCTCTTTCAAGCGGTCCATCGAGTCGATTGATCCTGCACTGCCCTGTTTTGGGCTCCCAGTCCCCGATGATGCAGACACGCGCAGCATCTTCGAGGAGTTCAAAGGCACGGCCATGGTGGCAGGCGACAGGTTTCTCGTCATCACATGGCGCTCGCCAAACTAGGTCCAATGTCTGCGCATATAGCTGCCGAACCTCATGAGGGGAGCCGGAAGTCAACCATCGCGCTGCTTCCGTAAGATCGGCCTGCGTAATGCCCGATGCATCGAGCTTAGCTCGCAGCGTGGTCGCTTCCGGCAGAAAAACGAAGGGGATCCCCCGTGCCGCTGCCCGATCTGCGCCTCGACTGTGAAAGGAAAACTCGTACTCGGATCGATCCGCACTCGCATAGAGTGTCACTATTTCCACGAGCACCTGAGCGCTCCACACCAGTTCTTCGTCAGGAACCTGCTCACCCGCGATGAAGTAGAGCTGAAGCGCACCCGCAGCCACACCGGCGGGTGCAGCTAGAGAACCAGCGACGCTAGAGGCTGGCGGGTTGGCCAGCAACTCTCGAGAGGTCGCCAGGTCCGATTGGAGCTCAGACAGGCTAACGTTTGGCAGTCTTGTTGAGTGATCGTTACTGACTGCGTACTTGGTGAGTAGGTTCGTCCCTTGACTCCAGCGGCTCAACTCCTGGTTGCTCGGCTCCAACACCTGCTGCACTTCATCTGCTATAGTGTGCTGAATACGGAGCCCGGACTCGTGCCTGGTAACCTGGTACGAGTTGCAGTCCAGAGCGGTCGCCCAGGCATGCACCTCAGCTAATCCCTCTGACAGCGCAGGCTTCTCCATCTTGCCTGGACTGACTCTGATTTCGTCGGCCTCAAGCTCGCGTGCTCGTGTCTTGAGGCGTTCGCCGAGCTCTCGCAATGAGTCTATACGCTCGCCGTCAGATGACAGTACAAGCGCCGTTGCCGTCTCTCTTAGGCTCCACTTGCGGCGCTCAGGTGCGTGAATCCCCTGCGAGCTTGCTGCCAAGCCTAAGTCTTCCTTAGAAACGCGTTGAAATTCGAGGCGCCAGATCACCGGCTCAGTGAAGAAGGGGTCGAGCGCATCTCCGGCCACTTCCAGGTGCCGCACGAGAAGCCCTACCACCAGCGCCGGCATCGCGAGGTTGTCGCAATCATCGAGCAAAACAGAAGCCAGTTGTCCAGGCGGAATGCCGGCCTCGATGAATTGGTCACAGACGACCTCAAGTGCCTGCAAGGCGCTCATACACGGATACGGCCCCACTCCACTCCCTCGGTACCAGAGCCAAACGTGGCTGTCACCGATATAGGCCCGCGGCTTACCGGTGATCAAGAGCACCGTCCTATAAGCCTTCTCGTCGGACGGATCGTGCGAGCTCGATGGATTGTCCTGAAGGGCCTCCGCTCTCACCTTTGCAGCGTGGTTCAAGAGCCTGTTCAGGACTCTGGCGCCGTTGCGGAAGTCCGTCTGGAACATCGCCAGGAACGGCCCTCGGTAAGATGCTGCGAGAGGCCCGAAGGATCCACTACTGCGCGGATGGTGGCTTCGAATGCCATCGTAGAAAGGGTTCCATCCGGTGCCACCATCGTCGCCAAGGTAATAGTAGGCATCGACGAGTTCAGTTAACAACGATGGTCGGTACGAAGCGATGGCCTCTCCGGTCAGAGGACGCTCAACCGCAGGCGCCAGGCAAGGTGGTGCATCTCGGACCACCCGTCGAAGGAGCGCCTCACCATCCTCACCGAGGTCCGGGCCAAGCAGCGATAGGTTTTCCATCGTGGATTCGTGGATGAGCTCCCGCGGAGGCCTGAGCCAATCTGGAGGCCGCGACGGCTCCCGGAAGCCGCGGCGCTTTCTCTCCCGGCGCCTCTGCTCACGCTCTCCGTCCTCGCGCACCTGTTCCAGTGTGCGGGCTGCCAGAGCCGCAGCCTGCTTCGCTTCGAGCTCAGCGAGCTGCCCGTCGCCCTCTTCGACTGACCGCACAATGCGGCGGCGAAGCTTCAATCGAAGTGAATGGCCTGCCGGCTCTTTCGCGACAATCAAGGCCCTGAGCCAGTTGCAGAGCAACTTCTCTACTTCTACTTCCAGTTTCTTCGGCCAGGCCCGCCTGAGAAGAAGCTCAATAATTGGTTCAGCGACAAGAGGATCGGCAAGGCCCTGACGTTGAGGGCGCTGGCGGATCAATCTCAAGACGCGGCGAAGGCCACGTGCATCAGCCGCGAGCAACTGCGTCCAAGCACCACCGAGCGCGCTGCCCGCTTTGGGCAGCGGGAGCACGGCTTCTATGGGGAGATCTGACCAGCGTTGACCATGCCCGGCGGCAGCCAGTCGATCGTAGTCGATTTGGATGCTGTCCAAGCGCCCTACCATAGGCTTCTGCACAGTCTCGGGCGCGGCGAGAAGAACCTGCGCCGCCAATCGAGCTGCTGGGAGCGCCCAGCGCGGCGCGCCCACCTCCAGGAGTGCTGTCACGGGTTCTCCATCGGCAAGAAGCACCTGGGCCACAGCGAACGTGCGAAGCAAATCGTGGGAAAACTCCGGCAGTACCTGCCAAGGTGTTGCGGTAGACGATCGCAACAGGCCATCCCTCCGTAGGCCGTCCAGCACGGTCGCATCGAGGGCGGTGTATAAGTCACTTGCAGATCCTGGTTGTAGTTGGTGGTTCGCCAGACGGCGGAACACCTGGTCTCGCGAATCGGGTTTTCCTCGGTCGGTTCGACCGTCGGCACGAACCAGCTTCTCCCAGACGATTGCCAGCACATCCGCGTCGTTCAGAGGGCGCTGGGAAGACCTGGCGCGTACGAGCAGATCTGCGACCACCGGCCGACGCAACAGCTCTTTGGAGCGCGGATCGGCTACCAAGTTGTGTAGTTGCGGGAATGCCTCTGCCATCTTTTCGAGGTCTTGGTCGTCCAGAGCCGAGATCTCATGCTCGGCAATAGGTGACAGAATGGTCTCGACCACCGCACGCACGCCGTCTTTGCCTTCAGTCGTGGTGATGACCCAAACGACCACGTCACTCGCCGTGGCGGCGTGGACAAGGTGCCTGAGCACGTCCGGGTTCGATTCCGCGAATGACTCGGCGGAGTCAATCACAAGCAGACGGGGGGCGCTCATCTCGCAGAGAACGTCTTCGACAGCACAGCCAAGGGCTTGCCGTAGCTCCGAAATGGTCCTCGGCAGCAGGCGCAGATTGAGGAAGACGACTTGCGGCTTTTCGGAGTCGTCCTCAACGTCAACTGAGAGCTCGCTCAGGACCAATGCGCTCTTGCCCACGCCGGACTCGCCGTGAACCAGGACGCAGGGTCCTTCACCGAATCTGTTGCGCAGGGCCGTGGCTGCGGCAGTTCGTGGCAGATGGAGGCCGCCAGTAGCCCCCCTGCCCATCTCGGTTGTCACGCTCTCCCGCGCGTCCTTATCGAGTCTCATGAGCTCAGCCCAGCAACGATCGTTGCGGTGCCGGTTGGAATTCAGGACATCATGGACGTCACGTCGCAGCTTGGGGAGCTCCACGACGGCCGCATTGGGCGCATAGCTCGCGGCGAGCGATTCGAGACGGTCCCGAAGACCGGCGGCTCCTGTCAGAGTTTGCTCGCGAGACCACTTTTCAAGCTTGTTCAGAAGCTCGTTCCAGTCGGATTCATCGGGCGATTCGACTCTTGGCATCAAGACGTGCAAGCGCGAAAGCAGGGCAAACGCCGCGGTTTCCGCTGCACTGACTGATTTTTCTTCGCCGAGTGCGGCTAAACCCGTCTTGACGAGATTCACGAAGTGATCGAGCCGCTCCCTCACCTCCTTGCCGAACTTGCCTCGCGTACGGAGTAGCACGAAGAAGGAGTCGGCTTGGTGGTTCTTTGCGCTCAACGCGAGCTCGCGAACTTGCCGGGCCGCGTTCTGATCTCCCGCGACACAGATGGCGAAGAGTCGGTCGACGCCGGTGCCGAGCGGCGCGGCATCTCGCAACGCTCGCAGAGCTTTCGCGAGCAGCTCCGCTGTTTTGGAGTCACTGGTGACGAAGTCCGGAGCACGTCGCACGGCCACATCCAGCTCGAGGCTCGGCTGGACCTCTCCATCGCGAGCGGCATATATGACGATGTCATCCACTGGCTTCGCCGGTGCCTGCTGAAAGGCGACTCGGGTAACCCGGCGTCCCTCCAGCTCGCCCGAAGTCTCGCCGGTAAGGAGCTTTGCCAGATAGAGAACCGCGACGCGGCGCTCAAGGGTAAAGCCGCCGCCGCCGGTACTGTATGGGCTGACGCCTCGGGGGTCGAGATCGCTCGCCGACCGCGACCCATCTGGAGGCGAACCGTTGCTCTCTGGCTCTTTGGTCATCCCAAGCTCATGATCGACATGATCTGCGAATCGGACGTTCGTACAATATCCTCAGCGCCCGGCGCCGCGGCTAGTCGTCTGGCCATGCCGCGACTCGATCCCATCCAGCGAAAACCTCCGCGGTGTCGGGATGTCGCCTGTATCCTCTCTCATCGCGTCGTTCTTTCTCGCGCTCCTCCGAGTCGGCCTCACGGTTCTTCCTTTCGAGCATTGGATGCCGGTCTCCGCGCACGACGTCGGTCGCGCCGTCCGCGGTACGGGCGAAACACAACAGTTGCTCGGGCTCGGCCATCGACAAGATGACGGGTGAGTGGCTCGCGCACAGCACCTGGCATTCGTAGACCGAAGACAGGGCCTGGAAGACGCACTTGACCGCCTGCGGGTGGATTCCGTTCTCCGGCTCCTCGATCAGGTAGATAGTCCCGGGAGGATCGAGATAGGCCACCAGCGTCAACGCCAGGAGACGCAGGGTCCCGTCGGAAACGGTCCACGACGGAGCCTTGTGCCCTGTCTCGAAACCGATCCGCAAGTAGCGGTGCCGGTCCTCCGGCCTCTCGACGGTGTCGACCGAGCGCAGATCCGGCAGGGCCGTTCGCACGTGGGCCAGCCAGCTCTCGAATCTCTCCGGGTCCGACGATCTCAGGGCCTCCACCGCCCATGGCAGGCTGGAGCCATCGGCCTGGAATCCCTTCCGGTTTCCCGGCGGCGCGGGTCTGCGGATGGCCTCTCCGCTCAGGGCCAGCCGCTGGACGCCGTCAAGCAGAGCTCGCTTGGCCCAGGACGCAGAGGGGAATTGCTCCTCGTCCTCCGGCAAGTTGGCCAGCGCCAGCTTGCGCGGGCCGAATCGGAAGGGACTGTGCCAGTCGCTGGTCTCGGAGAAGAAGTAGTCCTTTTCGGTCTCCGCCTCCTTGGAGACGATCAGCCGCCAGCCGGGAACGTCCTTCGCTTCGTGCAGGAGGGAGTCGCGCGGAGCGCCGGGGGCAGGAAAGTCGCCGACAGCCTCGACCGGTCCCGCGGCGTTCCGAGGTTTGAGCCACAAGTTCTCCGCCAGGACGGCGAGCTCGCCCTTCGCGTCGTGGCCGAGCGCCACCTCGTATCGGACCCGCTCGCTGCCCTCGAGCTCCACCGCCACCTCGAAGCGCTCGCGCTCCTCCATCCAGACCAGGTTCCTGACGTCCGGAGAACGCGACCGGACGGCCTCGGTCACCCCCAGCCGCAGGAGGTCTCCCAACAGGTGCGGCACGTCGAGGAACGTCGACTTGCCGCTCGCGTTCGCTCCGACCAGGATCTGGAACGGCGCGACGGCTTGCCGGACGTCGCGCAGGGAGCGGTAGCGGAGGGCTTCGATGGAGGAGAGCATGGCCGCGAAGGATTCTACAGACCCTCCGCGAGACCTGCGAAAGCCCTGGATCGAACCGCTTACCGCCATTGACGCCCGCAGGACGCCCCCGCAAGCCCCGAACCGCCATCCACGGCCGCGATCTCGGATGCCGGCTCCCCTCCCCAGGTCCGCGTCCGCAGAGGCCCTGAGCTGTCCCTGAGCCCCCGTTCGCGTTCCTCCGGTCCGTTCCACGGCCTTGGACGCCGGTGAGCGAGGCGTCCCATAGGACGGCCGCGAACCGCGGTAAGCGGGTCGTTTTCAGGCCGGACCTACGACGCCATCAACAAGTTGAACGCCACCTGCACCGGATTGGACGCCAGCTCGCGCAGCGCCGCGTCGAGCTCCGCGTCCTCCCCGGACTCGAGGTAGACCCGCAGACGCTCGCGCAGCTCGTCGGCCAGGGGCGAGGCCCGCAGCGCGTCCACCAGCTCCCCGCGGACGGCTGCGGGCGCTTCTTCTCGCGTCTCCACCAGCACCGTCCGCGACGGCACCGTCACCACCAGGCCCTCCCTGCGCAGGCGTCCGGCCCGGAAGTCCCGCAGCTCGGCCACGGGACGCGTGTTGAGCACGTGGTGCTTCTCGAGCCAGCCGCGACGCGCCGACGCCAGAGCGAACTCGCGGCGCCTGAGGTGCGCCGGCGAATGCGAGTCGGTGTCGATCACCACCGGCACCCGCCACTCCCGCGCCATGCGGCAGCCGGCGTCGTCGAGGTCCATGCGGTAGGGATCGCCGTTGGCCTCCACAGCCACCCCGAGACGACGCGCCACGTCGAAGACTCGCTCGAGGTCGATCGGGTAGGGGTCGCGACGGCCCAGGCGGCGGCCGGTGGGATGGCCGAGGCAGTCGACGTAGCCCGTCTCCAGCGCCCGCACCACCCGCGCCGTCATCTCCTCGGCGTCCATGTCGAAGTGCTCGTGGACGCTCGCGACGACCCAGTCGAGCCGCCGCAGCGCCGACGGCTCGAGGTCGAGCGTGCCGTCGGCGAGGACGTCGACCTCGCAGCCGGCCAGAAGCTGCAGACGCCCGAGCTCCGCTTCGAGACGCCGCAGCTCGTCGCGCTGCGCGGCCAGGCGGCGTTCGTCGAGGCCGTTGGCCACCGTCAGCGACTGGGAGTGGTCGGTGACCGCCAGGTACTCGTAGCCCAGCTCGATGGCCGCCCGCGCCATCTCGCGCGCCGTGCCCGAGCCGTCGCTGGCGCTGGTGTGCAGGTGCAGGTCGCCGCGCAGGTCCTCGGCCCGCACCAGCTCGGGCAGGCGTCCCGCCTCGGCCGCTTCCATCTCGCCCAGGCTCTCGCGCAGCTCGGGGACGATGAACGGCAGGTTGACGGCGGCGAAGATCTCCTCCTCGAGCCGCCCCGGGTTGACGCGCCGGCCGTCGGCGCGGGTCGAGACGCCGTGCTCGGAGACGTGGAGGCCGAAGCGGCGGGCGCGGGCGCGCAGCGCCCGCACGTGCTCCTTGGAGCCGCTGAACGCGTGCAGCCCCGCCCCCCAATTCTCCAGCGGGAAGACCCAGAGGTCCGCCTGCTGGCCGCTCTCCAGGCGCACGCTGGCCTCGGCGGAGCCGCTCGAGTGCTCCCGCGCCACGCCGCCCATGCTGCGGAAACGCTCCACCACCGGACGCGGGTCGTCGGCGGCCGCGAGCACGTCGAGGTCGCCGATCATCGCCTTGTGACGACGCAGGCTGCCGCCGGGCGAGACCTCGACGGCGCCGGCCTCGCGCAGCTCGCCGGCGATCGTCTCGACCGTCCTCAGGGCCTCGACCAGGGGCGCCTTGCCGAACCGGTTCTTGAAGGCTTCGATCTCGCGCAGGACGGCGTGGATGCGGTCGACGCCGAAGCGCGGAAGCTGCGCCAGCAGGCCCGAGCGCGCCGCCTGCTCGAGCTGCTCGACCGTCGTCACCCGGAAGCGCTGGTAGAGCTGGCGCACCGTGCGCGGCCCCAGGCCCTTGAGCTTGACCAGCTCGCGCAGGCCCGCGGGGAGCTGGGCGCGCAGGGCCTCCAGGTCGTCGAAGGTGCCGCGGCGCAGGATCTGCTTGACGCGGTGCATGGTGCCCTCGCCGATGCCCGGCGTCTTCTGCAGGGTGCCGTAGCGCAGCATCCGGTCCACGGACTCGGGCAGGTTGACGATCACCCGCGCGACCCGGTGGAAGGCGCGCGCCCGGTGCGGATCGCCGCCGCGGATCGCCAGCAGCTCCGCCATCTCGCTGAAGGCCCGGGCCACCTCCTGGTTCGACAGCGCCGCCATGGGCGTCAGTCCTGCGTCTCGATGCCCAGCTCGCTGATGCGCCGGTACAACGTCGAGACGCCGAGCTGGAGCTCCTTGGCGGCGGCGCTGACGCTGCCGTCGTGACGTTCCAGGGCCTGGACGATCTCCTCGCGCTCGACGCGGTCGAGTCGCTCCTTGAGGCTCGCCGGCGCCTCGTCCTGGGCGTGGCGGATCCCCTCGCGAAGCTGGGTGCTCTCGAGCAGCTCGCCGGCCTCGAGGAAGAGCGCCACCCGCGCCATCTCGCGCTCGAGCTGACGGATGTTGCCCGGCCACGGATAGCCCTCGAGCAGCTCGAGGGCGCCGCGCGAAATCCCCGCCGCGGCCACGCCGCGGCGCCGCGTCTCCTGGTCGAGGAAGAAGGCGGCGAGGTTGGCGACGTCGGCGCGGCGCTCGCGCAGCGGCGGCAGCACCACCGTCCAGTCGGCGATGCGGTGGTAGAGGTCGGAACGGAAGCTGCCGTCGCTCATCATGCGCTCGACGTCGCGGTTGGTAGCCGCCACCACCCGCACGTCGGCCGAGCGCGGCTTCTGGCCGCCGAGCCGGTAGACCTCGCCTTCCTGCAGCACGCGCAGGATGCGCGCCTGGGTCTCGAGCGCCATGTCGCCGATCTCGTCGAGGAAGAGGGTGCCGCCGTCGGCCATCTCGAACTTGCCCGGCCGCGGCTCGACGCCGGTGGCGACGCCGCTCTCGATGCCGAAGAGCTCCGACTCGAGCAGGTCGCGGGCCAGGGCCGCGCAGTTCAGCGCGACGAACGGCCCGGCGGAGCGCGGCGAGGCGGCGTGCAGGTAGCGGGCCAGCACCTCCTTGCCGGTGCCGGACTCGCCGCAGATCACCACCCCGATGTCGCCCAGGGCGATGCGCCAGGCGTCGGCGTAGATCTGCCGTACCCGCGGCACCAGGGTCGCCGGCTCCGGCAGCGGCGGCGGCGACGCCCGGGCCGGCGGCGCGGCGCCGGGCTCGGGCTGGTCGAGCTCGGCCGCGAGGCGCACGAGCAGGGCGCCGCTCTCGAGAACCGGGGCGTAGAGCTGGGCCTGACGCTCGTTGAGGAAGTCCACCCGCAGCTTGTAGCGGTCGCTCTCGGCCTCGGCCGCGTGCGACTCGATCGCGACGTCGGCGTCCCGGCGGGCCTGGAAGATGAGGCCGTCGCGCTCGCGCGAGAGGACCTCGACCGTCAGGCACGGCAGGGTCTTGAAGAGGGCGCCGCCGACCTCCTGCGCCATGCTCACCGCGCCGCAGCGGCGCGCCAGCCGCGCCAGCAGCTCGGGCAGCAGCTCGAGGGTGAAGGCCTGCAGCGATCCCACCCGCACCGTCGTCACCAGCGAGGCTTCCCCTGACGGCGCCGCGGGGCCCGCGGGCGCGTCGCCGAGCCGGCGCGCGAACGTCACCGCCGCCTCGAGGTCCTTGTCGTCGACCTCCTCGAGCCGGACCTTGACGCTGCCGAGGGTCAGGGTTTGACCGACGTCCCACGCCTGCCGCGCGCGGATCGCCCGGCCGTTGACGCGGGTGCCGTTGCGCGAGCCCAGGTCCTCGACCTCGGCGTGGCCGTCGTGCACGAAGATGACGGCGTGCTGGCGCGAGATGGAGGGGTGGGGGATGCACACCCGGCAGCCCGGACCCGATCCGAGACGATTCTCGCCTTCGGCGAGGCGAAATCTCCGGACTCGATCCGGGGCCTCGACGATCAATCGCAATACCATCGGACAATCCCGGCCTCAGCGTAACACGAGGCGCGAGAATCCTCAGGGAGGAGCCGACGGCCTCCTGACCCAGCGGTCTGGGCAAAGCCCCTAGCCCGGTTCCGTGGCGCGCTACGCGGCCTGCTCCGCTTCGATTTGGACCTGCCGCGCGCGGAGCACGAGGTCGACGGCGTCGGCCACCGTGCGCAGCTTGCCGAGCTCTTCCTCGGGCACGCCGAGCTTGTATTCGTAGTCGAGGTCGACGCCGATCTCGAGCAGAGACAACGAGTCGAGCTGCAGGTCGTCGACGAAGGACGCGTCGTCGGCGACGTCGTCCGGATCGATGTTGGTGACGTTGGCGATGATTTCCTTGACTTTGGCTCGTATCTCGTTGACGTTCATTTCTTGCTCCTTGAAGAGAAAGTGGCCGTGGCGCGCTCGAAGGTCCGCAGAGCGAGCGCGGGCACCTTGCGGCCGGCGTTGCGCAGGGCCTGGAGGTGGTCGGCGCCGCCGACCAGGAGGCTCTCGGCTCCTGCCCGCAGCGCCAGCTCCCGCGTCTCGCCGGGGAGCACGCCGCGATCACGCTCCCCGCTCACGTACGCCGCCGCGTCGACGCGCAGGTAGGGCGCGTGGCGGCGGGCGTCCAGGAATCGGTAGGTTCGGCCCAGACAGTGCTGGAAGAAGAGGTAGAAGAGCATGCCCCGCGGGATCATGCGCTTGGACCACTCGATCAGGTGGCCGGGGACGTCCTCGAAGAAGGCTCCGGCGACGCCGCCGGTGCGGCTCAAGA
>Ga0299906_10000441_pt1 | contig 38900 bp, 26 predicted proteins | sample RVTome_14_FD_200259 | JGI IMG/M metagenome (GOLD analysis project Ga0299906, IMG submission 200259) | Soil microbial communities from uranium-contaminated site in the Upper Colorado River Basin, Wyoming, United States - RVT145D125 (version 2) ... | reverse complement strand
CATTCCCCCCCCCCACCCCATTACAGATCCGTCATCATGCCTGGCGAGGATCGATCGATGGCACACAAGAAGGGGCAGGGCAGCTCACGCAACGGCCGCGACAGCAACGCCCAGCGTCTCGGCGTGAAGCGGCACGACGGCAACCTCGTGACGGGCGGATCCATCCTCGTGCGTCAGAAGGGCCGTCGCTTCGAGCCGGGCCTGAACGTGGGGCTCGGCAAGGACCACACGCTGTTTGCCAAGGCGGACGGCCGGGTCCGGTTCGAGGACCACGGGCGTCACGGCCGGCGCGTCAGCGTCGTGCCGGCCGAGTAGGCGCGCGTCCCAGGGCCGCACCGGCCGCGCCGGCGCTCGCCGCCAGTATGTTCGTCGACGAGGTCGACATCCACGTCATCGCCGGATCCGGCGGCAACGGCTGCCTGAGCTTTCGCCGCGAGAAGTACGTCCCCCGCGGCGGTCCCGACGGGGGCGACGGGGGCCACGGCGGCTCCGTGTACGTGAAGGCGGCCCCCACCCGCAACACGCTGATCGACTTCCGCTACCACCCCGAGTTCAAGGCGCGCCGCGGACAGCACGGCGAGGGCTCGAACCGTACGGGCAAGACGGCCCGCCCGCTGGAGATCGCCGTGCCGGTCGGCACGCTGGTCTACGAGAGCGATGGCGAGGGGCGGAAGCTGATCGCCGATCTGACGGCGCCCGGCCAGCGGGTGCTGGTGGCCCGGGGCGGGCGTGGCGGGCGTGGCAACGCGCGGTTCGTCTCCTCCACCAACCGCGCCCCGCGCCGCACCGAGCCGGGAGAGCCCGGGGAGGAGAAGCGCCTCCATCTCGAGCTGAAGCTGCTGGCCGACGTCGGGCTGGTCGGCTTCCCCAACGCGGGCAAGTCGACGCTCATCGCCGCCATCTCGGCCGCTCGGCCCAAGATCGGCGACTACCCCTTCACGACGCTCGTGCCCAACCTCGGCGTGGTGGCGCTCGACGGGGACCGCAGCTTCGTGGTGGCCGACGTCCCGGGCCTCATCAAGGGCGCACACGAGGGGCATGGCCTCGGCGATCAGTTCCTGCGACACGTCGAGCGCACGAAGGTGCTGGTACACCTGGTGGACGTCTCGGGCGCGTCCGGACGGGATCCGGAGAAGGATTTCGAGACGATCGAGGAGGAGCTGCGCCGGTTCGGTCACGGGCTCGCCGGCAAGCCCCAGATCGTGGCGGCCTCGAAGATCGACGCGCTCGGCGACAGGGACGGGCTCGCCCGGCTCGAGCGGCGCGTGCGCGGGATGGGCCGGCCGCTGCTCCACGTCTCGGGCGTCACCGGCGCGGGGCTTCCCGAGCTGCTCGAGGCCGCCTGGCATCAGGTCGCCGCGGCCCGCGCCGCCGACCCGCCCGAGGTCTCCGATCCGGATGAGGACACCGTGGACCTGATCACACCGGCGCGGACGCGGCACGAGGCATGAGGTCGACGCGACGACTCGGCCTGCTGGGCGGCACGTTCGATCCGGTACACCTCGGCCATCTCGACGCGGCGGGCGCGGCCCGCGCCGCGATGGGCCTCGACGAAGTCTGGTTCGTCCCCTCGCACGCGCCGCCGCACCGGCCGACGCACCCGCTGGCCAGCGCCTTCCATCGCTTCGCCCTCGTCGCCCTCGCAGTGAACGGCGACAGGAGCCATCGCGCGTGCGATCTGGAGCTCGACCGGGAGGGCCCGTCCTACACGCTGGACACGCTGCGCGCGCTGCGGGCTCGAGGGTGGGAGCCGTCGCAGCTCTTCTTCATCCTCGGCGCGGACGCGATGGCAGAAATCGCCACCTGGCACGGCTTCCCCGACGTGCTCGACGCGGCGCACTTCGTGGTCATCGCTCGACCGGGCGTGACACTCGACGAGGCGGTGGCCCGCACGCCGGCGCTCGCCGGGCGGCTGCACGACGGGCGCCATGGCGCCCCGGACGGACCGGACACGCGCGTGATCCTGGTGGAGGCGGTGACGCGCGAGGTCTCGTCCACGATGATCCGCGCGCGGCGCGCGGCACGGCAGCCGATCGACGACCTCGTGCCGGCACCGGTAGCACGACACATCGACACCCACCAACTGTACGAGGCGGCAGGCGGATTGCATGGCAGCACAACCGTCGGGTAAAGCGAAGCGGCCCTCCGCGGGCACGGGCACAGGCACAGGCAGAGGTACAGGCACGAAGAGGAGGACGCCGGCGAAGCCTCGACTGCCGAAGGCGGTCACCACGGCCGTTCGGGCGGCGCTCGACAAGAAGGCCGAAGACCTGGTCGTGCTCGACCTGCGCAGGGCCAGCGGCTTCACCGACTACTTCGTGATCTGCACCGGCGGCAACGTACGGCAGATCACGGCCATCGCCGACGCGGTCCGGGAGGCGCTCCGCGCGACGCTCGACGAGCGGCCGGCGCTCGCCGAGGGCACGAAGCGCTCGGAATGGATCCTGCTCGACTACTTCAACTTCGTCGTCCACGTCTTCAGCCGCGACTGCCGCGCCTTCTACGGCCTCGAGCGCCTCTGGGGCAATGCCGTGCGGCACGAGATCGCTGCCGGGCCTGCCTAGCTGCCGCGCTCGATCCACTGCTCGCCGTCCTGCTGGCGCCGGCGTGCGCGGCCTGCGCGCGACCACTCGAGTGTCCCACCGCCGGCGCCGTGTGCGAGTCCTGCTGGGCGAGCGTCGCGAGGATCCCCCTCCCGAGCGGCGGGCAACGCTCCGGCGGTCCGGTGCGCACCTGGCAGGCCGCAGGGCTCTACGAGGGCTCGCTCCGCGCCATCCTGCACGCGTTCAAGTACGAAGGGCGACGGACGCTGGCCCAACCGCTCGGCCGGATGCTGCGCGAAGCCGGCGCCGACCTGCTGACGGACGTGTCGTGCGTGGTGCCGGTACCGCTGCACCCGTGGCGCCGGATCGCGCGCGGCTTCAACCAGTCGGCGGACCTGGCGCGCGCGCTCGACCTGCCGGTGGTCCATGCTCTCTGGCGGACGCGACGCACACAACCGCAGACGGGCCTGAGCCGGGCGGGGCGCCGGCGCAACGTCCGCGGGGCGTTCGCCGTCTCTCCGCTGCTCACACGCCGCACCCGGGACGGGCTGGTCGATGGCCGCGTCGTGCTGCTCGTCGACGACGTGCGCACGACCGGCGCCACGCTCGATGCGTGCGCGCGGGCGCTCAGAAGGGCCGGCGCTGCGGGGGTGAGAGCGTTGACGGTGGCGAGGGCCTGAACGAACTCCGAAGGCTCAGGTTCGAGGGTCGTGTCGGTGAGCGTCCGGCGGAGACACACCTGCCGTCTCACTCCCCGACGCGTTCCCGAAGCACGGCGAACCAGTTCTCCACGACGCGCAGCTCCGAGCCGCCCCCTCGCTGTCGCAGCATCAGGAGGCGCCCGTCCTCCGGATGCACGTCGTAGTGCGCGCGAAAGGTGACGCTCCAGAACTCGTTCGACGTGAACAGCGCGTCGCGTGCCACCACCTCGAGCGGCTCGAAGCCGAGCGTCGCGCGGAACGTCGTCTCGCCGCTGGTCGACAGGTAGAACAGGACACCATCCGTCGGTCCCCACGAGGGCCCGACGCCTCCCCGGTCCGAGACGAGCTGCTCGCGTCCGGGGCCCGGGAAGGGCCGCACGTAGACCTCGCGCGTGCCGGTCTGATTCGAGACGTACGCGAGCCAGGAGCCCGTGGGAGAGATCGTGGCGGCTTCGATCGACGCATCGGACGTCAGGTACGGGTGTCTCTCCGGGCCGCCTGCCGGCTCGACCAGCGACAGGCTGCCAGTCGTCCCTCCTTCACGCAGCAGCAACCGTCCGTCGGGCAGCCAGCCCTCGGGCGCCAGGGGCACGTCTCCCACAGCGATGGTGGCCGGCGCCTCTGCGCTGTCGAGCGAGACCGACTGAATCGCGAAGGAGTCGTCCAGACGGGCCATGAACGTGACGGAGCGGCCGTCCGGTGTCCACAGGGGCTCGGACGCGTTTCCGCTCGTCGTCAGCGGCCGCAGCGTGCCAGCCTCGTGGACCCAGATGTCGCTGGCATCGCCGGAGATGATCTGTACGGCCACCGCGCGGCCGTCAGGCGACAGCCGTGGCGCCCGGAATGCACGTCCTGACTGCAGCACCGACTCGACCCCGCCCTCCGGGTCCACCCACACGAGCTCGGTCCCCTGCTGATCGTCGGCCGGCGCGTAGACGAGCACACCGGTGTCGGACAGCGCGGCCTGGATGGCGCCACCATTCTCGATGCGCACGCCGGGCAACACGGGCGTTGCCGGTCCCCTCACCTGGAACTGCTGCAGATCGACCGGCATGGCAAACAACGTGTCGCTCCGCCCGAAGAGCACGTGCCCGGTCGGTGAGTAAAAGGGGTCGGATCCATTCTCGGTGAGGACGAGCACGGCCCCCGAGTCGAGCGACGCGAGGCCGACCCCGCCGAACTGAAACCGTCCAATCTCGAACAGCACAGCCCGGCCACCCGACAGGAGCACGGGATTCATCATCGAGTCGACGCCCTGCTCTCGCATGGCCGTCAGGAGCGTCTCCGGTTCGCCGCCGCGCTCGGACACGGCGGCGAACGCCTGGCTCAGGTCGTCGAAGACGATTCGTCCGTCGTCGCCCCAGGACCCGACCTCGCACCCGGTGCAGACGGTAAACGAGTCGCCGCCGGCAGCCGGCATCCTCACGATCCTGTCGTTCGGCTGGCCGTCGACGAAGGCGACCCATTCTCCGTCCGGCGACAGGAATGGGCGCAAGGCGCCTGCCGTGCCAGGGATCGGCCTGGCCTCGAAATCCACGAGGGCCCGGCGATAGAGCTGCCGCCCGCCGTCGCGGTCCGCCACGAAGACGAGCGTCTCGCCGTCGCGGGAGATCGCCAACTGCGACCCCAGCCCGCGGGGCAGCACCAGGTCGCCGAGGTCGATCGTCAATCGCCGGATCGGCTGTTCCAGCGTGGACGTGTCGCCACCTCCGCGGAAGAAAGTGACAGTGGCCACGACGATGGCTGCCACGGCCACGAGCCATGGCACCACATCCATGCGCCGGGAGGATGCCTCCGGCGCGTGCCGACCTCCCATCTCTTCGAAGGCCCCGTCGAAGGCCAGCCGCAGGTCGCCGATCGCCTGCACACGCTGGCGCGGATCCTTCTCCAGGCAGCGCCGGAGGTAGGGCTCGAGCGATGGAGGAAGGGCGGCCGGGAGGGACCCGAAATCCGGGGTTGCTGTCATCACAGCGGCCATCGTGAGGGCGACGTCCTCTCCCGGGAACGCACGCGCTCCCGTCAGCATCTCGTAGAGCACGCAGCCGAACGCCCAGATGTCCGCACGCCTGTCCACGGGCCTGCCACGGGCCTGCTCCGGCGCCATGTACGCCGCCGTCCCGAGGATCAGGCCAGCCTGCGTCATCGCGGGCGTCGTGATCGTCGGGGCCATCGAGCTGCCCGAGCTCATCGCGCTAGCGGGCTTGCCCCCCGTGGCCTTGGCGAAGGTGGGCTCCATCGCCTTCGCCAGACCGAAGTCGAGCACCTTCACCGCGCCGTCGGGGCGCAGCTTGATGTTGGCCGGCTTCAGGTCGCGGTGGACGATCCCCTGCTCGTGCGCCGCCTCGAGCGCCTCGACGATCTGCTTCGCGATCGGCAGCGCCTCGTCCACGGGGAGGGGACCCTCGGCGATACGGTCCGCCAGCGTGGGCCCCTCGACGAGCTCCATGACGAGCGCCGTCTGACCCTCGGACTTCTCCAGCCCGTGGATGTGCGCGATGTTCGGGTGGTTCAGCGCGGCCAGGACTTCGGCTTCCCGCTGGAACCGGGCGAGCCGCTCCGCGTCGGCGGCCACCGCGGCGGGCAGCACCTTGATGGCCACCTGCCGCTTCAGGTTCGTGTCCGTGGCGCGATACACCTCGCCCATGCCGCCCACGCCAATCTGGGCGGCGATCTCGTAGGCACCGATGCGGCTGCCGGGGGTCAGCGCCACGCTGGGCCGGATTCTAGCCGACCGTGGAGAGGGGTGCGAGCTTTCGGAGTCCATCCATAGTCCGACTTCGCCACTGACCGCGAACGCCAGGCGTTGGACGTTCTCCGATCCACCAGCTACTCGACTCCCATCTTCCTCAGCAGGTCCCGGAGTCGCGGGTCGCCGGATACGAAGGCGGCCGGCGGGTGAACCAGGACGAAGGCGGTCGAGAACGAGCGGGCCTCGATCGCCTCGTCGAGACAGCGCAGCACGCCGTCGGTATCGCGGAGACCGGCCCGGCCGGCAAACCCAAGGGCTGCGGCCACTGCGTTAGTGTCCGTGGAAGGAGTGTCCGTGGAAGAAGAGCGGTTCCCGTGTGGTGAGCTCGCGTGCGTCCTCGACCGCTCGATCGAACTTACTCCTGCGACCAGAAACGGTGTCACTCCACCGGCAGCACCGGCTCCAGTTCCGTTGCCCAGTTCAGGATTACGTGCAGTTGCGAACGGAAACCTGATGCCGGACGAAGCATCAGGAACCGTTCGCCATCCGGCGCCACGTCGTACGCCCGCATGAAGCCGCCGACCACGGGCGCTTCGAAGAGGGGTTGAGGCATGCCGAACCGGCCGTCGCCCATGACCTCAATCGCAACGACCTGCCGGTCGGTTCGATAGAACAGGCGATCTCCGGTCGGCGACCAGACGGGATGGAAGCCGCCCCCGCTGGAGACGGTGGCGGTCGCGCCGGGGATGGGAAACGAGGTGACGTATACCTCGGACCGTCCCGACCGGTCCGAGGTATAGGCGATCCATTGCCCGTTGGGTGCGATCTCCGGGTCCCGCTCGTCGAAGGCGGTGGCGACGAGAGGCGCGTCCTCGCCTTCGATGTCGAAAAGTCTGATGTCGGAATCGCCCGCCACGCCGATCACGACGTACGCCAGATAGCGCCCATCCGGAGACCAGGACGATGGGAAGCCGATGCCGCCAAGCTCGGAGAGCGGCTGCGGAGCCTCAGACGCGCCATCGACCGAGACCTGCACGATCGCGAAGTCGTCGGGAACGGCCTGCGTGTAGGTCAGTCGCTCTCCGCTGGCATCCCAGATCGGTGCCATGTCGGCCCCGGGCTGCGTCGTGAGGCGGTTCCCGTTGTCCCGCACCAGGTCGAAGAGCCACACGTCCTGGTTGCGGTCGGCGCGAGAGAGCGCAAGACGGGTACCGTCTGGCGAGAGTCTCGGATCCACAAAAGGCCCAGTTTCGTTCAGTGCGAGGTCGGACGTTCCACTGGCACTCATCCAGATGGCTTCCGTCCGTGCGGCGCCAGAAGCGAACACCAGCGAGCCGCTTCTGGCGACGGCAAACGGGGCCTGGCCTGCCTCGTTGAGGGCGATGTCAGCCATCACCGGCTGTGGAACACCGACCACCGCGAGCGTCTCCACGTCGAACCCGACGGTCCAGATCGCGTCGTCCCTGGCGTAGACGAGACGACGGCTCTCGACGTACCTGGGGTACGCGCCTGGAGTCAACTCGTGCGCCTCTCCAGTCTCCCGGGAGACGAGGACGATCGATCGCGCGCCAGTGTCCCGCTCGACGGCCCCCGCCACGATCCACGGCACCCCGGGCAAAGCGTCGGGCCACTGGTAGATTCGATCTGCGCCTCCGGTGGTCACGACCGGCGGCTCGCCACCGTCCGCGGACACTCGCTGAAGGCCGGGTACGCCGAGAGATGCGAAGACAATCGTCCCATCGGACATCCAGGTCGCCCCGAAGGCCCGCCCACCGGCGGGTCCGATGTCACGTGGAGGACCGCCTGTCAGGGAGACGCGCATCAGGCGCGCCCCTCCCCTGAAGAAGCCGATCTCGCGGCCATCCGGGGAGAAGAAGGGAGCAAACGCCTCCTCGGTGCCGGAAATCGGCGCGGCATCGGCTTCGTTCATCCTGCGCCGGTACAGACGGCGCTGGCCGCCCTCATTACCGACGAAGACCAGCGTCTGGCCGTCCGGCGAGAGCACCATCGTGGGCGTGGTGAATGCGCCCAGCATGACGCCAGCCGGAGCATCGATCGAGAAGCGGACCACTTCGCCCGGCGGCCGGGGAGGAGTGGGCGCCAGGAGCCACATGATGGCGGCCCCAATCGCGGCACCGCCGAGCACTCCGCCAGCCACCCACCAGGACAGGTGTGGCACCCGGTCGGGGCGCCCGGAGGTAGAAGCGCCCTCGTCGCCAATCAAGGGCAGGTCGCCAAGATCCCGTAGGCGTCGCCTCGGATCCTTCTCAAGACATGCCCTGAGGATCCGCACGGTTCCCGCCGGCGTGTCCCGCGGCAGGGCTTCCCATCGCGGCTCAGACTTCACGATCTCGGCGAGCGTGAGCGAGAGCTCCTCGGCCTCGAAAGCGCGCCGCCCGGTCAACATCTCGTAGAAGACGCAGCCGAACGCCCAGATATCCGTGCGCCTGTCGACTCGCTTGCCGCGCGCCTGCTCGGGTGACATGTAGGCGGCCGTGCCGAGGATGGCGCCGGCCTGCGTCATCGCTTGCCCACCGGCTTGTCCGCCGGAGCCCTGGCGGAGGCGGAAGCCCTGCTGAAGCTGGGCCGGGCTCGTGATCGTCGGCGACATCGACAGGGCCACTCCGGCCGGCGCGGCATCGACTGCCTTCGCGAGCCCGAAGTCCAGCACCTTCACCGTCCCGTCGGGCCGCACCTTCACGTTGGCCGGCTTCAGGTCGCGGTGGACGATTCCCTGCTCGTGGGCGGACTCGAGCGCCTCGGCAATCTGCTTCGCGATCGGCAGCGCCTCGTCCACGGGGATCGGACTCTCGACGATCCGGTCGGCCAAGGTGGGCCCCTCGACCAGCTCCATCACCAGCGCGGTCGTGCTACCGGACCGCTCGATGCCGTAGATGGCGGCGATGTTCGGGTGGTTCAACGACGCCAGGACTTCGGCTTCCCGCTGGAACCGGGTGAGCCGCTCGGCGTCGGCGGCCACCGCCGCGGGCAGGACCTTGATGGCCACCTGCCGCTTCAGGTTGGTGTCGGTGGCGCGATACACCTCACCCATGCCGCCCTCGCCGATCTGGGCGGTGATCTCGTACGGACCGAGTCGGCTGCCGGGGAACAGCGCCACGGTGGGCGCGATTCTAGCCGACAGTGAAGGGAAGAGTGACGCGGGACCTGAGCACCTTGGGATCTCGTCACTGAAGCCGGGCACGGGAAGCTGGCTTCACAGTCGCAGACCTCCTACAGCGAGCGCTGGTGGAATGGGACCTTGGCGACGTCTGATGAACGAGTGAAGCCGCTCGACGACGAAAACCCGACCCGGGAGAGAGTTACGCTCGGCTTCTGGTGAACGGGCCGTGAAGGTCTTCACAGCACCATCACTGGCATGGCGGGGATCCACCCGGGCGCCGCGGTCGTTCGCGCCAGGGGCACGGTCACGACGTCGGAAGATTCATCGTCCTCGCAAGCCGCGGCCGAAGCGATCCGGAGCCGAACACCGTGAAGAGCACACGGCCCCACACGAGCGCCCACGGGTCGCGTTCCTCGACCATGGCCTCGAGCCAGTCCTGCGCCCGGCCGTAGTCGCCCGTGATGACGTAGAACCACGTCAGCCCCCCCGCCATTCCGTGGGGCCTGCGGTTTCGCAGCTGCTGAACCAGCTCCTCGGCGCGGTGGCGGTCGCCCATCCGGGCCGCGACGGCAGCCACGAGTCCCACCGTCCACGACGGGCCCAGCCGGTAGGCGTGCTCGGCGCTGGCGAGTGCCTCGTCGAGCGATCCCCGCACGGCGTCGAGGGCCCCCAGCCTGAAATGGGCCACCCAGTAGTCGGGATCCAGCTCGAGCGCGCGGCGAAGCTGCGCGACCGCCTCCGCCTCCGTTCCAACCGCCAGAAAGCAGTCCGCGAGGAGATAGCGCGCCAACGTGTTCAAGGGATCGTCGGCCACGGCGCGCTCGCCTTCGACGGCGGCCTCACGAGGACGCCCCCACACCAGGAGGGAATAGCCGTCTCCCGTCGGATGTCCGGAGGGATCGGCTCCTCCGGCATGGCCGCGTGGAAATGTCGCTCGGCTGCAGCAACGTCGTAGTCGAAGAGCGTCGACACCGTCCCGAGCAGCGCGTGCGCCCCGGCCAAGGACGGGTCCAGCCGCAGGGCGCGCTCTGCCGAGGCTCTTGCGCGCGGCATGGCCTCGCGCGCCGCCATCACCTGCCACGTCAGCAGCATGAAGCAGTAGCCGAGTGCCCAGTGCGCCAGCGCGAAATCTGGATCGAGTGCGCTCGCGTCCTCGAAGTGACGAACGGCGCGGCGCAGCGAGTCCGGCGTCAGCAGGGCCCATTCGCGGCGGCCCCGCAGGTACGCCTCGTACGCGGGCAGCGGCGGCACGTGCTGCCGGTGCGCAGCGGCCTTGCCCCCGAACAGGCTGCCCTGCAACGCCACAGAAACGGCGTCGGCGATCTCGTCCTGAATCGCGAACACGTCGGTGAGCTCACGGTCGTAGCGCTCGGACCAGCGGTGATAGCCGGTCTCGGCGTCGACGAGCTGGGCGGCGATGCGAACGCGCCTGCCGGCCCGCCGGACGCTGCCGGCGAGAACTGTCCGCACGCCGAGCGCCTCCGCGATGCGCCGGATGTCCTCCTCCTTCCCACGAAACGCGAACGACGACGTGCGCGCCATGACGCTCAGCCCCGGCACGTGTGTGAGGACGTTGATGATCTCGTCGGCCAGGCCGTCGCTGAAGTACTCCCGCTCCGGATCGGCGCTCAGGTTCACGAACGGCAGCACGGCGATCGAGGCGTCCTGAGGCGCATGAGCTCGCCGCTCACGAGGCGGTGAAGCCACAGCGCGGGTGGGTGGTGGTCCGATCTATACCGCGCCGGGCGCGCCTGGAAAGTGCATGCGGCTGACGAGTTCCTGAAAGCGCGGGTACGAGCGAAGCGGATCGAACAGGGGACACGTCAGCCACACCATCCAGCCGGCCCGCGCGACGTACGCCTTCTCGAGCCAGTCGACCGCCAGGTCGGCGTCGCCGAGACCGATGTACACGAACGCGACGTTCGTGGGGTCGAGATACCCTCGTGTGCCGATCTCCTGCAGTTGATCGATGATTCGCCGGGCATCAGCGGTTCTGCCGGCCGCCCCATAGCTGTAGCCGAGCTGCGCCAGAAACGCCTGGTCCCGTCCCGAGAGGGCCACCGCCCGCTCGAGGGCGTCGATCGACTGTTCGTGGAGACCCTGGTGCCGGTACAACGATCCCAGGAACAGCAGGGAGAACGCATGGCTCGGGTCGAGCGCGAGCGCCTGCTGCAGCGGGCCGACGGCGTCGTCGTACCGGCGCGCGAAGAACAACTGGTCGCCCACCCATGCGTTGGTCTCGACCGACGCGGGATCGACGTCGAGCGCCGCGGTCAACTGCGCCACACCTTCACTGGCGCGGCCCCCCGCAATCAGGAAATGCGCGTACCACACGCGCCCCATCGCGTCCACGTGGGCGCTCGCGACAGCCCGCTCGAAACGGTCGCGCGCCGCCTCCCAGTCCCACTCGAAGAAGAGGCTCACCATGCCCAGCGCCGTGTGGGCTTCCGCCGACGTCGGGTCGAGCTCGACGGCGCGCAGCGCCGCCGCCCTGGCTCTGGGATACGCCTCGCCGGGTGACATGTGCCCGACGAACGTGGACGACAGGTAGCAGTGGGCCATCTCGGCATGGGCCCTGGCGTAGGCCGGCTCCACGTCGATGGCCTTCGTGAGGTACTGGAAGGCCCGCTCGTAGTCCACGCGCGTCGATTTCTGCCACGCGTGGCGCCCCTTCAGGTACAGGTCGTACGCCTCTACGTCTCGCGGCCGCTCCTTCACCAGCGGCACACTGGAAGCGCCGAGCAGCGCGACCTGCAGCGCATCGGCCACGGCGCGCGCGATCTCCTCCTGCACCGCGAACACGTCGTCCAGCTCCCGGTCGTACCGCTGGGACCAGAGCTGATATCCGCCGGCGGCATCGACGAGCTGCGCATTCACGCGCAGCCGCGTTCCCGTCTTGCGGACGCTCCCCTCGAGCACCGTCTTCACGTTCAAGGCGCGGCCGACCGCGGGCAGATCGCGCTCCGGCGCCCGGAACCGGAACGCCGAGCCGCGACCGGCCACGCGCAACCCCTGGAGCCGGGCCAGCGTATCCGTGAGCTCCTCGGCGAGGCCGTCGCAGAAGTACTCCTGCTCGGGATCCGCGCTCAGGTTCGTGAACGGCAGCACGGCTATCGACGGACTCACGGCTGGGAGATCCGCGGGTTTGGTAACCCGGGCAGTCTGCACTGTGGGCCGAGCGGCACCGGGCGGTAGCTGAGAGGCCGCGTATCGCCGCGATCGCGTACGCGACGCGTCGATGCTCCAGTCAGGATTCGCGTTCCACCGGGGCAGCCGCGGCCGGCCGATCAGATACGCCACGCCGGCCTTGCGGAGCAGCGCGTGAAACCGAGGATCGTCCGCGACGAAATCGGTGAAGGGATGGACCAGGGTGAAGATCGTGGCGGAGGACCGGGCGTCAATCGCCTGTTCCAGGCAGCGCAGAACCGCGCCGGCATCGCCGCGGCCCGCGTGCAGGTGCAGCTTCCAGGCCGCCACGTCGCGGCCGTTCTGTGCGAGCGCCTCGAGCTCTTCGAGGCACTCCTGCGCCTTGGCCTCCTGGCCGTCCAGCGCGTAGGCCATCCCCAGCAGCGCCACATGGTGGCTTCCGCGTCCGTCGAGCTCGATGCCGCGTGAGAGACTCTCGATGGCTTCGCGGTGCCGTCCCGCCGCAACCAGCCCACATCCCAGGGCATAGTGCCCGAAACCAACGAGCGGTTCCTCCATCACGACCCGGCGCGCTTCGTCCACCCAGCGCGTGAAATCCCGGCTGAAGCCATACACCCAGCACCGGATGACCTTGAGCCATGGATCGTTCGGATCGTGCTCCAACCCGCGCTCGATGACCCGCAGGGCATCGTCGTAGCGTGTATCGAGCCATATCAACAGCGCGGCATACCACCGGCACGCTTCCGTGTCGCTGGGATTCAGGGTGAGGGCCTCCTTGAAGTGACCTTCCGCGCGCGGCAGATCCCAGTCATAGAACGTGGCGACGAGGCCCATCGCTGTATGCGCTTCGGCGAGGCCCGCATCCAACGTCAGCGCCCGCTCGGCTGCCGCGCGCGCCTCGGGCATCGTCGTCCGCGCGGGCTGCGCGTCCCAGGCCTGGGTGAGCGTCACATACGCTTCCGCCAGAGCCGCGAAGGCGGCGCCGTAGTCCGGATCGATCCGGACGGCCTCCTCGTAACAGGCGACGGCACGCTGCAGTCCGGAGCTGGTCGCCTGCCTGAAAAAATGACGGCCTCTCAGAAATGCCTCGCGCGCGTTCGGATCGGGTTCGCGCCGCGCAGGCTCGAAACGCAGCTCGAGGGAGCCGGCAATACCCCGGGAGATCCGTTCCTGGAGGTCGAATGTGTCTTCGAGCGTGCCCGTGTATCGGTCGGCCCACAGCGATCGCTCGTCGTGCGCATCGATCAGCTCGGCGTTGACGCGGACGTTGTTGCCTGCTTTCCGGACGCGCCCCGTCAGGACATAGCGCGCCTTGAATTCGCGCGCGATGTCCTGGAGCGCCCGGTCAGCGTTCTTCAGGCGAAACGCGGCGGCGCTGGGCACGAGACGCAGGCCGCGCAGACGAGAAAGGTCGGTGATCAGCTCTTCAGTGAGTCCATCGCTGAAATAGGCGTCCTCGGGATCGGCACTCAGGTTGGCGAAGGGCAGCACGACCACCGACAGCTCGCCCGCCGGTGCCCGGGACGGCGGCGTCGTCCCGTCCCGCTCGTCGAGCGAGGTCGAGAGCGAGAACGCCAGGTCGCGGGCCGACTGAAAGCGCTCGCCGGGGTTCTTCTCGAGGCACCGGCCGATGATGCGCTCCAGGCGCGGCGACACGTGGACGCCGGACCGGGCGAGCGGGGGCGGATCGTCGCGAAGCACGGCGCTCAGCACATCGATGGCCGTCCGCCCCTCGAACGCGCGCCGGCCGCTTAGCATCTCGTGCAGGACGACGCCGAACGAGTAGACGTCCGAGGTGGCCTGCCCCCGCTCGCCGCGCGCCTGCTCGGGCGACATGTACCCGACGGTCCCCATGACGGTGTGGGCAGCCGTCGCCGCCACACGCGTCTCGGCCTCGGCCGCCGACACGTCGTCCTGCGTGCTCCGGGCCAGGCCGAAGTCCAGCAGCTTCACGTGCCCGTCGTGTGTGAGGAAGACGTTTTCCGGCTTCAGATCGCGGTGGACGATGCCGCGGCTGTGGGCGGCAGCCAGACCCTCGGCAAGCTGCGTGGCATAGGCAACGGCATTCGACGGCGGGATGCGACCACCTGCGAGGCGCGCTCGCAGCGTCTCGCCGTCGAGCAGTTCCGTGACGACGTAGGAGACGCCGCCGTCGCGGCCGACGTCGTGAATCGCGAGGATGTTGGGGTGGGACAGGGCCGCGATGGCCTTGGCCTCGCGCTCGAAGCGCGCGAGCGCGGCGGCGTCGTCGGCGACCTCGGCCGGCAGGACCTTGACGGCCACGCGGCGGTCCAGACGCGTGTCCCGGGCCGCGTACACCTCGCCCATGCCGCCTGCACCGACGGGGGCCACGATCTCGTACGGGCCGAGGCGCGTGCCGGCGGCCAGCGTCATCAGTTGACCGGCACGAGGCGTCTCAACTCCTCGAACCAGTTGTGCACCACGCGGACTCTCGTCCGATCGGGTGGCATCGTGCGCCGGACGTAGTAGAGCCGCCGGCCATCGGAGGAGACGTCGAACGATATACCCGGCGTGTCGATGAATTCCTCGGCGACGAACGCCACACGCGGCGGACCGAACGCGATGGCCGGCTCGTAGGTGATGCGGCTGCTGTAGATGCGGTTCCCATTGCGATAGAACAGCTCGTCGCACGGACACCAGATGGTTTCGACGCCGCCGTCGGTGGACACCTGCCGGCGAAAGGGGCCCTCGATCTCCTCCACCCAGATCTCGAACCGGCCGCTGTCATCTGTGCCGTAGCTCACGAACCGGCCTTCGGGTGACAGCGCGGAGCCCCACGCGCTCGATCCTCGCCTGAGCCATCTGACGGTCGATCGTGGCTCGGCCTTGACGATGCCCACATCGGAACCACTTGCTCCCCCGGAAGAAATCGAGAGTAGCCCGTTTCGTGACCACCCCTCGGCGACCAGACCCGGCGACAACAGTTCGGTTGCCGCACCGCCGCGCATGTTCTGCACGACGAGCCGGCCGTTCTCGTCGGATGGGTGGGCCGTATTGAACGCGACGCGCTCTCCCCCAAAGTCCCATCGCGGGTGATAGGCGGGTGTTGCCAGCACCTGACCGGTACCGGAGACCTCGTCCCAGATCCAGACGTACGCCTCGACATCGGCGATCGTAGCGGCAATCCGGCGCTCGTCCGGCGCCACATCGAAGACTCCGTACACCCGCTCGGGCGCACCGAGCACTCCAGTGGTACCGTCGCGATCGACCCAGGCCAGCCGGCCCCGTGCCTGGTCGGCCCCGGGCACGTACGCGAGCGTGCCGGTGGGCGACACCGCCGTGTGGACGTTGCCGAACAGGGACTCCATGGCCACGTCTTGCCCGACAGCGACTGCGTCGCCATACGTTTCCAGGCGCTCCAGGTCGAAGGCCACGGCCATCAGCGCGCCAGCCCGGGCAAACTGCAGGTGGCCGGAGGGCAGGTACCGCGCGTCGTACGCCGACGACAGCAGGGACCGAAGCGTCAACGTGTCCAACAAGAGAAGCTGGACGCTCCCGTAGTCCAAGCTGACGGTCCGGGACGCGCCGGCCGTCAGCAGCGCGGCGCGACCGTCGGGGAGCACGTCGGTGAAGATTCCACCAAAACCCCCGAAGTGGTAGACCTCTTCCCGGTCGCCGCCCGTCGCCGCCACCCGGCTGAGCGTGGACCCTTGATCCTCGAAGAAGTACACCAGATCGCCGGACACCCAGCTCGCCCGCAGCGGCGTTCTGGCCCGGGACAGCGTCGTGGCCGAGCCAGCGCCGATCGCAGTCTTGCGCACGCGGTCGGGCGTCAGAAAGCCGATCTCGGTACCGTCGGGCGAGAAGAACGCATAGAGCGCGCCGTCGGTATCCGGCAGGGGCCTCGGCGGATCGAAGCTGTTCATCTCGCGGTAGTAGAGCCGTGTGCCCTCGTCCGCCTGCCCGACGTAGACGAGCAGACGGCCGTCCGGCGAGAGCGCGAGCGCCGGGCTCTCGAACCCGATGAGCGGAAGACGCGTGCCCACGGTCAGCGCGGCATCGGCTGGCAGATCGATGACACCGCGCGAGACGGGGCCACCTCCCGGCGGCGCCGGCGCGGCGCCGGATCCTGCGCGTCCGAGGCCGAATCCGGCGGCGAGCGCGAGCACTGCGATCGCGGTGGTCGTCAGCAACACCTGTCGGATCGGGACGCCCGGCCGCGAGAACACCGCGGGCGCCTCGTCGGCAGCCCCGCTCGCGATCTCCTGCAGCTCGAGCACGACGTCGCCCATGTCGCGCAGCCGCTGCGCCTGGTCACGCGCGAGGCATCGCCGAACCAGCCGGCGAAGCGCCGGGGGCGTAGAGGCGGGCAGCGCGTCCCAGTCGACCTCCCGGGTGAGCACGAGCGCGATCGTGTCCGATACGTCGGTCGCGGAGAAGGCGCGACGGCCGCTGAGCATCTCGTAGAGGACCACACCGAACGCCCAGATGTCAGTGCGCCTGTCCACCGGCCGCCCGCGCGCCTGCTCGGGCGACATGTAGGCGGCCGTGCCGAGGATGAGCCCCGCCTGGGTCATGGCCGGACTCGTGATCGTCGGCGACTGCGAGAGTCCCGCCGAGACCGTTCCCGACGACTCCATCGCCTTCGCCAGCCCGAAGTCCAGCACCTTCACCGTCCCGTCGGGCCGTAGCTTGATGTTGGCCGGCTTGAGATCCCGGTGGACGATCCCCCGCTCGTGGGCGGCCTCGAGGGCCCCGGCGATTTGCTGCGCGATCGGCAGCGCCTCGTCGATGGGGATGGGCCCCTCGGCGAGGCGGTCGGCCAGGGTGGGGCCCTCGACCAGTTCCATGACGAGCGCCCTGGAGGCGCGCCCTGAGTCCGCAGATGGGACGTCCTCGACGCCGTAGATGTGCGCGATGCCCGGATGGTTCAGCGTGGCCAGCGTCTTCGCCTCCCGGTCGAAGCGCGCCAGCCGTTCGGCATCCTGCGCCACGGCCTCGGGCAGCACCTTGATCGCCACGTCGCGGGCGAGCGTCGTGTCGGTGGCGCGGTACACCTCGCCCATGCCACCCACGCCGATAGGGGCCGATATCTCGTATGGACCGAGCCGCGTGCCTGGAGAGAGGGCCACTCAGCGGGCATTCTACCCGCCTCGCTGCCGGCGCTGTACTGATGTCTGGATCGTGCGCGCGACGGGGCTCACAGGGAGAGCTTCCGTCGCGTTGCTGGTTCGTCGACGAGGCTGGCGTTGGAACGAACATTTCGAACATTTCGCTTGACAACGTTCTTGGTGGCACCACTGCCGCGATCGCAGACGCTGCGTAGATGCGCCCGCAGGCGCGCGAGGTCGGCGCAGGCCGCGCGTTCGGCCGTCCGAGGGCGTTCGACGTCGTTCTGCGCGGCGTTCGTCGCCTGTGCGGGCGCCTGCGCCGTCGAAAATCCCAGGGTTACGATGCGGCATGATGTCTCCTGACGCTGCCTCCACCCCCTCGCCGCTCGCACCGGTCGCGCGCGACTTCCACGCCCCGAGCACCGAACAGCTCGGCGACGCCATCGCCGATCTGGCGGCGCGGCTCCACGCCGCCACCTACGAGCTGCTGGTCCTGATCCGGCAGTTCGATGCCAGCGGCGGCTGGAGCGACGCCGGAGCGCGCTCCTGTGCCCATTGGCTCAATTGGCGCATTGGCCTCGGGCTGGGGGCGGCGCGCGAGAAGGTGCGCGTCGCCCACGCGCTGGCCGACCTGCCGCAGATCAGCGCCGCGATGAAGCGCGGGGCCTTGTCCTTTTCGAAGGTCCGGGCCATCACCCGTGTGGCGACCCCGGCTACCGAGACCCGGCTCCTGGATCTGGCGCTGAGCGCCACGGCGGCGCAGGTCGAGCGATTCACGCGCGCTTGGCGCCGCGTCGATCGGGCCGTCGCGGCCGAGGAGACGGCGCAGCGCCATTTGCACCGGCAGCTCGACGTCTGGATCGATGACGACGGCATGGTGGTGTTTCGGGGCCGGCTGTAGCCCGAGGTGGGCGCTGTCGTGCAACGCGCGCTCGAGGCGGCGGCCGACCGGCTGTACCAGGAATCGGTGCCGGCCGACGACGCCCACGGGCTGGCGCAAGAGGTCACGCCGGCGCAGCGGCGAGCCGATGCGCTGGGCCTGCTGGCCGAGAGTGCCCTGGCGCACGAACTGGACCGGGGCACGGCGGGCGACCGGTACCAGGTGGTGCTGCACGTCGAGGGGGACAGCCTGCGGGCGGACGGCGAGGGCGGTCAGGCGGTGCTCGAGGAGGCGGGCGGCTCGCCCCTCTCCGCGGAAACGTCGCAGCGCCTGGCCTGTGACGCCGCGCTCGTGGTCATGCAGCACGCCGCGGACGGCACGGTGCTGGATGTGGGGCGGAAGACGCGGACGATCCCGCCGGCGATTCGCCGGGCGCTCGCGGCCCGCGATCGCCAGTGCCGCTTCCCGGGCTGTGCGGCCCGGTATTGCGATGCGCACCACCTTCACCACTGGGCCGAAGGCGGGGCGACGAGCCTGGACAACCTTACGCTCCTGTGCCGCCACCACCACAGAGCCGTCCACGAGGAGGGCTTCACGGTGACGCGCCACGCGAGCGGGCAACTGACGTTCCGGCGGCCCGACGGCACGCCGATTCCGACGGCCCCGGCGCTGGACCGGCCACAGGCGACGCAGGAACCTCCACTCGCGCCAACCACCGCGCGGCTGGCCGCGCAGGGCCTCGCGATCGATCCCCGGACGACGACCCCGCGCTCGGACGGCGAACGGTTCGACGTCGACTGGGCCCTCGACGTGCTGTACGTTCCCGCGGAAGCGTCGCGCCCGCACTGAGCGACTCGCGGCTTCCACAAGACCTCTCCAGAATGACGAAATACCTGTCTCCTGTTGGACGGGCTCCGATTACGGACGTCTGTCCCAGCCCAGGAGCACGGTGATGTCGCCCGGGTCGGGATCGTGCGTCCAGACCAGAAAACGGGTCTCGTCCGGCGGCACGGGAGCGAAGCTGTGGACCGACCCCCACTTCAGCGGTCCCGCGTAGATGCGCCGCGGCTCGCCAATCCCGATGACGCCAGCATCGGTGGACACGTCGACGGCCATCAGCTCCCCGGTCACCGAATGGACGTAGTACAGCTCCCGGCCGCTGCGACTCCATCTGGGGTCGACGCCGCCGCCGTTGGTCACGACCTTCGTGTTGCCCGACGGGACGAGAGAGGTGATGTAGACCTCCCACCGGCCGGTGAACGTGGACGCGTAGGCCAGCCACTGGCCGTCCGGCGACACCGAGCCGTCGGCCTCGAACGCGGACGTGTTGAAGAGCTGCCGGACCTCGCGGTCCTCGGGATCGACGAGGAAAACATCCTGGTCGATCGCGCTTTCCGGATAGCGGGCGAAGAGCGTCACGCCGTAATCAGACCACTCGTACACCGCCAGGACGTTCCCGCTCGCGCCGTGCACGGGCAGGAACCGATCGTGCGCGAGGCCGTCGCGTACGGCCTCGACATGCTCGAGCCGGGTGCGTAGGGGCCCGAACACGGGCCTGGCGTCACGGGACATCACGCCCGGGGCAGGACCCGCGACGCCGTGGCGACGCAGCGTCCTATAATCGGCCCCGATCCCGTGACGCTGATTCCTGGCACTCGCTTCGGGCCGTACGAGATCGCCGCACAGATCGGCGCCGGAGGCATGGGCGAGGTGTTCCGTGCCACCGACACGACCCTCGGGCGGCAGGTGGCCATCAAAGTCCTGCCGGAGGCAGTGGCCCTCGACGCCGACCGCCTGTCCCGCTTCGACCGGGAGGCCCGGACGCTGGCCGCCCTCAACCATCCGAACATTGCCGCCATCTACGGCCTGGAGAAGAGCGACGGCACGACCGCGCTCGTCATGGAGCTGGTCGAAGGACCGACCCTGGCCGAGCGCATCGCCGAGGGGCGGATCGCCGTCGAGGAGGCGCTCCCCATCGCGCGGCAGATCGCCGAGGCGCTCGAGGCGGCGCACGATCAGGGGATCATCCACCGCGACCTGAAGCCGGCCAACGTCAAGCTGCGGCCGGACGGCACCGTGAAGGTGCTGGACTTCGGGCTGGCGAAGGCAATCGAGCCGGCCGCGGCGCTCTCGCCGGGGCTGTCACAGTCCCCAACCATCACGACACCCGCGATGACGCAGGCCGGGCTGATTCTCGGGACGGCCGCCTACATGAGCCCCGAGCAGGCGCGCGGCAGGCCGCTCGACCGGCGGACCGACGTCTGGGCCTTCGGCGCGGTCCTCTTCGAGATGCTCACGGGATCGCCCGCATTCCGGGGCGAGGACGTCGGGCTCACGCTGGCCGAGGTGATCAAGAGCGAGCCCGCGTGGACGAGTCTCCCGGCCGGCCTGCCGCCACCAGTGGGTCGCCTGCTGCGTCGATGCCTCGACAAGGAGCCGCGCCGCCGGCTGCGCGATATCGGCGAGGCGCGGATCGTCCTCGAGGACGCGCAGGCGGGTCGAGGCGCAGTCGAGTTGGAAGGAGGGACGATCGAGCCCCGGCGGCCGTGGGCCTGGATGGCCGTGTCCGCAGGACTGGCTCTGGCGCTCGGGGCCCTGCTCGTGTTCGGCCCGCCGGCGTCGTCGCCCGAGCGCGTGCGACGGTATGCCCTCCCCCTCCCGCGCGACGGCTTGACCTTCAGCTTCGCGCTCTCCCCGGACGGCCGGTACATCGCGGCCGAGTCCGTAATCGGCCTGACGACGCAGGTGTTCCTGCAGGCGCTCGACTCGTGGGAGCTCCGTCCGATGCCCGGCACCGAAGGAGCCGGGAATCCCTTCTGGTCGCCCGACGGCCGGCACATCGCCTTCTTCGCGCGGGAGAAGCTCCAGAGTGTGCCGGTCACCGGGGGTCCCGCCGAGGAACTGGCCGACGTCCCCGGCATCCTTGGCGCGCGTGGCACGTGGGGCCGGACGGGTGTGATCCTCGTGGCCGGCTCCAGCAAGTACGACCCCGGGCCGCTGCGGTCGGTCCCGGCGACCGGCGGCGAGCCCGTGCCGCTCACCACGACCGAGCCGGGCGAGCGTCACCTCTATCCGCAGTTCCTCCCGGACGGCCGGCGCTTTCTCTACACGAGCACGGGCGGCTCCGCTCCGGGCATCTACGTGGCGAGCCTCGACGAGCCGGCGGGCCGGCGCCTCCTGGCCGACGTGTCGAGCGCGCACGTGGCGGTCGCTGACGACGGCACGGCGGATCTGCTGTTCGTCCGCAACGGCAGCCTGACGGCGCTGCCGTTCGACCTCGAACGCCTCACCGTGTCGGACGAGCCCACGGTGCTGGTCGAGCTGACGGTGCCGGCCGCCGATGATGGTTCCGCGGCGCTCTCGGTTGCGGGAGACGGCACGCTGGCGTACGCAGGCGGCAGCTTCCGGGAGGCGGCCAGCCGCTTCGCCTGGTTCGATCGCTCCGGGACCTTCGTACGGGAGGAACGCCCCGCGGGTCCACCGGCGCCGGTGGCGCTCGCGCCCGATGGCTCCGCCATGGTGCTGTCCGCAAGGGAACCGGGCCAGTGGATGAGCGACCTGTGGCGCCGCGACCTGACGCGAGGCTCCGAAACCAGGCTCACCTTCGATACGCGGGTGGACGTGGCGAGCAACGTCGTCTGGTCGCCGGACGGCCGGCGCATCCTGTTCACGATGGCCCCGGCGTTCGACCTGTTCTCGATGGACCCGTACTCGACCACGCCCCCGGAACCGTTCCTCGCCAGCGGCCGCCCGAAGTATCCGTCCGACTGGTCGCGGGACGGTCGCTACGTCGTGTACACGGAGCTCGGTGAGGAGGGCGTCGCCGACATCTGGTACCTCGAGGTGCGGGAAGACGAGCGTGCCGGTGGCGTGCCCAGCACCGAAGGCGTGCCGTTTCTCCAGACACCCTATCTCGAAAGCTCCGGCCGGCTGTCGCCAGACGGACGGTGGATCGCGTACATGTCGGACGAGTCAGGAGATCGCGAGGTCTACGTGCGTCCGTTCCCAATCGGCGCGGGACAGTGGAAGATTTCGAGCGGCCGAGCGGCCCACCCGATTTGGAGCGGCAACGGCGACGAGCTGTTCTACGTCACGGGGCCGGCATCGCGAAGGACGCTCACGAGCGTCCGGGTCACCCGGCAGGAGCCAGCGTCGTCCGATCGCCGTGCGGTCTTCGAGACCGGCGTCCCCGACGCGCTGCTCGACCTGCCGATGAACGACTTCCATCCAGCCACCAGCACGATCTTCTATGCCCCGTCTGCCGACGGGCAGCAGTTCCTCGTCAACTACATCGACTTGACCGAGGATCCGGTCCTGCGTATCGTCACGAACTGGCGGGAGGCGTTCGGCCTCGCGCCGCCGCGCTGACCGGGCGCGCACCGACCCACTGTCCTTCCCTGAGGCCATGGGCTCGGTCCCGCGCACGGCCTTCGGCCCCCGAATCGCGAGCCTCGGGCGTGGGGTCGGACCGCAGCCGGTGGCGGGAGACTTGCTTGTGCCGCGCAAGGCACGACCCGTTTACTGAACCAGCATTGGAGGGACATCTGCGCGATTGGAAGGTCCCCGCTCCGCCTGTCTCTTCTGGTCCTTGGCAGCATGGTTGCCGCGGCCGGCTGCAGCGGATCGCCGGCCTCCCCCTCGAGGTCCGCTGCGCCGTCGTCTCCGCCCTCCGAGCCCGCTCCGCCGTCCGTCTACGTGGCGACCGGCACAGCGGTGGGCGCCTTCTCGCAGGACGCGCTGCCGGGAGTCGTCGTGTCCGTCGATGGCGTCGGGAACGTGACGACGGGGCCCGATGACCGGTTCGCCATCGAGGTCCCCGATCTCCCGGGTGGTCCGGTGACGAGCCAGGGTGTGCTGACGCTTGCGCTGGAATCGCCGACGACCGTGCGCCGGGTGGCCGGGGTGCGCACCCCGGGACCGCACGCCAGGCTGTCGCTGATTCCCGAAGGGTTCGACCTGACGGCGTTCGACGAGATGTTCCGCCCCACCGGGTTCCTGCAGCGGTGGGTCGTGGCTCCCCGAATCGTCGTGCAGCGACGCGTTCTGCGATTCACGAGTGCCACGTATGACGAGTTCGACGCCATGGACCTGCTCATGTCGGAGGAGCAGGCGTCCGAGCTGCTGGCGCAGCTCGCCTCGGCTCTTCCCGATCTGACCCGGGGGACGCTTCGCGACGTTTGCGAGCGTCGAGCAGGAGACGGCCGCCGTCGGCGATCGCGTGAACGTGAACCGCGTGGGAGCGATCGTCGTCGCGCAGTACTTCCTGCTTCGGAACACCGGTTATCAGGGTTTCGGGCGTGTCGCCACCGACGTCACGCGTGCCGTTCAGGCGGGCGTCATCATGCTGGACCGCGACTTCGAGACGTCAGGGAGCGAGCTCGTGCCCGTCGTGCGGGTTCACGAGCTGGGGCACGCCCTCGGCTACGGGCATGTCGCGACGCGGGAATCGATCATGAACCCGACGGCCCAGCCAGGGCTCGAGGTGAACGCGTTCGACCGGGAGGCGGCGACGGTCGGTTTCGAGCGCGCGCCGGGAAACCGCGCGCCGGATACGGATAGCGGGTCGACCGTCGCCAACCCGGGAGCGGTCGGTAACCTCGTCTGGGCACCGCCGCTCCCGTAATCGCGCTCCCTGGTCGTGCTGACGGTCAACGGCGTGCTCCTGGGCCTGGTGGCCGCCTGGTTCCTGCGCAGGTCCCCGTACACGGCCCATGGTCCGCGCCTTCACACGGAGCCTGCCGCCGGTGATGCCGTCACGCTGCGCCGCGCCTGGCGACGTCGACGAGCAACCGCAGGGCTTCCACGACCTTCTCCTGACTGCCGAAGTGATTCCAGAGTGCGGGATCGAGAGCCACCACGTGGTGGAACTCCCCCCGCAGGTTGGCATAGCGATTCGGCCGGATGGCCTGTGAGAAGTCGACCTCAGGGATCTCGTCGAGCGATTCCACCGACGGGTCAGTCCGGCGCTCTTCGTCTGTCATACGTGTCCCGCTCCATTCGTGTGGCGGGTCGTGCGCTGATGATCCGTACCCGGGAGTGCCGCTCGCAATGGACGACGACCAGCATGCGTGCCAGGCTCGAGTACCCGAGGGCGACGAACCGTTCGGCGTCCGCAACGTCAGCAGTCAGCAGATAGTCGAGATCCAGAAAGACCGAGGCGGCCTCCTCGAACGACACCCCGTGTTTCCGCACGTTTTCCGCGGCCTTCTGCTCGTCCCACTCGAAGTCTCCGAAGACGGCCGTGGCCACACGCTCAAGTGTACACGGCTGCCCGTGCGCATACTGCGTGTTGGTCCCGTGTTCGCTGCCGGCCGGCTCGACGGCCGCGCGGGCGCTCAGTGTCCCATACCCGTACCGGATTCCCCGTCGCGGGTTGGAACGGGCTCTGCGTGAGCAGGTCCGGCGGGGCGGCCACAAGCTGTGGGTCGAGGGTGAGGGCCCAGGGCGTAGAATGGCCACGACCATGGCGCTCTCCCCCAGCACCAGGCTCGGGCACTACGAGCTGGCGGCGCAGATCGGGGCCGGCGGCATGGGCGAGGTGTACCGCGCGACGGACACGCGTCTGAAGCGCCAGGTCGCCCTCAAGCTCCTGCCGGCGGCCCTGGCCGAAGACGGCGACCGCCTCGCCCGCTTCCAGCGCGAAGCGGAGGTCCTGGCTGCGCTGAATCACCCGAACATCGCCACCATTCACGGCCTCGAGGTTCGGGAACTACGACGTGGCCGCCGACGGCCGCTTCCTGATGCTGGCGATTCCGAACGTCGAGGAGACACACACGCGGGCGATCCACGTGGTCCTCGACTGGTTCGCGGAGGTGCGTGCGCGAGTGGAGTGAATCGCACCGGGACACGACCTGGTCATCGCGTGTGAGGAGCGGCGTCCTATCGGGCGCGCAGCCAAGTCCTCGACTCGCGGGGCATCCTGCCGAGGACGCGCCATCGCGCTGGCAACTCAGCGGGTCGTAGTCACGAGGCCCTCGAGCTTGGTGAACCAGTTGGTCACCACGTCAACCACGGGCGGCACCGCGTTCTCGTCGGGAATCACGGCGACGAACCGGCCGTCCGGCGCCACGTCGAAATCGAACAGGCGCCGCTCGAAGACCAGCGACGGACGACCGAAGACGCCGTCGCGCAGAGTCACGACCATCGTCCGGTCGCCCTCGCGGAAGAACAGCTCGCCGCTGTCGGCCGACCAGGCGGGCCTCCTGCCGCCGTCCGTCGACACACGCACGCGATCCCCCCCGTCGGGGAACCGCTCCACCCACACCTCGAACCGGCCGGATTCGTCTGATTCGTAGGCGAGCCACCCTCCGCTCGGCGAGAGGGCTGCGAGCTCCTCCCGGAACGACGGATCGTCGGCGAACGGCCGCTCCTCGGCGTCGCCCGTCAGCGACAGCAGCCAGAGGCCACCGCGCGTCGATGGGTCCCCCGTTCGGTATACGAGCCACCGCCCGTCTGGCGACACGGCCTCCGGGTACACGTCGAAGGGATGCTCCAGCACGATCTCGGACTCCGCGCGGCCGTCGAGCGTGCGCGCGTAGATCCGAAAGGTGCGGTCCTCGAGCACGAAGAAGAGACGACGGCCAGTGGGATCCCAGACGGGCGTGAACTCGATACCTGGATTCGTCGAGACGGGGTTGAGCTGTCCCCGGCCGAAATCGTAGACCCAGAGGTCCATGTCGCTGCCTTCCCGGATCACTATGGCCGCCCGGTCACCCAGCGGCGACATCTCGACGTCGGTGAAGACCCCGCGCTGGTCCGCCGCGGGCGTGTCCCGGCCGTTCCGGTCGAGCCACACTAGCCTCCGCTCGGAGATCAGCGCAGTCCGCGAAACGTACGCCAGCGTGCCTTCGGCGGACGCACTCACGTGAACCAGGCCGGCCGGACCATCGACAGCCACGTCGGCCAGCACCGGCACCCCCGGCCCGGACGTGCGCAGCGCCTCGACGTCGAAGGGAGCGGCCAGGACCGTCGTGCTGCGGGCAAAGACCAGGTGGCCGCTCGACACGTACCGCCCGAACAAGCCCTCTGCGACGATCGTGCGCACGCCGGTCGAGAGGGAGTACACCTCGATGCGCGACTGGTCTGCCGGGGTGTGGTAATTCGTGAACAGCACGTGGTCACCGCCTGGAAGGATCTGCGGCCACCAGTGTCCGAGCTCGCCCTCCTCCGGCGACGGCTCGGTGAGCATCCGCGCCTCCTCTCCTGACACCGACACCTGCCACAGCCCTGTCGTGTAGTTGGGCGTGTAGACGAGGGTGTCGTCCGGCAGCCAAGTGCCCCCGCCGAAGTCGGCCTCGACGATTCGGAGCGCCGCGCCGCCATCCATCAATACCTGTCTCAGCTCGTTGCGCGCGGTGAACGCGATCGAGCGGCCGTCCGGCGAGAAGAACGGGGCCCTTCCTCCCTCTGTGCCGGGAATGGGTCTGATCTCCGTCCCGTCGAGGCGGCGGCTGTACAACTGCGGGCCGGAGCCGGCATCGTACGAGAGTACGACGCGCGATCCGTCCGGCGATACCGTTGCCAGGGGACCGTTCAGGCCGTCCACCTGCATGCCAATCGGCAGCGGAATCTGAAAGTGCACCGGGCGCAACGCTGCCCCGTCGACACGCGCGAGGCGCCAGGTCTGCACGCCGGCGAGCACGGCGAGGAGCACGCCGGCGATCGCGAGCGCCACCATCCCGGGCGCGCGCCCCCGGCGCTGCGGCAGGGCGGACGCTGACTCGGCCTGCCCGCCCCCGTCCTCCAGCTCGAGCCGCGCGTCGGCGATGTGACGCAGCCGCTCGCGGGGATCCTTGCGCAGGCAGCGGCCCAGCAGGCGCCGAACCGCAGGCGGGAGATCGGCGGGCAGCTTCTCCCAGGCCGGCTCTCGCGCCACGACGCCGGCGATCGTGTCGGTGATGTCGTCGCCGCCGAACGCCCGCGTGCCGGCCAGCATCTCGAAGAGGACACAGCCGAACGCCCAGATGTCCGCCCGCCCGTCGACGGCCTTCCCCCGCGCCTGCTCGGGCGCCATGTAGGCGGCGGTGCCGAGGATCAGCCCCGCCTGCGTCATCGCTGGCGTGGTGATGGTCGGCGACTGCGACAGGCCGGACGGCATCTCGCCACCTGCCGGCGCCAGGGCCTTCGCCAGGCCGAAGTCGAGCACCTTGACTGTGCCGTCCGGCCGCACGCTGACGTTGGCCGGCTTCAGGTCCCGGTGGACGATACCCTGCTCGTGCGCCGCCTCCAGCGCCTCGGCAATCTGCTTCGCGATGGGCAGGGCGTCAGCGATCGGAATCGGTCCCTCGGCGATCCGATCGGCCAGCGTCGGGCCCTCGACGAGCTCCATGACGAGGGCCGTGGTGCCGTCGCTCCGCTCCAGGCCGTGGATCTGGGCGATGTTCGGGTGGTTGAGCGAGGCCAGGACCTCGGCTTCGCGCCGAAAGCGTGCCAGCCGCTCCGCGTCCGAGGCGACGGCGTCTGGCAGGACCTTGATCGCCACCTGGCGCTTCAGGTTCGTATCGGTGGCCCGGTAGACCTCACCCATGCCGCCGACCCCGATCTGGGCGGTAATCTCGTAGGAGCCGAGTCTCGTACCCGGAGTCAGCGCCACGCTGGACGCGATTCTAACCTTAAGCGTCAGACTCTCTCTCGCGGCGCCGTTCTTCCCCCCGGAGGACTGCGCGAGCCGGGATCTCTCGACCCGACTACGGCGCTCTCCAACAGCTCCTGCCAGTTGAGGATCACGTGAATCGGCGGGTCGACGACATCCTCGGCCAGGTCCATCACGAGAAACCGGTCACCATCGGGCGCGACCGCGAAGACGCCAGCCTCGTCCTCGATGCGGGGCCACACGTCCACCGGAAACAGCGACACCGGCTCGCCCACCTCCAGGTCCAGCGAGGATTCGCTGGCGGCGATCGGCACGGCGGTCATCTCCCGGTCGGCCGAGACGTAGAAGAGCTCCTCCCCATCTGCCCTCCACTCGGGAGCGGTTCCGCGCCCGACCGCACGCCGGACCTCGCCGGAGGGAAAGCTGGCCAGCCAGACTTCCCGTTGGCCGGACCCGTCGTACACGTAGGCGATCCAGCGCTCGTCGGGAGACAGCCGCCCGTAGGATTCCTCGAAGCTCGTGTTCCACGAGAGGCGTTCGGCACGCCCGTCTTCGAGATGATGGTTCAGAGATCGAACCCATTGACAGGATCGCGCTCTTCGTAGACGACGACATCCTGGTCCCGGCCCCAGCTTCGCGCGGTCTGCACGAGTCCGGACTGGGTGATCCGCTCGTCGCCGGCACCGGTGACCGGCAGGACGTGCAGATTCGGCGGGGCGCCCCGGGCAGAAGAAAAGAGGACGCGCAGTCCGTCGGAGGCGAAGAGCGGCCCTGTCGAATCCCCGTCGAACGTCTTCCGGATTTCGTTCCCGCGGCTGTCGCGAGCCCAGACGTCCCGGTCTCCGAGCTCCCCGAACCGCGCGAACGCGATCTGATCACCTTCTGGAGAGAGCGCCAGCCCGCTGTAGATCGCCGGCACTCCGACCCGGCTCAGGACCGCACCACTGCGGTCCTTCCACGTCAGGACCGACGGGTATCCCGTCTGACGCGGCCAGTAGGCCAGGACATCAGACGACACGGCGACCGGAACGTAACCGGCGCCGGACTTGGGAATGTCTTCGAGGACCGCGACGGGATCGCCAGACAGCGCCAGGGCTGTCTCATCGAAGGGATGCGCCCAGAGCACACCCTCGTCCACGTACAACACGTAGGGCGGAGCGTAGAAGAGCGCCGAACGCTGATCGAAGTTGCGCTCCAGGAGCAGCCGCGGTGGAGCGCCGTTGATCGAACCGACATAGATTGCGCGGCTTTCGAGGCCCTGGAAGAAGAAGTGCCGTCCATCCCTCAAGCCTTCCAGCCACAAAGGCACATCTCCGGATTCGTACAGCAGATCCGGATCGCCCCCACCCGAGGCGGAAATCCGCTGCAGACGCGCGCCTTCCCCGCCGAAGATGATGTCGTTCTCCGAGCCCCAGAGGATGTTGCGCATCTGAGGAATCGTGCGGCGGTCCGCGATCGTCCTCACAGTGCCACTGGACACCTGAACCCTGCGGATGGTATCGGCGGTGGCAACGCCCAGCCACTCGCCGTCGGGCGACCAGAAGGCGCCTTCGACACCTTCGGTCCCCCCGACAGGCCGGGCCGCCTCCGAGTCCAGAGCACGCAGCCACAACTGCCTGACCCCTGCATCATCGACACCAGCGAATCCGATCAGCCGGCCATCAGGCGACAACAGCAGCTTGGGATGCGTCCACCCCGGGAAGACCGACACACCTTCCGGAGGAGTCATCGTAAACCGCACGACACCGTTGAGCCCCCCAACTGCGCCCCGCTCGGGCAGCAGCCACGGGACGACAGCCAGCGCGACGAGGGTCAGCCCGGTGGCACCGGTGATCAGCCAGCGAGGCGACCCACGGCGAGACGCGTCCTTGGCATCACGGGCATCGTCCGCCGAGCCATGCATGACGCTCTCGAGCTCGAGGCGAACGTCGGCGACATGGTGCCATCGCTGTCGGAGGTCCTTCTGCAGGCAGCGTTGCAGAGTCGAGCGCAGACGACGTGGCGTTGCCGGCGGGAGCTTCTCGTAATCGGGCTCCGATTTCAGGACCGACGCCAGGACGTCGGAGACCGTTCCCCCGTCGAAGCTCCTCTGCCCGCTGAGCATCTCGTAGAGCACACAGCCGACGGCCCAGATGTCCGCGCGCTCATCGACCGATCCCCCCCGCGCCTGCTCGGGGCTCATGTAGGCTGCCGTGCCGAGAATCAGCCCGGCCTGCGTCATGGCTTGCCCACCGGAGCCTTGGCGAAGGTGGGCTGGCGTGGTGATCGTTGGCGACATCGACACGCTGGAAGACGCGCCCGGCGCGGACTCCAGCGCCTTGGCCAGCCCGAAATCGAGGACTTTGACCGTGCGGTCCGGGCGCAGCTTGACGTTCGCCGGCTTCAGATCGCGATGGACGATTCCCTGCTCGTGTGCCGCTTCCAGCGCGTCCGCGATCTGCGTCGCAATGGCCAGCGCCTCCTCGATGGGAATCGGCCCCTCGGCGATGCGGTCGGCCAGCGTCGGTCCCTCGACCAGTTCCAGGACGAGCGCCGTTCGGCCGCCGGACTTCTCCAGCCCGTAGATCTGCGCGATGTTCGGATGGTTCAACGCCGCGAGCGTCCTGGCCTCTCGGTCGAATCGGGCGAGCCGTTCGGCGTCCGCTGCGACCTCCTCCGGGAGCACCTTGATCGCCACCTGACGGCCCAGATTGGTGTCGGTCGCCCGGTACACCTCGCCCATGCCGCCCACGCCGATCATGGCCGCGACTTCGTAGGAGCCGATTCTGCTGCCGGGACTTAACGCCACATCGGTGGCGATTCTATCGCCAGGTCCTGCCTGACGGCGAAGCGTTCACCCGAAGGCCTGCAACGCGAGAGCGGACTCCTACCGGGTCGGGACCAGCCGTTCCAGCTCCTGCTGCCAGCGTTGGACGACGCGGATCTCTCTGGGATCGGACTCCTCCCCCGACGGCTGGACGACCAGGATGCGGTCGTCGGGTCCCATCTCCCAGGAGACGGCCAGGCTGTCAACAAATGGTGCCTGAAAGAGCTCCCGCGGAGGCGACGACGAAAAGGTGCCCTCGGTCGAGACGGCGCTCGCCATCCATCGATTCCCGTTGTGGTACACGAGCTCGCCACCCTCACCCGACCAGATCGGTTCCGTACCGCCGTCGACCGAAACCCGCGTCTCCGGAGCCATCTCCGGATAGGGTCGAACGAAGATCTCGAAGGGCCCGTCCCGCCTCGACGAATACGCGAGCCAGCGGCCGTCCGGCGAGAAGCGATGCCCCCACTCCAGGCCGCCGACGAGCTGAACCGGCCTGACGAGCTCTCCAGTCGCGAGCGACAGAACGCCGATGCCCGCCTCGTTGTTGCCTTCCCCGAAGACGACGACATCATCCTGGCCGGACCACGTGGTCGCCGTCAGGCGCTCGTTCCCCGAATACATCACCTCGGCTGCGCCCGTCCCGTCGGCCGCGCGCAGCTCGAGCGTCCACTCGTCGCCGCGCTTCGACACATAGAGGATCTGCGTGCCGTCCCGCACCCAGAGCGGCCAGCCGTTGTCGTCGTTCGTCGTGAGACGTGTGCCGCGGCCGGTTGCCACGTCGTACACCCACACCTGATCGGTGGGCCCGCCCACGTGAACCGCCAGTCCCCTGCCGTCCGGGGACAAGGTGAACATGCCGTACGCCTGAGGCGGCATCGGCAAGGGCTCGCTCGTGCCATCCCGGTTCACCCACGCCGGAATCCCGATACCGGCATCTCCACCCAGCACGTACGCCAGCGTCCCGCTGTCCGACAGCGCGAACTGCGCGTAGCCCAGTTGCGAATCGACCCTGACGCCTTCCACGACCGGCACCGGTTCGCCAGTCACCTCGAGCGAGTCGACGTCGAATGCAGCCGCCCTGAGCCCGCCGGCACGAGCGAACACGAGGTGACCCGACTCGGCGTAGCGCGGGTGGAAACCGGCGTTCGGCAGGACGAGGTGCCACCGACCGGTGCCCGGCATGAACGCTCGAATGTCCCGATAATCAGCGCTCATCGGCATGCCGCTCGACGTCGCCACCAGCAGTCCACCGCGCTGCGGGAGTGGCGCCAGCGCCCAGAACTGCGCGACGCCCTCCAGGTCCGCGGAGTTGGCGACCTCTTCGGGCACACCACCCGTCGCCGGCACGCGCTTGATGACGGTCGACACGTCGGTCGTGAAGTAGATGGTGTCGTCCACCCACGCGGCTCCCCAGACGCCGCTGACCGGCGCCAGCGTCTCGGGTCGCCCGCCTCCGACGGAGACCCGACGGAGCTGGTCGCCGGCGAAGAATGCGAGCCATTCCCCATCCGGAGAAAAGAACGGGTTGTAGGCGCCTTCCGTTCCCGCAACAGGTGTGGCGCCGAACTCGCCGACGTTCATGAGGAAGAGCTGCGTCGAGGCCCCCTGCTGTCCGACGTACGCGACTTGTCGGCCGTCATGGGAGATGTCGAAGAGCGGAAGATCGAAACCGAGTGGTACTCCCGTGCCGAGCGCGAGGGGGCGCGGCAGTCGCAGACTGAAGCGCGCCGGCTCGTCGACGCTGGTCGATGGCGCGGTGACGCGTCCGATCACGCCGCCGGCAACGAGCCCCGCGAGGACGGCTACAGCCACCACCAGAAGGCCAGCGTGCCGGCCGCGCGAGCGGACGTCGGGGGAGGATCCGGACGGCGTCGACTCGTCGCCGGGCAGGTCGCCGAGCTCGATGCGCACGTCCCCGATATCCCGCATGCGACGCTGCGGGTCCTTGTCGAGGCAACGGCGCAGCAGGCGCTGCAACGTCCGCGGAACATCTGCCGGGAGCTCCGCCCACGCCGGTTCGCTCTTGATGACCTCCGCCACGGTGAGCCCGACGTCGTCACCCCTGAACGCCCGCCGGCCTGTCAACATCTCGTAGAGCACACAGCCGAACGCCCAGATGTCGGTGCGCCTGTCCACCGGCCGCCCGCGCGCCTGCTCCGGGCTCATGTACGCCGCCGTCCCGAGGATGAGGCCCGCCTGTGTCAGGGCTGGCGTCGTGATCGTCGGCGACAGTGACTGGCTGACCGAACTGGCGCCGGAGGGCTCCATCGCCTTCGCCAGCCCGAAGTCCAGCACCTTCACCGTGCCGTCCGGCCGCAACTTGACGTTGGCCGGCTTCAAGTCACGGTGGATGATGCCCCGTTCGTGCGCAGCCTCGAGCGCCGCGGCGATCTGTTGCGCGATGCCAAGGGCGTCGTCTACTGGGAGCGGCCCTTCCGCGATCCGGTCGGCAAGCGTGTCTCCCTCAACCAGCTCCATCACGAGCGCCGTCGTGCCGCCCGACCGCTCGAGACCGTGGATGGTCGCGATGTTCGGGTGGTTCAACGCGGCGAGCGTCTTCGCCTCGCGCTCGAATCGCGCGAGCCGCTCGGTATCCGACGCGACCGCCAGCGGCAGGACCTTGATCGCGACCTGACGGGCCAGATTGGCATCGGTGGCTCGGTACACCTCGCCCATGCCGCCCGCCCCGATCTGGGCCGTGATCTCGTACTCGCCAAGCCGCGTGCCGGGCCGGAGGTGCATGCCTTCCGGGGATTATAGGCGCTCGACCGCGAGGCTCCCGTGGCAGACGGCTGCAGCTCATCGAGGTAGAATCACGCAGCGAGTGACGAGGCGATGAGGACGAGGGTGGCGGCAGCGGCAGCGTGCGCGGTGGCGGTCGGCGTGAGCGCGTCGGTGGACGTCTGGGCCCAAGGGCGCGGCTTCGGCCGCGGCGGCGCGCCGCGGGCACCGGGCACGGTCGAGCGCATCACCGTTCACGGCAGCTCGCTCGAAGGCAACCTCGAGGGGGACTCCCCCGATCGGGAGGTCACCATCTACCTGCCGCCGAGCTACGCCGCCGACCAGGAGCGCCGCTTCCCGGTGATCTACCTGCTGCACGGGTACACCGGAGCCGACGACACGTTCACCAGCCGGCTGGCGAACCTCCAGGAGCGCGGCGACCGGCTCGACGCCGCGCAGGGCTTCAGCTCGGCGATCGTCGTCACGCCGAACGCCTACACGCTGCACGAGGGCAGCATGTACTCGAGCTCGCCCACCATCGGCGACTGGGAGCGCTTCATCGCCGAGGACCTCGTCGCCTACATGGACGCGAACTACCGCACGCTGCCCGCGCGCATGAGCCGCGGCCTCGCGGGACACTCGATGGGCGGTTACGGCGCGCTGCGGATCGGCATGAAGCGGCCGGACGTCTTCTCGAGCCTGTACCTCATGAGCAGTTGCTGCCTGGCGGCCAATCGCGACCCCAGCCCCGAGTCGATGGCCGCCTCGGCAGCCATCACGACTCGCGAGCAGGCGGAGGCGGCCGCCGCCGAGCCCGGCTTCGGGCCCTCGGTCAACCTGGCCTCGGCCGCCGCCTGGTCGCCGAATCCCGACAGGCCCCCGCTCTATCTCGACCTGCCCGTCGAGAACGGGCGCGTGCGCTCCGAGATCGTCGCCAAATGGGTGGCGAACGCGCCGCTCGAGATGCTCGAGCAGTACGCCTCGAACCTGCAGGACTACTACGACATCGCCATCGACGTCGGCACCGAGGACGGGCTGCTCGCGTCGAACCGCGCGCTGCACGCGGCGCTGACGGCGCTGCGCGTCCCCCACCGGTACGAGGAGTACGAGGGCGACCACACGAACCGGGTCGGCGAGCGGATCGAGCGCAACGTGCTGCCGTTCTTCTCGAAGAGCCTCGTCTCGCCGGTCAACCCGACGTCTCCCTCGCCCGAGGCCGATCGCCTGCGGGGCACGTCAGGTCCATAGGGACGCACGTCGCCGCAGGCCGGGAATCGGCAACAGGGTGACGCATGGCTGACGACGAATCCGGCGGAATCGGCCTCGGTCCTGCAGTCCCCCGAATGCCGCGGGACGGTGGAAACCTTCCGAACCACGACATTCCGGACGACATCGATCCGGCACTGCTGCGGTCCGCGCTCGAGCAACTGCGGTCGGAGCAGAACCTGCCCGGCGGGGTCCTGGCCGGCCTGCTGGCGGCAGGCGCGGCGGCCGCTGCCTGGGCGGGCATCACCGTGCTGACCGACGATGCGAGCCACTGGCTGGCCGTGGGCGTGGGGTTCGTGGTCGGGGTGACCGTCCGGTACGTGGGGAAGGGCATCGAACCGGTGTTCGGCGTGGCCGGCGCGAGTCTCGCGCTGCTCGGGTGCGCCGCCGGCAACCTCCTCGCCGCGTGCGTGATCCTGGCCGGAGAGGAGGGCGTGGCGCTCGGGGACGTGCTGTCGCGTCTCGACGCGGCGGCCGTCGCCGAGTTGATGGCCACGACGTTCAGGCCGATCCACCTCGTGTACTACTTCTTCGCGGCCACCGGAGGGTACAAGTTGTCTTTTCGCCGGCTCGGCCCGGCAGACTTCAGGACGCCGGTCCCGCCGTAGGACCCGTCGGCCTCAGTCGACCGGCACGAGACGCGTCAGCTCTTGGTGCCAGTTGAGGACGATGTTGATGCCCGGGCGCGCCGGTGTCTCCGCGCGCTCGCCGTCGGCCGGGAAGACCATCAGGAACCGTCCGTCCGGTGCGACGTCGTAGTCCCGGTGCCAGTTGAACACCAGGAAATCCCGCAGTGGAAGGGTCCGTTCCGTGCCCCAGGCCGGCGAGGTGCCAAGCTCCACGTCGATCTCGTTCAGCGCCACCGCCCCGACCGTCGTCGAGAATGCTCGACGATAGTAGAGATGCCGCCCGTCCGTGGACCACAGCGGGTACGTGCCGCCGTCCTCGGTCAACCGGTGCCGGTTGGCCCCCGTTTGGGGGAACGGCTGCACCCACACCTGGTTGTCTCCCGTGCCCCCCCGCGACCAGTACGCTAGCCACGCGCCGTCCGGAGAGAATAGTGCGCCATCCTCGGGGGAACCGGGCACGTCGTAGAACAGCTCCGGCGCGTCCGGCCGATCCAGCGACAGCGTCCAGATGGCGCTCTCTTCGGGGTTGTTCCTGCCAGCGACCGTGAATGCCAGCGTGCGCCCGTCGGGCGACCAGGAGGTCGGCCAGTGCTCGGTGCCGTCCTCGGCCACCGTGAGCGGTGCGGCTGCGCCACTGCCGTCGGCCGGTTGCCACCAGACGCTCGGCGTGCCACCGCGATCCGACGTGAACGCGATCCGCTCGCCGTCGGGCGTCCAGATCGGCCGGCTGTTGTTGCCTTCCTGCTGGGCCAGCGGGCGAATGGCACTGGCGCTATCGAGATCGTAGATCCACAGGGCACTCGTGCCGTCGTCGGAGAGCGTCTCGACCACCACCTGACCCGTGCTCGACACCCGCGGATTGAGATAGGGTTGTGATCGCATCTCCAGGAGCTCGACATCCCCATCGGCATCGACCAGGCCCAGCCTGCGATCGGGCCCGACCCGTCCTCCCGCGGCCATGTACGCGAGCGTGCCATTCGCGGCGATCGCGTACTGGGCCGTTCCAGTCGGCTGCAGGGCGTCTCCGCCTCTAGCACGGGTCACGCCGTTGACCACGCGCGCGGCCTCCCCGGCGACTTCGAGTCGGTCCAGGTCGACGGGAACGGCCATGAGCGCGTCTCCCAGCGCGTAGACGAGGTGTCCCGTCGGCACGTATCGCGCGTCGCTGCCGCCGCGAACCAGCAGCGTGCGGGCACCTGAGCTCAGCGACTGGACGACGATGTCGGCCTGGTCCCAGCGGGCGGCGCCGGATGCCGTCGTCGTGCTGAAGAGGATCGAATCACCGTCGGGCAGTCCCTGGGGACTTGCGATCTGTTCGCCGTCCCGTGTTTCGACGAGCAGCTCGGGCGTTCCACCGTCGGCGGCCACGCCGAAGATGCCCTCGCGACGGCTGAACAGCACGGTCCCGTCGGCGCTCCAGCTCGCCCCGCCGATGTTCAGCGCCTCGTCCGACGCGTCGCTCAGGGGAACGGCCACGCCCCCACGAATCGGCACCTTCCTCAACCGCCTCCGCCGAGAGTCCACGTAGCCGACCCACTCACCGTCGGGCGAGAAGAACGGGTTGTTCGCCGGGCCCTCGCTTCCCTCGATCAGTCGCGCCTCCAGCGACTCGAGGGGCCGCAGGAACAGCCCAAGGGGGGTCGCGTACACGAGCTGCCGGCCGTCGGGCGACAGTGCCACGGCGCCGTAGCCCAGGTAGCCGAACGATTGACCCTCGGAGAGCACGTGCGAGAACCGGCTGACCTCCACAGGTTGGTCCGGAGCCAGGAGCCGCACGAGGGTCACGGTCAGCAGCGCCGTGGCCACGACGCTCGCGGCGATCCACGCGGCGAGCGAACGAGATCGCATCCGACCAGGCCCATCTACGGTGCTTGGCGCACGCAAGCCGTCCGGGTCGGCGAGCAACTGCTCCAGGTCGAACCGGACGTCACCGATGTCTCGCAGGCGCCGGGCGGGGTCTTTCTCGAGACACCGGCGCAGCACCTTCCGCACCGTGGGGTGCAAATCCGGCGGCAGTAGCGCAAGGTCCGTCGCACCCTTGATGACCGACGCCAGCGTTTCCGATAGGTCGTCGCCCTCGAACGCCCGACGACCCGTCAGCATCTCGTAGAGCACGCAGCCGAAGGCCCAAACGTCGGTCCGCTTGTCGACCGATCGTCCCTTCGCCTGCTCGGGCGACATGTAGCCGGCGGTTCCCAGGATCAGTCCCTGCTGCGTGGCCGCCAGGCTGAGCGTCGGCGAGTGCGTGACTCCGGCGTCGGAGGCGGACGACTCGCCGGTCGCCTTGGCGAGCCCGAAGTCCAACACCTTCACCGTGCCATCCGGTCGGACCTTGACGTTGGCCGGTTTCAGATCGCGATGGATGATGCCCTGCTCGTGCGCCGCCTCGAGCGCCTCGGCCATCTGCTTCGCGATGTGCAGCACCTCCTCGATGGGCAGCGGGCCGGCCGCGATACGGTCGGCGAGCGTGGGCCCCTCGACCAGCTCCATCACGAGCGCCGTGGTGCCGCCCGACCGCTCGAGCCCATGGATCTGCGCGATGTTGGGATGGTTCAGCGCCGCGAGCGTCTTCGCCTCGCGGTCGAACCGGGCCAGCCGCTCCGCGTCCTGGGCGACGGCGTCGGGCAGGACCTTGAGCGCCACCGGCCGCGCGAGGTTCGTGTCCGTGGCCCGATACACCTCGCCCATGCCGCCTGTGCCGATCCGGGCGGATACCTCGTACGGGCCGATGCGCGCGCCGGGGCTCAACGCCATATACGGTGCGGATTATACGGGCAGTCTCCGCCACCGCTGGAGGCGGGTGACATTGCAGAAACGGCGCAGCCGCAATCCGGATCACCAGCATGCCGCCGGAATCTCGAAGGCACGCGCCGTGCTCGGCCTTCAGGAACCGGGGTCGCGGGAGCCGCTCATCGGCGGTATCCTGCTGGAGGCGGGGCGTGCCGACACTTGAAGTAACGGGTCGCGTACATCGAGGGGCAGATGAGCGAGCAGTCGCAGGGGCTGCTGCAGGTGCGGGACGCCCTGCACAGTCTCGAGCAGCGGATCGATGCCCGGTTCGAGGGCCACGACCACCGCTTCGAGTCGATCGACCATCGTTTCGACGCGATCGACCGCCGCTTCGAGGCCATTGATCGGCGCTTCGAGACCGTGGACCGTCGCTTCGACGGTGTTGACCATCGCATCGACCGTCTCGACGACAAGATGTCTCGCCAGTTCCTGTGGCTGGTCGGGCTCCAGGTGACCACCCTTATCGCTGTCGTTTCCGCGCTGCTGGCGCGCGGCTGAGCGCCGGTCCGGATCAGGACAGGACGCGGGCCACGGCCGTCCAGACGTCGGCTGCCACCGCGTCCCGGTCACGGTCCGCGTCGAGGCGCACCCAGCCGAGCGAGGCGGACTGCCGCAGGTAGCTCTCGCGCACGCGCGTGAGCAGCGCCAGGTCGCGCTCGTAGCGGTCTCGTCCGGCTGACTTGCGCTGCGCCGAGACCTCCGGCGCGATGTCGAGCAGGACGGTGAGCGCGGGCTGCGGCAGGTGCACCTGCAGGTCGCGCAGCCAGTGGGCATCGAGCCCCTGCGCTTCCCCGTAGGCCAGGCTCGACGCCGCGTACCGGTCGCAGATCAGGATCACCCCGTCTGCCAGGTCCGCCTCGATGCGCGGCTTCATCTCGTAGCGGTTCGTGACGTAGAGGAGCTGCATCACGTCCGGGCCGTACCCGCGATCGCCGTGCAG
>Ga0299906_10000440_pt1 | contig 38930 bp, 28 predicted proteins | sample RVTome_14_FD_200259 | JGI IMG/M metagenome (GOLD analysis project Ga0299906, IMG submission 200259) | Soil microbial communities from uranium-contaminated site in the Upper Colorado River Basin, Wyoming, United States - RVT145D125 (version 2) ... | reverse complement strand
GGACCTACACGCGGCGCGGGAAGTGAAGACGGTGAACCTACGAGCCGGAGTGGCGGAATGGTAGACGCAGCGGACTTAAAATCCGCCGCCGCAAGGCGTGGGGGTTCGAGTCCCCCCTCCGGCACCAGCAAAAGCGGGACGGCTCCTCGTAGGTCAGGCTCCGCCTGACGATTCTCCGTGATCGAGGAATCGGCAGGCGTGATGTTCCGGCACCAGCCGCTACCTGCTGATCCTCTTGGCGCGTCCTCCACGCGTTCTTGATCAAGGCGGTGTTGTGCCTCGCGCAGCCGGAAACAGCCGGCGGTCTGATAAAGAAACCGCCCGCTCCGCGCTCTATCCAGGTAAACGGCCTGGTGAGCCCGATGTCAACTCTCGTGCTGCAGCCATCCCGGAGGTCATTCATGTCAAGGGACGTCCTGCTTTGCCTGCTACTCTCCGCTCTCATGCCTACCGGCGGTCCCCTGGCCGCCGAGATCGTCGCCGGCCACACGGCGGGCCAGTTTCAGGTCAATGAGTCCGGGGCTGCGACCTACACGGTCCCGATTACCGCAGTGCCCGGCACGTCTGGGCTCGAGCCCAAGCTCGCGCTGTCCTACAGCAGCCAGGGGCGCAACTCCCTCCTCGGCGTGGGATGGTCGCTCTCGGGACTTTCCGTGATCTCCCGCTGTCCGGCGACCCTGGCCCAGGACGGATTCATTGATGGCGTTGACTTCGACGGGAACGACCGCTTCTGTCTCGACGGCGAACGCCTGATGGCGGTCGGCGGCGTCTACGGCGCCGATGGCACAGAGTACCGGACGGAACAGGACACGTTCCGCCGGATCATCTCGCATGGCCAGGCCGGAAATGGGCCGAGCTCGTTCACCGTCTGGACCAAGTCGGGCCTGATCTTCGAGTACGGAGGTACGGAAGACTCGCGCATCGAGGCCCAGGGCAAGACGAGCGTCCTCTTCTGGGCCGTGAGCCGGATCAGCGATACCAAGGGCACCTACCTCACCGTGTCTTACGCGGAGGACAACCCCAACGGGGAGTACCGGCCCGACCGGATCGACTACACCGCCAACGATGCGGCGGGCCTGGCCCCCTACGCCTCGGTTCGGTTCGTCTACGAGTCCCGTCTCGACATCACGCCGCGGTATGTCGGCGGCGCACTGCTTAAGACCACAAAGCGGCTCTCCGCCGTTCGCGCCTACGAGGGCGAGACGCTCTACCGCGAGTACCTGCTCGCCTACGGGACCAGCCCGACGACGGGTAATTCCCGTCTCGAAAGCATCACCGAGTGCGGAAGTGACGGAGATTGCTTCGGCCCTAGCATCTTGACCTGGTATCAGTCGGACGAGGAGTATTTCGATCCTGTCATCTCAACTTCCCACGGATCTACTGGCTGGGCTTCCTACACAAGCTTCGGAGATTTCAACGGCGACGGGCTGACGGACTACGCCCGTACCGGCAGCGGCACCTTGTACGTGGGTCTGTCAAACGGAGACGGAACATTCGAGCCAGTCATTACGACGTCCCATGGATCCACCGGGTGGCATTCCTACACACGCTTCGCCGACTTCAATGGCGACGGCATGACGGATTACGCCCTCACCGGCAGCGGAACCTTGTATGTGGGACTGTCGAACGGAGATGGGACGTTCGAATCAGTCATCACGACATCCCTTGGGTCTACCGGCTGGGCCTCCTACACAAGCTTCGGCGATTTCAATGGCGACGGCCTGACGGATTACGCCCTCACCGGCAGCGGAACCTTGTACGTGGGTCTGGCAAACGGAGACGGAACATTCGAGCCGGTCATTTCGACGTCCCATGGATCCACCGGATGGCATTCCTACACCAGCTTCGGAGATTTCAATGGCGACGGGCTGACGGACTACGCCCGTACCGGCAGCGGCACCTTGTACGTGGGTCTGTCAAACGGAGACGGAACCTTCGAGCCGGTCATCACGACGTCCCATGGATCCACCGGATGGCATTCCTACACACGTTTCGCCGACTTCAATGGCGACGGCCTGACGGACTACGCCCGTACCGGCAGCGGCACCTTGTACGTGGGTCTGTCAAACGGAGACGGAACATTTGAGCCGGTCATCACGACGTCCCATGGATCCACCGGATGGCATTCCTACACACGTTTCGCCGACTTCAATGGCGACGGCCTGACGGACTACGCCCGTACCGGCAGCGGCACCTTGTACGTGGGTCTGTCAAACGGAGACGGAACCTTCGAGCCGGTCATCACGACATCCCTTGGGACTACCGGCTGGGCTTCCTACACAAGCTTCGGCGATTTCAATGGCGACGGCCTGCCGGATTACGCCCTCACCGGCAGCGGCACCTTGCATGTGGGACGATCCAACGCATCTCGCATCCCGAATCTACTTTCTTCGGCCACCACCGGCCACGCATTCGCTACAGCTATCTTATACAAGCCGCTTACCGACAACTCCGTCTACACCAAGGACGATGCCGCCGTTTATCCACAACAGGACTTCCAGGCGCCGATGTACGTGGTCTCTTCCTACTCCACCAGCAATGGCATCGGCGGAACCGCGAGCTTCAGCTACCACTACGGCGGCGCCAAGATCAACCTTCACGGCCGCGGATTCCGGGGATTCGACCGCACCACGGTCACCGACGAACAGACCGGCATCGAAACGACGATCTTCTACGAGCGGGACTACAAGTGCATCAGCACGAAGATCCGCCGCACCGAGCAGCGCCAGCCTGACGGGACGCTGATCAGTGAAGTCGACAACACGATCGTTATTCAGGATCACGGTTCCGGGGTGCATTTCTCCTTCGTGAGCGAAAGCATCGCCAAGAACTACGAGCTCGACGGCAGCCTCGTCTCCACCGTCACCACCACGACCGATTACGACGATTACGGCAACGTGCTGGAGCTCAGTGTCGACTACGGCGACGGGCAGACGGAGACGACGGTCAATACCTACGACGACGATCTCGACACCTGGTTCCTCGGACGGCTTACGCGAACCGAGGTGACGAAGACCGCGCCAGGCCGGCCCACGCAAACCCGTGTCTCCGCGTTCACCTACGATCCCGACTCCGGGCTCCTGACCGCGGAGATCGTCGAACCGGATCATGCCACCCTTCGCTTGGAGAAGACCTACCAGCACGATGCGTTCGGGAACATCACCGAGAGTACGACGAGCGGACCCGGTATCGCGAACCGGACGCATACGACGGTCCTCGATGAACAGGGCCGCTACGTTACCGACAGCGCCAACGCGCTCGCGCACCTGGAGACCAAGGACTACGCCCTTGGCAGTATGACCGGCCTCACGGGACCCAACCTCCTCACCACGACCTGGGAGTATGACGGCTTCGGACGCCAGACGAGCGAGTTGCGCGCGGACGGCACCGAAACGCTGGCCTTCTACGAGACGTGTGGCGAGGGCTGTCCCGAGCATGCGGTGTACTTCGTCCGGAGCGACACCACCGGCGCACCTTACACCATCACTTATTTCGACCTTCTCGACCGCGAGATCCGACGCGAGACGCAGGGGTTCGACGGCACGCCGATCTACTCGGACACCGAATACAACGCACGCGGCCTCGTCGAACGCGTGTCGGAGCCCTACTTTGCCGGGGAGACGCCGCTGTGGACATCGTTTGCCTACGACCTGCTCGGCAGAGCCACCTCCGAAACCGCGCCCGGCAACCGCGTGACCACGACCGCGTATGCCGGCCGCACCATCACGGTCACCAATCCGCTTGGTCAGCAGGGCATCCGGACGGTCGATGCGCGCGGCCAATTGGTTGCGAGCACCGACCATCTCGAAGGCACCGTCACCTACGCCTACGACGCCTTAGGCAACATGATCGAGATGGAGGATCCTCTAGGGAATATCACGACGCTTGCCTACGACATCCGGGGGAACAGGACCTCCATGGCCGACCCGGACACCGGCACGACCACCTTTGCCAACAACACCCTCGGCGAACTGACTTCTCAGACCGACGCGAGGGGCAATACGGTGACGTTTGCCTACGATCTCCTCGGCCGGATCACGAGCCGCGTCGAGCCTGAAGACACGAGCACCTGGCTTTATGACACGCGGCCCAAGGGAATCGGCAAGCTGTCCCGCGTCAGCCGGGGCGACTACACGGAGGAGTACTTCTACGATGTCCTCGGTCGCCCCTCGGAAACCCGTACCACGATCGCGGGCACGAGCTATTCGCTGACCGCCGGCTACGACCTCTTCGGCAGGCCCGAGACGCTGGCCTACCCCACGGGGTTCGGCGTCCGTACCCTTTACAACGCTCAGGGCTACGCGCAGGAGCTCCGGCGGACCAGCGACAACCACATACTGTGGCGGGCCAACACCATCAACGCGCGTGGTCAGCTTGAAGAGGCGACCCTCGGCAATGGCCTCGTCACGACGAGGGACTTCGATTCCGAGACGGGCAGGTTGGACCGCATCCAAACCGGAGGCGTCCAGCACCTTGCATTCGGTTATGACGAGATCGGCAACCTGCTGAGCCGCAGCGACGTGATCCGCGATCTGTCCGAGGCGTTTGCCTATGACGGACTCAACCGGCTCACAAGCAGCCAGGTCGCAGGTCGAGCGGCAGTCACCATCGCGTATGACGCCCTGGGCAACATCACCCTCAAGTCCGATGTCGGCACGTACGCCTACGGCGAGAACGGCGCGGGCCCTCATGCGGTGACGTCGATTGTCGGCCCCAGAGCGGCGACCTATTCCTACGACGCAAACGGCAATCGTATACAGAAGTCGGTCGGTGGAGGGTTCGGGGCGATCTTCTGCGACGGATTTGAAAGCGGGGATACCGCCGCATGGGAGGGTGGTGAGAGTAGCTGCGATGCCGGTAACGGCATCTCGTCCGTCGCCTACACCTCCTTCAACCTGCCCCACACAATCGCCGAAGGCGACACGACCCTCACCTTCGCCTATGGTCCGGAGTACGACCGCTACCGGCAGGTGGTGACGACCTCGGGGGGCGCCACGACCAAGCTCTATATCGGCGGCGTCCTGGAGCGCGAGACGACCGGCGGCGTTTCGAAGGACATCCACTACGTCCGGGCGGGCGGGGAGGTCATCGCAGTCTATACCGTCGAGGATACCGGCGCGGCGACGTTCCAGTCCACCCGTTACCTTCACCGCGACCATCTCGGCTCCGTCCAGACCGTGACCAACGAAGCGGGCGCGACGGTCGAGGTGATGAGCTTCGACCCGTGGGGGCTCCGCCGCAATGCGGGCGACTGGAGCCCCGCGACCGTGCCGATCGTCCCGGCGCTCGACCGCGGCTTCACCGGCCATGAGCACCTCGACGAGGTAACGCTCATCCACATGAACGGCCGCGTCTATGACCCTGTGATCGGCCGGTTCCTCTCCGCCGATCCCTTCGTTCAGGTGCCGGAATACTCCCAGAGCCTCAACCGGTACGGCTACGTCCTCAATAACCCACTCTCACTGACCGACCCGAGCGGTCTTTTCTTCAAGAGCGTTGGCAAGTTCTTCAGCAAACTTTTTAAGAACCCTATCGTTCGTATTGGAGTATCGGTTGCGGTGGGTTATTTGACAGGTGTAGCCAGCCTCGCAACAGTCTTTGACGGTGTCAGCTTCAGTTCTGCACTTTTCAACGTTGCTGCTACCGTTGAAGGGCTCGGTTTTGCTGGGGCAATAGTCTCCGGCGCCGGGTACGGTTTCGGGGCTGCCTTTAGTGGAGCGCTCTTAGCTGGCAAAGGCCTTGGAGAAGCATTAAGAGCAGGCATAGCTTCCGCTGCCATTGGTGGTCTCGAAAGCGCAGCCGTGCTCCAAGTGGCGAGATTCTTCCCCGCGCCAGCTCCCGAGGCACTGGAGCATCACTACGTGAGTAAACGCGTAGCCTTAGCAATAGCGGAACGTTTCCAGTCACAAGTCCCCAAAATCATTGCCAGAGCCACTGTCAGAGAGATATTCGGCCGAGTACGCGGTAACGAACCTTTGGAGAGTTTTGGCGGCAGCCTTTTCATGGACACGCTCTCCGTTGGCAGAGACTTGGTGGTCGAAGCCTATGTCTTTGGCAATCTCGAGAAGGTAAAGGCAGACGGGATCTGCGATGACTCCGAGAGCTGTCTGTACGCCTTGAGGCTCACCTTTGATCGTGGAGGGAAGTCGATAATTGGTCTTCCACCACGCAATTCCGGAAAGGAACTAAGTCCTCTCGACTGGCTGATCAGCGACGGAGGAATTCTACGATACCTTAATTATTTGCCTGGATTCAATTCGGGCGCTGCATTCCATGACAGTCTGTCGGTCTTGCTAAAGGCTGACTTGCCAGACGCTACAACTGCACGATTTACGATCTTTAACCTCGGGACTATTCCGCCAGGAATAGCTCTTAACTATCTTGCTCTTGGTGTCGATCTGTCAAGGCAACCGGAAGAGGCTAATCTGATACCGATCGGCAAATACTAAGGGTGCCAAGTGACCTGGATTTACTTCGGCTGCAAGCGTGGCGCAGATCCATACTCCCGAACTGACGGCGACGAGAAGCGATTTGCAGCTTCACGTCGCCGGCTTACGGCGGCTGAGAGCAATGATAAGGTCCGGACTTCCAACTTACGGCGGCGTGAAACGATCCGCCGCTTCACGACGCCGCCATACGGCGGCAGGAAGCGAGTTGCAAGCTCCAACCCCACGACTTACGGCGATTGCTGGCGAGTTGCAGGTTCCAACTCCCCAACTTACGGCGGTTGCCGGCGAGTTGCAGCTCCGGAACGCCGGTCTACCGCGGTAAGTCGAGATGGACGGCCGGCGAAACCCGTCCATCCACGGTAAGTCGTCATTGTCGAGCGACGAAACGACTCCCCGCCGCCGTAAGTCGGACTCGTCGGCGTGCACGTCGCCTCCAACGGCCGTAAGGAGAGAGGCTCGAGGCGGCAACTCGCTTTCAACGACGGTAAGTCGGGAGGAGAGGGACCGAGAATCGCGGGCTGACGGCGGTCAGGAGCGCTCGACCTGGCGGGAGCTTGCCGGCTTACCGCGGTAAGGAGCGCTCGACCGATCGGCAGGACGGCGGCTTACGGCGGTAAGAAAAGAGGCCCCCGCGGGTGCGGGGGCCTCGGCGAAGGAGCGATGCGCTCCGTGTCAGGTGGACGGGGGGTCCGCCGGGGCGGCGTCCGGAGGGGTCTCCGGAGGGGCCGTTTCCGGCGGGGTGGGGGGCTCACCAGGCGTTCCGTCCTCGGCCGGGCGGCCGGAACGGCGCGGCAAGGTCAGCTCCATGCGCGCCGCGAGCTCGGGCAAGCCGGCGAGCTTGTAGAGTCCCTGGAGAATTCGGACCGTGACGAGGTAAATGGTGTCATGGCCCTTCATCGCCTCGTTCTTGGCGACGATGGTTCCCTGGAACCCTGTCCGCTCTCCGGTGATGGCGTCATTGAGCGCGACGAGACTCTGTAGTCCCGGCGCGATCGCCGACGCCACGAACGCGGCGGTGACGGGGAGACCCGGATAGCGCGAGGGCGGCAGCGGGAAAGTCGGATCCTGGAGATTGCCCAGAACCCGGTTCCCTTGCCGAGCCAACGCCACAGGGTCTTGTGCGAGGCGGGACTCGAAACCGATCTTCTCGGCTACCGCGTCGGTGAGACACCGCCGGCAGATTTCCCGCATGTCGAACATCGTCTCACGGACTTCCAGGGTCGTCCCATCCCGCGCCACGCGCACGGCGTTGTCGTTGCCCACCTCGTTCAAGTGGGTCGACTCCGCCGTGAGCAGGGTACGGAGAGAACGGTCCTGACACCGGACCAGCAGGTCGACGACGCCCAGGACGTGGTCGACGTCCTGGCCTTCGGCGAGGTCCGGACCCAGGGTCCGGGTCAGGCCGTCGGCGAGCTGCTGGCGATGGGAAGCGTGGAACGACTTGACGAACTCGCACTTCTTCTCGCGGTCTGTGACCATGTCAGAGATCTTCGCAGGCACCGGTTCATCACCTCCTTTCTTCTTTGGATTTCGTGGGACTTTCCCAAGTGCCACGCTGAACAGGATAAACGCGGAAGACCGGCCGAAGATTACGGATTCCATGCGGATCGGCCGTTCTGGCCGCGTCTTTCTTCGACAGAGGGTGGTTTCCGGCCTCCGGAGGGGTCCGAATCGACCAAACTGGCCCGCTACCATGCTATGGTGTCGACGTCATGAGGCGGGATCATCCGGCGGAAGGAGGCCCCTGTGGACCCGGAACACGCGGACGCGCACCTGCGCATGGCCGTCGAGCTGGAGCGCCAGCACCGCAAGGGAGGCGCCTCGGCGCTCGACCGGCGGCTGGAACGCAGCAACGGATACGTGAAGCGCCTGCTGAGCGGTCGCCGCAAGCTCAGCCTGGCCACGCTGCTCGAGATCGTGGCCGGCCTGCGTTACGAGCCCGGGGAGTTCTTCCTCTGGGTCTTCGGGCCGACCCACCTGCGGGCCGACCACTTCCTGGAGAAGCTCGCCCGGCGCGCCACGACGCCGGCGATCCTGCGGCGGATCGATCCGCTCCTGGCCCGGCAGCAGGCGTCCAGGAAGGGCAACCGGCCCCTCGCCGACGAGGAACGCGTCGGCCGGTACTGGCCCGAGATCGAGCGACTCAACCGCCTCAGCTTCTCCGATCCGCGCCAGGCCAACGAGGAGACGGCGGCGTTGCTGGCCTTGCTCGTCGGGGAGCTCGAGATCCACGGCGAGCCGCTGGGCCTGTTGACGGGATCCTTGACCCTGAGCGGGCGGATCGAGTACCTCCTGGGCGATCATCCGGCGTCGGCCTGCTACCTCCGGCGAGCGCTCGATCACGCCCGCCGGTGCGCGGACCTGGCGGCCGAAGCCGAGATCTACCGTTGGTGTTGCCGTCTGGCCGCCAGTCGTGGCGATCACCACGCGGCGCTGGCCTTCGCCGACCGGGCGCGTGACCTGGCCGTGCTGCGTCACGACCTCGCGGGCATCGGTCACGCGTTGACGCATCGCGGCCTCGTCCTGCGCCGGCTCGGCGACGTCGGCGGCGCCGTGAGCCACCTCAACGTCGCCCTGAAGTACATCCCGGCGGATCAGTGGTCCTCGCGGAGCGTGGTGTTCCAGAACCTGGCGATCATCCACCTCTGCGACCTGGACGACCTCGGCAAGGCGAAGAACCTCTGCCGGCTTGCCGAGCACGAGAACGGCACGAAGGAAGGTCTCCAATGGTGGAGCAAGGCCTGGATCCGCGCCGAGATCGCGCTGCGGGAGAGCCGTCTCGACGACGCCGAGGCCGAGTTCGGGAGGCTGCGGGAGGTGGAACGTGCCCGCCACCGTCACCTCCCGGCGGCCCTGGCGTGCATGGGCCTGGCCAAGGCCCGCATGCGCTCCGGCCGCCGCGGCGAGACGGAGGCCGTGATCCGGGAGATGGCGGAGCTCGTCGCCGGCGTCCAGGCGGTGAACCGGCAGGCGGGGCTCCTGATGGAGAAGCTCGTCCGCGCCACGCGCTCGGGCAAGCTCACCGCCGAGCTCCTCGACCGCCTCTCGGACGAGATGGACGCGGCGGCCCTCTGCCGGGGGTCGACGCTGTTCAGCGGGTAAGTCGAGAGAGGGATGGCCGGCACCAGCCTCCCTGCAGAGAGCCATAGCCGCCGATCGAGCCGAACGTTTGTATCTGCGCTCCGACCGGGCACGGCTGGTTGTGAACGCTCTTGGTCAAGGTCGCGCTGTTGCCGCCGGAAATGCAGCAGAAAGAATCGTTCTGATCGTAGAAGATGAAGCACTCGTCAAGGCCCCAGTCATTGAACCAGGTGATCGGTTGGAAGTACCAGGCAGGGCCAGCTTCCCCTACGGTTACGCCGGTGGACAAGAATACGTCTGCCGTGTCGCTCGCTTTGTCCGGTTGCGCGGAGACGCTGGCAAAGGTGACGATGTAGATGGCGTCGGCACCGGTAGCCGTCATTAACGCGATCGCCAAGATCTGGCCGCAGTGCAGCAGGTTCCTCATTTGTAGTATCCTCCGCTTTTGGCTGTTGATCAGCATGGTGGCTTTACTCGCCGGTCCTCTTGCGAAGCTGGGCTTCAAACGCTTTCGCCGGATGGTCGGCGCGATCAAACGGCTCGTCGGAAGCGACGCTGGTAGAGGGCGCGACCCGGTCACGAATACACTTCTCAATTCCATCCGCTGAGACTCCGAGACTCGATAGCTCCTGCAAGAGATCGAAGTAGACGTCCGCGAGTGCGCCCGCCTGCTGTGCCTCGAAGGCCGTCAATTCCGCCCGGTAGGCGGCTTCCTCCTTGCCCTCGGGGCTCGGACCCCTCGCGCGGCCGTACACCATGGTGGTGGTTGAAGGCACTCTCTCACCACGAACCACGAGCAGCTCTTCTTTCTCATGGACGATGGGCCCGTCCTCACCGTATTCGAGCGTATAGGCTCGCTCCAGGGCGCGAATAAAGGCCGTCTCAGCGTTGGTTCCGGGCTCCAGGCTCAGCTCCTTGAGAAAGTACTCGTGCCAATCCCGACTCTCGCGGTAGTGGTTGTTGGCGAGCACGAAGAACTGCCGTACGAGAAAGTATCTTGGCACCCGGTCTCCCGTGGCTTGGTACTGGAGATCAGAGGGGGCGAGGGGGCTTCCGGATCCGCTGGCCGGGACCTGCGCGCTATTCCCGTTCTGGGCGTGTGTCCCCGCAAGCGGAATCATCAGTGACAGCGCGGTCAGGAAGGGTAAGCAGGTTTTTCGTCTCATGGGCTTCTCCACGACGTTGGCGTTGATGACCTGGCCGTCCACGCCGCCCGCGTCGCGCCGGCAGACGGGAATCGGCCGCTTCTCTACGACTTTCAAGATGCTTGCTCAGCCCAGCCCAGGTTGGCTATACTTGCTGCGAGAGCCGGAGGAGATCGAGTTGACACGAAGAGGAGAGGACGAACGGACGGGATCGCCGCCGTCTCCCTGTCCGCCCTCGACCTCGTTCGCGTCATCGTCCACTCCATCCTCTCGACCCGCTCCGGGCCGGGTTGTATCCCGTATCCTCGAGCTTACCCTTAATCGCGTAGACCGGCCAAAGAGTATGCCAAGAAAATGAGCCCGCCAGGCAGTGCGAGCGTCACGCAGGTGCTGTTGGACTGGAGCGAAGGCGACCGCGAGGCCCTCCGGCGGCTGATGCCTCTGGTCACCGACGAGCTCCATCGGCTGGCGGAGAGGCACCTCGGCCGCGAGCGAGCGGGCCACACGCTGCAGCCCACCGCCCTGGTCAACGAAGTCTACCTGCGCCTCGCGGACCAGGACCGGGTACGGTGCTTGAGCCGCCTGGAGTTCTTCGCCTTCGCGGGCAGGTTGATGCGCCGCATCCTGGTGGACCACGCCCGGGCTTATCGAGCTTCCAAGCGTGGCAGCGGCCGCACCCTCTTCCCATTGGACGAGGCCCTCGGGGTTTCCGCGCCTGGCTCGCCGCAGCCGATCGACCTGCTGGCCGTCGACGAAGCGCTGGACGAGCTCCGGGCGCTCGACGAGCTCCAACACCGAGTCGTGGAGCTGCGCTTCTTCGCCGGCCTGACTTTGGCCGAGATCGGGGAGCTGCTCGGCATGAGCCACACGACCGTCAATCGACGCTGGGCGTCGGCCAAGGCATGGCTCGCCCGTAAGCTGACGAGGAGCCCTGAGTGATGGAGGATTCCGCGATGACCCCCGAACGATGGCTGCGGGTGCGGGAGGTGGTCGAGTCAGCCCTCGAGCTCGCCCCGCGAAAGCGCGAGAGATTCCTGGTCCGGACCTGTGGCGCCGACCACGCCCTGCGCGACGAGGTGGACACGCTGCTGCGAGGGTATGAGAGGGCGGGGACGCTCTTCGACCGTCCTGTGCTGGAGCTGCGCCAGCTCCGGGAACAGGACTCCGCCCTGACGGCTTTTCCGGCGGCTATAGGCCCGTATAGCCTGCTGCGGCCTCTCGCGCACGGCGGCATGGGCAGCGTCTACCTCGCCGAGCGTACTGGCAGCTACCGCCAGCGGGTGGCGGTCAAGCTCCTGAGGCCCGGCATGAGCTCCGAAGATCTGGTTCACCGCTTCCGAAGCGAGCGTCAGATCCTCGCTCAGCTCGAGCACCCCTACATCGCCAAGATCCTCGACGGCGGCTCGCACGAGGGACACCTCTACCTCGTCATGGAGCTGATCGACGGTCTCCCCATCGACCGCTTCTGCGACGAGCAGCGGCTCGGCGTCACGGCCCGGCTCGAGTTGATGCGCAAGGTCTGTGAGGCGGTGCAGTTCGCTCACCGCAACCTGGTCGTCCATCGCGACCTCAAGCCCGCCAACATCCTGGTGACGGCGGCCGGCGACCCCAAGCTCCTCGATTTCGGCATCGCCAAGCTCCTGCGACCTGAGACCTTCCCGCACACCGTGCTGCCCACGATTCCCGGCCTGATGCCGATGACCCCGGACTACGCCAGCCCCGAGCAAGTGCGGGGCGAGCCCGTGACGACCGCCAGCGACGTCTATGCTCTCGGCGCGCTGCTCTACGAGCTGCTGACCGGCCACAGCCCTTACGTGCTCACGAGCCGCGAGCCGGCCGCGGTGGCCCGTGCGGTCTGCGAGCAGCGGCCCGAGAGACCGTCCGTCGCCGTCGCGCGCAATCGCGACGGCGAGCGACCCAGGGGAGAGGTGCAGCGGCTGCGCCGCCGGCTCCAGGGCGATCTCGACACCATCGTGCTGACGGCCCTGCGCAAGGAGCCGGAGCGTCGATACGCGTCGGTGGAGCAGCTCGCCGAAGACCTGGACCGTCACGTGACCGGCCGCCCCGTTCTCGCGCGGCCCGACGATCTCGCCTATCGGACGCGGAAGTTCCTGCGCCGCAACCGGTGGGGAGTAAGCCTCGCCGCCGCGGTGCTGGCGGTTCCGGTCGCGTTCACCGGTGCGCTGCTGATGCAGCGCAAGAGGATCTTGCGCGAGCGCAACCACGCCCAGGAGGTGGCCCGCTTCCTCGTCCAGCTCTTCAAGGTCTCGGACCCCGACCAGGCGCACGGCGAGGCGATCACCGCTCGCGAGATCCTCGACCAGAGCGCGCACGAGATTCCTTGGCGGCTCGCCGGTCAGCCGGAGCTGCAGGCCGACCTGATGGAGACCATGGCTCGGGTCTACATGAGCCTCGGCCTCTACGACCGCGCCGTGCCGCTCCTCGAAACGGCCCGGAAGGAACGGCGGGAGAGCCAAGGGAAACAGCCCATGGCGATGGTGGGCAACATGTTGATCGAGGGTGAGCTACGGCTGAGGAAAGGAGAGTACGAGGCTGTGGCGACGCACTATCGTCAAGCTCTCGAGACGCTTCGCCGGCTGCGACGTCTCAACGATCCCGTCGTGGTCGACGTACTGGCCGGACTTGCTACGGTGCTGCAACGGCAGGGGGACTACGCAGCGGCCGAGGTGCTCCACCGAGATGCGCTCGAGAAGGCCGAACGTCTTTACGGCGAAGTTCACGAACAGGCCATCGTCTGCCTCCATGGCCTTGCAAGTCTCCTCGAAGAACGCGGCCAGTATGAATCGGCGGATATCGCTTATCATCGTGCGCTGGCGAACGCCCGACAGATCTTCGGCAAGAGACACCCGCGCGTTGCCTCACTCCTGAGTGACCTTGGAATGCTCGCCGCACAACGAGGAGATTTCACGACCGCGGAGCGACATCTTCGAGAGTCCCTTTCGATGCAGCGCCGACTCTACGACGGCCCTCATCCCAGCCTCGCTAGCTGCATTCATGATCTGGCCTGGCTGCTCTTCTACGGGCGAGGAACGTATGGAGACGCCGAACAACTTTTTAGAGAAGCACTGGCCATGCGCCGTGCCGTCTACGGAGAGCGCCATCAGGAAGTACTCACAAGCTTGGAATACCTAGGGCTCTTGCTTGCTCACAAGGCGGACTTCAATGAGGCCGAAAGTGTTCTTCGTGAGGCTTACGAACACTGTCAGCGTCTTCTAGGGGGCACTCACCCCAAAGTTGCTGACGTCTCCTATGCACTTTCCCATGTATTAACCATGTTAAATAGACACGATGAGGCGGAAGAGCTCATATTAGATTCGCTAGACGTGTGTCTTGTGTCGAGAGGCAATAGACATCCGAGTTTTCTTAGAATTATCTGGAAGCTAGCAGTACTGCGCGTCCACCAGGGTAGATTCGAGGAGGCATCTACTATTTTTGAGGATGTGCTCCCGCAAATCCGCGAGGCATGGGGAGATGATCATCCCGCGCTCGCCGAATTGATACTCCCCGCGAGCGTCCTATCTACATACACGGGAGAGTTTAGTCATGCAGAAGTTCTTGCACGAGAAGCCCTTCAACTGTACGATAACCATGTCAACAGTGGCCACCCACATCAAGCGGCGATAATGGGAGGGCTGGCCAAGGCCCTGGTCGGCCAGAACAAGAACGCGGAAGCAGAAGTAGTAGCTCGGAAATCCAAGGAGATATTCGACAATTCGCTACCGGACCAACACTATTGGAGGTTAAGCTCTCAATCGGTTCTGGGCGCCTGTCTAGCAGGTTTAGGCGATTACCTTGATGCAGAGAGGTATCTGATCTCAAGCTATCAACAGTTGAAGCGGAACCTCGGCGCCCGGAGCATCCTCACTGTGGTGGCTCTCGAAAGGGTGATCGATCTCTACGAATTGTGGGACAAGCCAGAGAAGGCTGCCGAATTCCGGTCAATCCGTACGATGAGCAATCCGCCGATGGTCCGCCGTTGGGCCAACGCCGCCGGAAGGCAGAAAACAACAACATCACAGCTCGACGCCGGCGACTAGACTAGACGACCTACGGCACCAACCTCCTCATGATCCGACGCCTTCGGCCAGGCGTGCCCCGTAGCGACCCCTCAGGTAGTTGGCCCTGCCCTGCTTCCCAGCCCGCTCCTCGACGATCCACGCCAGCGCCTCGACAGCGTTCTCGGCATCTTGACGAGCGCCCGCCGCGATCAGCTTCTCGATCACCTCAGCCATGATCTGCTCTGCCCGGTCGACCATGCCCAGGCGAGCCAAGGCGAGGGCCTTGCCCCATCGTATGAGGACTCGGTGGCTATGGGAGCGCCGGAACCGCCGGCGTGCTAGCTCCTTGTCCGCTTGATCAAGCAACTGGAGCGCCCGGGTAACGTTGTCGAGCGTGCCGAACCGGATTAGCAGGGTGGAAAGAACCGTGATCGCCGCCATCCGCACGCGCAAATCCGACCGATGGGTGGTGAGGGCCAACGCCTCTAAGACATCTCCCATCGCTTGTGCTGCCGAACCGACTTTGAGGAAGAGCGCGATCTGCGCGCGGATGACGAGATAGGCCGCCTTCGAGCTGAGCAACTTCTGACGTCGCTTCTGGGTGCTGTCCTCCTCTCCTTCCAGCTTCGCTACTTCGCCCGCCACCAGCTCCAGGGAGACGTGGATGGAGTCCAGGGCCGTGTCGGCGTCCCGGCGCTCGATGTGCAGGCTGGCGCTCTGGGCCATCAGTTCTGCCTGAGCGGCCGGCGAGCCGCCCATCTTTCGCGCGACCTCGAGAGCCTGAAGCCCGCCCGGGAAGTCCCGCAACTGCCGGCAGCAGGCGACGAGCAGGCCGTAGTAGCGGACTCGCAACGACGGTTGCGCCACGACTTGCCGATTCACCGCCAATTCGTCGAGGATCTCGGCCCTCACACCGCTCGGATCGTCCGCCAGACGCTCCCTCAGGCTCTCCAGGCGCTTCTCAGGTTTCATACGGCCCCCACTGGTAGGCTGTTTTCGGCCATCGATGTCCAGCGTACGGCGCTGGCGAGTGTAGTGGCTAAAAGGAGGTTAGCACAATGAGGCCCGAACGGCAACCCCTCGATTCGATCCGGATCTCCTGCACGGTCAATCCGCTAGGCTGAGGCCGGCAGTCGCCCTCTCTGGGCGAGGCCTGGTCCGACACTCGAGTAACCCGAGCGCCAGAGTATTTGCCCTCCGTTCCCCCTCTCGCGTGAGGACGGAGGGCACTTGCCCTTCAATGCCGCCCTCGGCAGTTCACTCACGGAGGCTCGAGCTTTACCGGTGGAGCCCCAGGACGCGAGATTCCCGCGACCTGGGTCTATTTTTCCAGGTCCGACCCTACCCTATAGAGAAGTAGAGTCATGCAAACCTGCACATGGACCGCGACGGCTCGAGCACGGGCGCGCCCCGCATTGGAGGCGCGCGTCTCTTCGCTGCTGAGCCAGGCAGGAACCTCTCCCGACGTTCGACGCCCCCAGGGACGTCATCCGGGACGCAACCCACCACCGGAGGTGTTTCATGAGCCGTAGAAGACTCCTCGCAGCCACGGCCCTGCTGTGCGCGATCGTCCTGATCGCCGCGCCCGCCTGGGCCGGGCCCAACCACGGCCGGGCCACCCGCCACGACGTCTCGCCGCCGCTGTCCGAGATGGCGTTGCCGCTGCCGGCCAAGTCCGGCCTCCAGGTCGAGGTCAACCCCATCCAGCCGCCGGCGCGCACGCCGGGACCGGGCGCCGCGCCCGGCTTCCAGGACCCCAGCCTGCAGACCTCGGGCGAGCCGCGGCCGGGCGCGGCGCCGACGCCGGCCCCCAGCCTGGTCTTCGAAGGCCTGAGCGACGACGACAACGCCGCCATCGTCGGCGGACGCGTGGTGCCACCGGACACCGAGGGCGACGTCGGCCTCGACCACTACGTGCAGTGGAACAACCTCATCCTGGCGATCTACGACAAGGACACCGGCGCCATCGTCGCCGGCGGCGGCCCGTTCGCCGGCAACTCGCTGTGGAGCGGCTTCGGCGGCGTCTGCGAGACGACCAACAACGGCGACCCGATCGTGCTCTACGACCATCTCGCCGGCCGCTGGTTCCTGAGCCAGTTCGCCATCAACTTCGGCGTCCAATGCGTGGCCGTCTCGCAGACCGGCGATCCGCGGGGTCCCTATGACCGCTGGGAGTTCGAGGTCAGCCCCAACCAGAACAACGACTACCCCAAGTTCGGCCTGATGCCGGAGTCGTACGTGCTCACCCTGCGCGACTTCCCGTCCTCAGTGCCGTTCTTCGCCAGTGCCGTGCTCTTCGACCGCAAGGCCATGCTGGCCGGCGACGCGGCGCCGCGCTTCGTCAAGGACGGCCTGACCTGCGGCGCGCTCGACTGCGTCGACGGCTGGCAGCCGCCGCACCTCGAGGGTCCGCCGCCGCCGGGCGGCACCCCGGTGGTCCTGACCAAGGTCTGGGACGACGACTTCGACGGCCCGGTGACCGGCTGCGACGGCGTGCGGCTGTGGCAGTTCGACGTCGACTGGAACGTGAACCCGCCGGCCACCGCCTTTTTCTCGCTGGGCACCGCCTGCGGCGCCGGCTTCGACAACGACATGTGCGGCTTCTTCAACCGCAACTGCATCCCGCAGGCCACGGTCTCCCAGCTCCTCGACCCCATCGACGAGCTGCAGATGTACCGCGCCCAATACCGGCACGCCGCCACCCACGACACCCTGATGGTGAACACCACGGTGGACGCCGGCGGCGACCGCGCCGGCCAGCACTGGATCGAGCTGCGCAACTCGGGCCTTGGCTGGGCGATCCACCAGCAGGGCACCTACGCCCCGGCCGACGGCCTCCACCGCTGGATGGGCTCGATCGCCAAGGACGGCGACGGCAACATCGCCCTCGGCTTCAGCACCTCCAGCGCCACCACCTTCCCGTCGATCGCCTACAACACCAAGATGGCCGCCGATCCGGCGGACGGCGTGCTCAGCGGCGGCGAGGTGGTGATGCACGCGGGCACCGGCTCCCAGACCGGCGCCAACCGCTGGGGCGACTATTCGACGATGAGCGTCGACCCGGTAGACGATTGCACCTTCTTCTACACCCAGGAGTACTACCAGACCACCGGTAGCTTCGATTTCAACACCAAGGTCGGCGCCTTCACCCTCGCCGACTGCAACACCGACCGCTGCGGCAACGGCTTCTGCCAGCCCGGCGAGAGCTGCGCCGGCGGCGGCGGCCCCATCGAGTGCGATGCCGACTGCCTGATCGAGACCGGCGGCGGAGGGGGCACCCCCGGCGTGTGCGGCAACGGCGTCTGCGAGCCCGCCTTCGGCGAGGACTGCCTGAGCTGCGCCGGCGACTGCCGCGGCCAGCAAAACGGCAAGCCCGCCAATCGCTTCTGCTGCGGCGACGGCGACGGCCAGAACCCGATCGTCTGCAGCGACGGCGACGGCTCGATCTGCAACCAGGGCGGGTTCGTCTGCGGCACCTTCAGCGGCGGCGGCGGCACCGTGTGCTGCGGCGACGGCGTCTGCGACTCCGCCAGCGGTGAGTGCGACGTGTGCGAGCGCGATTGCTCGCGCGACGCGGCCTGCGGCGACGGCGGGGGCGGCGGCTGCGTGCCCACCCACTCAAACGAGAAGGGACCGCGCTGCTCGGACGGCCTCGACAACGACTGCGACGGCCTGATCGACGGCGCCGACCCCGACTGCTGATCGCCGGCCGCGGAACCCTCACCCCCCGGCTCCTCTCCCAGGGGGAGAGGTAAAAGAGCCTCCGAGCCCCCTCGCCCACTGGGAGAGGGGGTTGGGGGTGAGGGTTCGCCAGCGAGGCTCGCTACTTCTTCCGGTGCGTCTCGACCCACTTGCGGTGGGCCTCGGCGTTCTCCTCCCACGGCCGGCGCTCGAAGTAGCTGCTGGTGAGCTTCACCACCACGCCCGACAGCATGACGACGGCGATGAGGTTGGGGAAGGTCACGAGCCCCAGGGCGATGTCGCCGATCGTCCAGATGGTGGCCAGCGAGGTCACGGCGCCGACGAAGTGCATGACGACGAAGAGCAGCTTGTAGGGCAGCACGCCCTTGGCCCCGAACAGGTAGTTGGCGCAGCGGTCGCCGTAGTAGCTCCAGGAGATGGCCGTGGAGATGCCGAAGAGCAGCACCGAGAGGAGCACGATGTAGCCGCCCAGGGCGCCGAGGTTGCGCTGGAACGCCAGCTTGGTCAGCGGCGCGCCGCTCTCCGCCGCCAGGCCGTAGAGCGTCGTGTGCTCGCCGCCGTCGGCGGCCACTGCCCGGCCCTCGCGCGGGTAGAGGGTGCCGGTGAACGGACGCTGGTGGCCGGCGTCGAGGAAGAAGCTGTCGACCGGCGCCTCGTGCCACGCGAACGTCACGCCGGTCTGCGGCTGCTTGCCGTCGGCGACGTCGATCTGCTCGGGCGCCGTGGCGCCGCGCGTCGTGCCGCCGTCGGCGGTGACCTCGATGAAGGAGCGGTCGCCGCCCGCGAGCGCCAGCTCCGTCGGCACCCGGTCGTCCCAGACGCCGGTGGCGATCACCACCAGCCCGGTCATGGTGCAGATGACGATGGTGTCGATGAAGGGCTCGAGCAGGGCCACGACGCCTTCGGAGACCGGCTCGTCGGTCTGCGCGGCGGCGTGGGCGATGGGCGCCGAGCCCTGGCCCGCCTCGTTCGAGAACAGCCCGCGGCGCACCCCCCACATCATGGTCAACAGGAACGCCCCGGTGCCGGCTCCGGCGACGCCGGCGGTGGGGTTGAACGCCTCCTTGAAGATGGTCGCGAACGCGGGGAGGACCTGGTCGTAGTTGAGCGCGAGGATGAGCAGCGCCCCGAACACGTAGATCACGGCCATCACCGGCGCCAGCACGCTGGTGACCGCGCCGATGCGTTTGATGCCGCCGAGGATCACCAGCGCCACGAGCGTCGCCGTTACCAGCCCGCTCACCCACATCGGCAGCCCGAACTCGTGGAGCAGGTTGTCGGCGATGGTGTTGGCCTGCACGCCGTTGCCGGTGAGGAAGGAGGTGGCGATGAGGGCGCCGGCGAAGAACATGGCCACCGGCTTCCAGCGTTTCCCGAGCCCCCTCTCGATGTAGTACATCGGACCGCCGGAGACCGAGCCGTCCCAGGCGCGCGCCTTGCCGGGCTCGGGCGCGTGGATGTCGCGGTATTTCTGCGCCAGGGTGACCTCGGAGTACTTCAGCGCCATGCCGAGGCCGGCGGTCACCCACATCCAAAACAGCGCCCCGGGGCCTCCCCAATGGATGGCGATGGCCACGCCGGCGATGTTGCCGATGCCGACGGTGGCCGACAGCGCGGTGGTCAGCGCCTGGAAGTGGGAGACGTCGCCCGGCTCGTCAGGGTCGTCGTACCTCCCCGTGGTGACGGCGAAGCCGTGGGCCAGACGCCGGACCTGGATGAAGCCGAGGCGCAGGGTGAGGAAGATGCCGGTGCCCAGGAGCGCGATGACGAGGAACGGGATCACCTCCTCGCCCACCGGGATGCCGAAGCTCCAGACGATGTACTCGGCCGTTCTGACGATCTGCTCGAACATGGGCTCCTCCAGGGGTCTTGCGAGAAATCCGTCGTGGGAATCCCGGCGCGGCCTCGACGGGCCGCGCCGCTGCCGGCTGCGGACGCGCTGCTCCTTGGGGGCGTTGTATATCATGATCCCGCGATCGGGTATCATCCCAGTCGCTATGGAGGGCGTACCATGAGCTTCGAGGTCTTCACCCAGCGCTGGGCCCAGGCCTGGGCCGACGAGCTGCGCGCCAGCGCCGACTACCGCAGCGCCGCCCTCAAGTGGGAAGGCTCGCTGCTGCTCGAGATGGAGGCCGACCCGGACGACGGCGTCGCCGAGGACCGCGCCGTCTTCCTCGACCTGTGGCACGGCGACTGCCGCGGCGCCCGCATCCCCGACGACGAGGACCGCGACGAGGCCCGCTACGTGATCCGCGCCGGCGCCCGGCAATGGCGCCAGGTGCTCGCCGGCGAGGTGGAGCCGATCACCGGCCTGATGTCGGGCCAGCTCGAGCTGGCCCGCGGCAGCCTCGCCCGGCTGGTGCCCTACGTGAAGGCCAGCAAGGAGCTGCTGGCCGCGGCCACGCGGATCGGCAGCCACTTCCCGGGCGAAGAGGCGGCCGCGGCGGCCGTACCCCGGCCTGCCGCGGCCGAGCCGCCGCCGGCTGCGACCGGCGGACGCCGGCTGCGCACCACCTCTCCCCGCGGCCTCGACCACGACCTGCCGCCCATGAGCCTGTGGCACAAGGCGAAGCGCTTCGGCATCTGGGACCCCCAGGGCATCGACTTCGGCCAGGACCGGCGCGACTGGCAGGCACTGACGCCGCTGGAGCGCGACGTGCTGCTCCATCTCGCCAGCCTCTTCCAGGCGGGCGAGGAGGCGGTGACCGTCGACCTGCTGCCGCTGATCATGGTCATCGCCCGTGAGGGCCGGCTCGAGGAGGAGATGTACCTCACGTCGTTCCTCTGGGAGGAGGCCAAGCACGTGGAGCTCTTCCGGCGTTTCCTCGACGAGGTGGCCGAGGACCGCAGCGACCTGACCCGCTACCACGGCCCGAGCTACCGCGCCCTCTTCTACGAGACCCTGCCCGGCGCCCTCGAGCGCCTGCACGAGGACCCGTCGCCGCGCGCCCAGGCCGAGGCCTCGGTGACCTACAACATGATCGTCGAGGGGGTGCTGGCGGAGACCGGCTACCACGCCTACTACTCGATCCTCGCCCGCAACTCCCTGATGCCCGGCATGCAGCAGGGCGTCTCCTATCTCAAGAGCGACGAATCCCGGCACCTCGCCTACGGCGTATTCCTGCTGTCGCGCCTGGTGGCCGAGCACGGCGAGGCCGTGTGGCAGGTGATCGAGCGCCGCATGAACGCGCTCCTGCCGGTCGCCTTGGACCTCATCCGCGAGATGTTCGACCGCTACGACGAGATGCCTTTCGCCCTGCGCCTCGAGGATTTCACCGACTTCGCCACCGCCCAGTTCCGGCGCCGCTTCGAGCGCATCGAGAGGGCACGGCGCCAGACCCTGGACGAAGTCTGTCGCCGGCCGCCCGAAGAGACGCTCGAACCGACGCCGGCCGGATGACCCACGCTCGCGCCATGCCCGCCACCAACGGCAACGGTCTCATCGATCCGCGCTTTCTCGACCAGCTCGAGCCGACCATGGTGCGCGAGCTGCTGCGCCACACGGCGGCCGACCAGCCGCCGCCCGAGGAGCGACAGATCTACGTCAACCGCAACCTGCGCATGGAGAAGATCCGCGCCGTCGGCTTCGACCTCGACTGGACCCTGGCCGACTACGACCGCGACGCCATGTCGCGGCTCGCCTTCGAGCGCACCCTCGAGCGCCTGGTCGAGCGTCACGGTTATCCCAAGAGCATCCTCAAGGCCGAGTTCCGGGCCGACTTCTCGCGCCGGGGGCTGATGATCGACAAGGAATCGGGCATGGTGGTCAAGATGAACCGCCACCGCTACGTGGGCCGCGCCTACCTCGGCCGTCAGTTCCTCGGCCCCGACGAGCGCGCCGCCCTCTACCGCCGCGAGCCGATCAACCCGTCGAGCGCCCGCTTCCACTTCGTCGACACGCTCTTCGAGCTGCCCGAGGTCAACATCTTTTCCGAGCTCGTCGAGCAGTCCGGGCGCGGCAATCCGAAGCTCGAGCTCGGCTCCTACACGCGGCTCTTCCAGGACATCCGCACCGCCATCGACACCGTCCACGCCGACGGCTCATTGAAGGCCGAGATCCTGGCCGACCTCGAGCGTTACCTGCCCCGCGACCCGCAACTGCCCCTGGCGCTCGAGCGCATGGGGCTCGGCCAGCGGCGGCTGTTGCTCGTCACCAACTCCGAGTGGTTCTACACCGACGCGCTGTGCTCCTACCTCTTCAACGGCGTGGTGCCCGGCCTCAGGAGCTGGCGGGAGCTCTTCGACCTGGTGGTGGTGACCGCCCGCAAGCCGGGCTTCTTCCGCCGCCAGGCGCCCTTCGTGGAGCTCGACGACCAGGGCCGCGAGCAGCAGCCGGTGGAGGTGCCGCGGTGGGGCGGCCTCTACGCGGGCGGCTCACGCGAGGCCCTGATGAAGCTGCTCGGCGGCCAGGGCGAGGAAGTGCTCTACGTGGGCGACCACATTTACGGCGACGTGGTGTCGTCGAAGCTGTCGTCAACCTGGCGCACCGCCCTGGTGGTCAGCGAGCTCGAAGAGGAGCTCGCGGTGCGCCGGCGCCTGGCGCCGCAACTGCGCCACCTCGACGTGCTGCGCGCCGAGATCATCGGCCTGGGCCAGCGCCTGGACGACCTCAACGACCTCATCGAGCTCGCGCGCCGCGCCAGGTCGAACGGCCATCGCCCCGCCGCCGACGCCGCCCTCGCCCCGGTGCGCGAGCTGCTCGCCGACCTGCGCAACGAGCACCGGGTGATGCGCCTGCAGTCCGGCCGCCTGCAGGACCGGGTCTCCAAGGCCCTCAACCCGTTCTGGGGCTCGCTCTTCAAGCAGGCCGACTCGAAGAGCCTCTTCGGCAGCCAGGTGGACGACTTCGCCTGCGTCTACACGTCGCGGGCGTCGAACTTCGCCTACTACGGCAGCCACCACTACTACCGCGTCCTGCGCGACGCCATGATCCACGAAAACGAGCTCTAAGACGATGAATCCCTCCGAGCGCTCCTCCACGGCTTCCGGCCTCCCCCTCGCCGTCGGCCTCGCCGCCCTGACCGGCGGCCTGTGGCTCTTCCTCAACGCCATGGGCGTCGGCGTGCCGTCGTTCAAAGACCTGTGGCCGATCCTGCTCATCCTGGCCGGCGCCGCCTCGCTCGCCGACCTCTTCTTCCTGAGCCGCCGTCCCGCCGCCGCCGGTTGGGCGGTGACGTGGATCGGCTTCGGCGTCCTCGCCTTCGCGCTGACGCTCGACTGGACGAGCTGGGGGCGCATCCTCGACTGGCTGCCGAGCTTCCCCACCATCCTCGGCCTCGCATTCCTCGCCACCTGCGTGGCCGACAAACGCCGCCGCGACCAGCTTGCGATCAGCGGCGGCGTGCTCCTCGCCCTCGGCCTGGTGGGCTTCACCGCCCGTTTCGAGTGGCTGCGGCGCCTCATGCCGTCGGCCCAGGTCCTGTGGGCGGGGCTGCTGGTGCTCGTCGGCGGCTACCTGGTGTGGCGGACGGTGGCGCGGGGACGGCGGCGAGGCTGAGCCGGAGAAATCCTCCCCCCAACCCCCTCCTTTCGTAAAGGAGGGGGAGCCGGATTCCGGCCGCTGGTCTGGTTCCCCCCTTTAAGAAAAGGGGGGTTAGGGGGGATTTCTCCCGCCGAGGCGCCAGGATCTCAATAATGGATTCTTATTATCCCCGCCGATAAATTCTTCTGAAAAATTCTCGTGAACGCGACCTCCGTCTGATACATTGAGACGATGGACTTGCTCGCGTCCATCGCCTACGAGACCTTCCGCACCCTCTACCTCGCCGCCCCCTACCTGCTCTTCGGCCTGCTGGTGGCGGGCTTCCTGCACGAGCTGCTGCCGGCGGCGACGATCCGGCGCTGGATGGGGCGTCCGGGGATGAAGGGGGTCACGCTGGCGGCGGCGGTGGGCGTGCCGTTGCCGGTGTGCAGTTGCGGCGTGGTGCCGATCGCGGTCGAGATGCGGCGCAAAGGCGCCAGCCAGGCCGCCAGCATGGCGTTCCTCACCACCACGCCCGAGTCGTCGATCGACTCGATCCTGTTCACCTGGGGGCTGATGGGGCCGGTGATGGCCGTGGCGCGTCCGATCGCGGCGTTCGTCACCGCCGTCCTCGGCGGGGTGCTGGCAATATTCCACCTCCCGGAGAAAGAGCAGGACGACGTCCCCGCCGCTTCCTCCTGCGCCTGCGACGACGGCTGCGCCACGCTCGGGGCGCCCGCGGCGCCGCGGGACGTAGGACTGTGGCGTCGCGTCGTCCGGCCTTCGCTGCGGTACGGCTTCGTGGAGCTGCTCGACGACCTGGCGTTCTGGCTGCTCATCGGCGTCGTCATGGCGGGGGTGCTGGGGGCGGTGGTGCCCTCGGACCTCGGCGCGCTCGGTCTCGGCTCGGGCCTGATGCCGATGGTGCTGCTCCTGGCGGTTGGGGTGCCGATCTACATGTGCGCGTCGGCGTCGACGCCGATCGCCGCCGCGTTGATGGCCAAAGGGGTGAGCCCGGGGGCGGCGCTGGTCTTCCTGCTCGCCGGCCCGGCCACCAACCTCGCCACCCTGGTGCTCCTGACCCGCACCTTCGGCCGCCGCTTCGTCGCCGTCTACCTGACCAGCGTCGTCGCCGGCGCGCTGGCCGCCGGCGTCGCGCTGGACGCGCTCGTCGTCGCCTTCGGGTGGGAGGTCGTGGTGCCGCTCACGACGCCGGGCGAATCGGCGTGGGCCGCTCTGGAATGGACGGCGTTCGTGGTGCTGGCGGCTTTGCTCGTCGCCAGCTTGTGGCGGGGATCCGGGCGTTCGGGCTGGCGGGAGCTGAAGACGGGCTTTACGGGTCTTCAGCCGAATCGAGGCTGACCCGGCCGAGATTGAGCGAGAACCCATCGCAGAGATTGTGTATAATACGTCTCCAACACACCTATCGTCACCGAAGAAAGGAGCACAGACGATGAAAATCCTCATGACTCTCCTGCTCATCCTCTGCCTTTGCTCGCCGCTGTCCGCGGCGGCGAGCGACGTGGAAAGCGCAGAGACCGCTGCCACCGCCGAGGTCGTGGCGCCGGTCGCCGGTGAAACGGAGGTCGAGCCGCCGGCCGACGAAGAGCAAGGCGGCATTTGCGCCAAGCCGGGTGCGACGAACGTCCTGGAGCCGGAGCCGCTCTTCGCTTCGAATTGCTCGGACTGCGACTCGTCGATGGGCTACTGTACACCCGGAGGCAGCCCGGTGTGCCGCAACTTCTGCCTCGCATTGGTCTGCGAGATCGGTTTCTGCCACCAGGAGTGCAACTGCTGCGTGTGCCCGGAGGGCAGCGGCTGCTGACGAGTGGGCAAGCCGGCCGAGCGGGTCTCGAAGGAAACGGGTGAGGGTCCACGAGCGGAGCTCGCGATTCTCGGGTCGGCCCCCACGGGGGCAACCCGACGACGAGGACGCGCGTACATACCCACAGCATGAACGGCAACGTGGATCCCCGCCTCCGTTTCGGCGGCTTCGAGCTCGATCCGCGCACCGAGGAGCTGCGCCAGGACGGACGTCCCGTACACCTGCCGCCGCAGCCGGCGCGGGTGCTCGCCCTGCTGGCGTCGCGGCCGGGCGAGATCGTGCTGCGCGACGACATCCGCCGCCACATCTGGGGCGACAGCTTCGTCGACGCCGACGCCGGCCTCAACGTCTGCATCCGGCAGATCCGCGCCGCCCTCGGCGACCACGCCGAGGCCCCGGCCTACGTCGAGACGGTGCCGCGCAAGGGCTACCGCTTCGTGGCGACGGTCGAGAGCGCGGCGCGTCCGCCGCGCCGGCGCGCTCGCCGGTGGCTGGCGGCGGCGGGGATCTCCGCCCTGGTTCTCGGGGCGATCGGCCTGCACGGTGTCACGGCCCAACGCAGTGGCACGGCCCTCACGTCGCCGGAACGCGTCAAGCTGCCCGCCGATCCAGCCGCCCGCGAGGCCTATCTCGAAGGCCGCTACCTCCTCGACCAGATGGACTACACGCGCCTGGCGGAGAGCGCCGAGCGCTTCCGCCAGGCCATCGCTCGCTCGCCCGGCCACCCGGCACCGCACGTGGGGCTCGGCGAGGCCCTGCTGCGTCTCGGCGGTCCTCCGCACGAGCGCATGCCCGCGGCACGAAACGCCTTCCTTCGCGCCCTCGAGCTCGATCCCGAGCTGCCCGGAGCCCACCTCGGGCTTGCGACGGTGCGCCTCTACTACGATTGGGACCTGCCCGCCGCCGGCGCCAGCCTCGACCGCGCCGCCGCGCTCGGGCTCGAGAGCGCCGAGCTCCACGAGGCGTTCGCGCTGTCGCGGGCGTTCGAGGGGCGTCCGGACGAGGCTTTCGAGCACCTCGAGAAGGCCCTCGTCTTCGACCCCGTGTCGGCGCGCATCCAGGGCGAGATCGGCTGGTTCTACGAGATGCTGGGCGACCACGCGACCGCCCTCGAGCAGTGCCGCAAGACGCTGCGGCTCGAGCCCGACCACGTGCCGACGCTGCTCTGCCTGCTGGTGACCCAGCGGGCGCTCGGCGACGAGGAGCAGGCGATCGCCGCAGCGCGCCGGCTCATGGAGCTCCACGACGCGCCGCCCGAGCGGATGGCCCGCCTCACCGGCGACGGACTCGCCGTCTTCGACGAATGGCAGCTCGACCGCATCCTCGCCCGCCAGGCGAGCCAGTACGTGTCGCCGTGCCAGATCGGCCTCGTCTACGCCAAGCTCGGCGATGCGGCCCAGGCCTTCGCTCACCTGGAGGCCGGCTTCGAGCAGCGCTCCGGGTTCATGCTCTTTCTCGAGACCGAGCCGGCCCTCGAGCCGCTGCGCAGCCACCCGCGGTACGCGGCGCTGGTCGAGAAGGTGCGGGCGGAGATCCGGGGCTGAAATCACCGCGAAGTAAGAGCCGCAGCGCCCGTAGATAGACTGGGGACGTCATGGGAAAGCGGACCTTCGGAACCCGCTGCCCGTGGTGGAGACGCGCCATCCCTGTCCGGTGTGCCTCGGCGTCATGATGGCGAAGCTGCGCGTGGTCAGCGGCGACGAGCTCACCGTCGACCGCTGCGAGCGTTGCGGCGGCGTCTGGTTCGACGCGGGCGAGGTGACGCGGCTGCGCACCCTGCGTCCGGTCACGCAGTGGCGCCAGATCGCCCTCGGCGACGACGCCTGGCGCATGCCCTGCCATGGTTGCCAGGCCCTGATGGACCGCAACGCCGAGCGCTGCCCGGCCTGCGGCTGGGAGAACGCCGTCGACTGCCCCACCTGCGCGCGGCCGATGACGCGCCGCCTGGTGGACGGCTGGCACCTCGATGTCTGCGTCCACTGCCGCGGCGTTTGGTTCGACCGCATCGAGCTGGCGGGCATCTGGAACCTCCAGGCCGACGCGCTCGAGAAGCGGCGCGCGTCCGCCGGGGCGTTGGGAGGAGCCGCCGAGAGCGTGGCCGAGGTGGCGGCCGAGGTCCTGATCTGGAACCCGGGGCTCGTCGCCATCGGAGCGCAGGCCGTCGGCCACGGCGCGCGCGCCGCGGTGGCGGTGGCGTCGCACGCTCCCGAGGTCTTCGGAGCCGTCGTGGAAGTCACCGGCGATCTGGCAGGAAAGGTGTTCGAGGTGATCGCCGAGATCGTCGGCGCGGTCTTCGATTGAGGGCCGACGTTCAAGACGACTGCCTCGTCACGTCATTCCGGGGGGACCCCGGGCTACGGCCGCCGCAAGCGCGGGATAGAATGAGGTTCCATGATGTGGACGCGGGGAGGCGCCGACAGACGCCGGCGTTTGGCGCCGTGGATGGGGGCGGGATTGCTGCTCTGCGTGGGAGCCCTCAAGGCCGACCCGACCTCCCAGGACGCCGGCGCCCGAGTCTCCATCGCCGAGATCCTTCGCCACCTGCGGACGCTGGGCGACGACGCCATGGAGGGGCGGGGCACCGGGACGGCCGGAGGCGAGCGGGCCGCCGCCTACCTCGAATCGCAACTGGCGCGGCTCGACCTCGAGCCGCTGGGCGGCGACGGCGGCTACCGGCAGGCGGTGCCGCTGCACGGTAGCCTGCCGCTTGCCTCGAGCCGGCTCACCCTGGCCGCCGCCGACGGCCGGCAGCGCACCCTGACGCTGTGGGACGATTACGTGCTCTTCGACACCGGGGCGCAGACCTTCCTGCCGCGGCCGGTGCCGCTGACCTTCGTGGCCTACGGCATCGTGGCGCCGGAGTACGACTACAACGACTACCAGCGCGCGGAGGTGGCCGGTCGCATCGCGGTCTTCATGGCGGGGGAGCCGCCGTCGGAGGATCCGTCGTACTTCGACGGCGAGCGAGGCAGACGGCTCATGGCTTGGTCTCCTCGAGGTGGGTCAGCCCCTCGGCCCGCTCCCGAACAGGCCGCTGTCTGGCCTTGTCAGCGGTGGTCGAGATCCGGCCAGTGCTGCCCCATGAGTCCCCTTTGACCGCCGGGGAGGGTTTATGGTACCCTCATCCGGAGAATGGTGCAGCCGGAGTAAGCGCCAGAGGACAAGGAAGTTAGGATGCACGCACAGAAGGAGATCGCGACGAGCCGACGCAGTAGCTCATCGCCCTGGCAGTCAATGAACACGAACTCATTTAACATGACTCGGCGGGCAAGGCCCAGTTAAGGAGAACTCCAATGGCTACAGAGGTCGAGGAGCATAACAAAGGTCAGGAGGATGGTGCCAAAGCAACGTTTCTGGACGAGCTAGCCGTGGCGTGGAATCCCTTGCTGTCCACTGCCTACAAACAGGGATTTCGCCATGGTCTTCAACACCAGCCCGAAAAGAAGACTCCAGAGAAACCACGTATCATCGACAAGCCAAGTGAAGCCGTAGAAGACAGTGACGAAGCCGTAGAAGACAGTGACGAAGAGAAGATGCCTTGGTTTCTGAAGCTAATAATCGCATTCTATCTACTTATCTTCACCGGCATATTCCTGTTCTTGCGATGGACTATTAGGCGTCCTTGGCGAGTGGCCATGCTCCTGCTCCTTGTAGGCGGCATAACCCTCATTCTACGGGAGGGGCAATCCCGACCAACCACAACACGGAAAACTCCGATTGGCGCTCCTCAGCCAGGTGCTTCTCAGCCAGTTACCACTGGCACTCCCTCGGTTGAAGAGCCACCAAGCCCTACCGCCGCCGCTGCAGGAATACCAAGAGAAGAATTCCCCTGTCTTGGGAGCTTTTCCGATGGCTCAGTACAGCTCGAAATCTGGCGAGATGAGAGCGCCAATGGACAACTTCTGGGACGGCTCACAATCTTCTCGGAGGATGTTAGTAAGAGTCCAAAGATTGGAGAGCTCGAAGATATCAAAGGCACTGGAATCAATGGCGCCCTAGCCTTCACTACAAGGCTTCGTGGCGAGGATTTGTCATTCGAAGGAAATGTAAATGATGACGAAGTTCTGGGTAAGCTATACTCTACTCGCCGTGACAAGCCGTTCGAACTTGAGCTGTGGCGAACGGAGAGACAGTACAACACTAACTACTCGAGCCGGGCTGAATGGTCTAAAGAGATGGCCAGATTGCTCGAGTGCTGCGGCCCAGATGCAGCAGATAAACAGTAGCATGCCTAACAGCCCGGGCGAAAGTCCCCGTCGTGGTTGTCCGGAGACCGTCGAGCCACCCGTGATCCAGAGGACCTCGGATGGCTCAGGCCGTTCGCTAAGAGGTCCAGCACCGACGATCCGGATGCGCATACCCCCAAGGCAGGGCCGGCCGTCGCATCCGGTAGCCGTCCATCCAATATACATCCGGTAGCCGTCCACAGAGTCTTCACGCTGCCGAACGTCGAATTGGGCCGGCTCGAACGGGGAGATTGTGGAGGGCGACGTTGATCTGCGGCGCCGTGTAGCCGCGCTGGGTCAGCCACGCCGAGAGCAGACCCTCTTCGACGTTGCTGTTGCCGGGGCGGTCAGTCCAGTCGCCGAGGTAACGGTAGCCCAGCTCGTCGCGGAAGAGGGCGATGACACGATTCTGGGTGACGCGTTCGCGCTGGCCGACGATGCTCACTTCAGCACCTTCCAGTGGCCACCTCTTTGCGGACCGACGTATCTCAGGCGACCTGCTTTCAGAACACGTTGGCGACGTCCGGGTTGAAGGGAATGGACGCATGCTTGGCGAGCAGCTTGTCGATGGTCCAGGTCGGCGGTAGCTCTCCCGGGTTCCAGATCATCAGCTTGTCGCGATAGACGCTGATCTGAATCGGTATGCCGCCGGCATAGTCCTTGTGGGCCACCGCGTTGAGCACCGCTTCGCGGAGAGCGGCTTCCACCAAGTGCAATTTCTCCAGCAGGGTTTGATCCGGCTCTTCCAGCACGGCCTCCGTCAGCCGCTGGCTCTTGAGAGCAAGTCTGCGGAAGGTCTGGAGCGCCCCGGCATCCAGATCGGCCGGCTTCAGGCCCGGCAGAGGCGCGCCATCCCAAGTCCGCCCATGCTTGCGCAAAAGGAACCGGTCCAGCGCCGCGCCTTTGAGCATCTGGTTGGTGCTGCCGCTGCGGAAGAAATACTCGCCCTTGTAGTTGACCGGACTGGGATAGGGCTCAACCCGAATCTCAACCAGCTCTCGGCCCTTCTCTCGCCGCAGGTTTACGTCCACCATGACGCCGAGGACGTCGCGTACTTTGTTTGGGCTGTCCACCAGCAGTTTGCGCGCATCCTTGACGCCAACGGCCACGCCCGTGTCGTTGCGCCCGATAACCATCACGCCGCCATCGGCATTGGCGAAGCCGCAAATCCCCTTCAAGTATTCGTCCCGCCAGGACTGCTTCCATTCAATGTTCTGGTTCTCTTTCATGCCAGGCGAATCCTCCCGGTCAGCAGCTCCTGCATCATGCCCTGCTTGATCTGGCGAGCTTTCGCGAGCTTGGCCTCCAACGCGGCGATCTCGGCGTCCATGTCGGAAAGGATGGCAGCGATGGCGATCTGTTCAGAGACCGACGGCACTGGCAGAATGACCGACCTTTGCGATGTTGGTTTTGCTGATTCCCAAGACCTTGGTCTCGACAGCAAAGAATCGAAACTGTTCCCTTACCGCGGCGGTCTCCTGCATGGCGCCCCTTCCCAATGAGAATCCCATCCTCTCCAGGTGGCGATTCACCTTGACTTCTAACTCGGCAACGCGGCTGATTATCTGCGGCATCGGCGTTTGGTAACGCTCGGCCAGCTCCTTTACACGCTGGGTGAGCTTCTGGCTCACGCGGTCCATCTCGTTATGGATGGCGGTATCGAGCGCGGCAAGCCACTTGTCGTCCACCACTATGTCGGAGGAGTCCCAATCGCCAACGTCCCGCTCCCAGCGTGGCGCTCAGCTTGCGCCCAAGGTCTCGCGGAGGGTCTTCGCCGAATCGAATCGTCGTCGCGAAGTCTGCGGCTTCCTGGAGATCGAGCTCGGACCGGAGCGCGTCCCTCCTCTCGTCCTCCTCTCGTCCGCGAGCGGATCCTCGGGCCTCCCCACGGGCCGGTCGAGTGGAACGCCAGCGTCTTCCGTCGTCTCGCCTGCGGGCTGCTACTGGCGGCGGTACCAGCGATGGCCGCGATGGCCGCGGAGCCGAGCGGCAGGATCAGGATCGAGGGCTTGGACACCATTCTGCTCTTGGTCCGGCAGTGGGCCGAGGTCTTCATGGCGACGCACCCGGGCGTCGTCGTGGAGGTCGGGGGCGGCGGCACCGCCACCGGCATCCGGGCGCTGATCGCCGGTGACGCGGACGTCGCCGCGGCGTCGCGTCCGCTGCGGCCTGAGGAGTCGCAGCAGCTCGTCGAGCGTCACGATGCCGGCGCCTACGAGGGTTTCGGCCACGAAAACGTCATGCTCGCCGCAAGCGGCGCCGACCCCGCTACCGGCGACCCCCATGGCGTGCGTCTCATCGACTGGGAGCTGGTGGCGGCGGGCGACCCGGCGTGGGACGTGGCGACGCTCTTGCAGGCCGCGCTGGTACGCACCTGCCTGGTGCAAGCTCAGGCGCGAGCCTCGAACCCTCGGATCTCAGACCGCACCGCGACGCTCTGCAAGCCTTGGTACGTGCGTGGGCGACGGCCTGCGGCTGCACGACCCGGACGGCACGCCCTCGCCGCTCTGGGTCCGCCCATACCTCAACGTCCTCGGGTCTGAACGCCCTCAGGCCACACGTCCTCACCCGGCGCCGCGTCCTCCCCGACGTGGGCGAGGAACGCCTCGTCGAGGGAGCGATGCGACTGCTCCACCTTTGCGCGCTCAGAAGTCGTCCTTCGTCTTCGCCCGGTAGCGGCGGCTCCAGGTCAGGGTCCGGCCGCTCTTGAGGATCACCCGGTAGTCGCCGTGGAACCACGGCTGCAGCTCGGCGACGGCGTCGAGGCGCACGATCTCGGAACGATTGACGCGCAGGAAGTGCTCCGGATCGAGGCGCCCGGCGAGCGCGCTCAGGGTGGCACGGCGCACGTACTCGCCGTCCGCCGTGTGCAGGCGCACGTAGTTGCCATGGGCGCGGATCAGGTCGATCCGCTCGACCGGCAGGATCACCTCGCGGTCCTCGTCGAGACGCGCGGTCAGGCGCCGGAGGTAGCGCGGCGCCGGTTCGACGGCGGCGAGCGCCCGCTCGAGGCGACGCGCCAGGTCCGCCGGCGCGGCGCCGGCGAGCTGGCGCCGCACCCGCTCCAGCACGCGGCCGAAGCGGCTCGCCGCGAACGGCTTCAGGAGGTAGTCGAGGGCGTGGACCTCGAACGCCTTCAACGCGTGCTCGTCGTAGGCGGTGACGAAGACCACCAGCGGCATCGCCTCGACGCCGATCTCGGCGACGACGCCGAAGCCGTCGAGGCGCGGCATCCTGACGTCGAGGAAGACGACGTCGGGCGCCAGCAGCCTGATCGCCGCGACCGCCTCGGCGCCGTCCGCGGCCTCGCCCGCGACCTCGACGTCGTCCGCGCTCGCCAGCAGCTTGCGCACCTTGGCGCGCGCCGGCGCTTCGTCGTCGGCGATCAGCGCCCGGATCATGACGCCGGCTCCCGGAACGGCAGCCGCGCGGTCACGCGGAAGCCGCCTGCGGCGACGTTGCCGGCCTCGAAGCCGGCGGCGTCGCCGTAGAGGAGCTGCAGCCGCTCGGCGGTCGCCGACAGCCCCAGCCCCTTGTCGAGCACATCGTCCCCGTCCGCGCTGCCGGGTCCGTCGTCCTCCACCACGAGCCGCAGCCCCCCGTCGCACCGCGCCGCCCGCAGCGTCACGTGGCCGCTCCCGGCGCGCTCCACGTTGCCGTGGCGGATGGCGTTCTCGACCAGGGGCTGGAGGATCATCGACGGCACCAGGGCGTCCTCCACGCCGGGCTCCACCGCGAGCTCGACGCGCAGCCGGTCGCCGAAGCGGGCGCGCATGATGGCGAGGTAGCAGTCGAGCACCTCGAGCTCCGAGCGCAGCGGCACCTCGTCGGTCTGCGCGGTGCGAAGGGATGCGCGCAGGAGCTCCGAGAGCCGGTCGAGCATCTCGTCGGCGGCGGCGGGATCGTCGTACATGGTCGCGGAGATGGTGTTCAGGGCGTTGAAGAGGAAGTGGGGTTGGAGCTGCAGCCGCAGGCTGCGCAGCTCGGCCCGCGCCAGGCTCGACTCTAGCTGCGCCGTCCTCACCTCCTGCTCGCGCGCCGCCTCGAGCCGCCGGGCGCCGTAGAGGGCGACGACCATGACCCAGAAGACCACCACGTCGCCCGGCAGCTCCATGGCGTAGCGCAGCGGGATGATCCCGTAGTCGTAGGCGCCGAAGCCGGCGAGCGGGAAGAGCATCGCGCGCAGCGCCCAGTTCAGGGACGTGTGGGCCGCCGAAAAGACCGGCATCGCCGCGACATAGGCGGCCAGACGCCGCGGCCGATTCAAGGGATACCTGCGGGTGAGCCAACGCACCGGAAAGAAGAGCAGGCCGCCGCCGAAGGCCCCCGTCATCTCGGAGATGAACGGCTTCAGAAAGGGGACTTCGCCGCCGTCCGCCAGGGTCGCCAGGTAGTAGCGGAAGAAGAGCAGCAGGCCGATGGCGCCGACGATCCCCAGCCACTTCAGGAAGCCGGAGAGCGTGCCGGTGGGCTCTTCCGTCGTCGTGGGCATGGTCGAAGTATAGGTTCCTTCCGGTTCCCCCTTTAGGAAAGGGGGGATAGGGGGGATTTCAATACCGCCGCATCTGCGGCCAAGCCTGCCGAATGTCCACTTTCGGGCGCCTGCAGATCGACACCGTGAAATGCCGCTCCCACGGGTTGACGTTCTCGAGCTCGGCCTGCGCCGCCACCGTGACCTCCTCGAAAAACTCCTCGAGACGCTCGCGCTCGACGTCGACGGCTACCGCGGTGTCGATCGGATGGTCCGGCAGCCCCCAGAGGTGATAAGTCATGTGGGTCGAAACCGCGGGCGGCAGTCCGCGCGAGGGTCCGAAGAAGTCGAGGGCGGCGGCGGTGCCGTACCACCTGCCGATGACCACCGTTCGTTCCCGCTCCGCCGGCGGCAGGCGGTGGTAGACCTCGGCGGCGATCTCCACGCGCTGCTCCCACGCGAACATGCCGCGCAGGTCGGCGGTGAGCTCGTAGACGTTCTCGAAGGCGCCGAAGGTGATCGCGCGGACGTAGCGCTCGGTGGCGTCGATCGAGAGCACCGGCAGCGACACCGGCAGGAAGACGAGCCCCGAGAGCACCACGGCGCCGGCGGTCGCCGGCCTGAGCCAGGCGCGCCGCCGCCCCCACCGCTCGATGGCGAGCGCGCCGCCCGCGAAGAGCATCGGATAGGCTGGCGCCAGGTAGTAGATCTTGCTCTTGATCAGCGCCAGCAGCACGAAGAGCGCCACGTACGTCCACCCGAGCGCCCGGAAGCGCCGGCCGGCCTGCGAGAAGTAGAAGACCAGGCCGGCGATCCAGACCGGTGCCGCCAGCGGATTGAAGTACAGCACCTGCCCGAGGACGAACTGGACCGCCGAGATCCCGCTCATGGTGCCGGCGTTGAGCTGGCGCAGGAACTCCACCGTCGGCCAGCCGTGGGCCACCTGCCAGAGGAGGTTGGGCAGGAAGACGAGGACGGCGACGGCGCCGCCGGCGTAGAGCCACGGCGAGCGGAAGTGCTTGCGCTGCGGCGTCAGCGCCAGGCCCACGGCCAGTCCGAAGCCGAAGAGCAGCATCGAGTGCTTGGCCAGCAGGCCGAATCCCGCCAGCAGCCCCACCCAGGGCCACAGCCGCGGCTCGTCCTCGTCGAGGACGCGCACCACGAGATAGACCGCGGCGACCCAGAAGAGGATCTCGAAGGCCGGCAGGTGCAGGAGGTTGTGCGTGCGCAGGAACATCGGCGCCGTCAGGAAGGGCAGGCAGGCGAGAGCCTGGGCGAAGCGCCCGCCGCCGAGACGCCGGACGAGGAGCGCGGTGAGGAAGACGGTCGCCGCGCCGGCCAGCGCGGAGAAGATCCGCAGCCCGTAGAGGGAGGCGCCGAAGAGCTCGTCGGCGAGCCGCGCGATCCACGGCACCAGCGGCGCGTGGTCCACGTAGCCGAAGGCGAGGTGCCGGCCGCAGGCGATGAAGTAGAGCTCGTCGTGGTGGTAGCCGTAACGGCCGAGCACCGGCAGGTGGAGGAGGAGCTTCAGGGCGGCGAGGCCGCCGAGGAAAATCCGGTCTTCGCGGGAGAGCCACTTGGGAGAGGGGATCGCGTTCATGGTGGAGTGCCTCCGTCGGTTTCCGGTATTCCATCGGCGACCCGGCGGTCCCGCCACCATCGCGGGACCAGCGGGACCATGGCGGGACGAACGGCTCGACGCGGACGCCCGGGGCGCTCCAACGTTCCCGCAGGTCCCTGCGTATACCGCTCGACGACGACAGGCCGCTCGAAGGGAAAGCGACGGCGCGGCCGAACCGAGGAGCCCGACCCATGACGACGATCCTGCGCGACCTCCGCCATGCCCTGCGCTCCGCCCGCCGCCAGCCCGGCGTCACGGCGGTCATCGTGCTCACCCTGGCGGTGGGCATCGGCGCCTCGACGGCGATCTTCACGCTCTTCACCGAGCTCTACTGGGCGAGCGTGAGGGTCCCCGAGCCGGAGAGCCTCTTCTGGCTGCGCAGCGGCACCCGCGAGGAACCCGACGGTCCCACCTCTTTTCCCGACTTCCTCGATTACCGCGAGTCCCTCGGCGACCTCGGCGACGCGGCCGCCTGGGCCGGATTCGGCGCCATCCTCGGTCTGCCAGGCCGCGGCGGCGGCGACGCCGAGACGACCTACGGCGTCGGCCTGGCGGTCACCCAGCCTTACTTCGACCTCCTCGGCGCCCGCTTCGTCCTCGGCCGCGGCTTCCTGCCCGCCGAGGACCGGACCGACGGGCCGCCGGTGGCGGTGGTCCACCACTCCTTCTGGAGCCGGTACCTGGGCGCCGACCCGGAGGCCGTCGGCAGGACGATCCGCGTCAACGGCAAGGCCCTCACCCTGGTCGGCGTCCTGCCCCAGAGCTTCCAGGGCACGAGCGTGGTCTTCCCGATCTACGTGCCCGCGCACCGCTTCGACGACGTGTCGCCGCTGCCGGCGCTCGCCGACCGCGACGCGCGGCGTTTCTACTGTCTCCTCCGGACGCGCGACGCCGTGCCGCGGGCGGCCGTGGAGGCGCGGCTGGCGACCGTCGCCGCGGCTCTCGACCGCGAGCACCCGTGGCCGCGCGACGAGCGCCGCTCCCTCAGCTTGCTGGACGTGGAAGGGGACGGTCGGAATCCCGAGACCGGCGAGCTGATGCTGGCCGGGGCGGTGGGGCTGCTGCTGCTGTTGGCGTGCGCCAACGTGGCCAACCTGCTGCTCGCCCGGGCCGCCGGGCGCCGGCGCGAGATGGCGGTGCTGGCGGCGATCGGCGCCAGCCGCCGCCGTATCGCCGCCCGCCTGCTCACCGAGAGCGTGCTGCTGGCGGTGGCCGGCGGCGTGCTGGGGCTCGCCGTCGCGCGCTGGATCGTGGCGGTGATGAAACGCTACCTCGAAGTGCGGCCCTTCGGCCTCGCGAGCTGGGGCGAAGGCACGGAGTGGATGCTCGTCGACGACCGGGTGCTGGTCTTCGCCCTGGCGGTTTCGCTCCTCACCGGCTGCCTCTTCGGCCTGGCGCCGATCCTTCACGCCGCGCGCACCGACCTGGTGAGCGCGCTCAAGAGCGGCGCCGCCGAGAGCCGGCCGGGACGCCGCTTCGGCGCCCGGCAGGCGCTGGTGGTCGCCCAGGTCGTGATCTCGACGGTCCTGGTCCTGGTGGCCGCCCTTCTGGTCCGCAGTCTAGAGTACCTGAAAGGACGCGATCTGGGCTTCGAGACCGAGCACGTGCTGCTGGCGGCGGTGTCGACGGTGCCGGCGCGGACCGGCACGCCGGAAACGCGGCGCGACGCCCAACGCGAGCTCTACGAGCTCGCCCGCCGGCGGCTCGCCGCCCTGCCCGGCGTCAAGGCCGCGGCCCTCACGACCGATCCCCCCGGCGGCGGCTTCAACCGCCTCACCCGGCTGGAGCTGGCGGACCGCCCCGGCGACGACCTTCAGGCCGCCCACATGTCCGTCGGTCCGAGCTACTTCGCGACGTTCGGGATCCCGCTGCTCCAGGGACGCCCCTTCGACGACGGCGACCGCAGCGGCGCGCCGGGCGCGGCGATCGTCACCCGCGCCTTCGTGGCGCGTCACTGGCCGGACGGCGAGGCCCTGGGCCGCGAGCTGCGGCTGCCGGAGCTGACGGTCGACGCCGCGGACGGCCGCTTCGTGGTGGTGGGCGTGGCCGCCGACACGCACCACTACTCCCGCCGCGACGAGCCCTCGCCGCTCGTCTACCTGCCGCTGGCCCAGCACCTGCGGGGCTCGCGCGCGCTGGCGGTGGCGCGCACCACCGGGCCGCCGGCGCAGGCGATGCGCTCGGCTCGCGAGACCCTGGCCACCGCCCATCCCGACCTGGCGCTGGTCGATCTCGACACCTACGAGCGTCTGGTCGCCTTCGACCTCTCCCAGGAGCGGCTCTACTCCGCGGTCGCCGCCCTCTTCGGCCTCTTCGGCCTGGGGCTCGCCTGCCTGGGGATCTACAGCGTGATGGACTGCTCGGTGACCTGGCGGATGCGCGAGATGGGGATCCGCACGGCCCTGGGAGCTACCGTCCGCGACCTGGTGCGGCGGGTGCTGGGCGAGGCCTTCACGTTGCTGGCGGCGGGGATCCTGGTCGGGGTGGCGGCGGCGCTGGCGCTGGCGCGCCTGCTCTCGAGCCTGCTCTACGGCGTGGCGCCGCACGATCCGGGCACCTTCGTGGCCCTGCCGCTGCTGCTCGCCGCCATCGGCCTCGCCGCGGCCTGGCGGCCGGCGTGGCGCGCCGGGCGGGTGGATCCCAAGGCGGTCCTGCAGGAGGAGTAGCTTCCCGCGGGGCGAACGCCGTAGGCGTGGCCAGGAGCGTTGCGGCGAGGAGGACCGGACCGATCCGGCCCCCGGAACCGGTGACGCAGTTCTTCGTCCCGCCAGGGACGGTGGAGTGATAGCCAGTGATTTCAATCGGGTGCAGTTGATTTCAATGCAGACTATACAGCCAGGGAGAGGGTCCAGTGTAGAAACGACCCCGAAGGACGACCGGATATACCGGATATAGCCCCGAGTTGCCCGAACGGTCGCTGAGCCGCCCCC
>Ga0299906_10000438_pt1 | contig 39072 bp, 36 predicted proteins | sample RVTome_14_FD_200259 | JGI IMG/M metagenome (GOLD analysis project Ga0299906, IMG submission 200259) | Soil microbial communities from uranium-contaminated site in the Upper Colorado River Basin, Wyoming, United States - RVT145D125 (version 2) ... | reverse complement strand
GATACAAGACCACGGCATCATGGACCTTCATCAGCGGTGCTCCTTCGGCTCGCGAATCCAAAGGATGCACCGCTGATGACCGTCACACGTCGCACCCATCGCGAAATGCGACACCCTTTTGAGGGGGGACCGCCGGAACGAAGCGACGGCGAGGGGGATTCACCACCCCTTCCCGCAGGGACGACCGCTGGCCTATTTGCCGAATCGGCGGTCCCGGCCAGGTCGATCAGGTGTCCAACACCCCGCGTAGCTTGCTAGCAAACGCTGCCGGATCGTTGCCTGGTGACCACTCGTTGGCGGCGAATCCACCGTGGTCGCCAGGAAAGATGACCGGCTCCACGCCGAGCAGGGCCGCCAACGCCACACCGCCGCGACGGGCCATGGTTCCCTCGCCCTTGGCTCCGATCGCAGGAACGATCCGCACCCCCGTGTCGCGTAAGGCATCGGCATCGGGTTGGTAGGGCGGCATGGCGAGGTTGTGGGCCAGCAGCGGGTCGTCTCGGGAGCCATCGTCCTCGGTGGGGAGGCCGAACTGGGCAGGATCGGGCGCGGGCTGGTCGAGATAGTCGTCGGGCAGCGGCCCGACGTGCATGACGAGTTGGATGAATTTGGCCATCGCGGGCCCGAATCCATCACGCTGGTAAGTGTCGACGATGTCCGCATTCACCTTCATGGCCATCTCGGAGTCATCGAGCAGAGTGACGAGTGGTGGCTCGTGAGCTACCAGGGTGCCCACCTCGTCGGGATGGGCAATGATCCAGGGCAACACCACCATGCCACCACCGCTGGACCCGAAGACGTCCACCGGTGCAAGACCGGACGCTTCGACGACCCGGTGAACGTCGTCGCCGTGGATCTCCACGGTGACCTCCCCGCCGTCGAGAAGCTCGCTGCGCTCCATGCCACGTGGGTCGTAGGTGATGACCTTCCTATCGGTGAAATGGGGAACGAGCTGGGCGAAGCCGGAGGCCCCCATCGGCGACCCGACGATGAGCAGAGGTCTGTGGTCAGCGGTCGTCTCCGGCTCGTGGAGGTCATAGGTCAGCACGGCTCCGGGCACGTCGAGGGCGTAGGGGGTGGGTTCGGTCACGGCGAAACTCCTTCCGGAATGCCAATTCGTGAGATGGGAGGTCTCTTCTGCTTATGACGGGTCTTTGCTTCGACTACCGCTGTAGCAGGTAGAAGGCCGAGAACCGGTTGGAGATGTCCTCCAGCGGCTGGAACGACGTGAACCCGGCTTCGCCGGCAAGCGCCTCTGCTCGCTCCCTTCCCCAGGCTGCACCCAGGCCCACTCCACCCCTGGCCAGTGACTGGGTCATGCAGTGCAGCGCGGATATCCCGTAGAGCATGGCACCGCGGGGATCCAGATTGTCTTCCAATAGCGAGCTGGCATTGGGCTCCATCATCAAGAAGAGACCTCGGGGTGCTAGCGCCTCCCGGATACGGCGCAAACCGGCCAGGGGGTCGACCAGATCGTGGATGACGTCAAAGGCTGTGACCAGGTCGAATGGGGGGTCGGTGGGCATTTCCTCCGCCGCAAATCGCAAGAACTCGAGGTTGGGGAGATGCCCGCCTCGACTGTCAGCCACTTCGAGGGATTCGTCTGAGAAGTCGAACCCCACCACCTGGGAGTTGGGGTATGTCGAGGCGATCAGGATTGCGACGGTGCCCGAGCCGCATCCGACGTCCGCTACCCGTATCCCCGTTTCGAGTCGTTCGATCAGGCCTGGAACCCCGGGCAGCCAACGTGAGGTCAGGAAGGCACGTTGGGAAGGCGAATTGCCCCGGTCGATCCCGGTGACCATGGCCGGTCCGAACTCTTCGAAGGCGACCCCTCCACCGCGGACCGCCGCTTCGGCCACTCCGTCGATCTGAGCGAAGGCGGCAGGGATCATGTCCAGAAAACCACCCATGAAATAGGGACTGGACTCGTCGGTGATGAACAATGCGTGCTCCGGAGGGAGCTCGAAGCGCTCCGCCTCAGGATCGTATCCGACCACCCCTGCCGCGGCCAGCCCGGACAGGATCTCCTCGACGTATCGCTGATCGAGGCCGGACCCGTTCGCGATCTCAGCGGCGGTTCCGCCTCCCAACCGACCCAGATAGGCGGAGAGACCGCACCTGTCGGCCACCGCCAGCAGCCCGATCGTCGTGGCCCCCGAGGCCAACCCGACAAACCTGTCGAGGAAGTCCTCGATCCTGGTCCGATCCAAAGCCACGGCTACCCGTCCGGACCGAGAATTCGTTGGAACAGCTCATAGTCGCGCAAGGTTGACACCTCCGTCGGTCCCGAAGCTAGTGGTCTGTCGCTGGAATAGGGCGAGGCCCGGTCGCCGATTTGGGGGAGCCAGGTTTGTCGGAGCAGCCAATGAGAGAGACATATCCCACGACGGCGATAAGCGATGGTGTGCGCACGATTGGGCGTCGGGAGTTCATCGGGCTTCTGGCGATGATGATGGCGATCATCGCCCTTTCGGTTGATCTGATGCTGCCTGCATTCGGCGACATCCGCGCCGATTTCGGCCTGACCCCCGACTCCAATGCACTCGCCGGGTTGATCACCGTCTTCTTGCTGGGACTTGCCTTGGCCCAGGTCGTCTACGGAGTGCTCTCTGATCGTTACGGGCGGCGGCCCATCATCTACACCGGTCTGGCCATCTATATCGTCGGCGCTGCTGCTTCGGCGTTGGCCCCAACCCTCGGGTGGTTGCTGGTTGCCCGGTTTCTCTGGGGCCTCGGGGCGGCAGCTCCACGGGTGGTGACGCTATCGGTGGTGCGCGACACCTACCAAGGTGACCAGATGGCCAAGGTGATGTCCTTCATCATGGCGATCTTCATCCTGGTCCCGGTCTTCGCCCCGACCCTCGGTGCACTGCTCACCGGCTGGTTCACTTGGAGAGGGATGTTCGGGTTCACCGTGATCGCCGCCATCGCGGTGTGGGTCTGGGCCGTCCGTCTACCCGAGACCCTGCACCCGGAGGATCGCCGGAGCCGGGGTTGGTCCCAGGTGGTCCAGGCCGGTCGCAAGGTCCTCACCACCCGCAGCACCATGACCTACACCCTGGCCTTGACCTTCATGTTCGGGGTGTTCGCGTCATATCTCGCCACGTCCGAGCTGATCTTCTCCGAGGTTTTCGGACGTGGGGACCAATTCCCGCTCATCTTTGGTGTGCTGGCGTCGGTGATGGGGGTGGGGATGCTTCTCAACGCGCCTCTCGTGGAGAGATTCGGGCTGGTTCGCCTGATCAGAGCCGTCACCATTGGCTATCTCGCCGTGACCACCGGTCTGGTCATCCTGGCTGTCGGAAGCGGTGGGGTTCCCAACTTCTGGGTATATGCCGCCGGACTGATGATGGCGTTCGCCTGTCATGCCTTGCTCATCCCCAATATCAACAGTGCCGCCATGACCCCGATGGGTGCGGTGGCCGGAACCGCGTCGGCGGTCACCGGGACCCTATCCCTGGCGGGTGGAGCGCTGATTGGAGTGGTGATCGACCGTTCCTTCGACGGAACAGTGACGCCGTTGAGCGTCGCGTTCTTGGTTGGTGGTGTTGGTGCCTGGGTGTTCACACGGTTGGCGGAGAGCCCACCACCGCGGCGAGTGCCGTTGGCTGCCTTCGAGCACCTGCAGCCCGAGCCGGGGCCTGCCGCCAGCGACTAGTGGCCGGCCACCACGGCGCCGCCTTTGACCGTTTTCCACACGAGGTTGGTTCCGGGGCGGTAGGGAATGTGAGCCGGGGTCGGCGCGTCCAGGACAACAAGGTCACCAACGGCCCCCGGAGTGATCACTCCGTGGTCGTCGAGTCCCAGCGAAAGCGCACCACCGCGGGTCGCGGCGAGCAAGGCCTGATCGACCGTCAGACCCATTTGCACCACAGCGAGACTGATCACCGGGCCCATCGACTCGAAGTAGGAGGTACCCGGATTGCAGTCGGTGGCGAGGGCCACGGTGACACCGTGCTCGATGAGCATCGGGCCTGGCGCCTGGGGAGATCGCAGGGTGTACGAGGCGCCAGGGACCAGCACAGCCGTCACCCCTGCCGCGGCCAGGTTGCGGGCGTCACCTTCGTTGACGTGGTCGAGGTGGTCGGCGCTCGCTGCGCCGATCTCGGCGGCCAGGGCGGCGCCCCCTGACCGGGTCAGCTGATCGGCGTGGACCCGGGCCGGGAGACCGCGATCGGCTGCAGCCTGGAAGATGCGTCGCGCCTCGTCGGGAGAGAAGGCACCGTTCTCTACAAAGACATCGCAATAGTCCGCCAGTGACGTCACCGCCGGGAGCATCTCCTCGATGACCAGGTCGACATATCCGTCTCGGTCGTGCCCGAACTCCACGGGCAGGCTGTGCGCGCCGAGGAAGGTGGTCTTCACCGTCACCGGAAGCTCTTCACCAATGCGGCGCGCCACCCGGAGCAGGCGCAGTTCCGTCTCCAGGTCCAACCCGTAGCCAGACTTGACCTCAACGGTGGTGGTGCCCGATGCGATCATTCTCTCCACTCTCCGGGCGGAGAGCCGGAAGAGCGCATCTTCGGTTGTCGACCTGGTGGCGGCCACGGTGGAGAGGATGCCTCCTCCCGATGCCGCGATCTCCTGATAGGTCGCACCGGAGAGTCTCCGGGCGAACTCGTCGGCTCGTTCCCCTGCGAAGACGAGGTGAGTGTGGGCATCGACGAAGCCGGGCATGACGGCGCGACCTTCACAGTCGATGCGGGAGGTCCCGCCCTGCTCGGGAGCGTCGGTGGCAGGGCCGGCGTAGACCACGGAGCCCGCCACGACCTTCACCACGGCATCATGAATCGGAGCAGAGTCATTGGTGGTCAGATGGCCGATCCCGGTCAGGAGCAGGTCGCTCACAGCCCGATTGCGGCCGTGACCGATCCGTCGGCGATGAGCCTGGCGACCACCTCGATCTCCTCGCTCAACGACCGGTCGTTCTCGAGCGGCGGCACGTGATGTCGGATCAACTCCACCAACGCGGCGGTGCCTGCGGCCGGGGGAAGCGGGTGTCGATACTCCACTCCCTGGACGGCACAGAGGATCTCGATGGCGACCACGCGTCGGGCATTGGTCAGGACCGTCGAGAGCTTGCGACCTGCACCCCAACCCATCGATACATGGTCTTCCTGGTTGCCCGACGTGGGGATGGTGTCCACCGAAGCCGGATGCGAAAGCACCTTGTTCTCGGCGACCAGCGCGGCCTGGACGTACTGGCTGATCATGTAGCCGGAGTGAACCCCGGGGTCGGGGGCGAGGAATGCGGGCAATCCTCGGGATCGAGCCGGGTCGAGGAGACGGTCGGTTCTCCGCTCCGAGATCGAGCCCAGCTCGGCAACCGCGATCGTGGCGAAGTCGAGCACGAAGGCCAGCGGTTGACCGTGGAAGTTGCCACCTGACACCACTTCGCCGGTCTCGGGGAAGACGATCGGGTTGTCAACCACCGAGCCCATCTCCCGGGTGAGGACGGCCTCCATGTGATCCAGGGTGTCGGACACCGCGCCATGTACCTGGGGGGCGCAACGAAGGGAGTAAGCGTCCTGGACCGCGTGGTCGAAGTCATCGGCATGACTTGCCCCGATCCCGCTCCCCTCCAGAAGCCCCGCGATCCGTGAGGCGGATGCCATCTGGCCTGGGTGAGGGCGGAGTTGGTGTATGTCCTCTCGGAAGGGGCGGGCACTGCCCATCATCGCTTCGACGGTCAGCGCGCATGCTGCGTCCGTGGCGAAGAGGAGGTGGCGGGCCTCGCCCAGCCCCAGCGCGCCCATGGCGGCCATGCCTTCGGTCCCGTTCAGCAGCGACAAGCCCTCTTTGGCCCGGAGCGATATCGGCTCGAGGTCAGTCTCCGAGGTCGGGACGACTCTCCCGTCGATCTTCACCTTTCCCTCGCCGATGATCGGCAGGGCCATGTGGGCGAACGGTGCCAGGTCTCCCGAGGCGCCAACCGAGCCCTGGGCCGGGATCACGGGGAGGATGTCCCGGTCGAGCATCTCGATGAGGCGCTGGACGATGACGGGCCGGACCCCGGAGTGGCCCTGGGCCAGGGTCCGTGCCCGGAGCAGCAGGATTGCCCGGACCAACTCATCGGGCAGCGGGTCTCCCACCCCCGACGCATGCGACCTGATCAGGTTGTACTGGATGCCCTCGGCCTGCTCGCGGTCGATGTGGGTCGAGGCGAGGGCGCCAAACCCGGTGGTGATCCCGTATACGGTCTCACCTGATTCGACGACGGCATCGACTATCGCTCGAGCCGGTTCCATCCGCTCCGCCAGCGCGGGACCGGGACGTGCAATCGCCCGTCGGCGCGCCACGTCAACAACCTGGCTTGGAGTGAGCGGGCCTCCGTCGACGATTACCTCGATCACCCGGCTCACGGTACCGAGTCGATTAGCTGGAAGACGCGCACGCCCGATACCGTTGTCCATTGAAGATGACAGACCTGACCCAGCTCCTTTCCCTGCCGGACGTCTCGATCGCCGTGATCGGCGCCACCGACCACCCGACCAAGTATGGGGGAGTGATCTATCGCGACCTCAAGCGCAAGGGGTTCAGGGTGTTCGCGGTCAACCCCTATCGGGAGACGGTTGACGGCGACCCCTGCTGGAAGTCGGTCAAGAACCTCCCGGAGACTCCAACCATCGCCGATTTCGTGATCCCGGCCCGACGCGGTCTCCAGGTCCTCGACGAGTGCGAGGAGGCCGGGATCTTCAACATCTGGCTACAGCCCGGCGCCGAGTCGCCCCGGCTGATCGAGAAGCTGGAGCACGGCCCCTTCAACTGGCTAGCCGACGCCTGCATCATGGTCGCGGCCCGGGTCACCGCGGCGCGGTAAGGGGGGGTCAGAGTCGGCCGTTGAAGAGCTCGCGGGCGATGATGTTGCGTTGGATCTCCGAGGTGCCTTCGTAGATGCGGGGAGCCCTCACTTCCATATAGAGATGGGCCAAGGTCGAGTCGGCCTCGAGACCCCTCGCTCCGAGAACCTGTATTGCGGTGTCCACGGCACGCTGCGCAGTCTCGGTGGCGTGCAATTTGGCCATGGCGGCCTTGCCGGTCAGGGTCTCGGTGTCGCCCGAGTCATGCGCCGCCGCCGCCGAGTAGACGAGAAGCTCGGCCGCCTCGATGTCGAGGCGCACATTGGCCAACTGATGGGACACGCCTTGAAAGTCGGCTATCGGCGTCCCGAATGCGGTTCGGGTCGTGGCGTGACCGGTGGCGACGCGTAGAGCCGCTTCGGCCATGCCCACCGCAAACGCCCCGACACTGGGACGGAACAGGTCGAGTGTCTCCATTGCCACCCGGAAGCCATGATCGACTTCGCCAAGCACGTTGGCTTCCGGGACATAGACGCCATCGAGCACGATCCGGCCCAGCGGATGCGGTGAGATCATCTCGATGGTTTCGCCGCTGAAGCCGTCGAGCTCACTGGCCACCACAAACGCGGTCACCCCTCGCGCCCCGGCCCCCTGGGTGGTTCGGGCGAACAGGGTGTAGAGATCGGCTCCGGGGGCGTTGGAGATGTACGCCTTCTCACCGGTGATCCGAAATCCATCACCGTCTCGTTCCGCGACTGTGGACAGGGCAGCGGCGTCTGACCCGGCTCCGGGCTCGGTCAGGGCAAAGGCGGCGATGGTGTCACCACTTCGAATCCCCGGCATCAGCCGTTCCCTCAGATCTCCCCGCCCCGCCCGATGGATCGGGATCGCCCCCAGACCCTGGACGGCGAAGGCGGTCTCGGCGTCGGTGCACACCCGGGCGAGCCCCTGCCTGACGGCGCAGAGGTCGGTTGCAGTGACCCCTTCCTCGGAGAAGAGACGGTCGAAGAGACCGTGCTCGGCGATCGCTCGCACCAGATCCCGGTTGACCAGCCCGGGCCGGCCGCGTTCCGCGGTCTCGATCAGTGAGTGCCCGAAGCGCTCGCAATCCTCGACGAGGGACCTGATCATGGACTCGAACCTTATTTCGCTCGTCGGCTCGTTGCGGATTCGCCCGACAACGCCAACGTCGCCCTGACATAATCCTTGCATCCGAGAGAGGGGTTGTGAGATGGGCGTGATGCCCTCTGGTGTGCGCAATCTGTTTCGTGCCGCTTTGGTGATCTTCGTGATCACCGTCGTCATCGGGATCCTCAACGGCACCGATGTCTGGGAGCCACCCCGGAACACCCTTCTCACCCACGTCCACGCCGGGACCCTGGGCTGGGTCACCCTAGGCGTCTTCGCCGCAGCTATCTGGATGTTCGGCTCGGCCGACGACCAGTCGGGCAACACTCTGGCCAACTTCTCGATCGTGGCGCTGACTCTGTACGTGCTTGCCTTCTGGTCTGTCGACCTCACCACGTGGAGCATCCAGCGACCGATCGGCGGGACCCTGGCCTTCGTGGCGATGACGTGGATGTTCGTATGGGCCCTGCGCCGGAAAAGGGGTAGCCGTTGGAATGTCGCCGAGCTGGGGATGGGCCTGGCTCTCGGATTCCTCGTGATCGGGGCCGTGCTCGGTGTCCTTCTCGGACTTCAGCTTGCCGACGTTCAGATCGTGGCCCCCGAGAGCGCAGATCGCCTCTACGAATCCCACCCGGGCGCCATGGTCGCCGGGTTTGTGATTCTGGCCGGCCTGGCGTTGATCGAATGGCTGATGCCCGGACGCTCGATTCCTCTTATGTCCGAGTCGAAGTCGGGTGTCGTCCAGATGCTCCTGCTCTTCGTTGCCGGCGTGCTCTTCGTCGCTGGTGCGCTCTCCGCGGTCGATCCGCTGCTTCAGGCGGGAGGTGCGCTACAGCTGGTAGGCAGCGTTGTCCTGATTGTTCGGTTCAGAAGAGAGCTGGCCCTGTCCCAATGGGGTGGACCACCGATCAACCAGTTTGTCCGCACCGCGGTGCTGGGGCTGATAGTCGCCGTGCTGTTGATCGTGTATTTGATCACCCAGCTTTCCGGAGGCAAGGAGTTCGAGGAAGTCGCACATGTTGCGGTCGCGTTTGACCACGTCAACTTCATCATGGTCATGACCAACCTGATCTTTGCCATGATGGCGATCGCTTCGCTGGTCTCCGAGACAGCCAACCGGGTCATCTATTGGGGGTCGAACGTCGGAGTGCTCGGATTCGCGGTGGGCATCTTCACCGAGAACTCGAGCCTGAAGCGGATCTTCACTCCCATCCTCGGTCTCGCTCTCCTCTATGGGATCTACACATATCTCACCGCCAGGGAGTCGGACGTTCAAGAGGTGGCGCCCGTATAGGCCCCCGACCGGGGCCTCGTGGTTAGCCTCGTCCCCAGTGAGCCCATTTCGCGCTTCGGCAGGTTTCACCGACCGTTGGGACAATTTCAGGTTCGAGATCGACGGAGGGGTGGCGACCGTCACCTTCGATCGACCGGAGAAGCTCAATGCGCTGACCTTCGACGTCTACGCCGACCTCAGAGACCTGCTGGCCGAGATCGAGCACAGGGAGGACGTCAGCGTCCTGGTGCTCACCGGCGCCGGGCGGGGCTTTTGCTCAGGTGGGGACGTGCACGAGATCATTGGCCGGTTGATCGAGATGGACAGCAAGAGACTGCTCGAGTTCACCAGGATGACCGGCTCGGTCGTGGAGCGAATCCGGCGACTGCCGATGCCCGTGATCGCCGCGGTCAACGGGGTGGCCGCCGGCGCCGGCGCCGTGATAGCCCTCGCCGCCGACTTGAGGGTTCTCGCCGAGTCGGCTTCCTTTCATTTCCTGTTCACCAGAGTGGGACTGGCCGGGGCCGATATGGGTTCGGCCTATCTCCTGCCGCGTGTAGTCGGTCTGGGGCGGGCCACAGAGCTGCTGCTGCTGGGCGAAGAGGTCGACGCCGAGCGGGCGGTGTCGATTGGCCTGGCGTCACGGGTTACGCCTGATGCGGATTTGGGTGAAACGGTGGCCAACCTGGCCCGGGATCTAGCCCGAGGACCTGCCCTTGCTTTCGGGACGACCAAGGTTCTGATCAGCCGCGAGCTCGACATGGACCTGGGGTCGGCGATCGAGCTGGAAGCCTTCACCCAGGCCCTCCTCATGACCACTGAGGATCATGCCGAGTTCTACCGGGCGTTCACCGAAAAGCGCCCATCGGAGTGGAAGGGCCGATGAGCGACCATCGTTTCTTCGACCCCGAGGGGATGATCCCGGCGCGTGGGTTCTCGCACGGTGCCGTGGTGGGTGAAGGAAGGACTCTTCACATCGCCGGGCAAACCGGGCATTACCCGGACCTGACCATCGATGCCGGCATCGTCGAACAGTTCGCCCAGGCCTGCCGGTCGGTCATACAGGTGATCGATGTGGCCGGCGGCAGGCCCGACGACCTGGTGTCGATGACGATCTTCACCACTGATGTCCAGGCATACCGGGACAATCAGGGCCCAATCGGCGCCGCATACCGTGAGGTCTTCGGTAAACACTTCCCGCCGATGGCGCTGATCGGGGTCTCCGAGCTCCTCGACCCACAGGCGGTCGTGGAGTTGGTCTGTGTGGCTGAGATCCCGCTCGCACCGTGATCGGTCTTGGTCAGGTCGATATCTGGCCTCTCACGGCCTCACTCAAGTGGGTCAGCAACCGGTCGACGTCCTCTTCGTCGTGATAGATGCCGAACCCGATTCGCAGCCGGTCGGCCCGATGGTCGGTGATCACATCACGCTCATGGAGCGCCCGATAGAGGTCACCGGCCCGCTCGGTGCGGAAGGTGAGGAAGTTTCCCCGCTGGTGAGGCTCAGGCGGGAGCAAATCGCCGGGCAGCTCCGCACCGGCCAGGAAACGCTGCTGCATGGCCGCGGCGTGTGCGTGAATGTCGGCCACGGTCACTCCGACCGCCTCCAGCCATTCGAGCACCGCGTCCAACCGGTAGATCCCGGACGGGTCGGTGGTGGCACCACTGAACCTGGTGCCGTCCTCGGCGTAGACGACCTGGCCGGTCACGCCGGTTTCCAGCTGGCCGAACCCCGCATACCAACCAGTGTCGACGGGACGGGCGCCGTATCCGGGTGGCACATGGAGAAAGCAGGCGCCTTCCCCCGCCATTGCGTACTTGTAGCCACCTGCCAGGTAGAACACCCGCTCCTGGATGGCGCCGATGTGGGTGGGACGAGCCATGAACCCGTGATACCCGTCGATGACGATGTAAGCGCGGTCCTCGGGAACAGAGGCCACGATCCGGTCGAGGTTGGGCACGACGAAGCCCGAGTCGTAGAAGACCTGGCTGAGAAAGATCAGGTCATGCGCCCCGGCCCGAGCTTCCCGGGTGAACCGTTCGGCAAAGGTCTCGAAGGGCTCGGCTGGGACCCTGTCCACGACGGCGAGACCGGCTTCTTCCCATCTCCTCGACTGTCGATTGAATGAATGGAACTCGGCGTCGGTGCTGAGCACCCTGACTGGAGGGTCGAGACACGAAAAGATGCGGACGAGGATGTCGTGGGTGTTGGGGGCGAAGGTGATCGCCGCTGGATCGGACAGACCGACAACTGCCGACACCCGGGTGGCGGCGCTCGGGACCAGTTCCCCGAAGATCTTGGCCCACTTGTCATCCATCAGTTCGGCCGCGTCCAGCCATGCCCTCTGCTGGGCGTCGAAGGAGACATCGGGCCAGGGATGATGCGAATGCGCCGCGAAATGGAGGCGGCCCGGTCTCGCCCCGAGGAACCGGGAGAAGTGAGCCTTGAGATTCATCCCTCGAACTTGAAACGCATCGATTCGATGATTCCGGCCGGGAGCGGCGGCCGGTCGGCCCTCGGGATGAGAAACGTGGTGAGGTTGTACAAGTCGGCGAAGATCCGGCTTCGCTCGGCCGACTTCTCGAGGTACTTGGCGCCAGCCGAGCCACCGGTGCCGATTCTGCGACCGATCATGCGCAAGGCCATTTGGGCGTGCCGGTAGCGCCAGGTGGTGAAGCCCTCGTCGATGTCCATCAGCAGCTCGAGCAGACGGTAGGCCTCCTGTAGTGCGGGTTGATCGCGATACAGGGTGATGAACAGACCCGCTTGAAACGCCCGATGCGAGAGCCGCCTCTTCCCGGCCGACTGCTGTTCGGCGTGTTTGGCAGGGTCGAACAGCGCCTCGTACTGCTCCATCGTGATCTCGAACTCCCTGAGCTGGGCGGTCTTCTCGTCGGTGGTCAGGTTCGGATTGGCCTCCACCACCGCCCGGTCGGCTTCGAGTCGCGTCTTGACCGCTGACTGAAACGCTTCCCAAAAGCTGAAGTCTTCGTGGTCGAGAAACGGCGTACGTTCCAGCCAGAGCTCGACGAGGTCGAAGAGTGACGGTTCGCCCTCGATCGACTCGACCACACCCCGGTCTTGCTCACTGAAGCGTGACTTGTACGACGCACCGGCCAACAGCAGACGGTCCTCTGGACGAAGGCCGAGCTTGTTCTCCACCACCCGGAATTGCGCCGACTGGAATCCCGACGCCGGGAACAGAAAGTCGCGGAAGTCCAGGAAGTCGAGGGGGGTCATGGTCTCCAAGACCGATATCTGTTGGAGCAGGAGCTTCTGGATCTCGACGATGCGACGCAGCCGGGCAACAGCTGTTCCCATGTCGCCCTCGTCCACTCTCGTCTGACCGAAGATTCGTCGAACGTCGTCGATCTCCCAGATGATCTGCTTGAACCAAAGCTCGTAGGCCTGATGGACCACGATGAACAGCATCTCGTCATGCACCGTGCCCCCGGCCTTGGTGCTCTCCAGCGTCTGCGCGCCGAGCAATTTGTCGAGCTGGAGGTAGCTTCCGTAGTAGAGGTTCCGCTCCATCATCGCCGACGGTAGTGGGGTGCTTCTCCCCCCAGCGAACCAGTGCTCCGGGTCATAAGTTCCGTGCGTGTAGCGCAGGCGGGACATGCGTGAGACTTGCGAGTCGGTGCACTGGGTGGGCACATCACTGGGCCACCTGCTCGCACCAGGCCACCGACCGCTCCCACAATTCGCCGGCCAGATCGTCGTCCCGGGCGGCTGGTGACGGTGTGGCCAGGGAGCGACGCTCATAGTAGTGGCCGCTTTCGGCGACCTCATCGGATGTTGCACACCAAAGCACCGTGTCGGCGCCGAGCTCGGGGGTGAGCATGTTTGCCCGGATCATGGGGCGGAGCCAGCGGGGGATGATCGGTGTGTCGACCAAACCCGGATGGACCGCACAGGCCATGAGGTCGGGCTCACGACGGGTGAGCTCGCGGATGAACAGGATGTTGGCCAGCTTGGAGATGGCGTACTCGGGGTAGCCGGTGAACCGGGTCGGTTTGGCCACCCGATCGAAGTCGATCCCCTTGGCGCGAGCGTGGACGGCGCTGGCGACCGAGACGACGCGGGTGCCAGGTCGGAAGCATGGCTTCAGCTGCCGACTGAACAGGAAGTGGCCCAGGTGGTTTATGCCGAAATGCACTTCGAACCCGTCCTCGGTCAGGCCCCGGCGGTTGATGCCGATGCCGGCATTGTTGACCAGCACATCGACCGTTCGCTTCGACCGAACCAGTCGCGTGGAGGCGGATCGGACCGACGAGAGTGAGGCGAGGTCGAGCTCCAGGAATTCAGCGGAACCTCCTTCCGATCTGATCAGTTCGATCACCGGTTCGATCCGTTGAGCAGAGCGGCCTGCGGCGATGACATGGAATCCGGCGCGGGCCAGCCCTAGTGCGGTCATTCGACCTATGCCGGAATTGGGTCCGGTGACGAGGGCTGTCGACATCGTCGCTCAAGGTAGCCGTGGCCGTCTATCAGTCGCCGAGGGGGCATACCCTGTGCAGGTGCACATCACGGCAGGCAAACTGATCGACGCATTGAGCAGCGAGGGTTATCGGATCACCAATGCTCGCCGCGCCGTCTGCGAGGTGCTTGCCTCCTCACATGACGAGCATCTGAGCGCCGCCGACATCTACAGTCGGGCACAGGCCCAGACCGGCACCCGTCTCGACCGCTCGACCGTCTATCGGACGTTGGAGGCGCTGGAGGGCTCGGGTCTGTTGACCCACTCTCACCTCGGCCACGGCCCGTCGGTGTATCACCTGGCTGAAGACGGGGGTCATCAGCACCTGGTCTGTCTCCGATGCGGGAAGACATTCACACTCCCCGAAGTCGAGACGCGGAGACTGGTCGAAGCAATCGCCAGGTCGACCGGGTTCGTCCTCGATGCAAGTCATTTTGCCCTCTCCGGGCTCTGCGTCGACTGCTCCCCTTGAGCGCAGCGCTATTCTTCTTGCGACAGGTTCGCAAGAAGAGGGTCGGAGGATGCACATACCTGATGGGTTCCTCAATGGCGCCACCTCGGCCGGGACGGCGGCGGTGGCGGCGGGAGGGCTGGGGTATTCGATCAAACGGGCGGGCGTCTATCTTCAGGACAAGAGGATCGCGCTCACCGGCCTGGTCGCGGCTTTCGTATTCGCCCTCCAGATGCTGAATTTCCCCGTTGCGGCTGGTACCTCCGGCCATCTCCTCGGCGGAGCCTTGGCCGTGGTCCTGGTCGGACCCTGGCTGGGGATCACCGCGGTGGGTGTGGTCGTGCTCATCCAGGCGTTGCTCTTTGCCGACGGTGGAATCTCAGCCCTGGGTCCCAACCTCCTCAACATGGCCATAGTGACCGGGTTGGTCGGCTGGTACGTCTTCCGATGGGTGACGAGACTTCTTCCCAAGACTTGGACCTCGGTCCTGGTCTCCACCTTCGCCGCCGCACTGGTCTCTGTTGTCGCCACTTCGATCGCATTTGTCTTCGAGTACTCAATCGGGGGTCGGGGCAACGTCGACCTGGCCACCGTATTCGCGGCCATGGTCGGTGTTCATTTCCTGATCGGCGTCGGCGAAGGTCTCATCTCGGCGGTCACGGTGGGCGCGGTCGGCGCGGCACGGCCCGAGTTGATCGCCGGGCTCGACGGCATGGGACCCGCCAGACCGAACCAGGTCCCGGTTCGGTCCGGGGTTCTCGGTTTTGTCGTTTCGGGGCTGGTGGTGGCAGTCCTGCTGGTCTTGTTGGTCGCTCCACTCGCCTCGGGCGAGCCCGACGGCCTCGAACGGGTGGCCATCGACCAGGGATTCATCGAGACTGCCGACGAAAGTGCCGCGGCAGGCTCTCCCCTCGCCGATTACGCGTTGAGTGGTGCGGACGATGAGGCAACAGGCACCCGGATCGCCGGTCTGGTCGGAGTGGTAGTCACATTTGGCATCGGCGCCGTCATAGTCGGAGTATTCGTCCTGTTACGAAGAAGAAGCGCGGCACGGCTCTGAGCAGCACCGCCCACGCCCACACGCTCTACCGGCACGGCCACACCGCCGTTCACCGGCTGGCGGCTCATGTCAAAACCGTCGGTCTGCTCATCTTTGTTCTCTCCGTCGTGGCCATTCCGCGCCAGGCGTTCTGGGCACACGCCCTTGCCGCCTGCCTTCTCCTCGGGGTCGTCATCCTCGCCGAGCTTCCGCCGGCCTTCGTCGTCAAGCGCATGCTGGTCGAGATTCCAATCCTGATCTTTGCCCTCCTCCTCCCCTTCTACGGGAGAGGTGAGACCACCGAGCTGGCAGGTGTGACCCTTTCGGTCGAGGGGCTATGGGGGGCATGGACGATCCTGGCCAAGGCAACACTTGGCCTGGGAGCATCGATCGTACTCTCGGCCACCACCACCATTCCCGACCTGATACGGGCCCTCGAGAGGCTTCGTGTCCCCAATGTGATCACCGCGGTAGCGGGGTTCATGGTGCGTTACCTCGACATCGTCGCCGGTGAGTTCTCACGGAGACGGATCGCCATGGCATCGAGGGGATACGAGCCCAGGTGGTTCTGGCAGGCGGGCCCCCTGGCCCAATCGGCTGGCTCGTTGTTCATCCGATCCTTCGAACGCGGCGAACGAGTCCATCACGCCATGGTCGCCCGTGGGTTCACCGGTCAGATGCCCTTGTATGGTGATCGTGCGGCGACCGGCCGGGAATGGGTCGGTGGTCTCTCGGTCCCCACAGCCGCCCTGGTCCTGGCGGCAGTCGCCATCATCGTCCTGCGATGAGCGAGCCATCACTCGAGGTGAGCGACCTCAGCTTCTCCTATCCCGACGGGCACCAGGCATTGAAAGACGTCGAGCTCCACGTGCACCACGGCGAGCGAGTGGCCCTGCTCGGGCCGAACGGAGCCGGCAAGACAACCCTACTTCTTCACCTCAACGGGATTCTCCGGCCTTCATCGGGAACCGTGAGGGTGGCCGGCCTCGAAATCTCCGATGAGTCGGTCTTGGAGGTGCGGCGAAGGGTCGGTCTGGTATTCCAGGATCCGGATGATCAGCTCTTCATGCCGACGGTCGGACAGGATGTCGCCTTCGGCCCGGCCAACTTCGGCGTGGAGGGCATCGAGCTCGACAACCTTGTGATCGAGGCCCTGACCGCGGTCTCGATGCTCGACGCGGTGGAGCGCGCTCCTCATCATCTGAGCTACGGCGAACGGAGGAGGGTTGCAATAGCCACAGTCCTTGCCATGAAGCCCGAGGTCATCGTTCTCGACGAGCCAACTTCCAACCTCGACCCTGCCTCGCGGCGGGAGCTGGTCGAGGTCCTGCACCATCTCCCCATCACACAGCTGGTCGTGACCCACGATCTCCCCTTCGCTTTGGAGCTCTGCCCGCGGTCGCTGGTGATGGATGGAGGGCACATCGTGGCCGGGGACGCAACGGTTGAGATCCTGAGCGACGAGACCCTGATGAAAGCCCATCGCCTGGAGCTGCCATATCGCTTCGACCCGAAGGATGCGGGCTACTGATAGCGTCGAGGTGTGGACAGGCCCTGGCCTCAACGCTTGAACATCGACGACCACCTCCTGCACCGCCGGCTGACCCAAGGCCAGGGAGAGCGGATCGCGCTGCGTCTCGACGATCGCAACGTGACATACGAGGAGGTGGACCGAGCCGCCTCCGGTTATGCCTCTTTGTTGGCGGATCGTGGAGTTGGCCTCAAGGATCGGGTGCTGATCGTCATGCCCGACGGTCTCGGCTGCGTCTCAGCCCTGTTCGGTGTGCTTCGCATCGGCGCCGTCGCGGTGATGGTGAACCCGGGTCTCACCCGAGCAGCAATGGGGGGAATCGTTGGTCTGGCCCGGTCCGTGGTAGCGGTGGTTGACCACCGTCATGGTGAGGGGTTCGATGAGGCGTTGAGTGCCACATCTGTGGCGCCACCCGTCGAGTTGAGGGTCGACGAAGGTTTCGAGCCGCCCGACGTCAGCATCCCCACCGCCGACACCGCCGCTTCTGACCCGGCCATCTGGGTCTTCTCCGGTGGCACCACCGGTCTGCCCAAAGCGGTGGTTCAGACTCACCGCTCCTTCGCCAACTCGACCCAGCTCTACGGCAACGGGATCCTCGGGCTGACTGCCGAAGACGTGACCATCGCGGTGCCCAAGCTGTACTTCGGCTACGCCCTGGGGTCGAATCTCTTCTTCCCATTCTCGGTGGGAGGCTCGGCTGTGCTGTTCGAGGAACATCCGACTCCCACCGCCCTCCTGGAGCGGATCGTCCGGCATCGGGCGACGGTGCTGGTGAACGTCCCTTCCGCGATCAATCAAATGCTGTCCCATCCCGAAACGTCGGGGGAGTCCCTCTCCTCGCTCCGGCTGGCTACCTCGGCGGGCGAACCCCTTCCCGACACCCTCTACCACCAGTGGATGGACCGATTCGGGATCGAACTGCTTGACGGTCTGGGGACTGCCGAAATGTGGCACATCTTCATCTCCAACCGAATTGGAGATGTGCGTCCGGGGACCGTGGGCAAGGTGGTGCCCGGGTACGAGATCAAGGCTCGCGACGACGATGGGGAAGAGGTGCCATCCGGTGAGGTAGGTCGGCTCTGGGTGCGGGGGGACTCCTTGGGCCTGGGGTACTGGGATGCCCCCGAGGCCACCGCCGAGGCGTTCAAGGGCGACTGGTTCGCCGGTAGCGACCTGATCTCGATCGACGACGAAGGCTATGTGACCCACCGGGGCCGGGCCGACGATGCCCTGAAGGTCAAGGGCAAGTGGTTCCGCCCTCAGGAAGTCGAGTCGACGTTGCTCGACCACCCGGCGGTGAAGGAGTGCGCCGTGGTGGCGGTGTCCGACCCGGCGGGTCTGGCCAGACCGATTGCGTTCGTCGTGGCGCCGGATGCCACGGAGCAGCAGTTGATCGACTGGGTCCTGGACCGCCTCGAGGCCTACAAACACCCGCGCCGGGTCTATCTTGTCGACACCTTGCCCCAAACCCACCTGGGCAAGGTCGACCGGGGAGCTTTGAAGCGGATGGCTGATCGCCCCTTCGTCGAAGGGGAGGGGGTGGGTGCGAACTGACTGTTCCCCCGCGAAGCGGGGGAACAGTCCCTGACGGCGAAGCGAGGGATAGCGAACTGACTGTTCCCCCGCGAAGCGGGGGAAAGGTCCCTGACGGCGAAGCCGGGGATAGCGAACTGACTGTTCCCCCGCGAAGCGGGGGAAAGGTCCCTCCTGCCGGCGAAGCCGGGAGGTAAGGGGGATTTCAGTCACAACCTTGCGCGACACTCAGGGGATGGAACCGACCATTCTCCATGGCGACCTCGACGCCTTCTACGCCTCGGTAGAACAACTGCTCGAGCCACAACTGCGGGGAAGACCGGTTCTCGTCGGTGGCGGGGTGGTGCTCGCTGCTTCCTACGAGGCGCGGGCACATGGGATTCGGGCGCCGATGCCGGCCCGGGAGGCGCTTCGGCTTTGCCCGGAGGCGGTGGTTGTAGACGGTCACTTCGATCGCTATCTCGACTTCTCGGCGCAGGTCATGACGATCCTGGAAGACTCGACACCGGTGATCGAGCAGATTTCGATCGACGAAGCATTCCTCGATGTGAGCGGATCCACGCACATCCTCGGGACGCCATCGAGTATCGCTCGCCAGATCCGACAGAGAGTCAAGACCGAGGTCGGCCTTCCCATTTCGATCGGTGTGGCCTCCACCAAATTCCTGGCCAAGGTGGCTTCGGCCCGCGCCAAGCCCGACGGCATGGTGGTGGTCGAACGGGGCACCGAGCTCGACTTCTTGCATAAGCTCCCGGTGGAGGCGATGTGGGGTGTGGGCCGGGTCACCGCGGCCAATCTCCATCGGCTTGGGATCTGCACCATCGGCGATCTCGCCGCGGTGCCCAACCGCGCCCTCGCCGCATCTTTGGGCTCGGGCTCCTCCGGGGCATTGCACGCCCTGGCATGGAACCGGGATCCTCGCCAGGTGCGCGGTGGGCGACGGGCGGGCAGTGTCGGCAGTCAACAGGCGTTGGGTCGAGGTCTCTCCGACCCCGAGGAGCTGGCCGTCGTGGTCCTGGGATTGGCCGATCGCGTCGGACGACGCCTTCGCAAGAAGAAGCGATCGGGATCGACCCTGTCGCTCAGAGTGCGGTATCCGGGCCCACGGCTGGTCTCGAGGAGCCACACACTGCCCACCCCGACATCTTCGACCGCTGCCCTTGCCGAACTGGGCGGAGTTCTCTTGGCTCGAGCTCTCGAGGGCCAGGACGAGCCGGTGACCCTGGTTGGGTTGTCGGTGTCCAATTTGACCACCGACGACTTCCTCCAGCTCGAGCTCGACGTCGATGCCGGCAGTGTGCTGCGCTCCGGGAGCGGGGAAGACCTCAAGCACCGCGCCCTGGACGCATCGGTGGACGAGATCAGGGAGAGATTCGGCAGGCAGCTGCTGCGGTTGGGTGCGGCCCCGGAACGGGGAGTGACCTCCGAGGAGTTCCGCCAGCTGGCTGAGCACTCAGACTGATCTCTCTTCTCTGAGACGTACCGGTCCCTCACCCTCCCTCTTTTTGCCTCTACCGGACGAGAAGAAGTCACGGAGCTGATCCATCAGTGCCTCCTTGTTGCCGTCGAATGTGATCGGGGGGCCCAGGACCACCTCGAGGCTCTCGAAGTTGATGTAAACCGGGACGATGGGAGCTCCGGAGTCAGCGGCGATCTTGACGAAACCTGACTTCCAGTATGGAGCCGCGCTCCGGGTTCCTTCCGGCGCCATCACCAGGATCATCCGCTCGGATCTATCGAACTCTGCCGTCACCTGGCCCACCAAGCCGCCGGCCTTGGCTCGATCGACCGGGATTCCTCCGAAACGCCTGAAGAAGGGCCCAAATGGCCAGCGGAACAGGGTGTGCTTGGCGATGTATCGCGGCGAGATGCGCCAATGCCTGATCGCGCCCAGATAGACGATGAAGTCCCAGTTCGAGGTGTGCGGCGCCCCGACCAGGATCATCTTTTCCAGCTCCGGCATGGCTCCGACGAACCGCCAACCACGCAGTTTGAGCCACCTCTCGGCGAGCCAGGTCACAACTGCCCACCACGGGAGAACGGGTCTTGATCGGCCCTGATCAGGACTCCCTTGCCCGAGCTATCCGGTACCCGCTCTCGTCGACCCAGACCAGGGATGGCTGGTTGTCGACATCGGCGACGATCGTGGCGGCCATCTCATCGTCGACGATGGCCGATGCATCGGCCCGATACAGAACCCTGACATTGGCCTCGCGCGGGAACAACGTGGCCAGTGGCCCGGGGTGGGAGCAAATGACCGTCACTGTGAACGGCTTGAGCTGCATTCGCTCGCGCCCGACGCTATCGGCCCGGATCTGGTTGAAGAGATGCCAGCCTGCAGCTCCCGACACCAAGGTCAGGCTCAACGGCGGTTGGAGCGAGCTGGTCACCACATCAACGTCACCGAGGGCTGCCCGAAACACGACGACAAGGACAGCGATCAGCGCCCCTGCGGCGGTGAGCCCGGTTATCACCGTCATGCCGATCAGGTAGACCCTGCGTTGGAGAGCCCGGATTTCCCCTTCACGCGGTGCTGTCTGGGCTTTGCGCCAGAACCAGGTCCACACCCAGCCCGAGGCGAGCGCCAGGGTGGCCGGAGTGATCAACATCTCTCCGCCGTTTCGCCCCGCGAGCCTGGGCTCGAAGACGGCGTTGATCAGAGCGACCGCGGCACCAATCAGGGCGCCCAAACCTGCGGCGGCCATCGCATATTGATATCCGCGGAGCGCACCCGTCCTTCCTGGGCTAATCCGGCGGTGGTGGTGGCGCCATAGAGCCCCACCTGCGGCCAGGAAGGCGAGGCTCGTGGGGTACGAGGCGAAATGCTGACTCGCGGACTGGGCTGGGTCGAGCAGATAGGTGAGCAGGACCGCGGCTATGGAGACCGCGGCACCGACGGTCATGATCAGGTAGAGCGCGGTGACCGACGAGACGTAGAGGTCGCGGAGCACGTTGGCTTCGGTGCTCCAGGCCGGAAGCCAGCGCAGGGCCCAGATCGGACCGGCCACCAAGATCAAAGCGAGGGGGATCTCCGGATCGGACACGCTGATCGAGCCACCGAGACCAAGGTACGCCTCCGAGAACAGCCAGGACAGAGTCCAGATGGCCCCTACGGTGAGGGCCACCACCGACACCCCCGACCCGACGAGCCGGGGCACCTCGCCGACTTGACCAATTGGGGGCTCTCGTCGTTCGGCCCACCAATGGAAGGCCACGATCCCGCCGTAGACGACGAGATTCGGCCATTCGGCTGTGATTGCACTGCTGGTGACGGCGTCTGCGAACTGGGCGACCGAGATGAAGAAGGTGGTCAGGAACACCAGCTCGACCGCACCCAGGTATAACGGCCATCCCGGGTCGTCCGGATAGGTCTTCCTTCGTCGCGCCTGACGTCGCCAGAGGAAGAAGCCCACCGGCGTCGCTACCACCAGGCCGGCCAGCGCGGAGGCTATCTGACCGGTCGGTTGCCCTGCGAAACGACCAGGAGTGAGGCTGGCCCGGGCGAGGCCGGCAAAGGAGAACCCGGCGACGCCCACTGCCAGGGCCAGCAAGAAATAAGGGATGAGATCGAGTCCTCCGCTCTCCTCCTGTTCGTCCCGGTTGCGCAACAGCTTGGCCCCGAGAGCGATCAGGCCGCCGACGACCAGAAGAAGCAGAACAATGGAGAGAACAGCAGTCATGGAGACTCCTCGCACGGCAGGTCGTAATAGGGCCAGGACAACTGGCGAATCCGCCACGAATCGCCACGTCTGATCAAGGTGAACCACTCTTCGTAGTCGTAGAGGCCTCCGAGTGGATCCCGGGAGCTCTCGGTGAGCCTGACGACGACGGTCGCCTCGATGTCATTGCCCTCGACTCGCACCAATGAGGCAGAAGCATCGGGCGAACCTCCGCTCGGGATCGACGAGATCGGAATACAGCCGCTCTCATCCCAGAGTGAGGCAGCCGTGTCGAAGTCTCCATCGACCAGTGCCGTGATGTAGAGCTGGATCGTGCCTTCCGGGGATCCTGGGTCGAATTCCGCGGGGCCTCGAGCGAGGCCCACGATCACCAGAGCCACAACAGCCACCACCCCCGCCACGGGGCCCGCCCAGGCCGAAAGTCTCTGCCGCTCACTCACGTTGAGCATTGTCGCAGAGCGCGACTCGGTTTCGGAGCGGAGGGTGACGTCAGTCCTGGAGACCGAGCGCCTTCATTCCACCGGCCATGTTGGCCGCGTTGGAGAAACCATTGGCGGCGAGGAATGCCGCCACCTGGTGGCTGCGGCCACCGGAGCGGCATACGACGAGGAGCGCCCGATCGGCGTCCATCTCGGAGATGCGGACCGGTATCTCACCCATCGAGATCAGAAGCGCCCCGGGAAGGGTTCCTTGCTCCCACTCAAACGGCTCCCTGACGTCGAGGACCAGTCCTCCGGTCTCCTCGACCCAGCTCTCCCAGTCCTCCGCCGGCACGTTCTCGATCATCGCTCCTCGCTCAGTGGTTAGCGTCTCAGATTCAAGCCGATGGCCGCGATGACCGGGAATACACTGCCGCGCCGTTGGCACGGTCGAGTGGAGGTCAGAAATCAACATCGCAGTCCTGGCCTCGGGATCCGGAACCAACCTGCAAGCTCTGGTCGACGCTCCTGACCTCGGAGCCGAGATCTCCGTGGTGATCTCGGACCGGCCCCAAGCGACAGCCTTGGGCCGCGCTCGGGGCGCTGGGATACCGACCAGGGTGGTCGGCTGGGAAAATTTTGACACCAGGGCGGACTTCTCGGCGGCGATCGGTCGTGAGCTCGACATAGCCGGTGCAGAGGGCGTGGTGCTGGCCGGCTTCATGCGAGTGCTCGCTCCCGAATTGGTCGGCCGTCTTCAGAACCGGATCCTCAATATTCACCCCTCGCTGCTTCCGGCCTTCCCGGGCTCGAACGCGGTTGCCCAGGCTCTTCAGCACGGGGCCAAGGTGACCGGGGTTACCGTCCATTTCGTGGACGAGCATGTGGATCACGGTCCGATCATCGCCCAAAGGGCGGTTCCGATCCTTCCCGACGACGATCTGGAGAGCCTGCATGCCCGGATCCAGATCGAAGAGCACGATCTCTACCCAAAGGTGGTCAGAGCTTTCGCCCGAGGCGAGATCATGGTCGAGGGGCGAACCGTGAGGTGGGCTTGAGCCAGGTACCGGTGAAGCGGGCACTCATCAGTGTCTATGACAAGACCGGTGTGGTCTCGTTCGCCGAGCGGCTGGTCGCCGCTGGTGTCGAGATCGTGTCGTCTGGAGGAACAGCTGTTGCCTTGACCGTCGCCGGGATACCGGTCACCACGGTGTCGGAGGTGACGGGCTCGCCCGAGATACTCGGCGGTCGGGTCAAGACCCTCCACCCCAAGATCCATGGGGCAATCCTGGCTCGACCTGACAACGACCAGGATCTGATCGACCTGGCCGCCAATGGCATCGTTCCGATCCAACTGGTTGTGGTCAGCTTGTACCCGTTTCGCGAGACGGCGAACGCCCCCGGCGCGTCCGAGGAGGAGATCATCGAGCAGATCGATGTCGGGGGGCCGACCATGGTCCGGGCAGCCGCCAAGAATCATGCTCACGTCGGGGTGGTGACTTCCGCCGATCAATACGAAACGGTGGCCAAGTCGGTCGAATCCGGTGGCCTCGAGGAGGAGCTGCGTAGGTCCCTCGCCGTCGAGGCTTTCTTCCACACCGCCTCATACGACGCCGCCATCGTCGGCTGGATGGGGGACGATCTGGTGATCCCGCTGCGGCGAGTGTCCGAGTTGCGTTACGGGGAGAATCCGCACCAGCCGGCTTCGATATTCGCCGAGGATGGTGCGTCCCCATGGTGGCTCGAGGCGATCCAGGTCCAGGGGAAGGAGATGTCGTTCAACAACTATGCCGATTGCGAGGCTGCGTGGCGACTGGCCAATGAGTATCCGGGTTGCGTGGCCATCGTGAAACACACCAATGCCTGTGGCGCCGCCCACGGGCCGACGGTCGCCGAGACCTTCGAACGGGCGTGGGCCTGTGATCCGATGTCAGCTTTTGGAGGGGTCGTCGCGATCAACGGCATGCTGGACGAGGCGACGGCCGAGTCCATCGCCGACAAATTCGTCGAGGTCGTGGTGTGCTCGGCGATCTCGGGACGGGCAGGGGCGATCCTGGCCACCAGGACCAACCTGCGGGTTCTCGAAGCCTCGCCTCCTCGGTCTCTCGACCTCGATCTGCGTCGGGTCGAACAGGGCGTTCTGTTGCAGGGGAGAGACTCCGCCGAGGGGGAGTCATGGGAAGTGGTGTCCGAGCGCCAACCATCCGAGCAGGAGATGAAGGACCTCGACTTCGCCTGGAAGGTGGCAATGCACACCAAGTCCAATGCCATTGTCATAGCCAAGAACGGCGCCGCGGTTGGGGTGGGGGCAGGCGATCAGTCCAGGGTTGGGGCGGCGGAGAGGGCCGTGGCTCGGGCGGGCGAGAGGTCGATAGGCGCCGTCTCCGCCTCTGATGCGTTCTTCCCGTTTCGAGACGGTCTCGATGTGCTGACGAAGGCGGGAGTCACCGCAGTGGTCGAGCCGGGCGGATCCCGTAATGACCAGGAGCTGATCGATGCGGCCAACGAACACGAAATCGCCCTGGTCTTCACGGGTCGGCGGCACTTCAAGCACTGATGACCGCGCAGATCCTCGACGGGAAAAGGTCAGCCGAGAAAGTCAAGGCGGAGGTATCAACCGCAGTGTCCTCGCTGGGATACGTGCCGGGTCTGGCCACGGTGTTGGTCGGCGATGACCCGGCGTCGCATGCCTATGTCCGGGGAAAGCGAAGGGACGCCGAGGAGGTCGGCATCGTCTCGATGCACCACGAGCTTCCGGCCGACGTGTCGCAGGAAGAGTTGGGGGAGTTGATCGGGGGCCTCAATGAGGACGATGCCGTCGATGGGATCCTGGTTCAGCTACCGCTACCGGGTGGGCTCGATTCCGAGACGGTCGTCACGGCGATCGACCCGGGCAAAGATGTCGACGGCCTCCACCCGCACAATCTCGGTTTGCTCGTGCTCGACAGGCCGGGTTTGAGGCCCTGCACCCCGAGCGGGATCATGAGGATCCTCGACGATCACGGGGTGGATGTGGCCGGCAAGACCGCAGTGATCATCGGGAGATCCTTTCTGGTGGGGCGACCGCTGGCACTGATGCTGGCCAGCAAAGGCGTCGACGCGACGGTCACTTTGGCCCACTCAAGAACGGCCGAGCTTGCCGCGGTCGCACGTCGGGCCGACCTCTTGGTGGCTGCCGCCGGTGTCCCCGGCCTGGTGACAGCGGACTTCGTGAGCCCGGGTGCGACCGTCGTCGATGTCGGGATCAGTCGCACCGATCAGGGTTTGGTCGGTGACGTGGACTTCGAGGCAGTTCGGGATGTCGCTGGTTGGTTGACCCCCGTTCCTGGTGGGGTCGGTCCGATGACGAGAGCGATGCTTCTCGTCAATACCCTGAGTGCAGCCCGAGCCCGGCGTGGATGAACGTGCGGCGGGAGATGTTGGTATAAGTTTGGCACCCGGCTTGAGTGGGTAGGCCCAGCGACCGATAACACTGAAAGTGCCACGGTCCCGGACTTCGGTCAGCGACAGCGCGGCATCTCCCAACTTTATGAAAGCTCCTTCCCGCATTCTCTCGCTGCTGGCGGCCTCGCTGGCACTCTCACTGCTTCCTGTCCTGCCTCAGCAAACCGCTCAGGCGGCGGCCGATCCCTGGCTCGACGAAGACTTCGAGGGTGGCGCTGGCGTCGGTTCGGGCTGGAGCGTCAATCCGACTTCCGACGGTCATCAGGGCAAAGGAATCTACTCCAGCATCCCGACCGGCCAGCACTGGGGCTCTACCGGTCACTGGAACACCAGTTCCGCTGTCGGGTCCGACCCCGATGAGATGTGGATGCGGTACTGGCTCAAGTTTCCCACCGGATTCCGGGTGGACTCCCCCTACCGGGGCAAGCTTCCCGGGTTTGCCGGCCTTTACTCCGGCAACTGCCGTGGCGGCCGTCCCTCGACGTCGGGTTCACCGTGTTGGTCGGCTCGCATGTCGTTCTCACCCATCTACACCGGGGACGGGCTGCCAACTATTCCCTACGACCCGGCCAAGGTGACTCGCGTCGCCTGGTATGCCTATCTCCTCAGCTCGAGCGGAGCCGGTCAGGACGGCGCCATCCTCAACTGGGACCCCAATCTCTCCACCCTCCAGCATGGAAAGTGGTACTGCATCGAGGGCCGGGTGAAGGTGAATGCCCTCGGCCAGCGGAACGGGATCCTGGAAGGTTATGTCGACGGGAAGCAAGCTTTCAACGCGACAAACCTCACCTTCCGCAGATCCAACGAGTCACAGCTCAGGGTCAAATCGCTCTGGTTCGACGTCTACTACGGAGGATCCGGGACCTCGCCCAAGAACAACACGATCTTCTTCGACTCCTTGGCGGCGGGCCCCGAGAGGATCGGTTGCAACGATCAGCCAGGGTCCTCGGGCACCTTCTGGGACGATGACGGATCGGTGTTCGAGAATGCGATCGAGCAGATCGCCGCCTCGGGGATCACGGTCGGCTGCAATCCTCCGGTCAACGATCGGTTCTGTCCCGACGACTCGGTGACCCGCGGCCAGATGGCGGCGTTCCTGAAGCGGGCACTCGGCGATCGGTTCCAGGTGACCGTTCCGGCACCGCCGCCCTCGCCTCCCGACTTCTTCGGAGGGCGCTCACACTTGGATTACAAGACAGCCTTGTCCATTTACGCGAGCGGTGGGGCACCTTTCGACACCCATGGGGTCAGCTATTGGGTCGATGACACGACCGGCGACCGCGACTGGCTGGCGACAGGCGGCAACAACACCGGGAATCCCAACGAGTGGGTGCCGATTCAACTAGGCAACATATGGGACGCCGGGGCCACCCCGTACATCCGAATCGTGGCGCATGACATCAGGGGCCTTGCCGCAGGGACTCACAACAAACGGCTCAATAACATGCTGGCGACGTTCAAGAAGTTCACCGACCTGGGCGGCGGCCGTCGGGTGATCCTCGACATCCTCCCCGATGCGAATGTGAAGAGCTCGCCCTACGGCGACGACCCGGATCGATTCAAGACGGCGTTCCGGGACATTGCCGCCAAGGCGCGAGCGGCGCTCGGCGGCAACGTGCGCATCGCTTTCACCGCCTCACAGGCGATGACCTCCGATCGTTTCTCTCCCGGGCAATGGGGCACGGGTGGGCACCGTCTCTACTGGCCGGGCGCCAGTCATGTCGACCTGGCAGGCATCAACGGATACGCCACCTCTGGTGGGTCGAATCCCAGCTTTTTCGAGACCGCCATCGGTGAGATGTCGAATGCGGCCGGGCCGGGAATCCCGATCATCATCGCCGCCGGGGGGGCCCATAGCGCTCCCAACGAGGCGGCGCAGATCGCATACGTGCAGGCTCTGGTCGACCTGGCCGGATCCCATGGCCAGGTCGTTGGCGTGCAATGGGACGACCTTCTGAAGGGAAACCTGGACCTACGGGTCAGCAGCAGCTCCGGTCTTCAAGCTGGATTCTCCACGGCTTCTCAAGGAGCTCGTGACGGCGGGGTGGATTGGCTCTTCTCGGCGGACGTGGCCTCATGGTCGACGGCTCGTAACGCGGCCAACCCCTTCGACGACTCGACTGCTTCGGTGTTCGCCGATTCGATTCGTTGGCTCAGCGCCACCGGCATAACCGAGGGCTGCGCCCCTCGCCGATTCTGTCCTGACGACCGGGTCACTCGTGGTCAGATGGCGGCCTTCTTGGGGCGGGCTCTCAAGCTCCAGTCCCCACCGAGCCCGATCCTCTTCACCGACGCCAGGGGCCACCTGTTCGAGGGGGCCATCTCCCGTCTTGCCTATGCCGGAATCACCGTCGGGTGCAACCCCCCGACCAACAACAGATTCTGTCCCAACAGCTTCGTGACCCGTGGTCAGATGGCCGCCTTCCTGGTGAGGGCCGGTCTCACCGACTGAGGGCTGCCCGGGTCGCCGAACGGGGAACCTATACCGGCCCGCCTCAGCCGGTGAGGACGTTCACCTCGGTGTCGACTACACATCCCGGGATCGTGATCGTGAAGCAGGCCCCGCCCAATTCCTTCGACCGATGGTATTCGGCCGTTCCCCCATGGGCATCCGCGACAGCTTGAACGATGGCAAGACCGATGCCCATGCCGGGGTTCACGGCGTTCAGACGGTGCGCCCCACGCTCAAATCGTTCCCACACCATGGTCTGATACCGGGTGGGAACTCCATCCCCGTTGTCGTGGACCTCGAACACCAGGTCACGCCCATTTACTCGTCCGCTCAGTAGCACCCTGTCATTGCCGTAGCGCACCGCGTTTTGAAGCAAGTTGGCCAGGCCCTGGCGGAGTCGGTCGGCGTCGACCATGACCATGGCGTCTTCCTCGAAGACCTCTTCGATCCGGGCCTTACCCGGATCCAAACCGCGTAGAGCGCCGGTGATGATCGAAGACACCGACCTCTCACTGATCTCGAGGGAAAGGCCCTGGTGACTCCTCCTGGCCAGCATCACCAGGTCGGTTACCAGCCGGGCCATGTGCTTGGCCTGCCGAGATGCCTCCGACACCATTTCTTTACGCGCTTCTGCAGGGAACTCATCCCCGCTCTCGTCCAGGAGGCTGAGATAGCCGACCATCGCGGTGAGGGGCGTTCGCAGTTCGTGACTCACCGAGGCGACGAGCTCGGAGCGTTGATTCTCCACTCGAATCCGATTGCGATGGATCATCAGCATTTGACGCAGGAACACGACGCCACCGATGATGATCAGGGCATCGAGCATCAACACGCTGTCGCTGTCCGGGTTCACCGAGTGGTAGCGAACCACGTGTGTTCCAAGCAATACCCCGGCCAGCAGATAGGGCGTTATAAGAGCAAGAATCGGGGCGTCCCTCTCCGGAAACTCACGCTTCGTCGGTGTGCGATCGACGAGGGCCGCCGCGGTCAGGTAGCAGGCGGTGGCCAGAAGGAAGAACCCGTACAGCGGCTCGGCTTCGGCGAAGGAACGGCCGACACCGCGGTAGAGGAAGGTGAAATCTGCCGCCACCTGGAATGAGATCCCGATCGCCAGGAAGAGGAGTCTCGAATCCCAGTGGAAGTGACTGCGTCGAATCACCAGGATCATCAGACCGATGACCGCGGCGATGTCAAGGACCGGATAGGTGCTGGCCACCACCCTCTCCCACGGTAACGCCGCGGCGAAGCTGGTGACGAGATCGCTGTAGAAGGCCGTCCAGACGAGGGCGGTGAGAGCGATGGCGCCGACCAGGGCGTCGAGGATGGTGAGGACCCAATCCCGACCCCCCCTGTCGCTTCGGGCCAGCCGGTAGAACATGACCAACAGCATGCTGTACCCGGCGAGGAAGAACAGGTCGAGGGGGCCGAACGCCGGTACCGGGTAGCCGAGCTCGGTCAAGATGCCGACCGCTAGGACCCCGGAAGCGACCAGGAACAGCCCGAAAGCCAGAAAACGCCAGGCGACCCGTTCCCTTTGATCGAGGCCACGGGAGCGTCGCAGGGTGAGGATCGCGGCCGCCAGGAGGCCCACGACCATTCCGACGAAACCAACGGTCTCCCCGCTTTCCGGTCTGACCCAAGCGAATACTGCAGCCACGAGGAGGGCGAGGATCATGGGACCGGGGATGGCCCAGCGGCGCAGAGAGGGCAAAGTATGGCCAGGGGCATCCATGCCTTTAGTTTCGGCACGAATTACCCCGGAATTGAGTCTGGTACGCAGATAACCGGGAGTCAGGAAGCCGACGGTTTTCCTGGAACCGGCAGCTCGGCGGTTAGATCGATCTCGATCTCGGTTCTCGTCACCAGGGCCTGCTCGCTGAGACAAGTCAGCATGTCCTCGATCTGGCGCAGCGAGTTGTGAAGGGTGATCGTGAACCTGAGACCGGCATGACCGTGGGGGACAACGGGGAATGCGGATCCGTTCAGGTAGAAGCCGGCGTCCCTCATTCCGACGAACACTTCCGCCATCGCTTCGAAGCTTCCCACATCGAGGTACCAGATCGGTGTTGGGCTGAGATCGGCGAGCGGGATCCCCAATTCGACGGCGAGTCGGTTGACAGAGTCGATCCGACTCTTGAACTCGGCTTGACGCTCGGCCAACTCGTCGGATAGATGGATTTTCGCAGAGGCCACTGCAGCGCCCAATACGGCCGGTGGGATCGGCCCCCCGAAGGTGAGCGGGGGTCCGACCAGCTCGACAAGGTCGGCCACCTCGGAGTCGGGCAGTGCGATGACACCTCCCGTAGCCCCGAATGCCTTGGCGAGACCGGCCACCATCACCAGACGTTCGTGCCATGGCGTTCGTGCCAGATAAGCGCCACGCCCGTGCTCGCCATCCCAGCCGAAACCGTGGGCGTCATCGCAATAGACGTAGAGCTCGGGGTGACGATTGAGGAGGTCAGTCACTCCAGCGGCGGGGGCCAGGTCGCCATTCATCGAATAGACACCATCGATCAGCAGCCAGACCCGTCCCGACCCGGTGTACTCGGAGATCGACATCTCAACGGCGTCGAGGTCGTTATGGGGCACCTTCTTCACCGGGATTCCGTTGGCTTGCAGAAGCTGGGTGGCGGTCTGGACCGAGGCGTGAGCAACCGAGTCGACCAGTACCTGATCCCCGGATCGCACCAGGACCGGGAGGGCGGCGAGATGGGCCAGGCTCGTCGTCGGGGCCAGCACCACATTGGCCCCGAAGATCATCTCCATGAGCTCCTCGAGCTCTCGGTACAGCGGTAGGGCGGTATACGCGATCGATGACGAGTACGAAGTGCCGTACTTGTCGATGGCGCGGTGGGCGGCTGCCTTGAGCCGTTCGTCGTCACCCAGGCCGAGATAGGAGCACAGCCCGAAGTTGGCCAATCGCTTTCCGTCCAGCACGATGGAATCGCCGCTGAACAGGTCGTCTTCGATCAATTGGCGTGAAATGCCGAGGTCGCGCGCTCGGGCGGCATGTTGCTGGAAGAGGCGCATCATTCGATCACCTCGCGTTGGACTAAGGGCTTTTTCCACGACTTCTCCGAATTCCCTGGCGTTCCTGACCATAGACAACGAAGTTCGGGGTTTTAGTGAACGGTCCGATTCACGTCGGTTTCCTCTAGCCGGCCACTTTGGCGGCCCAAGGCTGAACATCCGGGCAACCAGGCGGCCTGGAGAGTCGGTCCAATGGTCCCGGCTAATGTCAGTGCCTCCCCGAACGACTCCAGGAGTCCCCTGAAATGGCAACATCGATAACTGCCGGCACCGACGGACTGGTGGTGCCCAACGATCCGATCATCCCCTTCATCGAAGGCGACGGAATCGGGCCGGACATCTGGGCTGCCGCGGTTCGAGTGTTCGACGCCGCCGTCAAGAAGGCCTACGGCGATGCGAGAGCTGTCGCCTGGCAGGAGGTCTTGGCCGGTGAGAAGGCGCACAACCAGGTGGGGTCCTGGCTGCCACAAGAGACTGTCGACGCCTTCAGCAGCTATCTAGTCGGCATCAAGGGGCCTCTGACCACGCCGATTGGCGGCGGATTCCGCTCTCTCAACGTTGCGCTTCGTCTCGAGTTGGATCTCTACGCCTGTGTCCGCCCGGTGCGCTGGTTCGACGGCGTTCCCTCTCCGGTGAAAGACCCGGGAAAGGTCGACATGGTGATCTTCCGCGAGAACACCGAAGACGTCTATGCCGGTCTCGAGCTCGAGGCAAACACCGAAGACGTCATCAAACTGATCAGTTTCGTCAAGGATGAATACGGGTGGGAGATACGAGGTGATTCAGGAGTCGGCCTCAAGCCGATCTCGATCACCGGGTCCAAACGACTGATCCGGGCTGCGCTCAGGTATGCCATAGCCAACGGGCGCAAGTCGGTGACCCTGGTCCACAAGGGAAACATCATGAAGTTCACCGAGGGAGCATTCCGAAGCTGGGGCTACGAGCTGGTCAAGGAAGAGTTCTCCGACGTTGCCGTCTCCTGGGAGGACTGCGGTGGTGAGCCGGGCGAGAAGATCCTGGTTCAAGATGTCATCGCTGATGCCATGTTGCAGCAGGTCCTTACCAGGCCGGCCAACTATGACGTCATAGCGACCACCAACCTGAACGGTGATTACATCTCGGACGCCCTGGCCGCCCAAGTGGGTGGGATCGGGATTGCCCCCGGTGGCAACATCAATTACGACACCGGTGTCGCCGTCTTCGAGGCGACGCACGGCACGGCGCCAAAATACGCCGGTCAGGACAAGGTGAATCCGGGTTCGTTGATCCTCTCGGGCGAGATGATGTTCCGCTACCTGGGATGGTCGGAGGCAGCCGACCTCGTCATCACGGGGCTCGAGGGAGCGATCAAGGCCAGGACGGTGACCTACGACTTCGCCCGGCTCACAGACGACGCCACCGAGGTCAAGACCTCCGAGTTCGGCGACGCCATCATCGGACATATGTGAGTTGAGCCCCGAGGCCGGGGGGTCCCGAGATCGACCCGCCCCGCCATCCTCACCGGATCGGTGACCCCGGGCCAGCCGTACACTCATTGTCAGCAGCCCCGGGAGCCCATGACGACATTGCAGACGACCCGTGCCTCTGATGTTCTGCCAGAGGCAGAAGTCACGGCGCTGCAGCCCCTCGTGGACGACATCAATCGGCTGAAGCTCGAACGCAACGCGATCGTCGCCGCCCACAATTACATGACCCCAGACATCTATCACCTGGTGGCGGATATCACCGGCGACTCATTGGCATTGGCACAGTCGGCATTGGACACCGCGGCCGAGGTAATCGTCCTCGCCGGGGTGCACTTCATGGCGGAGACCGCCAAGATCATCAATCCGGATAAGACAGTCCTCATCCCCGACCTCAGAGCCGGGTGCTCGCTGGCCGACGGGATCACGGGAGCCGATGTCCGCCGGCTCAAGGAGCAGTACCCAGGGGTTCCCGTTGTCACCTACGTGAACACCTCGGCTGAGGTGAAAGCGGAGTCAGACGTCACCTGCACCTCGAGCAACGCAGTAGCGGTCGTCGAGTCGCTTGGAGCGGAGCGAGTGATTTTCACCCCGGATCAGTATCTGGGTCGTTGGGTGGCGACCCAGACCGATGTTGACATCATCCTTTGGGAAGGCTCATGCATGGTCCACGAACGGTTCACCGGCGCCGAGATCGCCGACTACCGCAGGGATATGGGCCCAATCAGGGTCATCGCCCACCCCGAGTGCCCTCCGGACGTGCTCGCCGAGGCCGACTATGTCGGATCCACCCACGGGATGATCAACTGGGTAACCACGAATCAGCCAAATCGGGTGATGATGATCACCGAGTGCTCGATGGCCGACAACGTTGCTTCTTCGACGCCTGACACCGAGTACGTCCGGCCGTGCAACTTGTGCCCCCACATGAAGCGAATCACCCTCGAGAACATACGTACCTCTCTTGCCACCATGACCCACAGGGTCGAGGTCGCGCCGGAAATCGCCGAACCGGCCCGGAAAGCCGTGTTCCGCATGCTCGACGTCGGGCGTCAGGACTAGTGGCCCGTCGCAGAAATAGTGGCGGTGTCTCTCCGGCCCTCGACTCCCCTGGCTGCGTCCAAAGTGCTCGCCGCAGCTTCCGGCTGCGACTGCGCTTTTCTCGTGGCCAGATGACGCCGATGACTCGGAGACACCCTCGCCCTATTTCACCGACGGACCCCTAGATGGCGGACATCACCAGATTGGACGCCCCGCTCGTGGTGGGGGCGGGGGTAGCCGGGCTGACCGTCGCGTTGGGATTGCCGCGCGCCTACGTGGTCAGCACACCCGACATGGGCTCCACCTGGTGGGCGCAAGGGGGGATAGCCGTAGCGCTCTCCGGCGACGACTCACCGGGTCGGCATGCCGACGACACCCTGAGCGTCGGTGGTGGTCTCGGAGTGAGGCAGATGGTCGACCTGCTCACCAGCGAAGGTCCCGCAGCTGTCGAGAACCTCATCGCACTCGGCGCCGAGTTCGACCGTGATGAATCGGGTCAACTCCTGCTGGGCCGCGAGGGGGGGCATCAGATCAGACGGGTGATCCATGCCGACGGCGATGCCACCGGGGCCGAGGTGATGCGGGCGTTGACCGCGGCGGTCGACGCTACAGACCGGATCGTGACGATCCAGGGTCGTGTGGTTGACCTGGTCACCATCGACAACCGGGTAGCGGGCGTGGTCGCCATCGCCGGGAAGGACCGGAGGGTCTTCCTGGCTCCGGCTGTGGTGCTGGCGACGGGGGGAGCGGGACGGCTCTTCTCGCGTACCACCAACCCGGCCGGCGTGAACGGCGATGGGATAGTGATGGCGGGGAGGGCGGGAGCTCGTCTTGCCGATCTCGAGTTCGTTCAGTTCCATCCCACGGCCCTGCTCGCGGGCAAGGACCCCATGCCGTTGTTGACCGAGGCTCTCCGGGGCGACGGCGCCCTCCTGGTCGATGCCCACGGACGACGTTTCATGGATCAGTACCACCCGATGGCCGAGCTCGCCCCGCGGGACATAGTTGCTCGGGCGATCTTCTGGCAACACGACAAGGGCCTCGGCGCCTATCTCGATGCCCGCTCCATAATCAATTTCTCCGACCGGTATCCCACGGTCACCGCTCATGCCAACTCTGTTGGCCTCGACCCTTCCTCGGATTTGCTTCCTGTCTCGCCCGCGGCCCATTACTACATGGGCGGAATCGACACCGACGGCAACGGACGGACTTCGGTACCGGGTCTGTGGGCCGTCGGCGAATGCAGCTCGAGCGGCGTTCATGGCGCCAACCGTCTCGCGTCGAACTCGCTGCTCGAGGGCCTGGTGTTTGGGACCAGGGTGTCCTCGGATGTCGCCAATGGTCTCGTCGAACCGGTCGGAGAGCCGCGTGCACCGCAAGATGCCTTCGACCTGCCTCTGATCGCCGGACCAGCCCTGGATGACCTGCGGCAGATCATGTGGGATCGGGTCGGGCTGGTTCGGAGCGGAAGTGGGCTGTGGGAGGCGAGGAACCACGTCTTCGACCTGGCCGGGGTCCTCCGGCGCACGATCTCAGGCCGGATCGCCGCCGAGCTGTCGCTAATGGTCATTCTGGCCGCCCTGCGGCGATCGGAGTCGCGAGGCGGGCACTATCGCGCCGACTACCCCGAGCCCGACCCATTACAGGAGCATCGAAGCCTTACCGATGCCACCCGGGCGGAGATGGTTGCGGTCGCCTGATGCTTCGCGCCGACTACGTCGAAGTGGTGGGTCGGGCCCTCTCTGAGGATCTCGGTGCACTGGGAGACATAACCTCAGATGCTTGCGTGCCCCAGACCTCCCAGAGCGAGGCCCGGTTCGTGGCCAGGGCCCCAGGAGTCATTGCCGGGCTCGATGTAGTCGCCTACGTGTTCGAGGCTCTGGATCCGTCGGTGACCTTCGAGCCCCTGGTCTCTGACGGCGATCGGGTCGACGTCGGCGCCGAGATCGCTCGCGTAGCCGGTCATTCCCGGACCATCCTCACCGGGGAGAGGACCGCCCTCAACCTGCTGGGTCGCATGTCGGGTGTCGCCACCGCCACCGCTGAGCTCGTCGAGGCGGTCTCGGGAACCGGGGCCAAGATCTCTGATACTCGCAAGACCGTCCCCGGGTTGCGGGCCCTGGACAAATACGCGGTCCGGGTGGGTGGTGGGATGAACCATCGGTTTGGTCTTTACGACGCGGCGCTGATCAAAGACAACCACCTGGTGGCGGTCGGGAGCATCACCCAGGCGGTGGCCGCGGTCAGAAAGAGGGTCAATCCAGGGGTGATGATCGAGGTCGAGGTGGAGAGCCTGGAGCAGTTGTCCGAGACCCTGGAGACTGACGCCGATCGGGTGCTTCTCGACAACATGGGACCCGAGTTGTTGCGCCAAGCGGTGGCCCTGGCCGGAGACCGGATCACCACCGAGGCGTCTGGTGGAGTCACCTTGGAGAATGTGCGTGAGCTCGCCGAGACCGGAGTCGACATCATCTCGGTGGGATGGATCACCCACTCCGCACCTCAGCTGGACATCGCCTTGGATTTCGTGTCCTAACGCCGGGAGAATAGGTTCGGAGGCATGCAAGACCAACCAATCAGAGTGGCAGTGACCGGAGCGGCCGGTCAGATCGGCTACAGCCTGCTGTTTCGCGTCGCGTCGGGAGCGATGTTGGGCGACGACCGGCCCGTGATCCTACAGATGCTCGAGATACCACCGGCATTGGGCGCGCTCGAGGGTGTTGCCATGGAGCTCGAGGACTGCGCTTTCCCACTCCTGGCCGGGATGGTCAAGACCGACGACCCAGAAGTCGCATTCGAGGGGGCCGAGGTCGCCCTGCTGGTTGGCGCCATGCCCCGGAAGGCGGGAATGGAACGTTCCGATCTGCTCGCCGCCAATGGGGCCATATTCACCACGCAAGGTCGGGCGCTGGCTGCGGCGGCGAGTCCCGAGGTCAAGGTGCTCGTGGTCGGAAACCCGGCAAATACCAACGCATTGATCGCCATGAGCAACGCCTCAGGGATGGATCCGGCCAACTTCACTGCAATGACCCGGCTCGATCACAACCGGGCCATCAGCCAGTTGGCGGCGCGTATCGCCCGTCCCGTGACGTCCATCAAGAGGATGACCATTTGGGGCAACCACTCCACCACCCAATATCCCGACCTGTTCCACTGTGAGGTCGACGGACAACCGGCACACGCGTTGGTCGATCAGGACTGGATCGAGGGGGTGTTCATCCCCACCGTCGCCAAACGAGGGGCGGCGATCATCGAAGCTCGCGGTGCCTCATCGGCGGCGTCGGCGGCCAATGCCGCCATCAGCCACATGCGGGACTGGGTTGGAGGCACACCCGAGGGCGACTGGGTGTCGGTCGGGCTCGCTTCAGACGGCTCCTACGGGGTTCCCGAGGGGTTGATGTCCTCGTATCCGTGTATAGCCCGTAACGGTCGCTGGCAGGTCGTTCAGGGCCTGGAGATCGAGGACTACTCGCGCTCCAAGATCGATGCGTCTGTCGCCGAGCTGGTCGACGAGCGTGATGCGGTCAGAGAACTGGGTCTGATCTAGCCGGCTCCCGGGGAAGGCCCATGGTCTGTTTCTCCCCCCAGCGAACGGAGTGGCCGTTTCTCCCCCCAGCGAACGAAGTGAGCCGTTTCTCCCCAGCGAACGAAGTGAGCGTTGGGGGGAGTACCCCGAAGGGGGGTGGGGGGTCTTGGGGGGAGTCCGGCGGAGCCGGGAGGGGGTCTTCTCTGTTGAGGTGGCGCCATTTCTCCCCCCGAAGGGGGGAGTACCGGCGGAGCCGGGGAGGGGGGAACTCCTGGCGCCACCTACCTCAGGTAAGTCCGATCAGACGTCTGGCGAGTCGGTATCGAATTCCATGATGGGCCGGACTTCGACCCGTCCGTACCAGGCGCCGGGGATCTGTTGCGCCCATTTCAGCGCCTCGTCGAGATCGGCTACGTCGAGAATGTAGAAGCCACCCAGGACCTCTTTGGTCTCGGCGAAAGGCCCGTCGGTGAACACCGCGTCCCCGCCCTTGCCACCGTTGACCTTGATCGTCGTTGCGGTGTCGGTGTCGTGTAATGCCTCGCCGCCGGCAATGACACCGGCCGCACCGGCGTTCTCACCAAACTCGGTGTAGTCGGCCATGACCTGTTCGAGCATCTCTGGTGTGCTTTGACCCTGGTCCTCGGCGGACCCGTAGATGAGTGCTGCGTACTTTGGCATCCGTTGTTCCCTTCTCTCGTGGGACGCCTTACGACATCATGTCGAAGACCGCGACATCATTTCGACAGATTTCTCGCGAGTGTCAGTACTCGACGTGAAGGTCCGAGACCGCGGCTCCCCACTGCTGAATCGCTCCCTGGTGCATCATCAGCTTGGCCAGGTTTCCCGACACCTTGAGCTTGCCGGTCATGAAGGCGGTTTGTGTGTTCAACTCACCCTGGGAGATGGCGGTTGCCGTCTCGTACGACTGCTTGACCGTGACGTCGGGGGTTTCGATCGAGCCGACCAGTAACGCGGTGGTCCCTCCGGTCGACTGGAGGTAGTAGTCGACGTCGCCGTTGGGGGCGTCGGAGGTGTTGAACTGAATCGTCAGGTCGGCCGCACCGATGGCGTTCCTGAAGCCTTCATGAGCGTTGAGGGCCGCGGTGACTTCTGAGGCCCACTCTTCGCTGAGAAACTTGGACACGCGCTACTCCTTGATGATCGGTTGGGCCGGAATCGTAATCGTCCACCCAACTTTGAGTAAACGGTCAAACCGGGGTAGCTCAGATCAGCTTGGCAATATCGCTCGATGCGGTCTTGGTGAGTCGGGTCAATGGCTCTCTGGGGTGCCCGGGGGTCAGTCCGGCTGCCTTGGCGGCTGCTTTGACTCCGGGCACCCCATGGGCTTCGACCTTTCCGCTGATCGCACTCAGTCGTTTCTGGAGGGTGCGCGCCCGGGCCGGGCTCTCCTTGGCGGTGGCGAGGGTTTCGAGCACCAGTTTGGGAAGGTAGTTGCCCGAACCGGTGATTGCGCCATGACAACCAATTGCAATCGCTGCGGTGAGTGCTTTCGACGAGCCGGAGTAGAGGATGAATTCGGCCGGTGTGGCGTCGATGATCGATTGAAGACGGACCACGTCGCCACTCGAGTCTTTCATGCCGACGATGTTCTTGTGCCGGGACAACTTCTCCACCAACGTGATGGGGAGGTTGACCGCAGTCACGTTGGGGACCGAGTAGAGGAAGACAGGGAGAGGTGAGGCGTCGGCGATGCCTCGGTAGTAGAAGAGCACCGCCGCGTCACGACCGCGGGTGAGCGTGGTGGGGGTCATAACC
>Ga0299906_10000436_pt1 | contig 39152 bp, 58 predicted proteins | sample RVTome_14_FD_200259 | JGI IMG/M metagenome (GOLD analysis project Ga0299906, IMG submission 200259) | Soil microbial communities from uranium-contaminated site in the Upper Colorado River Basin, Wyoming, United States - RVT145D125 (version 2) ... | reverse complement strand
AAACGTATTTGATTGCACTATGAAAATATACCCATTGAGGAGCGTTCCGAGATTGCCGTCATCTTGTATCCCTTGCACCCGAAACGCATTTTTTTGGCGAAGGTTATGGTCATATGCAGTAACAGTAACTACATTACCACTGACTGAAAGATCTGTGATCTGTAATGCTGGTGCATTCTCATTGATCTTGGGATCTACTATAAACGTGTATCCCTGTTGGTTTCCGGCAACTACAAAACGGTAATACGCTTGATTTGCACCCCCTCCTGTACCACCCCATGACTCATCACTATCCCACGTAATGATTGTTGAGTCCCACGTTACGCCCGCAGCTGCTGCTGTAGAAGGCTGATAGAATCCAAAGCAGGTAATAGAATCATCATTGAATGACCATGTACCTGTGCCGTAGTTGTATACGAGTACCTGATTAGGGTATTTGAAGCTAGGGCTTGTGACAGGTGATGGGAACGTCCAATAGATCATCTCAACCCTGTAGTCCCGTATCCCGTATACGCGTTGAGGCCCATCGTTATCGTTGTGAATATCGAAGACTGCATCAGGTATCTTACTATCGATTCTTTCTACGTTAGAACCATTGCACGCATGGATTCCAACATTTCCCACCCCTAATGCAACTCTATCAAAGGGAACGATTGAGAATGTGGATTCAACACCAAGCTCAGTATTAATTTTTTGCCAGGTGAATGGATATACTTGGTTACCGGTATACGCCAATTCCCACGTAGATCTTTCAAAGAATACAATAAGTCGATCTTTCACGAACTCAGCAGATATGATTGATTCTTGGGTGGCTGCATCAATAAAGTTTCCATTACCCGGAATATCTTGATTCCATGCATCTGCAGCTAATGGTGATCCTACTCCAGAATAGCGCGCTCTAAATCGATATGATGTCCCACCCTCTACAGTATTAAGCGCAACTAATCTATTCTTAAATACTACTAATATAAGGGCAGTGGTAAGTTTTATTGTAGAAGGTGTTGTAGAGAGCGTTGGATCAAAAGTTGCCCATGTCGATCCAATTAAATAGCGTATCCTATCAGTTGAGTTGAAGTTGGTCACAAAAAGAGCAAGATCGTTGGGATCTGTTCCTTGCCAATTAGCACCCCAAAAGAACTGTGCATCTGTTCCCGTCCACGTAGCAGTACCGATCCTATCCCACCCACTCGCGTCCGTGTATGAATATGAATACTTGGTATCAAATCCGACTATGGCTTCTTGGTTCTCGCTACTTGTTTCTCGCGTAAGTAATCCCATTACAGGAAGAGCTGGATACCAATAAACGGTTCCTGCTATAGCAGAAAAAGTAACTTGATTTGCCGCAGTAAGCTGAGCCGTTACTCCTGAAGTAGAGAGAAGCATAGCCATCGCAGTTATATCATTGACGGTAAATACATCTGTCCCTATGGAGAACATTTGCCCCACTGCCACATTAGAAAAGGTAGTTACTGTATCTCCTGTAGGAGTTAATGCCATCCGTAAGCGTGATTCTAGCTGAGATGATCCCATCCATCGAGACCCAAATCGCTTTGTTACTCGACCACGATAGACATACGCATTGCGCAATGATGCAAATGCATTATCAGGAATCATATACGGCTTTACGCTATTATCTTGTCCTGAGTTTTCATCATATGGGCCAATGTAAAAACGATCTTGAGCCATCTAATTTCCTATGGCAAACCATGTAAAGGGAGCATCTTGAGGATCTCCACCGAGAGCCTGTATTCGTAGAGTTCTTATCGTTAATCCAGAAGTATCATAAGCATCCACCCGTGCTACCCTCTGGTTTCCGGGAGAGCCGGGTGCAGATGTAGTAGCTGCCGTAGCTTGAACACTATAAATAGTATTAAAATCAGTGAGACTGAGTGACGCAAATGTAAAAGTTAATACACCCGTACTTGTAGCACCGGTTGTTCCACTGCCCCATTTTAACTTAATACCTGAAGGTAATGTGCATTCTCCGGCACTAGCCCCTGTAACAGCACTTGTAATATCAATTTCGCTATCGGCACCCGTCTTAATAAAAAGCTCAGGAGATCCACTTACATCTTTTGTATATATACCTGCTTCAGTAGCACCTACTGTTGGAGATGATCCTTGTTGGGTTAGAGTTACTTTCTTATGCTTCCCGGCATTTCCCGAAGCAGTAGGCACAGTCATTGCTTCATGATCTACCGAAAAAGATGCATCAATGCCTAAAAAGTTATCTTGAATTGGCTGACGTGTTTGATTTAGCGTTTGGCCTGATTTTGGCAAGTCATTTAAAGCCACACTCTCTCCTTAAAAATTATTACCCCACCTATTCCATCCTGAGCCTTCAAGTTGGCTTGTAAAGATGGTTGCCGTTCTTTGTTTCGTCTGCTGTACGATAGTCCTGCTGAGTACTAGATTCTTTTGATTCTGTAATTCGGGCATGATTGACTGAACTGATTCCATATCCATACGATCTTCAAAGACTTTTTTTGCTGCCAGATACGCAATGTATTGCCACATCTGTTTCAGTTGAGGAACGTCTGTATCACTAGAAAGCTCGGTGGGCTTAATATACATATCCATTTCTACGCGATAGGGCTTATCTGGCACCGGTCGCAAAGTAAATGTATTGTCGTAATAAAGAACAGCTGTAGGCCGACCAACGGTTGATGGAACCGTTTGAGCATTCACGTCTTCATTTGAATCGGGTGCAAATGGAAAAGTAACTGTAAATACACCCGTAGTATAATCTATGTTATTAGAAACAAGAACCGCAGTAGGAGGAGAAGTTGGTTCTGATCCAGGCTCATACAGGTTTCCCTGAGAAAATGGCACTCCCGTAGTTCCATCTACCACCGGAACATCTACCATAACAATAGACATATTTGAGTTATCAACTGATGTAAACGTTACCTGTCCTGGAAGTACTGGAACATTTGAAAGAGTACCAGTAAATAGTACTGTACCTCCATCACCAGTCCCTATCAGCTCAGTGTTAGTGATACGGGGGTAGAGCCCATAAAATTGATCTCTATCTTGCGATAAGAATTGCTCATAACCGGCTACATAGATAGGACTCTCAAGATCCAAGTTCTTATTCTTAAAATCGACCATTGGATCCGTGCTACTAGGAAATATCGTTGAGTCTATAGTAGCGTATGTATCAATATTAGGCTGCGTAAAAAAAGTGAATGTTTTACGCAATGACTTGAGACGTAAATGAGCGGGTAAATCTTGTTCGTAAGCAACATTAATATACTCATTTATTTGAGCGTCTGAGATCTGCGCAACAGAAGGAGAACGCGTCAAGCGCCGTACCTTAGTACGTATTGCGTCTAATGTGCTATCGGCCATACTCTCTTCCCTTTTTTAAGGGTGGCTGGGAAAAAAAAGGAAACCAGCGCACCCCATAACCAATACTCAAATTGATACTAACATTATCGAACGCGCGATGGAAGCGTATTTTTTGTAGCTCCATCGAGGGAACTATGTACTTCTCCAACGGGGATAATTTGGGCCACTCTGCCGTTATCCGGATCGCTAAAGGAGTCAAATGAAGTGGTATCAATATTGATTGTAAACGTATCCCCACCCGTGACTGTTACTGTACCTACAAGCTTGTCAGCTTGCCACATTCCAAATCCCTCTGGAATGATCAGACGTACTATATCGCCCGTAAAGTAATCATGATCAAACGAAGTTTGGATCGCTGCCGGATTAGCGTTCGTTATAGCAGATATAATTCTTCTGGCAGGCTGAAAAATTGGATCTTCTACCGCAGCAGCCATCAACTCCTCCTATACTGTTTCTACTGATACTACGTCTGACTCTACGCCCTGTAGTTCTTCATCTGCAATAAAATCCAGAGGCTCAAAAGAACACCGTTTTTCCATGCGCTTCACACGCATATTTTTTCCTTCGTATGAATCCTGAGCGCCGATCAGATCCTCTCCTGGAATATAGTCATATACGGGGTATGCCACATTTTTATTAAGATGTCGCGCTACTGAAAGAGGAACAGTGTATATGCCCCCGTCGTGCATGACATAGCGGATTGGCTTGTCACCTTTATGCAATAAATAGTTAAATGCAAGCACCCCACCCGGGAGTTCATTATAAACAAACCGTCCCTTTACAAGACGATTATCTTTTTCTCTCTGAAACCGGGCGTTTACTTTTTTTGGCTTTTCAACAGTTGGTGCAATTTTAGTCATAATACTCCTTCTAGAAGGGACGCCCGAAAGCGCCCCATACTCATCACTACTCGTTATTTACACTGAAAGCTTTAAAAGCTCTCCACTCAATAACATCATTGTTGTTACCAGCTGGACTATCGTCACCAGCAATGAGATCAACACCGATGATAGCTTGGTTTTCTGTTGCATCAGCAAGATCGTCAACAGAGTTGCTTAAAGCCACCCCAGTATCAATGCCATACGGTACTACCAGAGCAGGAGTAAATGGAACATCTGCAGGTAGTGGGAATACAAACGCAGTAAACGCACTTGAATCGATATCAAGCGTGAACTCATTTGCAGTTACAGCGGTAATAGTTCCAGATAATCCGTCCATCTCAATCATTTCATACACCGCCGGAACATGCATACGCACTTCTTGACCAACGGTGAGACCGTGATCAACAGTGCATCTCACTACCGCGCTTGAAGCAGCAGTAATGTTTGCAATAAAGCGACGGCGTGGATAAAAGATTGGGTCATACTTGATCTTACGCCATGTACCCGAAGTAGCCGCAGCTCCTGGAGAGTTTGCCATGACATACTTAATTCTAAAGTCGGAATCAGAATTAACTTCATCGATTTGGAAATCAATGCCGCCTAAGCTTTCTTGTCCGACTAAAGTCATACGAACAACATCATCAACTGCAAGACCAGCTGTGCTTGATGTAGACACAACAGGCCGCGTAGCATCAGTAGCTGAATCTACTACTGTAGACGCAGATACAGGGTTAGCTGAAGTATCCAATAGGAAAAAGCCACTATCAGCAGCAATTTGACCTACAGTTACTGGATCGTTTGCTACCGTTCCCAGTTTAGTTTCTAGGTAACCACGTCCATCAGTATCACCACGCTGAAAATGGAAAAAATACCCCAAATCAGCGGTTGCTTGAGCAGCTGCTGTGCGGTTAAAGACTTCGATATAATCAAAGTCTGATCTGATAGCAATACGCTTATTTGATCCATCAGCCGTAAAGCTACCCACTTGTAATAAAGTTCCTTGTGCCATTATCTCTCCTTTCTTACGCTAGGGTGCAACGTAGGTTTTGTACCCAGAGATCGTTCAAGATTCGAGGTACTTGTGCCATTTTATACCCTGCAGAAGAGTTCTGCGCTAACGGCCCATCATAGATAGGTGGGCGATAGATGAATTGTGCGCTATATCCATCTTGTTCAACGCATGCGTATGCTTCACGTGCAACACAGAAGACGTTGTATACGTCATTTCCATTTGCAGAAGAATTAGCTGTTTTAGAGCCGATTGAAGACAGCATGAATCGAAGGTTAGATATAGAACCCCACTCAGCATCACTGATTGCATTCATCGGATTTGGGTACTGTGCTTGAGAAATAAACCCAGACACGTTCTCCAAATCTCCAATGAGGTCAGTACTTCCAAGTGCAAAGTACGCCCAGCGAACCGGAGCAGACCCAAATTTGTCTTCTCCAGCCATACCAGAAAGAAACGGTTTAGAATCGTTTCCTTTAAGTACTTTTACTACCTGGTCTACGTCTGAGCGAGTCATTTCAGTCGGATTGTCTCCGTTCACGCCGCCAACGCAGTTAATAACCGATGCCGTAGAAGCAAGCATATCACGAGCAAGAGTATCCTCTGTTTGCTTAAGGGATACGCCCAATCTATTTGCCGCTTCGTTAAGAACCGTTCTGTTACTTTCACCTTTCGGCTACTGACCCTTTCGGGCGGGGAAACCTCTTCGGGTCTCCCTCTCCGTCTTATCGAACGGAGGTCAGACTATCGCATCAAATGAGACAAAAAGCTCTTGTACTATCTATTTCCATCTCATTTGCTTTCTCACTTAGTCGTTCACCGTGGATTTTACATTCGTTATGTGCTATACTGCTATTAACGAAAGATTCAATATGGCTAAAAAAGTTATTTTTCATACTCACCAAATTGCCACTCAAATTGCTTATCTTGCTGGAATCATCGATGGAGAAGGTTGCTTCTACATCGGTAGAGTTAAGCAAGGTAAATACGGATCTGGATGGCAATGGCATGTCATGCTCAAAGTAACCAGTTGCGATGAGATTCTCATTAAGTGGTTGGAACAAACATTTGGAGGAGCTCGTGATTCCCGCTATAGATGGACGAGTAAAAAGAAATTTACGCGACCTGTTTATAACTGGCAAGCTACCGGAGAAATGCTTGATTATCTTCTTGATGTAGTTGAACCATATCTTATTATTAAAAAGCCACATTGTGATGTCATGAGACGATATAGAAAGACCTGCAAAAACATCGGAAGCAAAAGACTTCCTGATCAGATCAATGATCAGCGTTTTGAGCTTATGAGTGAGTTGCGCAATCTTAATAGTCGTTGGCATGAACATCCTTTAAAAAATCCTTCGGCCCTGTCACCGGTTAGCTAAGAGCTACTTCGGCTTCCAAGTCAATTAGAGAAAGTTTATAGACCCCATTCATTTTAGGGTCTTGATTTTGCAGAGTTACCTGCTCGTTGAGTATGACATATGTACCATAGAATGACATGCGGGCATCAATGTCGACAGCGCTCAGTGTTTGAGCTGGTGGTGTAACACCGCTATTCCCCAGTGGAACCAACGCCGTATTCAGTGGGTTATATCTGCGGAAACGAAGAGTAGTACCACCGTGACGTGGCATGTATTTCTTCTCAGCAGGTAACGTGTGAATAAAATCTGGTGTTGGAACAGACAATAGTTTATAACTAAACGATTGTTGTACTGGAGCGGGCAGAAGGCTTGTAGTAGTTACAGCCATAGCCTCTCCTTTTATAAAAAGATTCACAATATTTACATTGTGAAGTGGCGAGCTTCATTGTCAGCCACGGGCTGGCGAGTCCCTGATGTCAGCCGTAAAGGTGACGAGTCTTTTATTCAGTCAAATAGATATATAACAAAAATTGGGCCTCCGCTCAAGTGAGCGAAGGCCCGGTTGAGTATTGGCGCACTTATCTTCTTTTAATTGCGTCTCTCATTTCTCTGCGCAATTGCTCTTTAAGCTCAGGTGTCAAACCTTCAGCAAACGCATTTGCTTGATCAAGGGGACTGTTGCCACGTTGCCCGGAAGCTGTATTACTTGGGCGAGGCTTAGCTGTATTATTTTGAATGCGCTCTTTATCCTTGTCGAACGTATCATCACTGTAAATACCGTAGCGCTTTATGATATCGTAGGCAGCTGATGCTTGCGTGTAGAGATCGTTATTAGCCGAGAGGGTAGCTGCAATCTCTGGATAGTTTTCCCGTAATCGCTGAATATTGTCTGATGTAACTACTTTATCAAAGTCATTATATCGGGCTTTTAGGCGCATCTCAGCTTCGGTTGCAGCGCTTTTCTGTTGATGACTGGAAATGTGGTTCTTTAAACCCTCTATTTCCTGTTTTACATATTTCCACTCTACTAAATCATCATCGGCAAGAGAGGGCGACTGGGGTGCGCTTTTTTGTGACTCCTCCATCGCTTGCATGCGTTGCCGCAGTTCATCTCGCTCTCGCTCAAGACGCTTTTTTTGTTCCCGTAACTCACGAATATTCAATTCATTTTGATTTACTGGAGCTGGTTTGGCTTCAGCAGTCTCATGAATCTCCTCAACTCGATCTTCTGGAGATCTGATTTCAAGCGATTCCTCTAGATTGTTTTTTTCTTCCATTCTTACTCCTTAAAATAACTTCATTTAACTTATTGGCTCTTTTTTGTAGCGTTCCGTCCATGAAATCGAGTACATGCTTTCTCAACTCCAACTGATCAGTGGGACAATTAAGTGGATCATCATAAAACAATTTTGTGGTACCAATATCGGGTACCACCCAGAGAAATTCTAATCTCTCTTCTTCGCGGTGAAAATGCCATACTGATTGATCATAGAAGGGATCAGGACACGTCTGCCGAGTCTCCGGTATCAAATGAGGGGCATTTTGAAGAGAGCGCTCCAACTTTAGATTCAATACAATGAAAAAATCATTGTCATACAATCCACAGGCCTCTCGAATCCATTCATTTATCGATGCATCAAAACTCGGTTCCAACATCTCCTGGGAAAGCTCGTGAGGGGTCGCATCATCCATCTCTTTACCAGCCGTATGTTCAAGTATTTGCTGACCAGCTGTTTTCTTCTTTACCATTATTCCCTTTTTTATAAGTATTATTGACAAGTTCTATGCATTTGTTAGTCTAAAATAGATAGAACTGTGTACCTTACAGAGGAGTAACGCAATGGTACTACATAAATTCACTACATTTCCACTACTTTTTTTTACTGTTTTTATAGGAGCATCGGAGCGATCCTTTAGGGGAGGTGGGCACTCAGCAGAAGAAAGACCATTTAATATTTTTCTTGATGAACCCCCCACCTTGCATGAAACGTTTGGGTGTGTATTACAAACACTTGTAACTGGAGAGTATCACGGATATTCACCGGAACGCCGTGCTCGTTCATCTATGCATCATACAAGAGAATATACGCTGGATGATTTAAATGCAGGTCGCTCATTGCATGGGATCGATATGAGAACGCTTCCACGGCAGCAGCAATGGGATCTGGCAAAGAAACACCAAGAATTTACGCGCTTGGTAGAGCATTTAGATATTCATCATATGCAATTAGAGCGTAGCCGTATTATGGATTATCTCTCTCTTAGAGATATTTCTCCACGAGATCGTCTGTATTATACCAAGATGCTTCAGCTCTGGTCGTCACATGCCAATTCTCCTGAAGTGGTAGAAACCATGGAGATGATGATCACTCGTAATGAGGATGAGGCTCGCTCGATATTGACTCGTTTTGCTATCTTGCATATGCAGGGAGTTATCAGCGATCGCCAACTAGAATCAATCAGATTGAAATATGAAGAGCGTCCAGAGGTGAAGGCTCGAAAGGATCGTATTCTTGCCAGCTGTGACTTTGTGCGTACGTCTATGACATGCACCACGGACATTTACAACGTCGATGGCATGCTTCGAAGCGAAGGCATCACCGTTCCTAATTTTACGACAGATATTAACTGGTCTGAAACGACCCAATACATTAATGCGAGTGTTGCAGAGACAGCATTGATGGTAGAGAGACACGCAACTCTTGAATGGGAGCAATGGGGTGCATTGAATACGCAAGCGATTGAGAGCGTTATGCATCCGTTACTGGCAGCGTATGGTACGACACGGGGAGCGACTGATGCTTTGGTGAGGCCTATTGTCGATGCAGCCCACAGTATCTGTAATCTCCTCGTTGAATCTTTTGCGGTTAACTTTGGCATTGATGTTGATACACCTCTACATGATGCGTTGTTAGAATGGATAGAAGACTCTCGTGATCTGTATGAACGGGATCCGTATCAAGCGGGATATAATTTAGGTGGCACTCTCATGAAAACAGCGCTACCTTTCATTAAGGGGACTTCAAAGCCCCAAACAGAACGGATTGCTTCTTACAAGAAAATACTCTCTACATGTAAGAATTCACGCCAAGCTAGTGAACAAGCTTGTACGATTATTTAAGAGTGAGTTCGGTTATGAACCTAAAAAGGGGCCGGATGAAGCCCCTTTTTAGGTGTCAAAAAAAGGAAAACATGAAATGTATGCATGTGCATTTTTGAGGTGGGAGGCTCAGCATACCTACCCACCTACCGATCAGTTACTTTTTCTTGTTCTTTGGGTTTAGATCGGGATATTTTTTATACACCGCTCTACGTATTCCCCCTGGATTGGGAGCATTTCTCGCGTAGGAGAGGGCGGCAAGAGCTCTTTTTCGAGTGTTAATGGGATAGCTATATTTAGAAGCACCACCCGAAGCACCCGCGAACTCTTTTGGAGAAACGTTTTTATACTCGCCGGTATTGCTACTTCCCGGCTTCTTTTCCATTCTCTTCTCTTTTTCTCGCGATATCTTAACGCCTTTGGCAACAGTTACCTTTTTCTGTGGCTTACTTTTTTTCTTTGGCATAGCGTTCCTGTCATCCTGAGGGTGCCGGAGTAGTTCTATAGATAGAAGCACGCAGCACCCCCCAGGGAATTTTAATAACTACTTTCTAGCAAGATCCGCTTGTCGCGCTTACTTCTTCCTTTTCTGCGCAGCGGTGCAGGCTTTCCTAAGATAGCCCATGCTATCTTTTTGCCTTTCCCAGGCAACCGAGGCATGAGAGGCATTAGTAATCTCTGAAAAGCTGCTTAACAGCTTTACTTACCATGCGGTTTTCTTGTGCATTCTTTTCATCATAAGTATCCGGATAGTTTCCTCGATCAATGTATCCTGCATCTTTGTATTCACGCATGATTACTTGCTGAGGCATCGCTGACATATCATTAGAGTAGTACGGGAGCATATCACCGCCGCTTTTCTTCTTTGCCATGGCTCGTTTCATTCCGCGAGACTCTGCTTTGCGGTCATCGCCACCTTGGTAGTATTTCTTTTTAGACATACTACAGTCCTTTTTAGTAGAAAACTGCCCCGACGCTTTTTTGTAGAGGGCAACGCGTTGCGTCTAATCTACAGGGGGGATAATACCACTAAATTTGGTCTTGTAAAACCGATTCAGACTCTTGCTGTTTTATCTGTTGCGCGAGGTTGTAGAGTCGCTCAATTTGGGCCAAGTCTAAGTCATCGAGCTCTTTCATAGCTTTCACCATATCGAGCACACCCCTCATTCGTGCGGCTTGTGAATCTGCAATATTTTCTTGAGCTTGCGCAGCCCGTTCGACTGCCAGTTGTTGGTTTTCCTGTATACGAGATACACGTTCCATTCCAAGCCCCTCGTCGGCCACTGCTCGCGCTCTGGCAAGATCAGTACGAGCCTTTATTTCTTCAAGTTCTATTTCTTGGGCAAGTTGCTGTTGCTGCTGCGCCGCTTGTTGCTGTGCCTGGATCGATTCAATCAGATCCTTTTTATCTTGAATTGTAGAAGCTTTTATCAAGACATCTTCGGGAATTGGAACACCTGTTTCTCGTAAGTGAAGAAGTTGAGCGAATTGGAGCTGTCGTTGCGTACTTGTATTTGCACCTTCTTCTATAGCGCAGTCATAGGCTCCGAAGTTCTTATTGTAGAACTGTGGGGTTGGTTCCTCATTGAGGATTCTTTTGATTTTGCCAGGAGTGTAGTTGAGCTGAGTCACATTGAGAATGAGTTTACCAAGCATCTTTTGGGATTGATCAAGCTGATCAAATAGATTTTGAAGCGTGGTAAGTCCTGCTCCCTGTCGAAGCATGGAAAGAATACCAGCCTTGTCATCATCTGCGGCACCCAATAACTCTTCGTTAACTCCCGATATCTCTTGAATTTCACGAGAGAGAGACTCGGACAACTGGAACATTGAAGGTGGTATCTGGGGGGGCTGTATTTGTTCCACATCACTCATGCTTGCCTCTTGCTTAAGAGCAAGTCCCCGTCCTTGTCCCGAAAGAAATACGTCAGCGGGGTTTACGAGTGAGTCCGCCTTATACTTGAAACCAGAATTGATTTGAGATTCAAGTATATCGAGTTCAATAACTTTTCTTCTATTGTAAAGGAACTGCGCGTCCCGAAGGTTTGAAACAACTCCTTGGACGCGCAGTGGGTAGTATGCCACTTCCGGAGAAAAATATGCAAAAACAGGAACAAAGGGGAAAGAATCAATGCCCATGGGATTAGGGCCATCGTACATTACCTTCCCTTGGACTACGATTGCTACCCGTACGGTAGGAATCTCTTGATCAATGGTAGTAATTTGTGGATAAAGAGCGAGGAATTCCCGCAATGCAGCTTCATCATCTACTCGCCATTCAAACGTTTCACCAGTTTGTGAGTCAACCAACATCTTTTGGAGGCGATAATCTCTATAATAAAATTCATCATAGGAAAGAAGGTTTTTCCCACTTATGGAGTAGTTCTCAGGCATAAACTGGAACTTCATATCTCCAGATTTATCAGCGACGAACGATTGAAGTGCCTCAATTTCATCCGCCTTTGCGGGATTGAGGGAAATTGCCTCTTTGCGAGAGACGTATGAACGTTTCCAGATCGTGTTACAATCAGAAAGATCAGATTTTCTAAAGAATGGATCAATAAGAAAAGAATTATACGCGTTGTTGTCTACCTTAACGTCACCTGAAACAGGATCACGTCGATAATCAACATACACCTGCAGAAGATCCATTCCAGAAATAAGAGCACCCTTAAACGACGTAGAGACAGTATCCAGTACGCCTTCTCTATTGTTAAGGTAATACATAAGCTTAGTGAATTGATCTGCCGTTTCTTGATCTGATCCCTCCACAGGTATAACCGTGGTAGATTTTCGGTTACGACGCTGAAAGCCTTCTATAAGAGAAACAATTCTCCGAATACGGTTGAAGCTAAAATTCTTTCTATGAAGGGGTGCCATATTCCCGTACAACTCTTGGTAGACTGACTGATCACCACAATAAAATCGCCAATCTATGTCACCTTCCGCCCATTGAGACTGATTTATAGAAATCGCATCAGTATAAAACTTTTCCATCCTTTTAAGGATTATGTCATCCGTGGTATTAAAATCAGGCCCAGGATTTGGAAACAATGACATACGGTACTCCCTTTTTTCTCTACGAGTCGCTTATATGCACATACTAAAACGGCCCCTGAGATATATCAAGAAACATTATAGGCCAGTACGGTGGTTACGACGCCTGCTACAGAAGTAAGAGCGGTGGCCAAGGCTCCATAGAATCTATATTTCTGCCTTTTAACTTCTTTTTCTCTCAAACTTAACTGCATAAAATAGTCGGCTGAAACAAGTTTTTGCTCTTCAATTGCTTCTTGGACTGCTTTAATAACTAATTTACGCATGGCCATTTCACTTTGATCGTAATCTGACGAAGAGGAGGAACTCGATTCGATAACGCGTACAAAATCGCAAATAGATTGGTCATGGTGGATATTCTGCTCGAAATGAAAAGCCACTTTATCTTTAATCTCTTGGCTTGGACGTTCACCAAACAGATAGATGAGCACCCGCTCTGCTGCTTCATCTGCACGGATGCTTGAATGCTTTGATATTACCTCTTCAGAATCGCTTTCACTGCCATACAGCGAAAAAAAAACCAACAACGTACTTAAAAGCATCAGATTTTTCATGGTACTCCCTTCCAAGTATGAGCCTACCATTGATGCGTACCGTGTCCACCGAAAAATCCTCCGTGCTGAGGCCCATAGACGGCTTCACGGTATCTCTTTTCAAGCTCTTCAGGCGTAGAGTTGCGCGTTTGTGTTAACTTAATTGCTATAGCCAAATATCTCATGGCATCGGCCATGTGTGACGCCCAATTATGAACAGGTATTCGTTTATATACATTATTTCTAGTATCAAATTCTGCTCGATAGTTTTCTAAAGCTTTAATAAGGGGAGAGCATTTTTGTTCATCTATCCAAACACGGGGAAAAATAGTTCTCACTTGCTCAATACCATCCATTATAGTAAGCGGTGGAAGTAATGATTGAATATTATTATGCCTATCTCTCCTTACCTCAAAAGAAAATCCCATATTCCTTGCAATATCGAGGCGTGTCAAACCAGAACCAAATTCTAAAACCTTTATATCATGTGGCGCAAAATGCTTTCCCCATATCCATCCGTCTTCTTTCTTTTTTTGTTCTAGAATATGCAAATATTCTGGAAAACCTTGCTTAGTACTCTCATAACAATCAATTATTTTAATGGTCTGACCAATCACCTGAAAACATATTATCGCCGTTGAATCAGTTTTTGAAACACCTAAATCCCATGCTGTATGTACTGGGAAAGTAGATTCATGGGGAACTATTCCAATCCGTCCCTCTCGTCTCATAGTGTCGATATATTTCGCGTAGAATGAACCCTCAACGCCCATCTCAAAGCTACAGTTATGTACCGAGCGTCCTAATACCACATAGCTTTCATCGTATTGTACTTTTAAGTTGTATACGGCCCCTTTATGACTTTCTCTTTCTATATTTTTGATACGAGCAGCTATTCCGTATTTTGCTCTTGTTAAGGCACCATGCTTTTCTCTCAAGCCTTTTATGCCGATCTGCACCGAATACGAATCTTTGCATTTATAGGTTTTACCGTGCGGAAAAGTAGCAGTACTTCCCTTTCGGTTCGTTATACCCGCTGCATATCCAAGATTTAGACTATTGGCAAGAAGCTGAACTTGGTAAGCAAGAGTCTTACTTGTTGTTGTGTAAGAAAATTTTTTATAATTGTTATGCTCTGAATAACAGCCATCTCCCCACATAAGCTCATGAAAAAAATCTATCTCATGCGTAGCGATCCATATAAACGGTATGCGCTTATTATTTGATTCTGTTCCACAAAGTGATTTAAAAAAATCAACTAATTGAGTGCTTGAAACGACAATATTGGTTGATGATCCATTTGAAGACACAAAAAGAGTATATGGAACATTTATATTACACAAAAGAGACGTAATGCGTTCCACTTCTCTTGTGTCCCCAACAGTAAATTGAACACCATTTTTAAAAGAAGAGCCTTCACAGATATACCAAGCAATAAGCATACAAAGATCATATGATATAAGTTGCACTTTCCCCAGTGGCATTTTAGGAAACACGAGACGATCATGTAAGGTAATATCTTCCGCTCTTTTCCATGAATATGTTTGAGCGGCCTTATTAAAAACCCGTATAGGATGATTTGGCGTACATATCAGAGGCTCTGGAGACCCAAATGAATATATTTTAACTAGATCGCCTTCATAGTCTCTTTTTATAGTATTTAAAACTTTTCTCGGTCTTCCCGAATGAGATATGACCATATCATTAACTTCTATATCGGATATAGACTTTAATCCATCAAGAGCTAATACCTCTTGAGTACCTGGAAAGCAAAAATATTCTTGCTGAATAAGATCCTCAGACATCTCACCAGAAGCACGTTCTCTTTGGATTGTTTCAATATCAATGTGACCCGTATCTTCAATGGTAAGCTTTTGACAAAACCATTGTGGAGAGTGTAGAGCTAGCTGATACATAGCCCATAAATGGTTCTTGCCTCTTGGCGTAGAATTGAAGATAGCCCACCCGTCATTCGCCATTAAAATAGGACGAGCAAACTGCCACGCACGCTCATCAGACAAAGCCCACTCTGTAAATATGATCCCTTGAGGATTAGACCCGACTATTGAATTATCATAGGAATCAGAGCCAATGATCTGGATGAGTGAGCCGTTCTTTAAATGCAGCTTCATTTGCTGGTCATTCTTCCGATCTATCAACTCCTTTGGAAGATAATCTAAAAATTTAACCGCATGATTTGTTATAGAGTCCCATATAATCTTGCGGCCTTGTGAGTAGGTAGGTGCACAGTAAAAATATACCCCTACTTTCGTAAGGGCTGCTCGTATGATGATATTCCAACTGGTGACGTCTTTGCCTCCGCGTCGCGGCCACACCAATAGCATTCTCTTATAGCCCTTGTTGAAAAGAGCGTCTAATGGCTGCTTCTGATATGGTCTAGGGCGAAAGGCGTCTAATTTTATTTTTGTTTCTAAGTTCACGCGCTACTCTCGTTTCTAGTTTCAGCTGTTCGCTATTCCAGATTCAATACCATGCTCACATTCATACATCCGGCCCTCCTCGCATCCTTTTCCATACGCATCATTGAGCGCAAGAGTATAATGCTCGTCTGTCATCGCTACTAGATTTGATTCTAACACTTCCCATTCAAGCGCATGGATATACTCCATAAACTTCCATAAATCTTTTTCATTAAAATATAGCTCCATCTCTATAGGCTTTGAAAGGTCACTGAGAGTTGTGAGTACTTTATATTTCACGAGCTTTTTATCGACCATAATACTCCTTTGCTTGGCGGGAATGACGAGACTTGAACTCGCGGCCTTCCGCGTGACAGGCGGACGCTCTAACCAAACTGAGCTACATCCCCATTTCTTTTTTTGCATAAGGCTTATTGTAGTAAACTTTATCTAGCGTTTCTTCTATATAGCGTGGCAAGAGTTCTTTATAGTATTTTTCTATTCCAAATTTCTCTTCATACAATTCAAACTCTTTAGCATCTTCATCAAATGGAATACCGCACTTTTTCCACATGTCTATAACATGAGAAACGGGATCTTTTCGTTCATTTTTTCGCTTATAATCAAACCACTCTTGATAGAGCTTCAGCCCTTCTGATTCAGCATGACACATAGTACATAATAGATGTAGATTTGATACGTGATTATTTTCTTCAATCCAAGAAGGGACAATATGCGCTCTGTGAAGTGGTGCTATTCTTCCGCACGCAAAACATTCTTTATCGTAAATAGTAAATTTGTTATTCCAATACTCAACGATTCGTTTCACCGTTGGCATTTGAAAATGCCTTTTTTTTGACTCGCTCATTCTCCAACTTCCCTTTTTTAGCAGTTGGCGTTATGCACTCTCTTTTGTCTATCTTCATTAATATTTCAAAAAAACTGATAAGCCTAAACTTTTCTATATCGTTCACGCGTTACTCCTTTGGGTGGATTATAACGCGCGAAATAGATTATGTCTTCACTTCCTCACCCTCACCTTTCTACGCACCCGAGAAGGCTGATTCTTTACTTCTGTCATCATTTTCTGCCAACAGGAAATATGTGCGTTCATGAAATGATCAGATACATGATCATCCAGCTCGTGCATATCTTGGTTACACCAATTACATTGACCTACACATAAAGGGAAATTTAGCTTTGATTTGCTATCATTTTGCATCTATTAATCACGAGCGGCCCCCGACACGAGACCGCTCGAATGATGCAGACTAAAGGAGATAGTCATATGCATTTACTCACGTTCTACCACAGAAAAACCCTTGTCTAAAGGTATCATTCGCACAAATACGTGATCATCATTCTCATACAATTGTAAAGTATATTTATCAGTGACGGAAGCGAGACTTCGAAAGTGAAGCCGTCTCATAGTTTTGGAGCTCTCATCCAGATTCACTTTGATAATTTCAGTTTCAGACATGCAATAGAATCCACTACCAAGCAAATAATACAACTCAACAATGCCATGGCCTGCAAGAGGAAGATTGCCCAAAGAGATGATCTTGATTGAGTGATGTTCCATGGCAAAGAGGGGGATGAAGAGCAACAGAAAGAGAAGATACTGGCGTTTCATAAGTCCTCCGTGGTTTTTCTAATTCGTACCACGAGTTGTGTGTGAGGGCAAATGATACAGTTTTAAAGACCGCTTCTTCACTCACTTTCTCACCCACACCCTTCTTCTCACCTTAGTAGGCTTGAGCCATTCAACAATGATTTTTTCAAACTCACGGTAATCACAGTCGTCCCCACACGTAAATAAATCAACGAAGACGCAATCAAACTCTGGATAGGTATGAATACTCGCATGAGACTCAGAAAGGAGTGCGACGGCCGTTACAGAACCATTCTCAAAGACATGAGGAATAGCTCTGATCACGGTAGCGCCAGACGCGTCACACCCCCGAACAAAATAAGAGTAGACATAGATCCACTTACTGACAGCTGTATGATCGCACCCGTACATCTGTGCAGTATAGTGGGTGCCCTTGAACTCGTAGGCGTTAGTGCAAAATGTGGCAAATATTGAAATAAGAAAGAGAAATACGTTACGTTGTTTCATTCTAATCTTTCGGGGTTTCTATTTCATCAAGCTCGCACCAATACGTTGGAGGGGCATTAAATTCCATACCACAACAGCCATCGTCTAACCATTCCCCATACGGTCGTGAGGAATGGTTAGTACGATAAATACCAATCCCAAGAGATCCAGCACCATTAGAACATAGGTATCGACCTTCTTTTGGAGGGCGCTGATCTTTATATTTAATCCACTTCATTCCTCATCCTTATCGAAACTAAGCACCCTTCCACTTCCTAAAGGCATTCTTTTACCAGACGATACCCTTTTAACCCAATTAGGCTCCGGCTGATTGAGGTCTATCTCTGATAGATCTTTATGGTGATAGCAACACCACTCTTTTTGTCCGGGTGGATTTCCCATAGTTCTGAAGAAACTTCCAGATTCATTGCCGCATTTAATCCACTTCATTCATCATCCTCCTGGATAGCAAGAATGGCATTTATCACATTTATTTTTTTGCACATTAGCGCTTACTCTGTCGGCCCATCTATTAAAATCACATGGCGCAACTTTAAAAACAAAAACCCCTATTTCAGTCTCTTTGTCATAGTGCTCCATGAAACAAACCCTGTTAACTTTTCTTTCAAATTGAGCTTTCAAATTATTAATAAAGTCTTTAAATAACTTATCACTCATTCATCATCCTTATCGCATACAAACTCCCAATGACCAGGCAGACTTTCAAGGTAATCAAGAGTTACTTTTTCTACATCATCTACGGTTGCCCAGGTTGGTTCTTTGTCGGAAATTCCAACGCAAATGTAATCATCAAAAGTGGCCATTCTATTCATCTTCATCGTTATACCAAGGGGTTAGTTGAGGTATATGTACATATGACCTTACAATTACCCAGTCTACATTGTAGGCATCACACTTATCATTATCTTTTTCTATCTCCCATACTCCATCAAAATAGGAGGTAACGGTAGTGTACATCTGTCCACATCCGTGATCATGTGCAATTACTATATAAAACCCATCTTCCTTTGGTGGATATTTTTCCGGATCAGTCCACTTAGCTGGGTGAGAAGGTTTTGACACTAGCGTGCTTCTTATTATATTGCCCTCTGAACCTAATCCCATTCTATTCCTTATCGTACTCACCACCAATTGTTATTTCAGGTACGGATGTCTCACTAGTAATTGTTATATCGCCAGATACACAAAAACACATAGGAAGACCATTAAAGTATTTACCTTCTCCCTGAGGATCAGGAGGGTGATTGTGGTCATGATATTCTTGAACACAGTTCTTACACATCAAACTTGTCTTTAAATCTTCGCATGTTTTGCATTTCATTCTATTCCTTAGGTAATGACGTAGGGGGGATTTTCACCCCCATCCCCCGACTTTTGTCGGACTCTAACATTTGTACATCGTTGCTAGCACAATATACTTTCTTCGAGCTACTACGCCGTATGTTATTCTTGGATTATCGCTCTTGTATAAGTCGTAGGCATAAAGAAAAATACATAAAACACTCCAGAAAATCATAAATGGAATAAAGTATCTCCACTCCATAAGCATTTTTTATTCCTTCTCTGGGCAACTTGGTAATGACATCCAATGTGATATTTGTTCGCCATTTCTGAACTCGCATAGGCATCCAATAACTTCAAAACCAAAGTCTTTATTTGGGTTATTGCTTTTTTCTTCCCGTAATCCATCCATAATAAACCAGCGTAAATTCTCATCAGAAGAATCATAAAAATAAAGAAGAGCACCGGTTCCTACGGGCGGCAATCTATCTTTTACGCTTATCCATTCCATTCTTATCCTTTTAATATCTTTTCATGCTTATCAACAAGCCCTACTAAGCATTCGAAATGAAAGTCAAAGCTCGTAGGCGCAGAAGTTGAATCCCCCAAACTCATAGAAGCCATACCAAGATCACATTCACAATCACGTACTACCTTTTTGAACTGATAGCCTTGTTCTTCTTGGGAAACTACCTTTGTAGGGTGTCCGCACTCAGTAAGCTTAGAGCAGAATGTGCAATAGCGTTCACTCATCATTATCCTGTTAGGAATTATATATACATTAATTACACAATGGTCATTTGATCGTTCTCTACCTTTTTAAAATTGGACTTATCCTTAAACTCTTCTTTTATATGCTCATGATCCTCTAATCCATATTGATCACTTTCCCAATCAAGATAGGTGAGATCTCCACCATAATAACCATTGGACTGATTGCGATAAATAATATCACAACGCCCCTTACGGGTAGTTAACGTTAAACAATAACTCTCTAAAGAATCCTCATTATCTTTATCATTTTTATCATCAGGCAACTCTATGTCTTTCGATTCAACGCTATTTATCTCAGCATCACGCAGCGCATCACGTCCATTGATCTCATGTATCCACGTTGATGAACAGCATTCACTCTCTACATAGAAATAATAGGGAGCATATCCATCAAAATCAAAAACTAAATAATCGCCTTCGTTACTTATCCATACATCTTTAATTGTTTTACCAATTAATGTTTTTTGGTACATATAGCTCATATTAATTCCTCATCCCTAGGAACCTTAATGATCGTTACATTCTGTAAGATACTTGGGCCGTCCCATTCTTTCGTATCACTGGGATCCAGGTACACAAACGTTGCTTCTTCTTGGTCCACCGGAGCATGATCAACGCAAAAACTTACAGAATATGAAGGGGTCAAATTCATGAAATACCCTGCTTGCTTATCACACTCATCGCACTTAATTACTTTACCTAAAGAATCATAAGCTGTTGCCTTCATCATGTTCCTTAACATCCTTTATACTTACCAGTATTTTTGAATGCTTCGTAATGGGAATTACACAAATAATAGCGAAATACTTGATCGCTTTCATACATACAAGTTGAGGAGCATTGATGATGAGGTGTATTTGTATTTTCTACAACACGAATAGTATCTGCAATAGATATATAGCGAGAAGTGTACCTAGATATATTAGTTTCTTCTGTCTCTAAGTCATACGTACTAAACTCATCAATCATCTCACGCTCAACCAAATCAGCTGGGTCAAAGGCCAATGATTCTTTGTTATTTTTATCTTTCATTCTAATCCTTCGCCTGAGCGCATGCGTTCCGCTTTCGATATCGTTCCCCGCTCCACTTAATCATATTGAGGTAGCATTCCCAATGGAAAATCATAAATCTTTCAATTCCCCCGTCCTGACCCCTGCTAGTGAATGAGCAATATTCTTCACTCTCTGTGCTCGCTATTATGCCACAAGCAGGGCACTCCGCCTTCATGCCCCGTGTTTCTTCCAAATTTTATTTATCTTTCTTCTGAAAAAGAAAGAAGGAAAGAACCCCGACGCCAATAATCAGGGATGATATAATAATGCACTCAATTAAATTCATACTCTATTCCTTATAATCCTTGTTGGGGCTGCCCGTCATTTCGCCTGCTAGTCATTTTGTTTGAAAAAATGACTGGTTTGTAGATAATGACGGGTGGAGTAATATCTCATATGCATGTATTAGCACGTGAAGAACTCCCTCACATACTTCCCGCTCCACCCCTCAGGTCTTTGTTAGCATCCTTCAAAGCATCATCAACTATCTCACCGTAAGACTTCTTGTTTCCATCCTTAAAGTGGGATATGTATAGCGCATCAAGAATTGCCTTAGCTTCTTTAGTGATGTAGATAGTGAGCTTTATTTTCTCGTTAGTCATCACAATTATCCTTACAATTGTCCCTATCAATCATAGACAACGCCATAAGCCTCACGATATTATCCGAGATCTCATCGTACGACGTGCTGAATTGGTTTTGAATATGTTCCTCCGTAAAATTTTCTCCCTTATCTACAAGAATAAAGAGAGATTTTACATACTCCTCAAATCGAACATCAACATCCTTCATAAACTCTGCTTGCAACCCTGCAATAATGCCACGCATGTGATCTTTAAACTGATCTTTCTTGTCTTTAGTCATCTGAACCCCTTAGCCAAATACAATGCTTGTGTGCTCTCTTTGTTTTGCTCCACGAGTGAAATACAAGAGACTGCTCTATGAGATTAACTTCAACGAGCTCAACCGTGCCCCCATTACCAAGCTCAATTGAGGAACCAACCTTGAGCCGCTTTTTAATCCCTGCATCTCTATAAAAAAGCAACGGATATTTACCATTCCTAAAGAACCCGATTTTCTCCAAATCTATATCATGCATAAATGAAAGATAGGTGTGTAATGACATCTGAACCCCCAATAGTTATATGTTACTAATTAATATAACTATACCAGCATAACAGTAGGGCGTCAAGTTTTATTTACAATTATTTTAACTAATCATTCAGTATCTCTGGCACATCTGTCTTCTCTACTCCCTCAAGTACCACAGTTACGTTCCCTGCCTGGTCTTTCTCTTTGTTTTTCGCATCCTCGTCGTAGGTATCTCTCCAGTCCGGGTGGTAGAGCCTGAGGGTCTTTTGGATCGCTGCCGAGTCGGCCTCGTGTGTCTTTGGGAAGAAGGCCATTTTTTGTCTACGGGCTCCGATCTTTGCCTTAACATGCTGGTGTAGCTCTTTAAGATCAGCATACTTATTAAACCAATCACAAAAGGTACTATAAGGTACACCGTGATCGTGAAGGAAATCCAAGAAATCGAGGGATGAAGGTTGTTCAGACCACTCATTGTACTCCTGCATAAACGCGTCCTTGCTCTCTGGTGTTAGACCACGCTCACGCCACGAAAGTACCGATCTGTAGTCACTTCTGAGAGCACGACTAAATGACATTAAATTCTTTTTTTTGCTAGGATCGCTGGTTTTTTTTCTATTTGAGGGGTTTTTACTCACTCTTTTTTTATCCATAGAGACTCCATTAAAAGGAGGGGGGCTTAAGTTCCACACACAGCCCCCCTTCCCAATGATAAACGTAGAGCAAGTATACAATTTAACTGCTACTTGGTCTATTAGTTTTAGAGCTCTTTTCTAATGCTTCTTGGAGAGTCTGTATAATAAACTGGCGCATAGTGGAGTTGTTCTCATATGCTAACCACTTCAGTTTCTTATGCAAATCTCTTCCAAGGTCTATAGAGTATCTGATTGGTTTATTCATTCGCATTCGCTTAGTTGATCATCTAATACCCATGAATATTCGGAGCACGGAGCCGAATATTCATGCTCATGGCCGTAAAGTGGATTACGCTGTTTCAATTGCATCTCTTTACAAAAAAAGCCTTTATTTATCGGACATTGCTACTCTTTCGTAGAATGGGTACTTAACTAAGAGGGCTTTTTGCTGCGGGTGGGTGAGCTTATCAAACCAGGGATCCTTCAATGCCACCCGACGCTTCTTTTCTGGAGTGAGTACTATGGCCCCTACCGTGGTTGTTTCAACTAGGTTCTGGCATATGCGTATCACTGCATAGAGGGGGTCTTCGTTGGGAAGGGTGCGAACATACGAAGGCGTCTCTCGTGGCCGGGATGTGACAGTACGGGTGGGGGTGACATCTTTTACAATAGCTAAAAAATAGTTAAAAGAACGTTTCTTGCCAGTGCGCTTCAGTTTCTGATAGGCCTTCTCTACAGCCTGCTGAGGATACTGGGCCAGGATCTCAAGTTGCTCACCACTCGGTTTTCGCTCCAATACTGCGAGCAAAGCGTTCATAGTCTTCCCCTTTTAGGAATTCTTGATTTATAGGTGGTTCATGGGCGAGAGCTCCCGGCAACGGGCTCGCCCTGTCTGGAAACGAAGTTAATTTGTCAGATGTCACTCTCAAACGGAGTGTCATGTCCTGATGGTAAGCTCTCTTACTATTACTATTCAATACTTGTGTTCGATTGCTCTGCTGGTCGTTAAATCGAGAGGTTATTTTTAGTCGATAGACATACCCAGACAACCATGGAAATAGGTCAGATATCTCTTGCATAAAAAGAGGGTCATTGCAAAGAGCAGGCAACTGATACGTGCATGTCTTTTTTACACCACGGTTATATATAAACAGCAGCCGTGAGTCTTGCATCTTGTGAAGATTGATGTTGGCTTGAGGTCGAAGAACATTGCCCCTTTTACCAATATGCGTTTGAGTCATAAAAGAAAGAGAGCACTTGCGTGACATCCAAAAAAGATATCCCCACATCTGCGTATGGGAATAAGCGTGAGTATTAAGGTACTCTCTCAATAAATGAGCCAGCTCAAAAACTTTTCGCTTCCTGCTCCTTCGCTTTTCACGATTGAGAGAGGCATTCGCAACAAGTAAGTCCGTACCGCATACCGATTGAGCACAGCAATTATACGAAGAAGTATTGGTTTGTTGAGGTTTTTGTTGACTTGTGTGTGGGTGACCTGTTATCATTTCTTAACTTTCGTTTAGTTATTTTCAAGGTTTTGGACGACGGAGAGAATAACAAATTGGGGGTTAGAAGGTCAAATGTCTAACCCATTAGAATTTAAAGCCCTGGATTTATCTCCGGGGTTTTTATTTATTTCTTGCTCTTCTTTCAGCTCTATTTCTAGGTGCATTGGCTCTGAACTGTTTAATCGATAGTGAGATATCCATTAAATCTGGTAATAAAGGAATTAAATCACCATCTTGATCAATATATATTTTTTTCATATCCCATGGATCATTATCGCTAAATCGATCACCTTCATTCTCTAAATAAAAAACTATAATAGAGTGAAATAACGCAGCAAATTGATCATATATTTCTTCTGGAACAAAAGAACTATAATTTCCAGTTTTATACCATGACACAATTATATTTATTGCCGTACTAGCATCAATCATATTTTCTGGAGTGTGATATATATATGACTCCCTAAGCCAATCAAGAAGCGATCCCTTATCTTCAATATTTTTTATCAGTAAAGATGAAATCGGAAATTTTTCTAAATTATTTTTTATTTCTTCAATTTTCTCTTTATTGACAGATACCCCTAATCCCATAACACCTCTCGTTTTCTTCTATCTCTTATTTTGCCCAGAAGCATGCGTAGCCTCTCATCCATTTTCATCCCAATAGCCCTTTCTCTAGTCGATTAGAAGCACCACACTGTACACATGATTCCCTTCTATTCTTGTATGATTCCATAAAGTCCACGATCCGTGCCAGCGTCTTTCGCTGCGGCTTAGTCGCCCCATGCAGGTACTTAAAGAATGATATGCGCGAGACACCCATGCGCGAAGCCCAGCTACTAGCCGCTATCTCAGGGTGCTCATCCAGAAATATATTCAACTCTTCTCTGATCTTGTCTAAATCTAATCTTCTTGCCATAGTTCTCTCATATGCTTGACTTATATACAATTTATACGTACAATTGTAATTGAATAAATGATAAACGTCAAATATAAGGTTGAGATTATGGAAGAAATAAAGCGCAAACGGGGGCGATGGAGTGAAATAGCCCACGAGCTCTACGACATCAAAGCACAACTCACTGAGCTCAATAGAGCAAATAAGCAGCTTACCACAGAGCTGAAAATGCTCTCTGACGGCTGTAGCTCCAAAGACGGGCATTACCTCTTTAAGAAAGAAATACGTCCTGGTAAGATAAACTGGGACTTCCTGTGTGAGCTGGAGAAGATTGATAAAGAAGAATACCGTAAAGAAGACGAAGAGCGCTGGACGCTTATTAAATTAACGTAACGCATGCCCCGGGTGCTCTCTCTTTCATCCTCCTCTGAAGGTGAAGGGATATACTGCTTTCTCCCGGGGCGCCATCTGAAAGGTCAGGATGAATGAATATGGTACATCTCCCAAGGGTGTTAACGATCCCCTCATTGTGCGCCTCATCGCAGAACGAGACGCCTATTACAAAAGGGGAATGGATTTAGCACAGCTCAAGTGTGAATCAATTAAGATCGATGAGATATCTGAAGCATTTGCTCAGGCACAAAGCGAGTTCGAGCCCGTCACTAAAACCAAACAGGGCTACGGATACAAGTACGCCACCCTTGAAGGAATGCTCGACGTGATCCGCCCCATATTGAATAAGTATGGATTGAGCATTAGTCAGTACACGGATGAGAAGAATGTATTATACACCCGGCTCCGCCATAAAAGTGGCCAATGGTTTGAAAGCCGGTATCAGCTTCGTGACGTTGAAACAGATGCGAAACGTTCCTACGAGCAAGCTATTGGTGCCCAACTCACGTATATGAGACGGTACCAGCTGTTTGCACTCTTGGGAGCACAGCCAGAAGGAATGGATAATGATGCTACCCCCTACCGACAAGGATAACTATGATCAGAAGCGATAATGACAAGATACTGGTGACGCTGAGGGCAATGACAACATTCTTATTCGTTGCGCTCTCTTACCATGCTCCTACTCCTATGAATCCCTTTGTTCTGTTTCTCTTAGTAGCGTCATTTTATGGATACCTTTTTACCGTGGATGCTTTATGATTTTAGCGATTATATATGGAATCAGTATGGTTGTGCTTCCCTTTTTTATGTGGTGGGCCTCTACCCGTATTGTTGAAGTAAGGGATAATGTGGCCAAACATAGGGAGTATTCACGATCAGATCACAAAGTAATACTCAAAGAAATGGATACCCTCCACCGACGACTGGCACAACTAGAACTCGTTTCGTTCTCTAAACACCGCAAGGTGGGGCGCCCTAAAAAGAATAAAGGTGAGTAATGGATAGAGTAAGTGATGAGCTTTTGATGAGTGATGTGGATCCAACCAACTCCTATCGGAGCACCAAAATAAATGAACTCACGGGAGCCCTCGCAAAAGCACAGGCAGAGTTTCAAACAGCAAAACGTTCCCACCAAAATAAATACTACCAACACCGTTATGAAGACCTAGTTGATGTGGTCAATGCATCGAGACCAGCGCTCACCAAGCACGGGCTTTCCGTCATGCAGCAAATAAAACACCTGGAAGATGGAAGCTCCATGCTCCATACCATTCTGTTCCACTCGTCCGGACAATGGATTGAAACACGGCTAAAACTCACCCCTCCCAAACAAGAAATACAAACCCTCACATCATACCTATCGAGCATGAAACGTTTGGCATACGCGAGCCTCATTGGCGTGGTAGCTGAATCTGAGGATGATGATGCATTCGTGGCTGACATACCATTGCGAGAAGAGTTCGTTAAAGGAAAGATGAGTACGTTTAAATCCACTGACCAGAAGTATGAGGTGATCTCTACCGATCAAAGGGAGGAGCTTGAGTACGAACTGCAAGACCCGACGATGGAGGGATACCTAGAAGAGATTCTGCACTATTTCAAAATACAATCATTGGCGGACATTCCTAAAGAGCATTACCACCAAACCCGTAACCGCTTGATGGAAATAAAGAACACCCGTAAGAAAATTATCTAAAAGCCTTTATGTATCACACCCCCGCGTTCTCCTTGGAGAGCTGAGGGGTGTGATAAAGGTGAGATGAAGTCTAGGTATGATCCGGATCTGGATCGGTAGGGGAAAGATCAATATACACCCCCGTCTCATCTTGTATATAGCGTTCTACCATTTCTTCTACTGGATTATCGTGTTGCCATTTAACGAGGCCGAATGATCCGGCGAGGGCCACCACCATTGATCCAATAACAAGGAGAGCTTTCCAAATGAGTTCCATATTATTCCTTTGAAACTTTATTTTCTAGCTTCTCTATAAACTGTTTATTAACAGGCTCATCTTTTAACATATGTAATATGCCTTGAATAGACATACGTTCTTCCGGAGATAGTTTATCCGGGCTCGCTGCATTGGCGCGGTTAAGTACTGACCGGAAAAGAGACTCTTTTTGGTGGGTGTTTACGTTCTTATCATCAAATGAGCCGTCATTGAGCTCCTCTTTGAATTGAGACCATTGCATGATCTCACGAACACGGTCTTTAGCTACTTGCTTCATTGAGGCAAGATCAAACAGTGCTTCATCACGATCAACTTGGATTTTGTCGTAATCGGAGGAAAGTTCCATCTCGTCATCTTCAAGATCAGCTATTTTTCTATCTATCTCTCTTAGCTCAATCTCTTTACGTCTCATGTTGAATGAGAGGCGCATAAGCTCATCAAAATGCACACACTGCTCTCGTACTGACTGCCAGTACTTACCGGCCTTGGTAGGAAACTTCAGGTCGTTGAGTACTGAGTAGCGTGCTTCTGTCTCTGTTCTGAATATCTGGCGCTTATGCCATGCGTCTTCGAGCTCTTGTTTGATTGCTTCAAGCTTAGTGAACTCTTCTGTTGGTAGTATTGCTTGTATTGGCTTGAGATTGTTCATTGTATCCTTGTTTACGTGTAGGGCGTAGCTCAACGAGCGAAGACCTAAACTGCGGTGAGGTCGAATGTATATATGGTTGCTACCGGTGAAGAATACTGCTCCACTGTCGCTACGTTTACCGTTGTAAAACCGCCCATCGTTAATGCTGAAGTAGCTGTTCCGAGGCCGGGAAACTGTTGTCGGGCAGTATTGAGCGAGCTGATAACTTCCCACGTATTACCTGCTCTATCATATCTTTCGCATATTGCTGAGACTGCTCCATCATTACCACCACATGAGAGGGCATTTCCACTTGCTATACCAGCGGCTGCGCCTGAACGCATGCCCGTATTGAGGCCCGTCTTAGCAGTCCACGTATTACCCACACCTTCATACAACTCAACAGTTGTAAAGGGGCTTGCACCCGTATATCCTCCAATAGAAAGTGCATCTGTTGCCGCTCCTGAGCCACCATTCTGTAAACTAAACCTCGCTGTGTTCATTGAGGTCTTATTAGTCCACGAATCTCCCGTTCCTGAGTAGCGCTCAGTAATTGCCGTTGCAGCTCCCGTATTACCACCAAACTTGAGAAAGTCTTCCCCGTCTGATCCAGTCCCTGCTCCACCGATAACAGCTGTATTAGCATTCGTCTTAGCAGTCCAATTGGCACCATCAAATCGTTCAGTAGTTGCTGATGCTCCTGGGGCATCACCGCAAGCAGAAAGAGCATCGCTGCTACTTCCTCCACCTGCAAGCGCTAATCGTGCTGTATTCAAAGAGCCGAGAGCTGACCAGGAATTGCCCCCTTCATCATACTGCTCGGTTGTTCCTACACGAGCCGTAGTAAACCCACCAAAGTAGATACCCCCATCAACCTGTTGTCCTGCGGCTGCTAACCCACGAGTGGCAGTACTGATACCTGTTTTAGCTGTCCATACACCATCAGTATCGGTAGTAGACCCGCGAAATTCATCCAAGTCAGTACGATACCACACTTGTCCGTCTCCTGGAGAACTCGGATCGGCGCTGAGTAGCTGGAACTTCATCTGATCTATAGGAGGTACCTGAAATGATGGTGGGGAACCAACACCTTGCGATATAAGAAGAGTCCCGGAAGCACCAGGTACAGCATTCTGGAGTGGCTCTGGAGCAGTCTGTCCTCCAATAATAATGGAGTACTCGTTGAAGGATAGCTTCTCAGTCCCACCCTCTTTTACTGGACGTCGTGCATCTTGTTTATAAGCCATGCTCTTCTCCTATGCTGCCGTTATATCAAATACTACTATTGTGGGACCTACAACGCCTTCATACTTCTCAGTAACTACTGATCCTCCAAGCATTGCAAGTGCGCCTGTTACCAATCCACATCCTCCCAATGTTGCGAGCGCTGTATTCATAGAATCGACAGTAGTCCAGCTATTAGAAGTTCCATTATACTGCTCTGTAACGCCTGTTGTGCCACTGGAACCTACACCACCATATACAAGAGCATCGCTTACAGTTCCAGCAGCTGCAGGATCTCTGCGCGCATTAGACATAGAGGCCTTGGTGCTCCACGTATTTGCTGTACCATCATATTGCTCGTTGGTAGCGAGTAAGGTTCCGGCATTAGTGTTACCACCAACAGCTAAAGCATCTGATCCAGTTCCAGTTGAGGTTAAGAGCTTGCGAACGGTATTGAGCGAAGTTTTTGCTGTCCAGCTTGTGCCATTCCATCGTTCAACAGTTCCAATAGTGCCGCCAAAATCATTATTCCAGCCTCCTATTGAGAGGCAATCTGACCCGGTTGTGCCACATCCTGCGAGCTCTCTTCGAGCCGTATTCATATTATTTTCAGCAGACCAATTTGTTCCATCAAATGATTCTGTAGAGTTAAGAACTCCTGTTGGGGTGTTAATTCCGCCCCCGAATCCCAAGGCATCAGAAGTGGTTCCTCCTCCACCGGCTTGCTTACGACTGGTATTCATTGAGTTTTTGGTAGACCAACTATTAGTTCCCCCATCATAGAGCTGTGTCAGACCTACTACGGAAATATCACCGAATACCAGACCATCAGTATCATCCCCCGCAGCTCCTTGATAAGGACCTTGTGATGTTCCCGATGAGGCTTTTGTGGTCCATGTAGGGGTACTTCCGCCATCAATAGCCCCCTTGAACTCTTGAGAGGTAGTGTTATACCACACTTGTCCTACTGTAGGATCGCTTGGATCTGATGCTAACGGCTCAAAGAAGGTAGCATTGGATAACTCAGCCCATATGGGCAAACTTCCGGCACCTTGAGAGGTGAGAGCCTGAGAGCTTTCTCCAACACCTGATACGTTCTGCAATGCACCCGTTGCCGTGGTTCCTCCACAGACTACCGTATTGGCATCTATGGATGTTCGTTGGGTTCCCCCCTCAATTATGGGTAGGGGAGATATTCTCTTATAGGCCATAGATACCCCTTTACTCTGGTGTTACGTTAAAAATAAAGTTAGCCCCATCTACACGACCACGGAACTCATTCTCAGTTGTATTGAACCACACATCACCATCTGCTGGAGAGCTTGGATCAGAGGCCATGGGCATATATACCACATTAGAGCTTCCCGATGGAGCATCTTGGAAGGTAGCAAGGGAAGAAACTCCTGTAGAGGTGAGCACTTGCCCAGAGCTTCCGAGTGAAGCTACCGACTGAAATGCACCCGTAGTAGTTGTACCAGCAGCCACAGGAGAGAAAGCAACATAGGTATCTTGGTTCGTACCGCCCTCTGGAACAACAAGCGTTGAGCGTTGTTTGTAAGACATCTAAAATACCTCCCACGAGCTCCCATTGAACAAGAAGTTAGCAGCTTGATATGCTGTATTCATCACAAAGGTAGTAGCGCCATCTATCTCAACCACACCCCCTGCGGTAGTAACAGTTATATTGAAGTCTGCAGCATCACCACCAGCATCTTTGACTATGTATACTCGTCCTGTTGCAGGAGCATTGGGAAGTGCTATCGTTAATACCCCCCCTGATACATCACAGGTCATATAGTGATCAGTAGAAAGCACCGTATACGGGCTATCACTATCAGTCAGAGCAGTAACAGTCATAACAGACGGTGAGCCTGTCAGTGTTAAGGTATTAGCGCCACCGACAAAGGTAAACCCTGTGGTACCACCTGTTATAGTCACAGACCCGGCACCATCGGGTACTACTGGAGAAGTGCCAGAATCAGGCAAGAAGTCTATCACCGCACCTGAAGCTGCTGCATCCACAGAAAGATCTATAGAATTAGATCCGTTTGTGATTGTTACAGAGCTATCAGCAGAGGCGAGTGTCGCGAATGCCAATGAGCCAGCGGTAGACCCAATAAGAAGTTGACCATCCAGTCCATTCTCAAGGGAGATAGTAAGCGTATTAGTTCCAGGGTCGCCTGTAGTGATAACAATTGTCCCATCACCAAGCACATTAATATTTCCATCAATGTCCGGAGATACTGGCCCACCCGTATTGCCGGTAAGATCCATGACTGCGCCTGATCCAGACGCACTCAGTTCCAGGTTAGTAATCTGCGACATTACTGATCCTCCCCATAGATAACAGTGACATACACTGCTTTTTCAGTAGGATCTTCAATTTCTTTTACATAGACGCGATCACCCTCAGCGGCGTAGAACCCTGAGTCCTGTGTCTTATTAGCGGTAATATCATAGATCTTTGCTTGCTTAGCAGCGCAGATAAAATGATCAGTTACTCCATCAAGAGAGAACTGAAGGTCGGCATCAGTAAGGTTCTGTACTTCTAACATACGTACCGGGTGGGCGAATGCACCCCCGATGCCTGCATATGTAGCGCTGATAGAGCCAAAAGCGAGAGAACGCTGCTCCTCGAACGCTAACCGAATTGCACTTTTACTTGCCATACTCTCGTCCTTTTAGCTATTGGGGAAGATAAGAACCTGCAAGGTATACATTACCGGTTCCAGCTGTCCCTTTTACAGATACTACTGTGCCTGCTCGGTTGCCGTTAAGTAATGGAGGTGGAGTATTGATAGTGAGTGATTCACCAGCAGGTAAATAATCATGGTCATTGGTACCGTCAAAACTGACAGTGACATCTTGATTTGAATCATTTGTAATGGTGATACCATGACAAGCATTAGGTAGGCCACCAGAATTTATTGCCTGGTAACTCGCCGTTACCGCGGCAGAACTAATTGAAGCTAGCGGTACGTGTAAAATAAAATTTTTGGTGGCCATACTCTCTTCCTTACTATGTTTTTTTTAGAAGCCTCTTATGCTTCTTCTTTTTTTACATCAGGCTGTTGCTCAGCAGCTTCTTGTCTTTTTTGAAGCTCTTTTAGGTCTTCAACAACTTGCTCAGCAGCTTTAATTGCGTCTGCATAGGGAGTCCCCGGACGCATATAAAAGTAGTAAGGTCTACCACTTACTTCAACTTCAGCCTGTACCATCGCACGAATATTCATATAACTCCTTGGTGTTTTGAATTGTTGTTACCATAGCATTCTTTGTACCAAATATCATCCAAATATAAAAGGGGGCCGAAGCCCCCCCATGCGAGATATGAGGAGTAGAATGAACCTACTTTTTTATATCCCTTTATGAGTACTTTTATTACTCCGAAGCCAATAATCGCTTACGAGCTTCTATTAATAAAAGATCAACGTTAGTGAACACCATTTGCCGAGGAGGCTGCTGCTCACCCCAACATGCTTTAGATACTAAGTCAATCTAATCATTACGCTCCAACCCCCAACCACGTAGTTCCACCGTCTGTATTCACGAAAAGTATAGTCGTACTTGTTGATCCCCCAACATCTACATACATAGATCCCTGAGCAGCGCTGACACTTCCATTTGGTGAACCTGACCCTGTAAGGATCTGGAACGATTGAGTTCCGTTAGTAACAGTAACACCCGGAGTTACACCAGCATCAAGTGTTATACCACCAGCAGTATGAGATGCGCTTATAGTAACAGCATCAGCTACCGAAGCTTCTGATGAAGTTATATTTACTTCAAGCGCTCCATCGATATCAACTCCACCAGCAGAAGCAGAGAGATTGATAGCATCGGTAGAAGCAAGCCCTGAAGTAAGGGTTACGCCACCTACATCAGACTCTAGGTGTACCGAGTCAGCTCCTGTGCCCTGATCCGAGTGAATATAGATAGTTTCTGAGGTTCCGGCATCTGCCTCAATGAATATTGCGTTTGCAGCATCTTCGGTTGATACCAGATTGATACCACCAGCTGAGGTAAGATCCATATCACCGCCACCAGTACTGATATCAATACCTCCAGCAGCATCAGATGCATCAATAACGATCGCATCAGCAGCAGCTTCAGAGGAAGCAATGTTAATCTGAAGCTCAGCGTCTATGTCGACACCTCCGCCAACTGCATTGAGATTGATACCGTCATCAGTGGCTAAGTTAGACGTAAGGGTGATACCACCGGCATCAGAAACGAGGTTTATGGAGTTAGCTCCTGTACCTTGTGCCGCGTTAAGGGCCAGTGTTTCTGTTGTTCCACCGTTCGTTGTTATCAATACCGCAGAAGCAGTATCTTCAGTTGCCAATATAGAAACCGATCCTCCAGAAGAAGCAAGTGTAAGATCTTGTCCTGCACCCGTTACGGTGAAGTTAGAAGCAGTCACACCATCAAGAGATATACCCGCACTCGCTGAATCAAATGCGATAGCTCCATCAGCATCTGCGTCGATGCCTCCTGCGGTTGCATTAATATCTATGGCCGCAGCTGAACTGCCTTGGGTGTTTGTAAGAACCAGTGTATCAGTCGTGCCACCGTTATTGGAGATAGTTACAGAACCAGCAGCATTCTCAGTAGAGGAGATGTTTACACCACCTGTACCAGAGATATCAATATCCTCAGCAGACGAAGCAGTAATGTCTATACCGCCATTTGTTGAAGAGATAACGATAGAGGTAGCTACGTTCTCAGTAGAGTTAATATTAACCGAAGAGCCTGTAGCTATAATGTCTATATCCTCACCAGCCGCAGCCCCACTAGCCAATATATCAATACCACCGGCAGTAGATTCGATTTTTATAGAGTCAGCAACTGATTCAGTAGCAGACAGAACAATAGAACCACCAGTGTTGGTAATATTAATATCTTCACCCGCAGACCCTACAGCGTCCACATCAATACCACCTGCTGAGGCTACTACACGAATGGCATCAGCAGCATTCTGTGAGGAAGCTAGATTGAGTTGGAGGGCGCTATCGACATCAATGCCACCTGCTGAAGCAGAGAGGTTAATAGCATCAGCGGAAGCTAATCCTGAAGTAAGGGTTACACCACCCACATCCGACTCTAAATGAATAGACTCAACGCCTGTACCTTGATCTGAGTGGATATAAACGCTTTCTGATGCCCCACCGTCAGCTTCAATGAAGATTGCATTGGCTACATTTTCAGTAGATCTAATATTTACTGAAGAACCAGTGGCTACGATATCGATATCCTCGCCCGCTGAAGCGCCACTGGCAAGAATATCAATTCCTCCTGCTGTCGCTTCTAAAACGATCGCATCAGCTTGGTTGGCTGAGGAGGTAAAGTCTATCTGCCCTGTAGCAGCACTGAGATTGAAAGCACCTGAAACAGACAGATCACCAACGGTAGTTGCACCCGTAACGTCTAATGTGCCGCCTACGGTCAGGTCTGTGCCGATATCAGCGGTTGTAGTTACAGTAAGCGATGCTAAGGTGGTTGCGCCTGAAGCAGGTGAAGTTGCCCAGTTGGCTGAACCAGCTACAACGGAAGTGAGTACATATACGGTATCTGCTAATTTATTTATCCAGGTAGTCCCAATCTCAGCAATATCGGCAGTCGTAGGTGCACGATTGGCAATAATTGCGAGTGGTGCTAAATTTTGCAAACTGTTGTCTAGACCGTACCCCACTAATGGTCTTGATTTTCTTCTAACAGCCATACTGGCTCTCCTTATATAAAGTTACTAAATCACTACCGCGCCATCATCCTACGCCTGAAAAATAATAGCAAGGGGGCTTGCTATTCCTATATATATCTATATATTTATAATTATAGAAAGGGTGCTATGGAAAACAAATCTGACAAGCAATTAGTGGTATGGATACCAATGAAGTTACATGCTGACGTAAAGTACAGAGCAGCATTACGCAATATTAGTATGGCGCTCTGGGTGGAACGGGCGCTTACGCAAGCTGTAGAAAAAGAAAAAGAATACGACACAGAATAAATAACGTGGAGGTTATTATGGTTGATATATTAGGGATATTAGTTCTTCTTTGCCTTTTTGGAGCATTTGATGGCGATTAGCGCCTTGTTAAGAATCGTGATTGTTTCTTCTCTGCTTTAATTGCTTTCTTATCCAGTGCTCCAAGACGAGCTGCTGCGGATCTAGAGTTACCTTGGAGTTCATCCAGAGCTATCTTTGCAAGCTCTTCCCATGCTCCCGGTGTTTTTGTAAAGAATTTATACATCTGAGCCACTTCTTGAGCCATTGCTACAGGTAATGCTCCTCTGGCAAAAGGCAATCCAACAGCTTGTCCAGCTACACCTGCCATTGTTGCTTCAGGATACTTACTGAGCATTGTCCTCAAGTAAACACCTTTAGGTGAGCCTTTTTTTGCAGAATCTCTTAATGATTCAACTATGGTTTTTGAGTTTGCGAGACCTGTACGTATTTCGTCTGCTTTTTTAAGAAAATTAAAACCAAGATCAGGATCTAACTTTACCCCTTGATCTAGTATTGCATCTCTTAAATCACCCGTAAAATCCATTAATTTGCCTGCCGCTGTAGTGTCGAAGGGCGTTTCTTCTATAATACGATATAACTCTCTTTTGGCATGCACAGCATCAGCAAATTTCATTTTTCCATCTGCTGCTTGCAACTCAAAGTCTTCTAAAGAGCTTATAAGCTGCTTATTAGATCCTAACGACTTAAACTTGTTAGCTTCATTGCGTAATTGTTTAGACTTTTCATAGATATCTTTAACATCCATCTGCTGACGTGCAGCTGCAGAATCATTAAATTTATTATACAGCTCACTCGATGTATCTTTTACTTGTGCACGTGCCGCATTCCAAAGTAACCCTGGAGCCATAGTAAAGAGAAACTCAGTTGTATTGGCTGCTAAAGGACTCCATTTCTTTGCTTCGGCAATCTTTCTTCCAGCCATACCTGTAACGGTGCCCGCGAGAGCTTTAGCAAACCCCATATTCCCTAGGGTCTTGAGATTTACAAATTTTGCTACCGAATCGGCTATAATTTTTTCTTCTTTTGAGCGAGGAGTAATAATATTATCAGGGATTACCTTACCAACTAACTTCTTTATATTGTCAGTGGTAGGAAGATAATCTGTCGGTGATCCTTTTTCTCTCGTATCTCTCTCTATTGCTTCACGATACTCGCGTTGATCAGGAGTCAATTGTGCTAGTTGTTCAGGTGTAGCTTCATAAGAGTGCTCAGGATCTCCCGCTCGTAATAAGTCTGAACCTATAATCGCACCCGATGCTGGCCCACCTATTCTAGGTATTTTACTGGCTATGGCCGCAGGAGCTTGCATAGCAGCACCACCCAGAGTCCTTAGGACAGACCCTAATGGCCCTTGAAGCCCCTCTCCACCCGGTTGCTGCTGTGCCATTTGCTGTTGAGCTTGGAGGGATTCTTGTTGCGGAACTGACATAGGCTGTTGTTGAGCGCCATATTTTTGCTCTAGTTGTGCTAAGTATTCTGCACGAGCTTCAGGATCCATCTTATGATAGTCAGCTGGAACATATTCTCCCTTAGGAAGCAATTTTCTCAACTGCCCAGCAGTCATCTTAGCAAGATCAGTTTCAGGAGTTTTTTTACCTTCAGTCCATCGAACTGGGTTGAACATAGACCTCTCGCCAATTTCACCACCTTCCTCAAGCTCTCTGAGCTTAGCTAATGCCTCTTGAATCTGAGGTTGTGGCTGTCCTAATTGCTGAGCTGCAAATATCTGTTTAAGAGCAGAACTCTGCACCTGTGGATCAAGATATGCCAATGCGGAAGGGAGACCCATTTTTTCAAACTGCCTTCCCTGCATTTCCTTTACTTTTCTACTCGCGAGTCCCTGCAAAATTGAGCCGAGACCTTGACCGATACCAGTAGCGAGCCCACTCTCTTCTTTTGGGATGGTATATATTGGTACTGCCATTAGTATCCTCCTTGCAACAGTCGAAGGTTTGCCATTGAGCTTTGTGGCTGAAATGCCTGCTGTGCCATTCCATAGTTCTGATTGAATTGGTTAGCCATAGGGTTCATCTGAGCTGGCTGCGCCATACCGCCTCCTTGACCACCCCCTCCACCAAGAATACTTCTCAAGCTACCTAAAATATTTCCCATTGATCCACCACCACCCAAATAAGAACCGAGAGCATTACCCCCAAATTGGGCTACCATAGTTCCCATTTTGCTCAATGCGCCCTCTTGCGGCTGATGATATCCATATTGGAATGTAGGAGAAAGTCCCAATTGCGCTAGCTGTTGAGCAAGACCTTGTTGCTGTAGGCCATATTGAGCACCCTGTGCAGCCAGTTGTGATTCAAGACCAGCACCCGCCTGTCCAAGCTGTGAAGCAAAAGCACCCGAACCTAATCTGTTATCCCCCATAGATGCAAATCTCTCTGCTATACCAGGAACAGTTTGCTGGTTAAATTGCTGACGAGCAAGATCGGCAATAGGCTTAAATCCTGATTGCGGATCCTGCATTTGACCTAGTGCTTGCTGAAGCATTTGAAATATTGCTTGTTGTTGCTCGGGTGCAACACTTGCTAATTGTTCAAACCTTCCCGGTTGACTTAATAATGCCATAACTCTCTCCTCAAAATTTTACGTACCACAGTATAATATCAACCTTATCAAAGGTGATACCAGTATTATTATCAATTATCACATTAGTACTATCAGCCCGAGCTGACAAATAAGTAGCACCCGAATAGTTAAGAGGGTAATAATTACGGCTTACTGTATTGGTCGCCCCCCCATATATACCTACAAACTTCCACCCCGTATACGTTGAAGAAGTACTCGCTAGAGGTGTAAGAACGTGAGGGAAGTTAGTCGATCCTGCCTGCAATACATCTGCTTCTGGCGTTGGCATTTTATGAGGATCAGAAGATTCTCTCAGCACCTTTCTAAACATTTGTATCTGGGCGTCTGGGTTCGTATTCAATGGATTAAAGAGAAGATCACCCGTCATAAACTCTTCTTCAAAATAAAGAGCTGATTCTTTGAGGTTGAGCGCTAAATTAACTCGGTTTACGTGCTGAGCCAATCGGATAAGAAGCTCTTTAAATTCTCCAGACGACACGTCAGACTGCTGGAGACCAGATATTACATCAAATATCTCAGTTGTAGGTACATATAAGCCAGTGTTAATTTGCTGTGAAGTAGGCATTATTCATCCTATTGGAAACGCGATGAAGTGGGTTGCGCATATATCATCATTGCGAAAATCTCAAAATCTTCAAACGCAGGGCCAACCCACCGGTCACCTTCAGGTTCAGTAACTTTGGTAACATCAGTAAGCTGTTCATTTGTCATTTTAAGCTCAAACTGAACCGACTCACCATCACCCTCAAAATAGACAGGATGCCAGAATCGAGCTGCATTTGCTTCCCATGGAAAAGCTGGATAGGGTGATGTCTCAAGAACACTCGTTCCAAGCTGACTAGAAGCGCCAATCAATCCATTAGTACTTGATCCAACGTACGTATTAACGGTAGTTGCTCCAGTGCTCGTTTTAGTCACAAAGAAATCTATCTTATCAATAGTAAAGTTTCTGCCTTGCTGCGCATAAAAATTATACTGCTTAGTTAAGATAGTAGGATTACTTACGAGTGAGATATATCCCCCACCCTCATAAGTTCCAGATAGAGCCGTATCAGTAAGGTCATAGATGAACGTAAAGGTATTGGGTGTATTATCATTAAATGTGTCTGATTGCACTATGAAAACATACCCATTGAGGAGCGTTCCGAGATTGCCGTCATCTTGTATCCCTTGCACCCGAAACGCATTTTTTTGGCGAAGGTTATGGTCATATGCAGTAACAGTAACTACATTACCACTGACTGAAAGATC